>Ga0099364_10013509_pt1 | contig 10946 bp, 10 predicted proteins | sample TergutTh196P3_FD_73070 | JGI IMG/M metagenome (GOLD analysis project Ga0099364, IMG submission 73070) | Microcerotermes parvus P3 segment gut microbial communities from Pointe-Noire, Republic of the Congo - Th196 P3 | ecosystem: Host-associated > Arthropoda: Insects > Digestive system > Gut ... | reverse complement strand
CGTTCAGGATTCTTTGAACACAGCTTGCAAAGCGGCTTCCATCACAGTCTCCCGGAAGGGGGCCATGGAATCCATCCCTTTCAAAGAGGAAGTTTTTTAGGATTCGGGTTCTGGAAAAAATCCAGTCCCCCCTACTTCCTCTTCACCATCAAGCCCTGAACCAGGAGCTGCACTGCCACGGCAAAGACAAAAACCAGCCAGGAGTACCTGAACCCCGCAAGGAAGCCGAAGAGGAAGAACAGTGCAAAGGCAAAAATCCATATTGCCCCGCTGAACATCCCAAAACGGCTTGCCGTGGCAGGGTCGTTCCATATTTTCATTTCCTGCTTTACCGCGTCCTCGTGCAGGGAAGCTGCCCAGGGTTTTAGCCGGTTTTTTTCGGTCAGCAAGAGGAAGGCAAGGAGGCCGCCGCCGGGAAGCACAAAGGGGATCAATGTTACGATGGAGAACATGATCGCGAAGGAGCCTTCCTCGAACCGCATGGAAAAATAAGTTATCAGCATGATTAGAAAGCCAAGGCTGATCAGCCCGGCTGCCACGGTGTACCAGGCGGCGCGTTTTTTGCCCATGGGGAAATGGGACTTTGTTTCCTGGGTTAGGCCCAAAAAGGTGAATCCCGCAATTGAAGCCACAAGGAATGGCATAAGTGCGCCGGCAAAAACCACCAGGCTTTCATAATTGAAGGCCCAGCCGGCGCTGAGGAACCAGCCGTTGTCGGGAGGCCAGCGTACTGCGGAATAACTGACCAGGGCAATGATGATGCCGAACAGGGCCGTTATGCCGAAAACCACATAGGCAGCCACGCGCTTGCTGCCCATGTATTTCCTCATATCCATGTAGACTTCCTCAAACACTTCCCGGCGTTTTTTTAGGGACAGCTCTTTTGCCAGAACCGAAATGTCCCCAAGTTCCGCGCAGGCTTTGTCAAAGGCATCCTGCTCCGCAAGGCCCTTCCGGGCAAGGCTTGCGATGCGGGCATCCAGGTTGCTCTGAAGTTCTTCCATAAAATCCCTGAGCCCTTCGGTCTCCTCGTAATCGGAAAACAGGGATTGGATATATTCGCATGTTTTCATTTTTCCACCTCGATCTTCATTAGATCCTCCAAGATTTTTCGGGTAAATTCCCAGTCTTTCATGTTCTGTTTATAAACGGCCCGGCCCTTTTCGGTCAGGTGATAATACCTACGCCTAGCTCCCTGGGTTTCGTCCCCCCAGTAGGAGCTGATGCAGCCCTCCTGCTCAAGGCGCTTATAGCTGGAATACAGGGTCGTTTCCTTGAGTTCGTAAAGTTCCCCGGTGCGCTCCAGGATCGTATTGTAGATTTCAAAGCCATAGGCATCCCCCTTGTGGAGAATTCCCAGAACGATGGTCTCCGTATGGCCGCGCAGCAAATCGGAAGACAGTTTCGGCTTATCTTCCATAAATTATTCGCTTTGTATGCGCCCGGCGCCGGAGCCCCTAAAGTCTATTTTTGGGCTGCCCCGGTAAGTAACCCTGCCGGCCCCGGAAATATTAGCCCTTAAATTTTCCAAGACCCAAATATTGATCCTGCCTGAACCGCTGATGCGTAGATCGGCGTCCCTTGTTTGGAATTCCCGCCCCAAAACATCCCCTGCCCCGGAAATAACAATATCAAAGTCGCTGCTGCTTCCCGTAAGCCTTATGGTGCCGGAGCCGGAAATGCGGGCATTAAGGCTGTTGCATGAGACATGCGCAACTATGTCGCCGGAGCCGGAAATGCCAGCGGAAAAGTAATCGCATTCAAAAGCGCCTTCTATTTTTCCTGAGCCGGTAACATTTAAATTGAAAGACCGCGCGATTATTCTGTCCCTGCCCTCAAAACGGCCGGAACCGGATATTGTAACGCCCGAAAGGCTTGGGGCGTAAACATCAACAATATACCGCGTAAAATTATAGTTCCTTCCCCTCTGCGCCCCAATGCGCAATACGCCATCCTCGGTGTAAACCCTGACATATTCATCGAGATTTGAGTCCACGGTGACAAGGGCCCGGTATTCCGGGCTTACATGAAAATTCACCGTGGCGTTCCTGCTTATGCGGATGCTGTCAAAAGCGGATACAGGTTTTTCGGAACTTAGCATATTGCCGTTTCCCCTAATCGGAGCGCCAAGGCTCCAATCATCACCGCTGCCCCCGGCAAAAGCCAGGGCCGGTGCACAGACAAGCACGGCAAGGACAATCAACTTTCTCATACAAACTCCCCTTAAAAATACCATGACAAAGGTATTTCATTGATAGATGTGTATGATTGTATGTCATATTACTACGACTGTCAAGTATATTTTAGCAATTATTTTTATAAAGGCTAAGGCTTCGCAATTACTGGACAAAGAATCGGCTTTTATGCCATAGTTTAACATGGAAGCCCATTCTGCCCGTTCCATCTTCAAAAACATTTCCCCCTTGGATCACCGCTACTCCATATCGGAAGAGCCGCTCTTCAATGCCCTTATTCCCTGGCTTTCCGAAGAAGCTTCCGTAAGGGCCTGCGTCAAGGCAGAGATCGCCCTTGTAATTGCCCACCTTTCAGTACGGGGAAAACTCGAGCCTGCGCTCAGGGCCGAGCTGGAAAAGGCCGGCGAGGGCATAGACCCGGCGGAAGTCTATGCGGAAGAGGAAAAAACCCGCCACTTCATCCGGGCCCTGGTGAACGTGCTCAAAAAAAAGCTGCCAGGCACACTGGTGCACCTGGGGGCCACCAGCGCGGACATTCTTGACACGAGCCTCTCCTGGCGCATCCGGGGCGTTACCCGGGAAGTGCTGCTGCCCGAACTCAAAAAACTGGAAGCCCTGCTCTGCGGCTTTGTTGAGCGTGAGGCCGATAGCCCCCAGGCAGGCCGCACCCACGGCCAGCACGCAGTGCCCATCACCCTGGGCTTTGCCATGGCGGAGTATGTTTCCCGGCTGGGAAAATCCATTCTCGAAATTGAGCGCTTAGAAAAAAACTTAAAGGGCAAGCTCGCAGGGGCCGTGGGCGCTTACAATGCCACAGCCATGATCGTAAAAGACCCGGAAGAACTGGAAAGGCTCTACCTTGCGGAACTCGGCCTTGAGCCCTCGGAGCATTCCACCCAGCTCGTTGAGCCTGAATACCTCTTGAGGCTGCTTCTGGAATTCAACACCGCATTCGGGATCATCGCAAACCTTGCGGACGATCTCCGCAATCTCCAGCGCAGCGAAATAAACGAGGTCCGGGAGAATTTTGCCGCTGAGCAGGTGGGTTCCTCCACCATGCCCCAGAAGCGGAATCCCTGGAATTCCGAGCATGTCAAAAGCCTCTGGAAGGCTTTCATGCCTAGGGTTATGACCTTCTTCATGGACCAGATCAGCGAGCATCAGCGTGACCTGTCCAATTCCGCAAGCCAGCGTTTCATAGCCGATTACATCGCCGGTTTCGCCCTGGCTGTGAGCCGCATGGCCGCTGTTGTTGAAGGGCTGGCCGCTGACCGGGAAAGGCTTCTTGCGAACCTGCGCGGAGGGAGCGGGATTCCAGGCGGGGTGCTTGCCGAGCCGGCCTACATACTCCTGGCTGAAAGCGGCGCTGCGGATGCCCACGAAGTCATACGTAAGATCACCCTGGCAGCGGAAAAAGAGGGCCTGAGCTTCGCCCAAGCCCTGGCACGTGAAAAGGAAGTCCTTTCCCGCATAGGCGAAAAAATGACAGAGCTGGGGCTAATAGTCCCCGAAGGCGATTCTGCCGCCAGCCAGGCGGCCCTTGCATGGTTTGAAAGGCCTGAGCAGTACCGGGGGCTTGCGGCAAAGAAAGCCCGTGCCATAGCAGCCAAATACAGGGAACTAATGAATTAAATTAACCGCCAAAGCGGTTTTGGAGGAAATATGTTTGAAGAAGCCCTATCCTATGACGACATCCTGCTTCTGCCGGGCTATTCGGAAATTTTGCCCAGGGACTGCGACATTGCAAGCAGGCTCTGCGGCGATCTGCGCCTTAACGTTCCGATTATTTCAGCGGCCATGGACACGGTTACCGAAGAAAAGCTCGCCATCGCCATGGCCCTGGAAGGGGGCGCAGGGGTGATTCACAGGAACCTGAGCCCGGATGAACAGACCCGGCAGGTGGGCAACGTTAAGCGCTACCTGAACTGGATCATCGAAAACCCGGTGACCGTGAAGGACGATGCCCTGATCGGTGACATAAAATTGTTCCTGGGCAAGTTCAACATTTCAAGCGCGCCGGTGCTGGACTCAAACGGCAAACTGGTCGGGATCATCACCGGAAGGGATCTGCGTTTCTGCCGGGACGATTCCCTTAGGGTAAGCGAGGTGATGACCAGGGACCTAGTCGTGGAGGACAGCGGGGCAACCGTATCCAGCGCCATGGAAAAATTCGGCAAGCACCGGATAGAAAAGCTCCCGATTGTAGACGACCAGGGCGGGCTTACAGGGCTCATCACCGTAAAGGATATGGAAAAGCGCGAAATCTACCCAAGGGCGGCTACGGACAAGGCTGGGAGGCTCATCGTGGGCGCGGCGGTTTCTCCGCAAGACTACAAGGTTCGGCTGCCCCTGCTTAAAGAGGCCAAGGCGGACTTCGTGGTTTTGGACACTGCGCACGGGGATACCAAAAACGTTATGGACGCGATTCGGGACATCAAGAAAACTTATAAGATGCCCGTCATTGGCGGGAATGTGATTTCCAGGGAGGGAACCAGGCGGCTCATTGATGCCGGGGCGGACGCGGTCAAGGTGGGGATAGGCCCCGGCTCGATCTGCACCACGCGGGTAGTTTCCGGCGTGGGGACGCCCCAGTTCACCGCCGTCTGGGATTGCGCTGAAGAAGCCGGGCGGGACGGGATACCGGTCATTGCCGACGGGGGCATCAAGTTCTCCGGGGACATACCCAAGGCCATAGGCGCAGGCGCAGACGTGGTGATGATTGGCAACCTCTTTGCCGGCCTCAAGGAAGCGCCCGGCAAGGAAATCATCTTTGACGGCAGAATTTACAAGGCGTACAGGGGCATGGGCAGTCTCGGGGCCATCTATGACGGTTCAGGAGACCGCTACCAGATGAGCAAAGACGAGACCCCCGTGCCCGAGGGCATTGAGGGCCGCGTTCCCTACAAGGGCGAACTTTCTGATTTCCTTTTCCAGCTTGTTTCAGGACTTAGAAAGGGCATGGGTTACTGCGGCTGCAAAAACATAGCGGAGCTAAAACAATACCGCAAATTCGTCAGGATTACCGCCGCTGGCCTAAGGGAAAGCCACCCCCACGACATTTCGATCACCCAGGAGGCCCCTAACTATTCCCCGGCTTAAGCAAAACGATTTGAAAAATAGAAGCGGTTTGAAAAACCGCCTAGACAGGCTTTACATCGAAATAAACAGGCCGGAATTTATTCCCAATGATCCGGTCAAATTTCCCCACAGGTATGCGCCGGGCCCGGATCGGGAGATCGCCGCATTCCTCGCCGCCACCATAGCCTGGGGCCGGAGGGACCTGATCCTCAAATCTGCGGAAAAAATGTTTGCCCTCATGGGCCCAAGCCCATATTCCTTTGTCATGGAAGGGAATTACCAAGGGCTAAAAGACCGCTGCGTTCACCGCACCTTTTTTGAAAGGGATTTACTGTACTTCTGCCGGGGTTTCAGGGCCTGCTATTCCAAATTCGGAAGCCTGGAAGCCCTGTTTGCCGCTGCGGGGGATGCCTGGGAAGGGATAAGCCTTTTCCGGGAAAGCATGGCCATCGGAAACCGGGGCTCTTACACCAAGCACATAGCCAACCCCGAAGCGGGCTCTGCCTGCAAGCGCCTTAACCTTGCCCTGCGCTGGCTTGTGCGGCGAGAGGGCCCCGTGGACCTGGGCCTCTGGAAAAGGCTTTCGCCCTCGTCGCTGTTTATCCCCCTGGACCTCCACGTGGGCCGGACAGCCCGGCACCTGGGCCTCTTGGAGCGCAAGGCAAATGACAAAAAGTCGGTCATCTCCCTTACGGAAAGGCTCAGGGAGTTTTGCCCGGAAGACCCGGTGAAATACGACCTGGCCTTGTTTGGCTATTCAATTGACAGTTAAAAAACGACACAGTTAAAAAACGGCAATTGAAAAGACACGCAATTTATAGTATACTTTAAACTGAGTGGAGAAAATTATGAAAAAAATTGCCATTTCCCTTGCAATCGCCGTCCTGGTTTTTTCCTCCTGCGACGATTTTTACAGCAGCAGCATGGGAAGCTCCCGTGCCTACGACTGGGAAAAAATTGACATTACGATCAGCAATGTGTCCGATTGGTTCCAGGCCACAGTGGGGAATCCTCCCCTGGCCGAAGCGGTAATGAAGGCGATAAATCATAGATTGAATACCGTTACCAATCCATATGAAAGGGCGATTTTTCTGGAGTACGCCTCGAAACTCGCTATGGAAGCTTCAGGCTTGGGCACTTCCATTCTGCTCACGGCCACAGACCTCCTTGGGGTTTTTTCGTCAGACGCCGATCCGGAAGACCTTGTAGACAATGTAATAAGCATTTTTGACAAGCTGCAGTGGGATTTCATAACCAGGGGGGGGGCGGCTGCGGCGGCGAACCTTGCCGGCCTGGTCAGCAATGGTTTAGTCCCGGGCACGAACCAGCCTGGCAATACCCCAAAGTTCGACCCTAACTATATCAACAGGGTGCAGTCCTCTGACGTGGCCGAGGCTGTCATAGTGCTCGTCCTGGGGGAGATGTCGAATAATGGTCATTTTGACATCGATAATCTGGATGAATTGGAAAATCTTGGCCTGGATTTAACCAATGACATTCCTCCATTGGTTAAGGTTATGGACAATGCCTATCCCAGCGAAGAAGCCATCGCAATAGCAGCCTACCTCAACCTTATCGCCGAACATCCTGAAAAGTTCGATGATAATCCTATTACAAATGCCATCTATGACACTTTAATAAATCAAAGCGGGAATGCAAATGAAGCCGAAACCCAAGGCGAAGATGAATGAAAAGAGCCGCAATTTGCTTCATCTTCTTCGCAGTCCTTTTCTTCGCAGCGATTCTTCCGGTTTATGCAAGAGACATAGCCATGCAGCCCCTGGCTATGCCTACGGCGGCATCTAACGGCTTTGGCGGAACCCATGTTGCCTACACAGACAATGTCTTCGCCCTTCTGGTAAACCCTGCTGCCATTATGCGGGTCCAGCAGCGGAGCTTCTTTGCCCTGGCCCCCTCGCTTATGAACCCTGAATTTACCGCAAACTCAATAAATTATACCAGAGATGCCGTAAATGCCATCATGGATGATGATTTTGAAGCAATGGGGAACGCCTTGGGGAAGATGGCGGATGAATTAGAAAAACGGGAAGGGAAGATAGCCCTTGGTCTTGAACTCAGGGAATTTCCCCTGTCCTTTGCCTGGGTGGCGAACGGCTTCGGCTTTGGCCTTTGGAACCGAACCTTTGTGAACGTCAATATCGAAGGAACCTGGGTGTCGGCCAGCATCTATGAAGACGTGATCCTTCCGATAGGCTTTGCCTTCAAGATTCTCGAGCTGGACAGACATGCGGTGGACGCAGGCATAAGCCTGAAGCCCTTTTTCCGGGCCATGGCCCTGGAGCAGGAATCAATCACGGCCCTGATGGACGGCAGCTCGGACTTCGTCGATCGGATAAATGTCCCCCTTATGCTGGGATTCGGCGCTGACCTTGGCCTTTTGTACCGCTGGGACATGGGCTTTTCCGCAGGGATCACCTTCAGCGATATTTATACGCGAGGGTCTGTTATGCTGAACCTCAATGAAACTTACCATGAAAACAATTCCTATTATGTCCCCTTCTCCCTGAACATTGGCCTTGCATACGATTTCAGGCTCGGCAGGGTCTGGGACAGCGCCCCCTCCATCCTGGAAAGCCTTGGCTTTACGCTGGCCTTTGACTGGCGGAACCTGGCCAACGTTTTCCGGCAGGACGACTATCTGAATAGCCGGAATGCGGCTCTGGATATTGGCCTTGGTTTTCAGGTATTATGGCTTGACATCTTTAGGATCCGCGCGGGCATGAGCGAAATGCTTCCCGCTTTCGGCCTGGGTTTTGATCTTGGCCCCATCGAAATCGACCTGGCCTATTACGGGAGGGAATTCGGCAGGGAGCCGGGACAACTTTCGACAGCGGTGGTGGATCTGAGCATCGCCGTGCGCCCCGGCGCCAAGGAAAGGAACTGGCCTTGGGCCCGGCGTTCCATCGTGGGCCTGATTGCTGGCGTTGAGGCAGTCTCTGCAAATGAGCCTGATTAATTTTACGGGTACAAACAAATGGAGAATCATATGAAGGTAGTTGTCATAGGGGCCCAGTGGGGCGATGAAGGAAAGGGAAAGATCGTGGATTGCCTGGCCAGGGAGGCTCAGATAATCGTTCGTTTTTCAGGCGGGGCTAACGCCGGGCATACCATCGTAATAGGCGATGAGCAGTACGCCCTGCACCTAATCCCATCGGGCATTCTCTACCCGGACAAGATGGTTCTCCTGGGGGCAGGAATGGTCATCGACCCAGAGGCCCTTTTCAGGGAGCTGGCGATGCTGGAAGACCGGGGCATCAATACGGCCGGCAGGGTATTCATCTCGGACCGGGCCCACATCGTCCTGCCCCGTTACATCAAAATTGACAAGGAGCGGGACGCGGCCAGAAAAAAGCCCATAGGCACCACAGGCCGGGGCATAGGGATTACCTATTCAATGAAGAGCGAGCGGGACGGCATACGCTTTGGGGACCTCGAATGGCAGGAAAGGTGGGACGAGCTGGAGCAGGAAGACCGGGATTTCCTTGCCCCCTACATGGACAGGCTGAAGCCCATGATCACGGACATTTCCGCCTACCTTCTGCATCATAAAAATTCCCAGGTGCTTTTTGAAGGCGCCCAGGGAACCCTCCTGGACCTTGACCTGGGAACCTATCCCTATGTGTCAAGCGGCATGTCCTGCGCTGCCGGGGCAGCCATTGGCGGCTGCGTGGGCCCTCGGGCCCTGGACAAGGTGCTGGGGGTCTTCAAGGCCTATTCCACCCGCGTGGGCAACGGCCCCTTCCCCAGCGAGTTTGATCCGAACTCGGAAGACGAACTCTGCGGTTTTGTCAGGGAAACTGGCAGGGAATACGGCGTTACCACCGGGCGGCCCAGGAGGTGCGGCTACCTGGATTTGGTGGCCCTGCGCTACGCCTGCCTGGCCAACTCCATTGATGCCCTTGTTTTGACCCACCTGGATGTTTACGACACCATGGACAAAATTAAAGCCTGCGTGGCTTACCGCATAGGCGGCAAGATGGTGGAAAGCTTCCCCGCTTCCATCGAAGCCCTTAATGCCGCCGAGCCGGTGCTCCGCGATTTTCCCGGCTGGAAACGGCCTTTGAAAAACGCCCTTCACTATGACGAATTCCCCGTGGAAGCCATGGAGTACATTGAGTTTATCGAGCGCTTCTGTGAAACTCCCATTGAAATTGTTTCAGTCGGATACGACAGAAAGGAAACAATCATCAGAAAGAGCCCCTGGACGCGGTAAAAGGCAATGCTCATGGAAAGCGGCTTTGTTGCAGAAAGCTTTGCTGAACAGGCCCGTTCCTCCATTGCCGAAAAGGCGGGGAAGAATCCGGTCATGCTCCTTATTTCCGGCGGCATTGATTCCACCGTTTTAGGGGCACTGCTTCTAAAAGCCCTGGATCCCGATCAGGTTCGCCTCGTGTACATGGACACAGGGCTCATGCGGAAGAACGAGACCAATGGCGTGAAGGCCACTCTGGAAAGCCTGGGCGCGAAGCACATCCACATAGTCTGCTGCGAAAACGACTTCCTTGCGGCCTTGAAGGGCCTTGAAGACCCGGAAGCCAAGCGCAAGGCAATAGGGGATGCCTTCATCAAAGTCCAGGAACGGGAAACCGCCCGTCTGGGCTTGCAGAACGCATTCCTTGCCCAGGGCACCATTTGCCCTGATCTGCTTGAAAGCGGCAAGGGAAAGCCGGGAACAGCGGGCCTTGTCAAAAGCCACCACAACGTGGGAAGCCCCCTGGTGGAAGCCAAACGCAGGGCAGGCCGCCTAATCGAGCCCCTGGACAGGCTCTACAAGGACGAAGTACGCGCCCTGGGCCGCTTCCTCGGCCTGAGCGAAGACCTGCTCCGCCGGCACCCCTTCCCCGGCCCCGGGCTTGCAGTGCGCATCCTGGGCGAGGTAAGCCGGGAAAAGTGCGACATTCTCCGGGAGGCAGACGCAATTTATATAGAAGAATTAAAGAAGCGCAAAGGGAAATCCGGCCAGAGCCTCTACGATGAAATATGGCAGGCCTTCGCGGTGCTGCTTTCAGCGCGCTCCGTGGGGATCGCCGGGGAACAGCGCAAGTACGGCTGGGTTCTTGCTTTAAGGGCTGTCACCAGCACCGACGCAATGAGCGCTGGCGTGTATCCATTTGAAGCCAGGGACCTTCTGGAAATCTCCGCCCTGATTACCGATGCGGTAAAGGAAATAAGCCGGGTCACCTATGATATTTCAAGCAAACCCCCGGCAACGATTGAGTGGGAATAAAAAACGCATGACAGCAAACATTCTTGACTTTGACACCGTAGCCCTGAACTTTGTTCAGAAAGATAACTCCGCCCAACAAAAACCAGCGCTAAAAATTATCGATCAGACAAAGCTGCCGGGGAAGGTGGAGTTTCTTTCCTTGACAGAGCTTGAGGAAATCCGGGAAGCGATTTACCTCCTGAAAGTGAGGGGTGCCCCGGCCATAGGCGTTGCCGCCGCCATAGGCATCTATGCAGTAGCCAGCGGAATTGAAACGCAGAATTACGGCGAATTTGAGGCCGCATTTAATACGGCAAGGGAAAGGCTTGCAAGTGCACGGCCCACGGCGGTGAACCTTTTCTGGGCACTGGACCGGATGGCAGAAGTTGTCCGTAACAGCCGGGACAAAGGCGTGGAGGCCGTGAAACACCTATTGGAAGAAGAGG
>Ga0099364_10013508_pt1 | contig 10946 bp, 12 predicted proteins | sample TergutTh196P3_FD_73070 | JGI IMG/M metagenome (GOLD analysis project Ga0099364, IMG submission 73070) | Microcerotermes parvus P3 segment gut microbial communities from Pointe-Noire, Republic of the Congo - Th196 P3 | ecosystem: Host-associated > Arthropoda: Insects > Digestive system > Gut ... | reverse complement strand
GTAGCAAGTTTCCGCCAGAATGAGCGCGAGAATTTACCCCCGCTCGGAGCGCGAACCCCGCTTGGCATTTTTCGGTGAGGATTATGTGCCTTTCACGGTTAGCCATGACCTGTAACACTTAAAATGAGGGTATATCGTTTGAAATCCCCAATCCCCCTACGGACCCAGTTCCGTCAGGGTTATTTGCGTTGATATTGTGGTGTCGCCTCGGGCTACGGTTATTGTCACCGTGTCGCCTACTTCGAGGCCTTTTATCGCTTCGTTGTAGTCGTATAGGTCTGTTATGGGCTTTCCGTCCACGGCTGTTATTCTGTCGCCGTTTCTGAGCTGTTCGTCAACTGAGCTGATTATGTAAAGGCCGGTTTGGTTGACGCGATACCAGCGGGCGGTCTGCGCGGACTGGATATCTACCAGCTCCAATCCGGTGTCCACCCTGCCCCTGACGTACCCATGCATTATTAGGTCGTTTGCGACCTCTTTCGCTATGTTCGACGGGATGGCGAAGCCCAAGCCCTCGATGTTCAAACCGCCGGACTTGGCGTTTACAATGCCGATCAGCTCGGCGCGCATGTTGAACAGGCCGCCGCCGGAATTGCCGGGGTTGACAGCCGCGTCCATTTGCAGCAGCGTCATTGACTCGCCTTCAACGATCATTTCGCGGTCGAGCGCCGATATTATTCCGCCGGTCACGGTTCCGCCAAGTTCCCCGAGCGGATTCCCGACGGCGAGTGCGCTCTCCCCGATAACGAGAGTGGATGAGTCTCCGAAAACGGCTGCCGGCAGGTTGCCTGCGGATATTTTTATAACCGCAATGTCCGTCCTCGGGTCGGTGGCTATCAGCGAGGCGGGGTATTCCCGTCCGTCCACGAGGCGCACTGTGATGCTCGATGCGCCGCTGATGACGTGGTTGTTTGTAATGATGTATCCGTCTTCGCTGATTATGACGCCGCTGCCCGCGCCCTCCGAGACATATGTCCCCGTCCAAGTCCCCGTCCTGACGGTCTCCGTTTTAATCTCAATCACCGACTGCCTGACTATGGCTGCGACTTCGGGCGTCGTCATGGCTTGCCCCGCAGCGTCGTTTATAAGGCCTGATGTGATGATATCGGGCGTGGGCGCCGTGCCGACCACGGGTGCATCGACAAGCACGTCACGTCCCGGCGCATCCGAAGCGGATACGGGCTGCCGAGATTCGTCTGATGCGGGTATCGGCCTGTTCATGTTTGCGATGTATCCTCCCGCAAACCCTGCGGCAATGGCAAGTATCAGGCAGAGCGCTATCAGCAGCGCCTGCTTTCCCGCGCCTTTCCGACGGTTGTCCTGCGGCGGGGGCGGAGGCTGCGCGGGAGGGCGGTAGTATGGGTTCTGATTGTCGTACATGGCGGTTCCTCCATATGAAATTACAAATTACGATGTTTTCTATGTTTTTACTCAAATCACAATGTACACTGCGGAGGATGGGAACAAGTTAACAGGGCATGAAAATAATGTAAGGTTTTTGTTAATATTAAGTGTATTCATCGATTATTGAATAATTTTTGCGCCGATTTTTGCCGATTTTTGGCTTTCAACGCAAATTTATGCTTGATTTTCAAGAGTTTTACCCATTGTCCACATGTTTCTCCACAGGAGTTTTGTAAAGTCCATGTAAAACTCATATTCATATTAGCCCATTAGCACCGCGATTCCGTATTGACAGCGAGTGCATTTTGCTTTATGATTCAGATGAACAATGGAGGTTTTTCATTTGGACGATCTTAGGACTCAGAATTTTATTAAGGGGACTGCCATACTTGCGGCGACTTCGATTTTTGTCAAAATCATCGGCGCTATTTATAAGCTTCCGCTCTTCAATATATTGGGCGACGCGGGAACCGGCGCATTTCAGGTGACATACAGCGTTTATACTCTGATACTAAACGTCGCGACCGCAGGCGTGCCCGTGGCGCTTTCTCGCATGGTGTCTTCCGCGTCGGCGGTTGGGAACACAAGTCTCGTCAAACGGTATTTCAAGGTCGCGCTGCCCGTGTTTACGCTGATTGGCGTTGCGGCGATGCTTCTCATGTTCTTCTTCGCGGACCAACTGGCGGGCGCAATGAACAACTCGTTGGCCGCGCCCGGCATACAAGTATTAGCGCCTGCGGTTTTCTTTGTGTGCATTATATCCGTATACAGGGGTTATGCGCAGGGTTTTGAGAATATGGTCCCGACAGCGGCGTCGCAGGCTTTGGAGGTTGTGTGCAAGGCCGCGTTCGGTATCGCTATCGCATTCATCCTCTTGCGCGCAGGTTACGGCGTCGAGTATATATCGGCGGGCGCGATTCTGGGCGTAACCGTCGGTCTGGGGCTGTGCATTCCGCTGCTTGCGTGGTATAAGCGCGGCATCGACCGCAATATTATCGCGGGAGGGGACACTTCCGCACTGCCAAGCGGTCTGCGGGTTTTTGGGCAGCTTATGAAGGTCAGCATTCCAATCACGGTCGGCGCGTCGTTTATGACCATCATTACGGTAATCGACAACAGCGTCGTGCTCGGCAGGCTGCAAGACGGGCTTGGGCTCACGGAGATTGAGGCGAGCGCGCAGTTCGGGATATATGCCAAGGGGCTGACGCTGTACAATTTGCCGTCAGCGCTAATCGTCCCCGTCGCGGTGAGCCTTGTTCCCGCGATTGCTGCCGCTCTCGCAAAAGGGCGGGGAGGCGAGGCGCGCAGCATCATGCAATCCTCGGTGAAGCTTGTAAACCTGTTCGCTATGCCCTCCTGCGCGGGTCTCATGGTTCTTGCGACCCCAATTATGATAGCGCTGTATGACGATTCTAGGCGGCTTACAGCGGATGTGCTTATATACCTCGGCGCGGCCGCGTTCTTTGTGTGTCTTCAGCTTGTCACCACCGCGATTTTACAGGCAAACGGCAATGAGCGGCTGCCAATGCTGTCTATCCCCATCGGGGGCGCCGTTAAAATCGCGCTTGTCTACATTCTCGTCGGAAATCCCCGCATCGGGGTGCTCGGCTCTCCTATCGGATCCCTTGCATGTTTCATCGTAATCTGCGCGCTCAACATAATCTTCATTATGATAAAAGTCAAAGAGCGCCCGAAATTTGGAAGCGTGTTCATAAAGCCGCTGCTCTGCACGGCGGTTATGTCCGCGTTGGCGTTTTTGGTCTATGAGCTATGCCATAGGGTCGGCGCCGGTGCGATTGGGACGGGCAGAGTTGCGGTTGCGGCTTACCTCGCTGTCGCCATCGCTGTCGCCGCCGCCGCCTTCGTCGTGCTTATCATATTGACGCGCACCATCACTATGGAGGATATGATGCTTGTTCCAAAAGGCGAAAAACTGGCGAAAATCCTGCGAATCAAGTGACATTTTAACTATTTTCACATTTTTTGAAAATATTTTTGAAAACTGTATTGCGTTAAGGATGAAAGTATGGTAGATTTTGAAAACAAACCCAGATATAATGTCGCTGACCTGAATAGTCTCATAAAGCTTCTACGCGGACCCGGCGGTTGTCCTTGGGATTCTGAGCAGACGCATAATAGCATTAGGCGCAATCTGCTCGAAGAGGCTTATGAGGCCGCCGAAGCTATAGACGAGGACGATGCGGAGCATTTAATCGAAGAGTTGGGCGATGTTTTGATGCAGGTCATGTTCCATGCGGACATCGCGGAGAGCGCGGGGCGTTTCAGTCTCGACGATATCGCGGACGCGACGTGCAAGAAGCTTATACGGCGCCACCCTCATGTGTTCGGCGATGTTAAGGCCTCTGACGGCAGCGAGTCACTTGTTTTCTGGGAAGACATAAAGCGCGAGGAGAAACAGCAGGACACGGTTTCCGAGGCGATGCGTTCAGTCGCTCGCAGTCTGCCGGAACTGTGGCGAGCCGAGAAGATTCAAAAGAAAGCCGCAAAGGTCGGTTTCGACTGGCCGGATTACACGGGCGCTCTGGACGCGCTGCGCGAGGAACTGCGCGAACTCGAGGATGCGATTGAGTCTGGCGAAGGTATTGGCGGGGAGTTGGGCGATCTCTTGTTTTCAGCTGTGAATGTGGCGCGGTTCTTTGAGATCGATCCAGAACAGGCTCTCGGCTCTGCCGGCGACAAGTTCATATCGCGGTTTGAGCGGGTCGAAGCCGAGGCGCGAAGGCTTGGCAGACGGCCGGAGGATATGACGCTTGACGAAATGGAATCCCTTTACCAAAAGGCGAAATTAGAGGAGTAAGAAACTGCTTCTTTAATATAAAAAACGACTATAGAAAAATTACTAGGAGGACTAATGGTCATGAACAAAACAGAACTTATCTCCGCAATCGCAGCGAAATCCGGGCTGTCGAAGAAGGACAGCGAAAAGGCACTCTCCGCGACGGTCGACGCTATTACCGACGCTCTCGTAGCTGGCGAAAAGGTTCAGCTTGTTGGTTTCGGCATTTTTGACGTCAAGGACCGCGCAGCTCGCGTTGGCCGCAACCCCAAGACGAAAGAGCCTATCACCATCCCGGCAACAAAGACACCGCAGTTCAAAGCGGGCAAATCCCTGAAAGACGCTGTTGCGAAATAGTCTCGATGCGTCGTCAGGGGACAGTGAGCAGGGAGTAGACTGGAATAGGGAATAGGATAGGAAATGGGAGGACAACAGACCTTGTTCCATGTCCGCTGTTCGCGTTCCAAACCTGAAAATGCAATAGCGGCGCCGGGTTCTCCCGCGCCGCTATTGTTAGAAAGGGCATGTATGAGACTTGACAAGTATTTGAAGGTGTCGCGGCTAATCAAGAGACGTACTGTCGCCAACGAGGCTTGCGACGCAGGGCGCGTGAGCGTCAACGGGCGTGTCGTCAAAGCGTCCTACGATGTGAAGCCCTCGGATGTGATCGAGGTGCGCTTTGGGTCGAGACTGCTGAAAGTCGAGGTCGTGAGCATTTCCGAACACGCGGCAAAATCAGACGCACCCGCAATGTACAGGGAACTTGCAGTTGAGAGTTGAAAATTGAAAGGTGAAAGGCGGTTACATCATATCAAGAAATTCCGGTGGGCCGACAAGCATTGGATCGAGGTCTTCACGGAATTTTGCGTCATGATCTGATTTCATGTGCTTTTCGATTGATTCCTTATTTTCCCATCCGAGCAGAAGATATAGCTCGTTTGGGTTAGTTTCCGAGCGGAATGTGTTTGAGAAAAGGCATCCCTCGTCCCCAAGGTTGTTTGCCATCTGCCTTTTCATCAGCTCAAGAGCCTTGTCAGCAAAGCTTTCCTTGATAGTAAACTTCAAAAGATCAATAATCATAATATTTTTCTCCTATTCCCATGTCTTCCATATTTCCGGCATGTAGCCCACGGTGGCTTTTTTGCCATTTCTTACTATTGGTGTCTTGATATACGCCGGGTTTTCAAAGAGCTTTTCTTCACGGTCCGCGTCATATGCAAGATATTTCAGTATCTCCGCACCGGGAGCCGTTTCATCTGTCATAGCGCTTAGTCCGACAGCCGTTTTTACGCTGTTGAACTCCCCTTTGCTCATGCCAACGCCGATAAGGTCGATGCGTTGGTATTTTATCCTGCGTTCCTTAAAATAACGCTCCGCCTTCTTAGTATCAAAACATTTTGATTTTCCAAAAATCTGAATGTTCATAACAACTTTCAACTCTCAATTTTCAACTGAAGCCCTCTATTTACCGTCCCTGAATCAAGTTCAGGGCAGGCTATTGCGGCCTCCGAGCCGCAATCTCCTCTAAGTCCCGCAGGGGATTGCGGGTCAAGCCCGCAATGACGAGAAGGGTTTTAGAGGGACTCAACTGTTATATCTCCGTTACCATTGGGAGGATCATGGGGTTGCGTTTTGTTTTTTTGTATAGATGCGACGATAGGGCCGCTTTTATGGCGGATTTCAGCGCGGACAGGTTGTTGGCATTGTCGGAGTCGTACTCTTCGAGCGTGTTCATTACGACGTCTTTTAGTTCGCGCATGAGTTCTTCCGATTCTTTGACGTAGATAAACCCGCGCGTGAGTATGTCGGGCGGAGCGACGAGGCTCCCGTCCTCGCTCGAAAGGTTGACTATTACGACGATCATTCCGTCCTGCGCCAGATGCTTCCTGTCGCGAAGGACGACAGATCCGACGTCTCCGACCCCTGTTCCGTCAACGAGCACTTTGCCCGACGGGACGGTTCCGTTTTTATTTATGCTCTTTGCCGTAAGTTCGACCACTTGACCGATATCGGCTATCACAATGTTTTTGGAGACGACGCCCATCAGTGCCGCGAGCTTTGCGTGCATGCTCAAATGTCTGGGTTCGCCGTGGGATGGGATGAAGAATTTTGGTTTTGTGAGCGCTATCATCATCTTCAGCTCTTCTTGATATGCATGGCCTGAGACGTGCAAATCGGAAATTTTGTCATAGATTACTTCCGCGCCGCGTCTGAAGAGTTCGTCGATGACGCGGCTGACTGTTTTTTCGTTGCCGGGAACCGCGGATGCGGATATTATGACCCTGTCGCCCGCCATTATTTCCACTTGGCGATGTCCCGCAAACGCTATGCGGTATAGCGCGCTCATCGGTTCGCCTTGGCTGCCTGTCGTGATTATGACTGTCTTTTCAGGCGGCAGGCCTTTTATCTGGCCGAGATCCATCAGCAGGCCGTCAGGGACGGTCACGCAGCCTAGTTCAATAGAGACGCGCAGCGAGTTTTCCATGCTCCGCCCCGTCACCGCGACGCGTCTGCCGTATTTTGCCGCGCAGTCGATAACCTGCTGGACACGGTGGACATTTGATGCAAACGCGGTCACTATGATTCGCTGCGTGCATCCGCAGAACAGATCGTCAAGCCGTTCGCCGACCGTGCGCTCGGACGCCGAGTAGCCTTGCCGTTCAATGTTTGTGGAATCCGAGACCAACGCGAGCACCCCTCTGTTGCCAAGCTCTCCTAACCGCGCGAGATTTATCATACCTCCAGATACGGGCGTGGTGTCGATTTTGAAGTCTCCAGTGTGTATGATCATCCCGGGCGGTGTTTTAATTGCGAGCGATACGGTGTCGGGGATGCTGTGGTTCACATGTATCATTTCGACTTTGAAGCAGCCGAGTTTGATGACGTCTCCGGGCTTTTTGACTTCGAGCGTTGTCGTTTCGAGCAGTTTGTGTTCCGCTAGTTTGATTTGCGTGAGTCCCGCTGTGAGCGGTGTCGCATATATCGGCGCCGATATTTCGCGCATTAGGTAGGGCAGCGCGCCGATGTGGTCTTCATGTCCGTGCGTTAGAACGATTCCGCGTATCCTGTTCTTGTTTTTAATCAGATATGTCACGTCGGGTATGACGATATCGACGCCGTACATGTCGTCGTCTGGGAAGCCGAGCCCGCAGTCCACTATAATGATGTCCGCGCCGTATTCATACACGGTGAGGTTTTTCCCGACTTCGTTAAGTCCTCCAAGCGATATGATTTTAAGTTTCTCCGCCATATACTACTCCTTATTTTTTCACATTTCCATGCGGCCTTCTAGGGCGCGCATTAGTGTTGCGTCGTCAGCGAACTCTAGGCTTCCTCCCACAGGGACGCCGTATGCGAGCCGCGTGACTTTGATTCCAAATGGGACGAGCAGCCGCGATATGTACCTTGCGGTCGTCTCCCCTTCTGTGTCGGGGTTCGTCGCCATTATGACTTCCTCGATTTTCCCGTCCGCCACTCGCGCGACTAGTTCCTTGATTCTAATGTCGTCCGGGCCGACATTGTTCATCGGCGAAATGACGCCGTGCAAGACATGGTATCTGCCGCCGTATTCGTGCGAACGTTCAATCGCGAGAACTCCCTTTGGGTCGGATACGACGCAAATTATGCCGGCGTCTCTGCGTGTGTTGCGGCATATAACGCATAGTTCGCCGTCGGTCAGGTTTTGGCAAATGATGCAGCAGTTGACGCTTTTTTTCGCTTCGATTATCGCGTCCGCAAACGATATCGCGTCGTTGTCCGGCTGCGCAAGCACGAAAAAGGCAAGTCTTTGCGCGGTTTTTCGCCCGATGCCCGGCAGCGCGGCGAATTTGTCAATTAAGTTCTCAAGCGCAGACGGAAAATAATCCATTTCTTCACTATCCTCTAAACGCGGCAAGCCGCAGATTAACGATGAACAAGTAACAAGTAACAAGTAACAAGTAACAAGTAACAGGTAACAGGGGAAGGTAACTCCTAACTCCTAACTCCTAACTCTCAACCCCTACCGTCTCTCAGCTCTGCTATGCGGACGGCTCTGTTTGGGGCGTGGAAGATGTCGTTTCCGGCTACGAGGATGTTTGCGCCGGCTTCGATGCATTGCTTTGCCGTGTCGGGGTTTAAGCCGCCATCGACTTCGATTTCGCAGTGTAGCCCTCGGTTGTCGATCATGCGGCGCAGTTCCGCAATTTTTTGCAGTGACGCGGGAATAAAGTCCTGTCCTCCAAATCCGGGTTCAACGGTCATGATAAGCGCTTGGTCGAGCGTTTCGATGTATGGCGCAAGCGTTTCGATCGGTGTTGAGGGTTTTATCGACAGTCCGGCTTTTTTATTGAGGCGATGCAGTTCGTCTATGGCGGCGGCCGTATTTTCGGGCGTTTCCGCTTCGATGTGGAACACAATTATGTCAGCGCCGGCTTCGGCGAATCTCGCCGTGTATCGCGAGGGCGCTGTTATCATAAGGTGGACGTCGAGCGTCATTTCCGTGACTTTGCGTACGGTTTCGAGTATGTGCGGCCCAAATGAGATGTTTGGAACAAACACGCCGTCCATAACGTCAAAATGCAGGTAATCCGCGCTTTCCACGCTTTTGATTTCGTCGCCGAGCCTAGAAAAATCCGCCATAAGTATCGACGGTGCTATTTTTATCATACTTTGCTCCAGATATGATATAAATTTTTAGTGCAAAACAGAGACTTCTATAGTATAATAACATATGTTACTACATTATACTAGTAAACGAGCAAGTTTCAACGTAAAATTTCAAATGAGGAATGAAAATCCGTTTTGCTGTTTGTACATTGTACATTGTACATTGTAATTTGTAATTTGCCAAGGAGTTGTGTGCGTGGAAGTAAAGAAAAAATCTGTTGTGCCTGTTTATGGCGTTGCGGTGGTCTGGGTTTTGTACTGCTTGATATTTAATGTATACAAGACTTGGCATTTTATCGTGCTCGCTTGCGTCGCCGTGCTTTCATATATCATATTGTCTGCGATTTTTCGCGGCAAGACAGAGTTTATCGAGATTCCGGAGGAGCCGGAGCGAACCGGCGACGAGAAGATCGATATTTTGCTTGCGGAGGGCGAGAGGGCTGTTTCGGAAATGCGCCGGTTGCGCGAACTGATTCCGGGCGACGATTTGAAAAAGAAGATTGACGATATAATCTCCGTCACGGATAAGATATTCAGGAATTTGCTTGATGATCCTGACGATTACAAGCAGGTCAGGCGGTTCGCCGATTTTTATCTCCCGAAGACTATCAAGTTGCTGCATACGTATGACAGGTTTGGCAAGAGCGGTGTTGATGGCGAAAATGTGACGGGTACGCTTGATCGCATCGACGCGGCGCTCGATATGATTTTGGATAGTTATGTAAAGTTTTTCGATTCTCTGTTCGAAAATCAGGCCCTCGATATCGAGACGGATATCCGCGTACTCGAAACCATGCTAAAACGTGAAGGTTTTACGGAAAAAGATTTTTAATATAGAGGAGGATATATTATAATGGAAGAAATGAGTGCTATGGAGTATGTGCCTTCGCTTACGCTTGATATCGGCGGCGCGGATAAACCTGACGCCGAGCCTGCTGTGGGTGCCCTTGAAGTGAAGAAGGACGAAGTTGCGGTGAAGCTGGATATGGGCAATCTCAGCGAGGAGGAGCAGAAAGTCGTTCAGGATTTCGCCTCGAAAATCGACATCACCGATACGAACGCCATTTTGACTTACGGCGCGGCGTCCCAGCGGAACATTGCCAACTTTTCGGAGAATACGCTGAAGAGCGTCCGCACGAAGGATATGGGCGAGGTCGGCGATATGCTGTCCGGTCTTGTTGTCGAACTAAAGGGTTTCGGCGCCGAAGAGAGCGAGAAGAAGGGATTTTTAGGTATCAAGAAGAAAGTCCAAACCAAAATCGCGACAATGAAGGCTGAGTATGACAAGGTTTCCGTGAATGTTGACAAGATCGCGGATATGCTTGAGAAGCATCAGTACACATTGCTCAAGGATGCGGCGATGCTTGATAAGATGTATGATGTCAACCAAGCTTATTTCAAGGAACTGACCATGTATATCATTGCGGGCAAGCAAAAGCTTGAGGAGTGTTCGACCAAAGTGTTGCCTGAGCTTCGCGAGAAGGCGGCGGAGTCGGGTCTGCCGGAGGATGCGCAGGCTGCCAATGATTATTCCAATATGATCAACCGCTTTGAAAAGAAGCTGCATGATCTCGAACTGACGCGGATGATTTCCATTCAAATGGCGCCGCAGATTCGGCTTGTGCAGAACAATGATACCCTCATGGTCGAGAAGATACAGACGTCGATCGTCAATACGATTCCTCTTTGGAAGAGCCAGATGGTGCTCGCGCTCGGTATGCATCATTCGCAGCAGGCCATGGAGGCTCAGCGTCAGGTGACGAATATGACGAACGAGCTTCTTATGAAGAATGCGGAAAAGCTCAAGCAGGGTACTATTGAGATTGCAAAGGAGTCGGAGCGCGGCATAGTCGATGTCGAGACGCTAATGAACACGAATCAGCGGCTCATCGAGACGCTAGAGGAAGTCCAAACAATTCAGTCCGAGGGCAGCCAGCGCCGCCGCGCCGCCGAGGTAGAGCTTGGCCGCATAGAGGTAGAGCTGAAGCAAAAACTGTTGGAAGTTAGGAGCTAGAGTTAGGAGTTAGGAGTTAGGAGTTAGGAGTTAGGAGTTAGGAGTTAGGAGTTAGGAGTTAGGAGTTAGGAGTTACGAGTTACG
>Ga0099364_10013507_pt1 | contig 10946 bp, 5 predicted proteins | sample TergutTh196P3_FD_73070 | JGI IMG/M metagenome (GOLD analysis project Ga0099364, IMG submission 73070) | Microcerotermes parvus P3 segment gut microbial communities from Pointe-Noire, Republic of the Congo - Th196 P3 | ecosystem: Host-associated > Arthropoda: Insects > Digestive system > Gut ... | reverse complement strand
CCCTATTAATAGGGGCGGGCCATTTTGAAGGCAGCTCCTTGCCCGTAGGCGGCCCAAGCACCCACACGATCATTACAGGGCACAGCGGGCTGCCTTCCGCAACAATACTTACCCATCTCGACCGTATGGAAGTGGGTGATGTTTTTGTTCTGAACATACTGGGCGATGTATTGGCGTATCAAGTAGACCAGATACTCATTGTCGAACCCTATGGCTACAATGACCTACGCATATACAACGGCAAAGACTACGCTACATTGCTTACCTGCACACCATATGGCGTCAATACTCATAGGCTGCTTGTCCGAGGGGAACGTATTGAAACCGAGCCAATCATCGAAGAACATGCGGCGATGCTGTCGGATAGTATTAGAAGCAATCAATATATGTTCATGCTAGTCGCAGGACTGATCTTGCTGGTATTGCTGACAATCACGATTATATTGCTGATACACCGAAAGCGCCGGAAGAAAAGAAAACTAGCAGCAATCGCTAACAAACCTCCTGTGCCAGAGGCATTGACCGAACAAGTTGTTGCAGAAAGCGGAGATGCCGTATCTGAAAAGCAAGGCACAGTTTCAACAAACAAACATGGCGGCATGGAAACAGGGGAAGGCAATGATTCCGGCAGCTCGGAATCAGAACCAATAGCAGAACCTGATGACATGGAGGCAAAGCCGGAGAATAAACCAGGCAATCAAGCAGAAATCACATTAGATGAGCCAGTTAGCAAAACGGAAGAGCCGGTGGTAGAGACTGACGACGTGGAGGCGAATATGGCGAATGATAGGGACTTAATAGATCAGCTAATAATAAAATACAACTCCGAAAGTAACGAAAAGGAAAACAATGCCGGATCAAAGAAAAAGAAAAAGGGTAAAACGTCGGAGAAAGCAACTAGGACAACTAGCCTTGAAAACAAAAGTTCATCCGGTATGCAAAAGACGGAAACGCCCGGAAAGAAAAATGCAACTGTGAGCAAGTCGCCTGCCAACGTTGATTCTAAGGCTGAGAATTTAGAATCCAGCTTGCAAGGAAAAGATTATGTTAGAGATAACAAAACACTTTCGGAAACACCTACAGGTGTGGTAAGTCGCATTGAGTCCGAAGGTGAAAAGCCTTTAAACCAGCCAGGCTCAGGAATCGTGCCTATAAAGGCAGAGACCCGCTCCATCCAGGGAACGGACAGCAGTGTAAAAATAGCTGAAGCCGATTCAGCAAGCCCTGCAAGCCCTGAAGAGCAAATAAGTGATAAGCGTTCCAAGACAGAATCAGGGACTGAAAATCAAACATTGGCAGATGATTTTTGCACAGAAATACTTAGTAGCATGCAGCAATGCCTAGATTCCTTGAGGGCGGGTCATAGCTCAGTAAATGATGAAGGCGTGTTAGAAAACCTCAAACCGGAAGAGCCTTCTGCATTGAAAGACAAAGAAACCAAAACGGATATGCAGGCAAGTAATGATTTGGCCGCTTTAGATGGTTTGTTGGATGAGCCTATAAGCTCAAGTAAGAAAGCAAATGCAGAAACAGTTTCTGAAAGCGACAGTAGCTTCGATGCAGAAGATAGAATAATTGCGGAGAAAAGCCTTGACACAAAGAAAGCTACCATAGTGAAGATAAAACGCAAAAAAACACCAGGTGGGGGCGGCAATGCTGGCAAAAACACAGGGCAGAAGTAGTCGTATCGAAAAAGATGAACGGAAAAGTGTTTACAACCTGCATAATCCTTGTTCTTATTGGTGGCTTTGGATTTCTCTTGTACCCCGCAGTCAGCGACTTCTTTGCCGAGCGAACTCAGCTGAGAGCTGTTGAGCTTTACCATGAGACAATAAGACAAATAGACCGAGCTCAAATGCTAGAAATCCTTGAAGCAGCAAACGACTATAATAAAGGGCTAAGAAAAAGCAACAACCGGTTTATGTTCACTGAGAGGGATTTTGAAGAGTATTCTCAACAACTGAACATAAACGACAGAGGGATGATGGGGATATTGAGAATTGACGCCATCGGAGTTAATTTGCCAATATTCCACGGCACTGGGGAAGATGTGCTAGCGTTAGGCGTTGGGCATTTGGAGGGCAGCTCTTTGCCCGTAGGCGGATTGGGTACACACACGGTCATTACGGGCCATAATGGGCTGCCGTCGTCAATATTGCTGACCAATCTTGACCGTATGACAATAGGTGACGTTTTTGCAATAAATGTTTTGGGCGAGTTATTGTTTTATCAGGTTGATCAGACAACGGTCATAGAGCCGTATGACTATAGCTATATGCAGCTATATCACGACAAGGACTATGTCACATTGATGACATGCACGCCTTATGGCATTAACAGCCATCGGCTGCTTGTGCGTGGGGAGCGTATTGAGAACGAAGAAATCGCTGAAACGCATGCAGCGGCACCGGAAGAAAAAGCAGGAGATGATTATTGGACAGTTATCGCCATTGCCGCTATTGGTTTATTGTTTGTTATAGTTGCCTTTGCGGCTAAGCGTAGCCAGAAGAAGCGTAGTCGTCAGCGTTAGTGGCAGGGCATTTCTGACATACTAAAAAAGTACCGCTCTTTTTGGGGCGGTATCGTTTGCCCGCTACAGCATTTTGCGCCAAACCTATGTAAGCGCATTAAGTCCACATAGCCATTGGCGACATTCTCGCAAAAGAAAGAAAGCCAGTATTAGCCAAAATAGCCTTATTGTGCCATTGGGCAAATCTCTGGAAGGAGAGAAAAAATGAGAAAACAAATAAGAACCATTGTCGCCATGCTAGTAATATGCTTGCTTATTGTCACGACAGCAGATGCTACGTCAAACCCGGCGGTTGTCACCCCTGAAAGAAATGGGCAGCTGAGGGTATCGCTGGTCAATAATGGCGTTGCGCTTGGCAGCTTAGAACTAAGGCTGTACCATATTGCATCAATTAACGAAAGCGGCAGGTATACGCTAACACAAGCTTTCAGGAACGCCAACCTCAGCAATTACGCATTGGAAAGCATTTCAGAAGGTAGGGAGTCTGAAGCCAATGAGAGGTTGTCAGAAATCTTCACGGCATTTATGACGACAAACCTGATAAGCCCTAACGTGACCGGAGTAACGAGCAATGCCGGAATCGCGTTTTTCGACAACCTGCCTTTGGGGATATATTTACTGACACAGGGCAATGCTAGCAATGCAAGTCATATAATTCAGCCGCTGCTTGTCCCGTTGCCGCTTTTAAGCCCTAGCGGGACATGGGAGTATTCGATTCAAGCCAACCCTAAAACAGTGGCGAATCCGAATGTGCAGCCGCCCCCACAGCCACAGCCACCTCCACAGTTACAGCCCCCTCCCCCTGCACCAAACCCGCCGCCAATAAACCCGCCACCACCCGCCCCTCAACCAACACCCCCGAGGTTAACGCCAATAACACCGGAGCAGTTATTGCCGCCCACTAATGAAAACATTGTGCCTGACGGCGATGGATGGCTACAGATCGACCCCGATGGTGTTCCGCAGGGAAGGTGGGAATTGGACGACGAAGACGAATGGATATTTGAGCCACTCCCGCCGCCTCTCGCGTCGTCACTGCCGCAGACCGGACTGACGCGCTGGCCCGTCCCTGTCTTATTGGGATTGGGGATATTTCTGCTCTTCGCAAGTTTGTATATAAAGACAAGCAAAGCAGTAAAAGAAAATGTCAAACGGGCAGGCAGCACAGCGGTACTTTTGGTCGGGCTTGTCGCTCTTGCTGTGAGTGGGTCTATTTGGTCAAATAATAGCAAAGAAGAAAATGAAGCAGGCGCGTTCTCGTATTATGCCGCACAGGCGTTTGCGGAAAGCCTTGAAGCAGTGATTATGGATCCCTCATATGAGCAGGTTGTTATACACGATGTACCTGAGCCTATTGCGGTATTTAGCGAAGAAGAAAAATACATAATGATTGATGGTATTGCATATATAGGGATACTTGACATACCGAAGCTGAGCCTGAGCTTGCCAGTCAATGCCGAGTGGGATTACCCTGCCTTGAAGCAGACACCATGTAGGTACACCGGCACAATCAACGGCAAAGACCTTGTTATCGTTGCCCATAGTTACAATACGCACTTCGGGAACATTAGCAGCCTTGAAGTTGGCGAAACAATAACGCTTACCTGTGCGGATGGGATAGGGCGCTTATATTCCGTTGCGGAAATTGTGACGGTTAGCCCAACGAGCGTGGCCGAGATCGTTTATAGCGATTATGACTTAACGTTGTTGACCTGCACGTATTCCGGACAAGCAAGGACTGCTGTGCGACTAATGCAGACTGGCTTTGTGTCGTTGCGTACTTTGCCGGCAGCATAAAAATAATGGTCGCAACCAGTATGTCTCAAACCCCGTATCCATAGCAAGAGTCCTGCTCGCAACAGCAGGGCTTCGCTGTTTGTAAAAGCATTTCTGACATACTAAAAACATACGATCTTAGACATCGGAAAAGAACCCCGAAAAGAAGTTATCACAACCAAAGACCTTAAAAATCACTCAATAATAACTATAAGGAGATAGAGAATCATGTTGAAAAAAATAAGAAAGCTATTTACCACGTCGTTGGCGTCTGTGCTTGTGTTGTCGCTAATGTTTTCTATGGCAGCTGCCTTTGTGACGGTCGATGCGGATATCGTAACATTTGGCATTCAGGGGCAGTCAAGAAGCGCAATCATAGACAATGCCAACAACACAGTCCTTGCCATTATGCCAATAGGTACGGACTTATCCACCCTTGCGCCAATAATAACGGTATCTGAGGGCGCTACTATACACCCATTGTCAAGAACTGAACGGGATTTCACTGACGACGCACTGACATATACCGTAACGGCGCTTGACGGGATTACCACAAAAACCTATTCGGTAACGGTCTTGGCAGTAGGCGGTGCGCCGGAAACTAACAAGGATATCACTTCATTTACCATAGCCGGGCAGTTAGGTAGCACGATAATTAATAATGTTCAGAACACTATTTTATTATACATGCCTTTTGGTACAGACTTGACAAGCCTGACGCCATCCATAACTCTGGAGTCCACAAGCTCAACAATTTCTCCGGGGTCAGGCGTGGCAAGAAGCTTCGCGAATCCAGCAATATACGTAGTTGAATCTCCCGACTATACATTCAAGGATTATACAGTGACAGTAACAACAGTCCTGCCTTTCGCATCAAAGGACATTATAGGGTTTTCCATTGAAGGGTATAGCCGTATGTCTAGCATCGGGGAAAACACCGTGCTGCTCACTTTACCTTACGGCACGGACTTAACAAACCTATTGCCATTAATTACAATCTCAGGCACATCCATAGACCCACCATCGAATGCGCCGCAGAACTTTACCAACCCAAGGCTTTACACGGTTACTGCGCAGGACGGCTCTACAAAAACCTATACGGTAACGGTAAATACTGATGACCCTCCTGCGAGCAGCGCAAAAAACATCACATCATTTAGTATTGGAGAACAGGTGCCCGATAGCACAGTAATAAATAATACATTAAATACCATTACTTTGACTATGCCGGCGGGTATCAACCTGACAGGTCTTGCACCGCTCATAACAGTCTCAGCGGGCGCAACAGTGAGTCCGGCATCGGGGCAAGTCAGGGATTTTAATACCCCGGTTATTTACACGGTTACTGCTCAGGACTCCACAACAAGGCAATACACGGTAACGGTGACATCTGCCGCAAGCAGTACGAAAGATATTACATCGTTTAGCATTGCAGGTCAGATGGGTAGTGCGATAATCGGCGCAAATACCATAACACTGACCATGCCTTTTGGCACCAATCTTAGCAATCTTTCGCCATCAATCACAGTATCCGCAGGTGCAACCGTGAACCCGGCATCAGGGGTTGCACAGAACTTCTCTAACCCAAGGGTATACACGGTGACAGCGCAGGACAATACTACTAAACAATATACGGTAACTGTGACAGCTGCATCCGCAAGCAGTGCCAAAGACATTACAGGGTTCTCTATCCCGGGGCAAATATCAAACAGCACTGTCATAAGCGGAAATACAATAACTGTTGCAATGCCTGCCGGCACAACCCTTACGAACCTTGTTCCGACAATCACTCATACAGGCGCCAGTATAAGTCCGACGTCTGGGAGCGTCCAGAACTTTACCAGCCCGAGGACATATACCGTAACGGCTAGTGATGGGACTGTAAAGCAATATACGGTTACAGTGACGTCTGCCGTAAGCAACGCAAATGACATAATAGCATTCAGCATTATTGGGCAATCCGGTAGTGCGATAATCGGGCCAACCACTGTATCGCTGTCTATGCCTTTTGGCACTAATCTGACTAACCTGTCGCCGACCATCGCAATACCCGCAAACGCGAGCATAAGCCCGGCATCAGGCGCCTCACAGGATTTCTCTAACTCTGTGACATACACAGTAACTGCTCAGAACGGCACTACAAAGCAGTACACGGTGTCAGTGACGGCTGCGCAAGCAAGTGCCGGCAAGGACATTACCGGATTTAGCATTCCGGGGCAGACCGGCATTACCGTTATAAATGCAGATACAATATCGGTGACTGTGCCAGATAGTGCAAACCTCGCAAACCTCACGCCAAACATTAGCGTTTCAGCGGGGTCTTCCGTGAACCCTGCACCAGGCGTCGCACAGAACTTTACTAACCCTGTGACATATACAGTGACTGCGCAGGACGGCTCAATGAAGCAATACATTGTAACGGTAGTGACTGCATCGAACAACGCTAAGGATATCACGCAGTTTTCCATCCCTGGGCAATCCGGCAATGCGGTCATAGGGACAAACACAATCTCTCTGTCAATGCCATTCGGAACAAATCTGACAAATCTTGTACCGGACGTGATCGTTTCGCCAAATGCAAGCGTGACCCCTGCATCGGGCGTTGCCCGGAACTTTTCAACGCCCCAGACATATACGGTCAGAGCGGCAGACGGCACAACCAAGCAGTATTCCGTAAATATAAGTATTGCACAGCGCTCCAATGATAAAAACATAACCGCCTTCACAATCGCCGGGCAAGTCGGAGATACAGCCATCGGGACAAGTACCGTCACGGTCACAATGCCTTTCGGCACTGACGTCACATGGCTGAGGCCGAACATTGAGGTTTCAACGAATGCGTCCATTAACCCCCGGTCTGGAGAGGCAAGAAATTTCACAAACCTTTCCACCTACACCGTAACGGCTGAAAATGGAACGACAAAAGCATACACCGTACAGATCAACTTCTCACATGGCGCTGTCAGGGATGAAAAAGATATACTGCACTTTCATATCCCGGGACAAATCGGCAGCTCTTTTATAGGACCGAATACGATTACGGTCGCAATGCCCTACAACGCCAACATTACATGGCTGAGACCTGACATAATTGCATCGCAGGGGGCGTGGGTTGAGCCAGGCTCCGGCGTTGCGCGGAACTTCACAAGCCCAGTGATTTATACCGTGAGGGCACAGAATGGCTCCGTAAAGACATACAGCGTGAATATAGTCCGCGAAAGCAGTACGGTGTATGAAGGAAGGGATATCACTTCATTCTCCATTCCGGGGCAGATAGGCGTCTCCAATATTGGGACGAACGCAATCACGGTGACGATGCCTTATGGCACGGACGTAACTAGCCTACGGCCCAACATAACAGTTTCCCTTGGGGCAAGGACAAGCCCTGCATCTGGCGTGGCTGTAAACTTCACAAACCCCGTGACTTATACTGTGACCGCCGAGAGCGGCGTTGCGCGAACATATACTGTCACTGTAAATTATGGAAATAGTTCTCAGGGCTCAAGGGATATAACGTCTTTCTCAATACCAGGCCAAATCGGGAATACGGTCATTGGCACTGATACAATATCGCTGACCATGCCCGCAGGCACAAACCTTACGTCCTTACGGCCTAACATCACGGTATCCCAAGGCGCTAGCATCAATCCTGTCTCCGGCACTGCAAGGAACTTCACAAACTCCGCGGCATATACCGTAACTGCAAGCGATGGCAGCGTGAAGCAATATACCGTAACAGTTAACATTGACCGAGAACAGCCTTTCAGCACAACAATCTCTATCCCTCTTGTTGACGGCAACTCACCCTCAACCGGTGTTTTGAACCCTGAGAATGCAATGAGGGGCGCTATAGTGCATCTCCCAACTATAACGGCAAGGGCGGGTTACGCATTTAGCAGTTGGACGGTGAGGTCCGGCGGGGTGGCCGTCGTCAACTCGTCGTCAGCAAGCGGCGCCTACTTCACGATGGGAAGCCAGAACGTTGCAATAGACGCCATATTCACCGTGCAGCCCATGACATTCAGCAATCAGGTGTTGCCGGACGGCATAACGGGGATAGCCTATAGGGCAAGCGCTGTGCCTCCCTCTAACGGCAGTGGCAGGTATACATATTCTGCCGAGCTTCCGGCAGGGTTGAGAATGTCGCGGGACGGCGTTATCACGGGAACCCCCAGTACGTCCGTGTCTGCGCATACATTCACAGTCACCGCAAACGACACCGTTAACGGCATGTCTTCACAAGCAGCGTACACCATAACCATCATAGAGTCTTCATCCGGAGTAACGGCTACTCTCCAGTTTTCCGACACGCCCGTGGATTCATGGTACTACGATGCGATACTTTACGCCTATAACAACGGGTACATGGACGGCGATAGCACCGAATTTAACCCCAACATGCTGTTGACAAGGAGCATGATAGTCACCGCGCTATACAGGCACGCAGGAAGCCCCGACACAAGCGGGTTGCCGAACCCGTTTAGCGACGTCGGCCACACTAATTACACGGAAGCGGTTTTATGGGCGGCGGAGAACAATATAGTGACCGGCCATGACAACAGGTATTTCCCAGAGGACAACATAACAAGGCAGGATTTAGCGGCTATCTTCTACCGCTACGCGCAGTTTATTGGAAGGGGGGCGTATGACGAGTCAGCAGGCTTGGATTATTTCAGCGATGCAGACTCAATATCCGACTATGCGACCGATGCAGCGGCGTTCTGCTACGACAAAGGGATAATAATCGGTAGACCAGGCAACCTGTTCGCGCCGAGGGAGAACGCGACACGCGCCGAGTTTGCCACGATGCTGATGAGGTTTTTGACGGTATGAAATATAGAAAGAAGCCAGTAGAAATCGAAGCCGTTCAATGGACGGGGGAAAACCGGCAGGAGATCTGGGAGTTCCTTGCCGGCCCCGCGCCAGCGACGATGGAAACATATGGGAACAACTGCTATATCGACCATTCAAGGGTAAAGGGCGGCCTCGTGATCATAACCCTAGAAGGCGAGCATGTCGCGTCCATAGGCGACTATATCATCAGAGGTGTCAAGGGCGAGTATTACCCTTGTAAGCCGGACATATTCCAACAGACGTATGATATCGTTTAGGTGAGATAGCGGTTTTTCGCTTTCACAAATAACAGACCAAAAAAGGAGAGAAAAATGATTAAACGCATTGCAGCAGCGGCAATGGCATTTATATTCGTAATTGCCATGCTCGCGGCCTGCTCCGCTGACCCGGAGCCAGCCACAGAAACAAGCAGCGACCCCGATGGGATGCCCGGCGCATCCGCCTTAATTGGGGAGACGGCAAGTAATTTATACGGGGAAGCGGCAAGCAGGACGAATAATAGCGGCAACAATGGCGGCGGAAGCGAAAACGAAGACGCGGATGACGAGGGTGAAGGCAGGGAGAGGAATCTTATATCACTCTTGGTTCAACCTGTGGTCGCCAACGGATTTCTTGACGCACTGAGACATATGGACAGGGAAGACAACATCAGCAGCGAAATAAGCCTGACATTTAGCTTCGCGGACGACACTGAATTTATGTCCCTTACACAATTCATCAACACAGCTGCAATGGGTGACGAGTCCTTTCTCTTTGACACAAAAGTAGGGCTTTCGATAGCAGCGGAGACGTATGAGGATGCAGAAAGGTTCACACTAGGATGGATCGGCAGCGGCGGGATCGTTGAACCGCTCATAACAATAATTTTTGTTGACGGCGTATTTTACCTAAGCGTGGAGATTCTTGACTACATAGGCGAAATCGAAGGGCTTGAAGATTTTGCATCCATATTGCCAATCTTCAACTTCGACTATATCGCAATCAACTTTGACGAACTGCTCGAACTGTTAGAAGCGAATGCCGGTATGGACATGGGTATTGATATGGGCATGGACATGGCGAGTATCATGGATGACATTACAGCGCTTGAGGAAGCTATGCAATCTGCCGCTGACGCGCTTGCGGAGCCTTTGCATGAGTATGCCGTTCAGATAATGACAAGCGACATCCTTACGCAAGACGGGGACACATATACCTTAACGCTTGATGCAGAGGCGGGGTTAAGGCTAATTGGCGTGACGCTCGACTTCATGGCACAAAACGAGCCGCTTATCAAGGATACGTTAAATATACTGATGTCGGAGCTGGCTGGCTATATGGAGGACATGGACATCAGAGAGTTAACCGAAGCCCTTGACTATATTAATTTCGCAGAACTTGCCGAAGAGTTTGACGAAGGGCTTGCAAGCATCACCGCGGATGACCTTCCCGACATTACTCTTGTCATAGAGGCAACCGGCACCGGCAGGGGACTCGACAAGCAGCAGATGATAAATTTGGCGCTGGCGGTGAAGGAGATAGACGACCCAAGCCTTCCGTTCGATATGATGACATTGGAAATAAGTTATGAATCGGCTGTGACGCAGGCGCCCATTGCAGCACCGCCCGGCACTGTTATAACGATTGAAGAGCTCCTTACTGCGCTGGAAGACATTATTATGGAGCTATACATGGCCGCTTATTAATTATTCAAGGCGCTGTATCCAAAAGGAATGCAAAAACGCCGTCTTGTATGGCGTTTTTTGCATAGCCTTTACAATAAGCCGGCAAAAGAAAGCGGGGTGTG
>Ga0099364_10013505_pt1 | contig 10949 bp, 9 predicted proteins | sample TergutTh196P3_FD_73070 | JGI IMG/M metagenome (GOLD analysis project Ga0099364, IMG submission 73070) | Microcerotermes parvus P3 segment gut microbial communities from Pointe-Noire, Republic of the Congo - Th196 P3 | ecosystem: Host-associated > Arthropoda: Insects > Digestive system > Gut ... | reverse complement strand
ACTGTTTCAAATGTGGCTCCTGAGTTTTTACTGCTCCCATGCTCAGAATTAATAATAGTTTGATCTGACATTTTATTCTCCTTCAATTGAATTTACAGGAATTATTTGTCAAGTTCATTATAACTTAGTAAATAATTCCATACTATATAACGGCACCCATATGTAAAACACTTGGCTTTATAGATAAAAAGTGAAAATTTATTGGGAATGCTTCTCACTTAGCACACAGCGGAACGGCGGACACGGAGGGGAAGTAAAAAACCGCCAAATCCCGGAGTAAAAAACCGCCAAATGCAGAAGTAAAATCATGCCAAAACCGGAAGTAAAACCTTGCCAAAACCGGAAGTGTATGCTATAGTATAAAAATGATGGATTATCCTTATTTTAATCGTATTGCAGATGTTGTGCTGGAGAAAGCTTTAAAATCTACTGGTGCTGTACTCATTGAGGGACCAAAGTGGTGCGGTAAAACCAGAACAGCAGAGGAGAGAGCTGCCAGCGTCCTCTATATGCAGGATCCTGATAATACCGAATCCTATTTAAAGACAGCCGATATAAAACCGTCTTTATTACTGGAGGGAGAAAATCCCAGGCTCATTGATGAATGGCAGCTTGCCCCTGTACTCTGGGATGCAGTTCGTTTTGCTGTAGATCGGAGGAGAAAAAAAGGTCAGTTTATTTTAACCGGATCGGCAGTTCCGCTTGATAATGCTTCCCGTCATACCGGAACTGGACGTTTCTCTAGAATTCTAATGCGGCCAATGTCATTGTTTGAATCTCTGGAATCCAATGGAACTATCTCCTTAAAATCTTTATTTGAGAACAGTACAGAAGGAGAGGGTGTTTCAAGTTTAAGTATTGAAGCTCTCTCTTATGCTTTAATTCGCGGAGGCTGGCCGGCATCTATCAAGGAAGATGAACCTACGGCTATTAATCAGGTAAATGATTATGTGGATTCTGTAATAAATTTTGATGTTTCCAGAGTAGATGAAGTAGAAAAAAGTCCATCACGGGTACGTGCATTAATGCAATCTTTGGCTAGGAATATTTCCACTACTGCCAGTTTAGTTACGATTAGGGCAGATATAGCTGCTAATGATGAATCAATTTCTGATAAGACTATTTCCAGCTACTTAAATGCTTTAAGGCGTATTTTTGTTGTAGAAGACCTTCCTGCATGGAGTCCTGCTATGCGTTCAAGGACAACTATACGCACATCACCTAAATGGCATTTCTGTGATCCTTCCATTGCAACAGCAGTTCTCCGTGCAAGTTCCAAGAGCCTCCTGTCTGACTTCAATACTTTTGGACTATTATTTGAGTCACTTTGTATCCGCGATCTTCGTGTTTATACTCATGCCATAGATGGAGAGGTTTTTCATTACCGTGATAAAAGCGGTCTGGAAGCAGATGCCATTGTTCATTTAAAAAACGGGCGATGGGGTGCAATAGAAGTAAAAATGGGTATAAAAGAAATTGAAAAAGCAGCAGAGAATTTATTAACCCTTCGAAATAAAATAAATATTGAAAAGATGCGTGAACCTTCTTTTTTGGCAGTTATTACTTGTACGGAATATGCATACCGCCGGAAAGATGGGGTTAATATAATTCCCATTGGCTGTTTAAAAGATTAGTATACTGGCTGGTTAAAAACCAGTGCTTAGGCTGGTATTCTCATCTTGACATATGATCCTGTTCAGGCACAAAATCTTTACAGGAGACTATTATGGAAAAAATAATTTTAGGAAGAACGGGCATTAATGCTACTATTGCAGGGCTGGGCTGCGGGGGATTTTCCCGTCTGGGTATAGAGAAATTCGGGCTGGATCATTCTGCCGGCATAGTCCGTAAAGCCTATGACAGCGGGGTGAATTTTATTGATACTGCTACAGTTTACGGAACACAGAAGGCTGTGGGGAAGGGGCTGGAAGGTGTTAATAGGGATAGCTATTTTATTTCTACCAAGTTTCCCTATGGCGGAAAAACTGCCGAGGACATGGAAAGAACCCTGGAAGAAAGCCTTACAGAGCTTAAGACCGACTATATTGATATCTATCATCTTCACGGGGTTAGGCCGGAAGATTATGAGTGGGCAAGGGACACATTCTACCCCGTAATGGAAAAGGCAAAGAAAGCAGGGAAGATCCGCTTCCCGGGAATTACCGAGGTCTTTGGAATTGACACTTCCCATAAGATGCTGGAAAAGGCAATACCGGAAAGTCTTTTTGATGTAATAATGGTTGGTTACAATTTACTAAACCCCTCTGCCGCAAAAAAAATTCTCCCCCTTGCAATGGAGAAAAAAATTGGGGTGCTCTGTATGTTTGCAGTACGCAAGGCTCTGCATGATTCTGCTCAGCTTGCTGTAGATATCCAGAAGATCCTTGAAAGCGGCCAGGGCGATCCTTCCAACTTTGACAAAGACAATCCCCTGGGCTTCCTCAAAGAGAACGATACTGCCTCCAGCATTATGGAAGCCGCCTACCGCTTCTGCCGTCATACCCCTGGCATTGATATAGTTTTAACCGGGACAGGGAATGCAGATCATCTAAAAGACAATCTTGCATCTATCCAGGGGACCAAGCTGCCGGATGAAATTTTAAGTCGCCTGGATAAGATGTTCGGCAAGGTTGACTGTGTAAGCGGACAGTGAGCGGATAGAAAAATATGACTTTTTGATAACTTTTGAATTAGAAAAGTTATCATTTCCGCATAATTTTGAGGATTTTGATGGAAAAAGCTGTCTATGGTGATAAAACTCCCATTGCCGCCCTGGCTAGTCCTCCCGGGGAAGGTGCCCTGGCTGTGATCCGCACATCGGGTTCTATCGAAAATTTGGCAGAGGTTTTTTCCAGACCCAAAGAACTGCTCTCTGCTTCCGGCAATACTGTGATCCATGGCTGGCTGCTTGAACCTAATGTACAGGCTTCTCAAGAAAAAAATCTGCCGGGAAAAAACCCGCATAAAAAATCCTCAAGGAAAAAAATTGATGAGGTTCTTCTTTCTGTTTACCGCGCACCCAAAACTTACACCGGTGAGGACGGAGTGGATATCAGCTGTCATGGGGGCATTGCAACTGTAAAAGCTGTAATGGCAGTTTTGAAAAAGGCAGGATTCCGCGAAGCCCTGCCCGGGGAGTTTAGCTTCCGCGCCTTCATGAACGGGAAACTGGATCTTACAAGAGCCGAATCTGTAATGGAGCTGGTTTCATCCAAAACCGGCAAGGGCATGGATCTTGCATTGCGCCGCCTTTCAGGAATTTTGGAAAAGGAAATATCTTCCATTAAGGCACTCTTAATGGAGGTACTTGCCGGGACGGAAATTTACCTTGATTATACAGAGGACGAATTTTCCGGTTCCAATAATGATGAAGAGGCAGGAAGGCTCCCTCAGAAAGAGCTTGCACTGGAGGCTCAAAGAAGACTTAAGCATCTTGCCGAACTCTGGCAGAGGGAAAGAATTTATTCCGAGGGAGCCCTTGTTGTTTTGGCAGGGAGACCAAATGCCGGCAAGTCCAGTTTGTTTAACTATCTCCTTAGGGAAGACAGGTCGATAGTTACAGATACTCCCGGTACAACCAGGGACTGGATCGAGGCACAGATTTCCATTGAAGAAATTCCTGTAAGGCTTGCCGATACAGCAGGAATTAGAGAAACATCCAGTCTGGGTGAGGCGGAGAAGATTGGGATAGAGCGAAGCAGGGAACTTATAGAAAATGCAAATTTGGTTTTGTATATTATTGATGGAGTAGATGGGATTACTTCTGAGGACAGGAATTTCGTGAGTAACTATATAAATAGTTTTGCTCAGGGGAAAATTATTCTTTTATGGAATAAGGCAGATATTGAACCTCTCCCATTAACATTGCCGGATGACCCTGCTTATCCCATACTTGCGGTGAGTGCGAAGACAGGGGAGGGCATTGGGGAATTATGCCGCATAACGGCGGAACTGCTTGGCGGAGGAGCTGTTCAGAGTGAGAGAATGGACGACGGTCTTACGGTAAGTATAAAAGAAAGTGGGTTTATAAATTCACCGGGACCAGGGAGTCTTCGTCAAAAAGAGTTAATCGATTCTGCTCTGACTGCCATAGAAGAAGCCCTGGCTCTTTCCGAAAGCGGGGAACCCCTGGATTTAATTGCCCCCCTATTCCGGTCTGCTGTAAACTCCCTGGGTGAAATTACCGGGGAAGTGTACCATGATGATATACTTGAATTAATGTTCAGCCGTTTTTGTGTGGGGAAGTAAATGAAAGATTACTATCTTGCAATTGACCTGGGTGCTTCCGGAGGGAGGCATATTCTGGGCAGTTTGGATAATGGGGAACTGGTTCTAAACGAAGTTCACCGCTTCTCCCATGAATGTGAAAATTATGTTCACCCAATTAGGGGCAGCTCTCTTATCTGGAATACAGAAAAAATATACGAAGAGATTGTTAGGGGGCTGATAAAATGCAGGGACTTTATTAAAGACGGCAATCTTGTTTCCCTTGGAATTGATACCTGGGGTGTGGATTATGTTCTTCTGGATAAGGATGGGGAAATAATTGAGCCTGCCTATGCCTACAGGGATTCCCGAACAGAGCCTTTTATTAATACATTAATGCCGCATGAAGAACTATTTAAAATTACGGGTACCGCATTTCAGAGCTTTAATACTGTGTACCAATTGCTTTCCGACAAGGCCGAGGGCAGGCTTGATATGGCTGAATATATGCTGCAGCTCCCGGAATATTTTTCACAGCGTTTAACCGGAAACCTTACCGGAAAAACGCATAATGAGTATACCATGGCTTCTACAACAGGTTTACTGGATGCAGGAAAAAAAACCTGGTCAAATGAGATACTGGAAAAACTGGGACTGCCGGAAAAGCTCTTTAAACCTGTTAAAGAACCGCCCTATGAGATTGGTTTATTAGACCCTGAGCTGCAAAAAGTTACAGGATTTACCGCAAAGGTGATGATGATTGCAAGCCATGATACCGCTTCTGCGGCAGCTGTTGTAAGCGGGGATGTGCTGTATATTAGTTCCGGCACCTGGAGCCTTTTGGGGGTTATAGGGGAGCCTGTTTTAACTGATGCAGCAAGGGAGGCAGGCTATTCGAACGAGGGAGCGCATAACGGTAAAATACGCTTTCAAAAAAATATTATGGGATTATGGGTGCTTCAGAATCTTAGAAAGGAATTAAACAATGCCTATAGTTTTACAGAACTTGAAAATATGGCAAGGGAGGAAGAAAAAAAACTTTCTCCCCTCTGGATTAATAGCTATTCAATTGACAATTTTAATGATTTTGCGGTTAACATAAACGGCAGTCAATTTTTTTCTCCTTTAAGCATGATAAATGAAATTAAAAACGAATATGATAAACAGGGTAAAAAAATCCCGGAAAGCCCTGCTGAACTAGCATTTTCTGTCTACGCAAGCCTTGCAAATTGCTATAAAATAGCCGTAGAGGATCTAGAAAATATTACAGGTAAAACCTATAAAGGAATTAATATTATAGGCGGCGGCAGTAAGGATCTTTACCTTAATGAGTTAACTGCCAGGATCACCGGCAAGACTGTGCGTGCCGGTCCCTCCGAAGCCACCTCAATGGGAAATATCCTGCTTCAAATGAAACGGGATAGTATCACTCATGTAAACATTTGATATTTATTATTTGATATTTATTATTTGTTATTTGGAGTTAGCGATGTATAAAAATGCAATGGATGCCTACAAAAAGTGGGGAATTGATACCGATGAGGCAATAGTAAAATGCGCTGCCATTCCGCTGTCCCTCCACTGCTGGCAGGGGGACGATGTAGGCGGCTTTGAAAAGGATTCCTCTCCGCTTTCCGGCGGTATTCAGGCTACAGGGAATTACCCTGGTAAGCCGCATAATGCAGAAGAATTCATGAAAGACCTTGATTTTGCATATTCTTTAATACCGGGAAAAAAACGGCTTAACCTCCATGCGCATTATGCTATAACTGAAAATCCTGTCCCCAGGGATGAAATTGAACCTGAGCATTTTGCAGCCTGGCTGGATTGGGCGAGTGTGCGCAGCATTGCACTTGATTTTAACGCAACGCCATTTTCCCACCCTATGGCGGATTCCGGTATGACCCTCTCATCGCCGGATAAAAATATCAGGGACTTCTGGATACGGCACTGTAAGGCAACCAGGAAAATAGCGGCTTCCTTTGGCGAAAAGCAGGGGAGTCCTGCCCTTCACAATATCTGGATACCGGATGGTTTAAAGGACAATCCGGCTGACAGGCTGGGTCCGCGGGAAAGATTAAAAGAGGCGTTAGATGAAATTTATTCAATAAAATATGATAAAAACCATATTATTGATACTGTAGAAAGCAAGCTCTTTGGAATAGGCCTGGAAAGTTATACAACTGGTTCCCTGGAATTTTACATTGCATACGCATTAAGCCGCGGTATTAATGTACTTCTGGATAACGGGCATTATCATCCCAATGAAAAAGTTTCTGATAAAATTCCGGCTCTTCTTCCCTTTTTTGAAAAAATCGCCCTTCATGTTACGCGCCCTGTGCACTGGGATTCTGATCATGTTGTTTTGTTTGAAGACAGCATTAAGGAAATTGCAGCAGAGATAATCAGGAACAGGGCGGAAGAAAGGGTGCTGACAGGCCTCGATTACTTTGATGCAAGCATTAACCGCATTGCAGCCTGGGCATTAGGCGCAAGGAACTTCCAGAAAGCCCTGCTCTGGGCATGTTTAACACCGCACGGGGATTTTAAAATTTTACAGGACGAAGGGAATTTTACAAGGCTTCTTGTTATGCAGGAAGAGTTTAAAACCCTGCCCTTTGGAGATGTCTGGGATGAATATCTATTAAGGCATGATGTACCAGGCTCTGACTGGTTTGTGCTTGTTGAAAAATATGAGAAGGATGTGTTAAGCAAAAGATGAGAATTAAATGGTATGGAACAGCCGGCATACTCCTGGAACAGGATGGAGTGAAAATTCTTTTTGATCCCTTTTTTCCCCGCAGCAAGAAAGTATATATTCCGCCTATTGAAGAATTTTCATCCAGCGATGCAATTTTTGTGACGCACGGCCACTTTGATCATATAGCCGACATACCGAAAATTGCTCAGCATGGTAAAAAATTTAATAAGAAAAATATTATTGTTCATTGCACTTCTACGCCAGTGAATGTGCTTTTATCCAGGGGTTTGGAGATAAGTGACATTATAAAAATTAAGCCAGGTGATAATTACAATTTTAAACCATTTGCAATAAATGTACTTAAAGGAAGGCATATTGTATTTAATAAGGGACTAGTATTAAAAACATTTTTAAGTCCCCGTGTATTAATATATTTAAAGAATTTAATAAATATGCTTAAAGAAGCAAAAGGCTGTGATGAGGCCGGTGAAACAGTTGTATATGATATTAATGTTAAAGGAAAAAGGATCTTTTTAATGGGGAGTCTAAATCTTGATCCGGATGCAATTTATCCAAATGGAGCAGATCTCCTTATTATGCCTTTTCAGGGAAGGTCTGATATTAATAGATACGCCATGCAGTTTATTGAAAAATTAAAGCCTAAAAAAGTTTTATTGGATCACTTTGACAATACTTTTCCACCTATTTCGTCAAAAATAAACCCTGATGAATTTGTTTCTTTAATGAAGAAAAATCATCCAGATATAGAGGTAATAGTTCAAGATCCATCTACACAATGGATAGAGGTTTTTTAGCTGTATTATTCTCTAAATTCTTTACAGTTCCTGATCTTTTTCTTTTATTATTTCCAAAAAATTTTCAGGGCTGTCTGCATTGCAGAGCTTTGTAAAGTATGCATTGTCCCTGGAAATTTTTGTAAGGGAAGCAAGGACTTTAAGGTAGTGCGGCACCCCCGACTGGCTGGAAACCATGAGGGACATTAGTTTTAGTTCCTGCCCCTCGTGATAAAGTTTGCCTTTAGGAATTGCCATTGTGATAATAAAATCCTCATAATCTTTTAACCTGGCATGGGGAATGGAAAGCCCGGAGGGAAGCAGAGTGCCGCCGACTTCTTCACGTATCTGTATAGTTTTAATAAGGCTGTTTTCGTTAATGGGGAGTTCATAGCCGTATTCATATATTTTACCCACGAGTATTGAGATTAAATCGTTTTTTGACTCACATTCTATCCCTGTGAGGATAAGTTCAGGTTTAAGCAGTTCTGATAATGTCATATTAAAATTATGCGTCCACTTTATAAAATTGTCAATGAAAAATTTCTTTTATTATTGATGCGGCTTTATCAAGGTCTTCATAACTTAATGCATTGGACACCTGAAGCCGTATTCTGGCAGTACCTTCGGGGACTACGGGGAAGCCAAAGCCTATGGCATAAACTCCTTTTTTGATCATTTCCTCTGCCATGCTGATTGCTTTTGCAGTGTCTCCTACAATAACAGGTATTATTGCAGAGTCTCCTTCCAGGGGATTAAGGCCTGCTTCCAGTAATTTATTGCGCAGGTATAGGGTTTTTTCGCTTAACGATTTTACGATATCCGGGTTATTTTCCAGGTATTTTACAGAAGCAAGGGCAATGGCGCATAACACCGGAGGGAGCCCGTTGGAAAAAAGGTGGGGGCGCGACCTCTGAGCCAGAATTGCACAGATTTCCCTTCTCCCTGCGATAAAGCCGCCTCCTGCTCCTCCCAGAGCCTTGCCGTAGGTGCCGGAAATTATATCTACCCCCTCTTTTATGCCAAAGTGTTCCATGGTGCCGCGTCCTGTCTTTCCCATAACGCCTGTTGCATGGCTGTCGTCAAGCATTAGTATGGCCTGGTATTTTTTGCAGAGGGCAATAATTTCAGGAAGTTTTGCAATATCTCCCTCCATGGAAAATACCCCGTCTGTGACCACAAGTACAGCCCCTGATTCTTTTGCTTCCATTAACTTTTCTTCCAGATCTTTCATGTCGGAATGTTTATAAACGGCTTTTTTTACACCTCGGGAAACTGCCCTGCACCCTTCTATAATGCTGGCATGGTTTAGTTCGTCGGAAATGACAGTGTCACCGTCTGTTAAAAGGGCAGGTATGGCGGCTGTATTTGCAGCCCAGCAGGATGTATAAGTGAGAGCAGCTTCCATATTTAAGAACTCTGCAGTTTTCTCTTCCAGTTCCCTGTGTATATCGTAGGTTCCGCAGATAAAGCGCACGCTGCTGGTACCTGCACCGTATCTGTCCAGTGAGGCATGGGCAGCATCCACAATTTCTTTTTTATTTGCAAACCCCAGGTAATTGTTTGAACATAGAACAATGGGATTGCCGTAATTTTCTATATTAATTGCAGCTCCCAGAGAACCTGTATTGTACTTAAAGTACTTGTACGTTCCCTTTTCTTTGAGGTTCTCTATTTCGGTTTTTAGCTGATTGTAATAGTCCCTTCTCATTTATGCCTCCCAGTCCAGAATTACTTTTCCGGAATTTCCTGATGCCATTATTTCAAAGGCATCTTTATAGTCATCAGCCTTAAAACGGTGGGTTATAATAGGTGATATATCGAGTCCCGCCTTTACAAGAGCTGTCATCTTGTACCAGGTTTCAAATATCTCCCTCCCATAAATACCCTTTATTTTTAATCCCTGGAAAATCACCCTGTCCCAGTCTATGACGGTCCCCATGGGTAAAAGCCCCAGCAGGGCAATTTTCCCGCCGGACGCCATATTTTCCACCATGTCCTTAAAGGCAGTACCGCTCCCCGACATCTCAAGGCCAACATCAAAACCTTCCTTCATTCCAAGGGATTTTTGTATTTCTGCAATATTTGTATCTCCGGCGTTAAAAACATTTTTTATCCCAAGCTTTTTTGCCAGTTCCAGCCTGTAAGGCAATAGGTCAGTTATTGCCACATGCCTGGCTCCAACCTTCTGTGCAGCACAGGCAGCCATTATGCCTATTGGACCGGCTCCTGTTACAAGGACATCCTCCCCCACCAGATCAAAAGAGAGTGCGGTGTGTATTGCATTTCCCAGGGGATCAAAAATACTGTAGAGTTCCTCGCTGACTGCGGGATCTGTCCGCCATATATTGGAGACAGGCAGGGTCATATACTCTGCAAAGCAGCCTGCCCTGTTAACACCAACACCCCGGGAATTTTTACACAGGTGCCTTCTCCCTGCCAGGCAATTTCTGCAGTACCCGCAGATTATATGCCCCTCTCCGGAAACTATACTTCCCAGGCTGACACTGTTTACATTGGCTCCCAGCTCAACAATTTCACCGACAAACTCATGCCCGATGATCATGGGGACTGGAATGGTTTTTTGCGCCCATTCATTCCATTGGTAAATATGAATATCTGTTCCGCAGATTGCAGTCTTTTTAATTTTTATTAAAACTTCTTCCGGCCCAGGCCTGGGTTTCTCCGCCTCATCCAGCCAAAGACCTGCCTCCGGGAATTTTTTCACAAGTGCCTTCATGGTTTTATTTTAACATAGTTTTTGGTGTTACTGCACTTGTTTATAAAGTTTTGGAGGGTTAATATTTGGGTATGCAGTTTGAACTAACCGAAGAACTTATCGATAATATACTTTTTTTCATGGAAGACCAGGACGGGGATTTCTATGTGGACACTGTGAAGGGAATGGTTGTGGACTTGATGGGAGATTTTGAAGCAGATATTGATGAAGATTTTGATGAAGAGATTGATTCAGATATTGAAGAATCTACTGTAAATGATAAAGACCGTTATATTGATCTTCCCCAATGGGAATCTGCCGATGGCTTTGGGCTTATGGAAAATTTTACGGCAGGTTTAAAGAATGCTTTAATTCGTAAGGAACTTAGATATGCACTGGGGCAGGGGAGGGGAGTTTTCAGGGCTTTTAAGGACACCCTGGGGAAATACCCCGAGGTGGAAAAACTCTGGTTTTCCTATAAAGAAAATGAAATGAAGAAGGAAATAATCACCTGGTATAACGGTCTAAG
>Ga0099364_10013504_pt1 | contig 10950 bp, 10 predicted proteins | sample TergutTh196P3_FD_73070 | JGI IMG/M metagenome (GOLD analysis project Ga0099364, IMG submission 73070) | Microcerotermes parvus P3 segment gut microbial communities from Pointe-Noire, Republic of the Congo - Th196 P3 | ecosystem: Host-associated > Arthropoda: Insects > Digestive system > Gut ... | reverse complement strand
TTCTTTTGGCAGCGCGGTTCCGGGCGCCCAGGGCCTTTCCCTGCAGGAGCTTGAAATTAATGCCAATAAAGCTGCCATTAAGACAAGAAGTTTCATTTTTACCTCAGCTTTTTATATCTTAGGGTATATTATAGAAGAAAAACTCTAAAATGTACAGTTACTGTGAACAACAAATTGCCGTCCGACCCTTTGGGTCGGCAGTGTCACACATACGTGTGTTACACATTCGCCGAGCCCCATGGCGGCAATACACCCATGGGAATGGGCGGATTTTTACATATACTCATAATTGTAAGCATATCTAAAACCTAAGCCGAGGAAAGGGTTTAGCCCTGAATGCATATGCCCTTCTAAGCGTGAGCCCAAATATCTAAGAACTGGCAAATTCATGACTAAACCCTTTCCCCGGCCTTCGCTTTCCGGAATACATCATCCGGCATGGCCATGTAGTCCGCATAGTGCGGGGCCATGTCCGCGCCGGTCTCAAACATTATCATTTGTCCCTGCATCAAGAGTATTGCTGTGATACAGTAAAGCTTCCCCAAGCTGTATCGAAGCAAAAACCGTTGTATAATTCCATCGGCTATTAGTATCGTTAATGTACCCCCCGTCGGGCCGCGCCATGTTCTCGGCCCAATCAAAGAGCCTTTTTGCTGCTTCTAGATATATTGGGTTTTTTGTAACGGATGACATGTATGTAAGAGGGTAAATAGCATCCCCGCAGCGTCCATGAACACGTGGTGCACAGGAAGGACAGAGAATACCGCCGTACAACTCAGGGCGCCTGTGTTCGGTAATTTGCAGATCAACAAGGGCATCACACCATTCTTTTAATAGATCAAAATAAAAATTGGCCATGTATGCTCACTTTAACACAGCCGAAGTATGCGCGGGAACAATTAGCTTATAAAAACCATTGCCGTCCTTGACAATGCCGGATGATTTACCTGTATCAAAATTGATCTTCGATAATTCCTTTCCGCTTCCAACCGGTGGACGGATCTGGGCTGTTTGTTCTTTTTCAGTGTAGTTTACAATCACAATCCCATACGCATCAAGGCCGGAACTCCAGGCGCGTCCGATGACAGCGGGAACCCTGATAATGTTCCCATTGGCGTCATTCATATACTTCCCGGCGTCACAGACAATTTCAAGGTCTTTTTCAAGTGTAATTGAATGGGTGTCAGGTTCATGGGTAAGCATTGCGTATTTGCCTTCTTCATCCAAGTTGACCATTAACATATCGATGTTGATTATTGTGATGGCGTTTACATGATAGAACTGGTCTATTGTGGTAAAAGAATTATTAAAGCCACGTATCAACATTCAGCCATAAAATCTATGGAAATAGGAGATCCAGTCGGAAGATGACGATTCAACGGGTATTGTAGAGTTCAAGAAAAACCTCATCCTTGAACATATCTACAAAAGGTAACGCTTATCTCCAACAGTGTCAAACATTGCCATCATAAAATTAAGTGAAGGGCCAAACAAAGTCCAGCCTCGATAATCCACAAGGAATGAGCCGTCCGGAAGCTGGCTTGACAGATAGTAAGCTATAGCTTTTTTTAACGAAGTGTTGTATAAGTCTTTTTCTTGCTGAGCAATTATTGACATATATTTTTCCTTAGATCCTGAATATTGTACCCGCAATATGCCGTGCTCCGCCAAAGGCTTGACCGTCTTCCACCATATAGTAATAAGCTGTAAATATTTCTCCGTTATCAAGCTGCGTTGCTACGGGATAACCAATATCGCTGCCTGAGGCATCACCGTTTCTTATGATAAATTCATCACTCCAGGTTTTACCGGCATCATCGCTGACAATACCGTATATGCCTCGTTTACTGACTGGTGAGCGCCGCGTATAAATTAACATTATTCTTCCATCGTTAAGCAAAAGCGGGAAAGGAGAGATGCCAAAACTTTGGATGCGTACAGGAGGATTCCAATTAAGCCCCTTGTCGTAAGAATGACATATATTTATCCATCTTGTATCTGGATATCCGACTCTCCAGGCGCCGGTTACTGCTATAAAATGCCCGCAGTCCAAATCCAATATATTACAATACGAATGGGCATTTTCATTTAAGGGGTCCCGGGCAATGTCAGAGATATATTCCCAATTTGCCGCATTATTTTCGGATTTATACAACACAATATAAGATAAAACAGGTCCGGAATTACCAGCATTAGGCTGTGTGCTTGCAATAAAAGGTTTATAATGATCGTTTTCTTTGCGTATAATGGTATTACCCGGTTGTAGATGTGAAAATCCTAAATTCACCGGTCTGGCCGCCTCTTTAGTCCAGTTATGGCCTTTATCTTCTGAACATATTATAAATGGTTCAAGAGCGCCTCTTACAGCAGAGCCAGATTTATTTTCACCTGTATATGAATAACCAAAATGAAAAATGGTATTATCCGTTATCGGTGGAGCGTTTGATTCAGTCATTTTATTTGACAATATTTCCTGTTTTTTATATTCAGGCAAAGCATGATCAAAAATTACATTTTTATCTTCAGTACGCCATGTGCGTCCTCCGTCATAAGAACGATCAAGCATAACTTTTGCAATTCTATGTATGACACTATGACTAAGATTAGCTCTCTCTGTATAATCACATTCAGAATGTAAATGCATACAGGCAATTTCTCCATTGCCGAAATTGTAAATTTCACCGGCCTGAAAAGGATGAGCGCAATATGTGTCGGGCCTTCCGCAAACACGGCTGTGTTCGATCACTTTTGCATTTATGCAACGCATTTTGCCTCCTTTTTTGATTCAGTTGAAAAAACCGGGGCCGCTTTTATGCGAATTATTATTTCAAGCAATTGCTCCAGCTCTTCGTCCTTGATGGTAGATAACTCAGGAAGACGGACATAACCGCCGCAATAGCCAAATTTGTCCATCAGTTTTTTGATGGTATCAATCGATCCCCATCGATTTAAGGCAGCCATTAATGGCGAAATAAGGACCCGCATTTGAGCGGTTTTTAAATAATCACCTGTATCCAATGCCTGTGCTATAGCCAGGGGTATCTCCGGCGCATAATTAACAATAGAAGAAATAAAGCCTTTACCTCCGGCCATGATTATATCCGGTACAAGGTATTCACCGGCACCTGTAATTATATTAATTTTATCTCCCATTCGTGTACAGACCTGGGAGTAAGTAACTATATCGCAGGAAGTGTCTTTAAGCGCTGCAAAACAAGGCATGGATAACAATTCTTCCAGTTGATCCAGAGTAAGCTGCATACGGTGCAATTGAGGGTAGTAATAAAGCTGTAATGGCAAGCGGCAGTTTTTTGCAAATTCAGCGAAAAAAACCTTTGCCTCAGAAAACTTACACGGAGAATAGTATGGCGGAATAACCATCAAAGCATGGACGCCCGCTTCTTTGGCTGCATTAGCAAGGGCAATTAAAGTACGCAGGCTGCTTGAACCAATGCCCGGTACCACGATAGCGTCTGTTCCCCTGGCGCTTTGACATACGGTTTTTATTACCTGGACATATTCATCAAAAGTCAAGGAAGCAAGTTCACCGCAGGTTCCCGTACAGGTAAGCCATTTTACACCTTTGGCAATAAGCATTTGTGTGTTATTTGTAAGTCCGTCATAATTTATATCGCCGTTTTCAAAGAACGGTGTTGTAATGATCGCCTGCAAGCCGGTCATCCTGGCCTTTGTTTCGCCATTCATAATTTGCCTCCTTATGTTATGATAACCGTTCATGATCAACCTTTGATTGAACCTATCATTACACCTTGAATAAAGTACTTTTGTACAAAAGGATAAATCGCAATTACCGGAACTACACTAACCACAATAAGGGCGTATTTGATCACAAATGCCGCTTCAGTTAATTGCATTAGCGCTTCCATCGCTTCGATATCCATACCCTCCAGAATTGTGATGTCTATTTGAGTGGCTAATAGTATTTCCCGTAGAAAAATTGTTAATGGATAGAGATTCCTGTTGTGAAGGTAGATCATGGGGGTAAAAAATGAGTTCCAGTTGCTTACCCCGTAAAATAAAACCAGTACCGCAATAATAGCTTTGGATAGTGGAATAACCACACGTGTATAATAAGCTATATCACTGCAGCCGTCTATTTTGGCCGCATCCATTAACTCTGTAGGGATATTGTGCTGTAAAAATGTCTTTGCCATAACCAAATTCCAGACGCTTATGGAGCCGGGTATTATCATCACCCAGGGTGTATCTACCATTCCCAGATTACGGATCAGCAAGTAAGTGGGAATTAATCCCCCGGAAAAAAACATGGTAAAGGTAAAGATCAGCATGATGGCGCTTCTTCCGGGTACATCGTTGCGGGAAAGACAGTATGCAGTAGTCAATGTCATTGATACGCTTAAGATAATTGAAGATACTGTATAAAAAATGGAGTTCCTGTACCCTATCCAGACAGCGCTGGTATTAAAAACAACACGGTATCCCTCTATGCTAAAATCAACAGGCCAGAGTACTACCCTGGAAGCCATTACCGCTATACCGGAAGAAAAGGAAGAGGAGATAACAAAAATAACGGGATAAAGAACAATTAAAAAAAAGAAACTAAGGAAAGAAAAAATAACAGTATAAAAAACCTTGTCGCCGGCAGTGTGTTTTTGCGGTTTTTTTTTCATGAAGCCTCCTAAAATATTCCGCTGCCGGAGAGCTTCTTGCTGCCCCAGTTGGCCAGAATAAGGAGCATAAAATTAATGACTGAGTTAAACAAACCTATAGCCGCGCCGTAAGAGAAGTTGCTTATCCCGCTGGCAAGGCCTATCCTATAGACGTAGGTTGAGATAACCTCGCTATAAGCAATATTTAAGGCGTTCTGCATTAAATAGGCTTTTTCAAAACCTATACTCATAATGCCGCCCACATTCAGGATTAATAAAATGCTGGCTGTGGGCAGTATAGTTGGAATGTCCACGTGAAGCACCCGCTGGAACCTTGTGGCGCCGTCCACCAGAGCCGCTTCATGAAGCTCCGGATCTACTCTTGAAAGAGCCGCAAAGTAAAGTATTGAACCAAAGCCCGTACTTTGCCAGATGCCTGACCATATATAGATATGCCTGAAATTCCTACCCACTGCCAAAAGGTCCACAGGCCTTTCCCCGGTTAAAATCATCGCAAGCGATCCCCAAAGGCCCATTCGATTGTTAAGGAGCTGGAAAACTAACCCTACCATTATCACTGTGGAAAAGAAGTGGGGGATATAGGTAATGGTTTGGATTATTTTTTTATACTTATCCATGGGTAAGGCGTTTAGAAACAAAGCAAAGATGATGGGCATAGGAAAGCTGACCAAAAGACCGTACAAGGAGAGGATCACTGTATTGCCAATTACCTGGGTAAATCTGCGGGATTCAATAAAGCGGGTAAAATGCGCCAAACCCACCCAGGGGCTGCCGAATATACCCTGGCGGAAATTGTACTGCTTAAAAGCGATTACAATTCCGCCCATGGGGATATAAGCAAAAATGATAATAAAGGCCAAAGGCAGAACCAGAAGCAGGTAAATTTGCCAGCGGGCTTTAATATCTGTTAAAGTCTTTGCTCTTTTTAACGGTCTATTGTTCATGGCACTGCCCTGGATCCTGTTAACGAATGCGGTTATAAGCTGTTTGCGCAAGGCGTATCCACTGCTGCAAACCTATATTGTCCATTTCCCGTACATAAGCGTTCCATTCAGCATCGCTATTGATGTTGCGGTTTCCGACTACAAATTCTGCAATGGATTGCCTGAAGTATTGATCTACTTCCACCCTAATGTCAGCCATTGCAGTTGCCTCATTAACATTGTATGGCAGAATGGGCAAAAGATATTGGGGACGCCTATGATTATAATGATCTGTTTGAATAACACTTGTGTTTGTCCTCCTCCATTCATCAAACTCTGATGGCGTCATAGGTGCTATCCCACTTGAGACAAAACCCAAATTAAAATGGAAAGGACGATATACATGATTTACAGACCATACCTTTGTCCTGATTTCTGCCAGATTATAAGTCAATCGTACACCCAAAAGACCAGGAGACACACCCATTGCAACCCAGGGACTATATGTTTCAGCAATAACGGCAGGGTCCCGGGTCCAATCAACATTTTCCTCTCCCATCCATGCCGTAGGAAAAAAATCACTGTCATAAAAATAATCCATAAATCTAACAGCTAAATCTACATCTTTAGCATTATTTGATATAAAAGTACACGGATTTGCAACTGCTTCAGTATGAGGTGTGTAGGAAACTCCATTAGGCCCGGTAAGGGGAACAATTATAGGAAAAAAATCCGCGAAATTTGGATTATTATTGAGGGCTGGAATTGAATTGAAATTAGGGAAAGCATTGGGATGGGCTTGATTTAAGAAACCTACTATGTTAGGATTTGAGTTTAAGATGGCAAATAGATCCGCCTGACTTTGGGTAAATATATTAGGATCAAGCACCCCTTCATTGTGAAGATCATTTAAGTACTGTAAAGCGCTGCGGAAAGTAGGTTGTACAATCGGAGATATAACTGTATTTCCCGTACTGTCCAATGCAAGGTAACCTCCATGAGAATCCTGGCTATTAAAATAAATAAAGGCGTTAATTAAGTTTGTAATGGGGCAAAGTGAAGAACCACCCAGAAAGCGGCCTGTAATACCGATTTCATCTCGTATACCGTTTCCATTGGGATCTCTGTCCCTGAACGCAATTAGCACATTCTTAAGATCAGAGGTTGTTATGGGAACTTCAAGCCCCAACCTTGCAAGCCAGGTTCGGTTAACCCAAGTTTGGAAAGTAACAGTATTCCAGGGTACACCTTCTTCAAAACGTGGGAACGTATATACATGGCCGTCCGCACTTCTTGTATCTCCAAGCATTTTCCTCCTATGCTCCGCTGGAATTTGATTAAAACTGGGAGTTTTGGAAGGGTCATTGAAATAGCTATCCAGAGGTATAAGCAATCCGTTACTGCCCAGTTCAAAAACCATTGTCCGCGGCATAAACCTCCACCAGATAGTCTCGGGAAGAGAGTTGGAAGCTGCCATTAAAGGTATTTGCGTGGCAATTTCTTGGGAGAACATCATAATGTCCAGGTTGATGTTAAAATGATTTTCCAGATAACGGGTTAAATAATTATCCTCATAACTATCCACCGCTGAATTCTGCGACATACCAATCTGAAGCGTAGGCCGCCCGCCTGCAGCCTGCCGCTGACTACCGCCCCCTGCGAAAACCAGCATGTTTGCGCAAAGGAAACACAGGGCAAGTATTGCCCACCTAGAAATAACTTTTCTGTTCATAAAATCCTCCAAAAAATATATCCAGAGCCAAGGCTAACAGCCTTTAATGACTCTAAATTCCATATTTCCATATAGACAAATTTGTTGTATATTTTGCAGTATTACTGCAAAATATACAGATATACGATATATATAATATTAACCCAGTATAAATAACATGTCAACAGTTATTTTTATAAAATGGTAAAATTTCCTATTGAACAACTAATTTTATTCCTATATAATGAAAGCAGGACTCAATAATGGGAACCCAGGCAACTGTAAATTCAGTAAGTAAATGTCTTAAGATTCTGGATTGTTTTACGCCTCAGCAATCGGAACTCAGCTTAACTCAGTTGAGTAATATGCTAAAAATGCCAATAAGTACGACCCGTAATATGATTAAGACCCTTGAAGAGGCCGGTTTTCTATACAGGATCAACAATTCCCAGAATTACCAGCTTGGCATGAAGCTGCTGGAACTAAGTTACAATGCCCGCTCCTCTATCACTGTAGTCCAGTACGCTTTTCCGTTTATGGAAGAATTATCTTCAATATCTAATAATAAAATTTACCTTACCACTCCCTTTGACGGTAAAGTCCTTTACCTTGAATGTTTATACGCGGTTAAAAACGTTTTTAACTTCTCACCCAATGGCATTACCGAGTACATGCACATTACCGGCTGCGGCAAAGCAATGCTCTCTTATATGGAAGAAAAAGAAGTAGACGAAATTATCGCCAAATGGGGACTGCCCCGCTTCACAAAAAATTCCATTACAGACGCGAAAAAACTAAAAAAAGAACTGGAAAAATGCCGTGAAAACGGCTATGCTATTGATAACGAAGAGAACCGTCTTAGTACCCGCTGTATCGGAATGGCAATCAGGAGCCCCATCGGTGATGTTGCGGGCGCTTTAAGCATAGGCGGTACAATAAATTCCATGACAGATGAAAAAATAGCTGAATATGAGGAAATACTTTCCCATGCTTGCGATTTCCTATCTAATTATGCCCATCTATTCCCGCGCTTACGAATGCAGAAGGTGAAATAGCCGCTAAACTATATGCTTTGCAAACCCTTATAATATAAATAGGATGAAATTGGCTTTGATAATCAATTCCTTGACTTCTTATACTTCCAATAATACAATTAATCCATGAAAAGACGTTTGCCCATTGGTATACAGGATTTTGTCAGCATCCGCGAAGATGGCTTTGTTTATGTGGACAAAACTGAACGAATTCACCAATTGATAAGCGGTTCCGGACGTGCTTTTTTCTTATCACGCCCCAGGCGCTTTGGGAAATCTCTTTTATGTTCAACTCTGGGAGCAATTTTTGAGGGCCGCAGGGAGCTTTTCGACGAAATTGCCGGGCAGCCGGCATTAGCTATTAACAGTCTTGAGTGGGAATGGAAGAAACACCCGGTTATTCATTTAGATTTGAATCCAGGTAATTATACGGAAGGTACTATTATTTTAAACTCTGGGTTGCAAAATGAGTTGAATAATATATCAAATTCATATGGCATAAAAATACGTGGGCAATTTGCGTTTGAACAGTTCTCAAACCTTATTAAAGATCTTAATGCAGAGTATAATAAAAAAGTAGTTGTAATAATTGATGAATACGATAAACCTCTTATAAGCACAATTGATATGCCAGGCCTGCATGTTGAAATGAGGAATGCCCTTAAAGGTTTCTACAGTATCCTTAAATCATGTGACGCTCATCTGCAGTTTGTCTTTCTTACAGGGGTTTCTAAATTTTCCCATGTTAGTATATTCTCAGATTTGAATCACTTGTTTGATATAACGCTTGATCCTCAATACCCTGACATCTGCGGTATAACTCAGGAAGAAATGGAGCAAAGTTTCAAGCCGGAAATAGAGGAAATATTAAAAGATACCGGCAAGAATCGTGAATCTTATTTAGGTGACTTAAAACGGTTTTACGATGGCTACCGGTTTACAGAAAATCCTCTTAAAGTATACAACCCTTTTGGTATGCTAACTCATTTTGCCAAAAAAGGAAAGTTCCTGCCGTATTGGTATGAAACTGGTACACCTACATTTCTTGTCAACCTTATTATAATGCAAAAACTAAACATCCTTGATCTTAATAATTTACATGTAGAATATGAAAGCTTTAGAAAATATGATATTGAAAACACGGAAGCTGCTCCACTGTTGTATCAAACCGGGTATTTAACAATTATTGATTATGATGAACAGGCAGAAATATTTACCCTTGATTATCCTAATGATGAAGTACGTTCATCTTTTTCTCGATCATTACTTGAACAATATTTTCAATCAACCAGTAAAGCACAGCAAAACCTTAGTTCAGGTCTTATACTCGCATTACATAGTGGTGATGTTGACAGAGCAATGAACGCAGTTAAAACATTTCTCGCTTTGGTTCCTTACGACATAATCAAAGAAAAAGAAAACTATTACCAAACAGCGATACATCTAATATTTACAATGCTTGGTTTTAACTGCCGTTCAGAAGTACGTATCGCTGCAGGTAGAATAGACACCTTGGTAGAAACCAAAGATTACGTTTATTGTTTTGAGTTTAAACTGGACGGAAGCGCCGAAGAAGCCCTGGCACAGATAGATAAAAAGGATTATCTTTTACCCTGGACTGGAAGCGGGAAGACCTTGTTTAAAGTTGGTGTAAACTTTGATCATGAAAAGCGTAATATTAGTGAATGGAAACAAGACTTACAATCGGATTCCTAAGCAATAGAAGATTGCACAATTCATAATTGTCTGGGTATAAAGACCTTGCCAAATGATTAAGTCAGCCTGGCGGAGAAGCACCTTAGTTTTTCGTTCCATACATAGCTAGCCTTTTTTGACATCCCGGGTTTTACGACTTCATTTAAAATCAGTTGAACAAGGTAATCCCCCTCATTATCCGGCAGGTTGATATTACCCGCAAGCTTAAAGCGAAAGACATTTGAGTTTGCCCCTGCCAGAGTTTTAATGCAGAAGGCCAGGTGCTCAAGGCTGTTTATGTAAAGACCATTCTGGTGAAAGTAAGACATGCTGTAGTCTGTACAGGCAGGTGTATTTTTTCTGTCCCAGCTGTGATCGTTTGCTATCTCGTTATCACTTATGCAAAAATAATCAAAGGACATTTCGTTAAAATCCATGAACTTTCTTGAATCCCATGTTATGTCTATGTGGTAGTATTTGTCATCTATTTTAATGATGTTCCAGGCATGTTCAGAAAAGGATGATGATGTACATGTAGATTTGCCGGATACGATCATACATTCAAAGCCCAGCTTTTGCGCGAGCAGTGCAAAGGCCGCAGAAAAACCATCGCAGACTGCCAGCCTGTTTATCAATGCACCGTATGCATCATGTGATGCCGGGTTTAGAGTCAGACCATTGGACACGGCATTAAGTTCGTCTTCGTCGTAGTAAACTATCTTTTGAATAATCTCGTAAATTTTAAGCAGCATGATATATTTATTGTCCGATGCGGCTCTTACCGATGAAGCTATGCTGTTAACCCTCGTATCCAGGGCAAGGTTCATCCGGTTTATTTCCGCATTGTCATAAAGTCTGTTCAGGTATATATGCTTTTCAAGAAGCCTTTCTTCATATTTTATATTTGTTTTATCAAAGTATATAACCTGCGGATT
>Ga0099364_10013503_pt1 | contig 10950 bp, 6 predicted proteins | sample TergutTh196P3_FD_73070 | JGI IMG/M metagenome (GOLD analysis project Ga0099364, IMG submission 73070) | Microcerotermes parvus P3 segment gut microbial communities from Pointe-Noire, Republic of the Congo - Th196 P3 | ecosystem: Host-associated > Arthropoda: Insects > Digestive system > Gut ... | reverse complement strand
GTGGCCCACGTATATCCTCTTCGTGTCCGAGATGAAGTACACCGTGGACGAATCTATTTGTTTGTCGATGACCCTCTGGTCGTACTGGCCCTGGTCCAGTCGTCCCTCGAAGCTCACCCGTCTCTTTTCTATGGCCATCAGGATTCTCCTTTCCTCTTCTCTTAGTTCCAGTAAAGCGCCTGGGCTTCGGCGAACTCCTTCAAATTCTTCTCCATGGACTCGATCATCTCGTCCACCGGGATCTTCACGTTCCCGTCGCTGTCGGGCACGTACACGGGTCCGTCCTTCACGATCTGGACCCCGAGGACGACGCCGTCGGTCTCGCCGTGAACGGTACCGAACCACTCCTTCTCCTCGGTCAGCGTGATCTCGAGGACCACTATCTGGTCCTTGTGGATCCCTACTGACGCGACCTGGTTGTGGGGGTAGCCCGAGAGCTGAACGTTCGCCGGTACCTTCACCTGGGCGGGTATGACCCCCCTGATCACCATCGTGTAGGTCCTGGATATTCCGCCAGTGAGGTCTATGCTGATGTCCTCGCCGACCACGTCCATGAACGCCACGTCGAACCCGTCCATCTGTCCGAGGGAGAAAAACCCGCCCTTCGGCTGGACTATCTTCCCCTGGGCGGTCGTCTTCCTGGCGTACACCTTCTCCGCCTTCTGGGCGGCGGTCGTCCCCGTCTGGCTCCCGCCGACGTATATCGTCCCGAGTCCGCCCTGATCCTTGATCTCTTCGTATGTCTTCGCCATTCTCCTCTCTCCTTATATGATACTGATGGTCGGACCCGGGTTGATCCTGGCGTCCTTCATCACGTCTTTGATATCCTCAAAGGAACTGTCCGGAATCGGGGTGGCCCCGTTGGTGATCCACACCCCTCCGTTCCTGGCGTTCAATTCCTTTATTACGAGATCCAAAAGGTTCAATGTTCCCGTTATGGCATTCTCATAGAGGTTCAGCCTTCCAGCGTGGGAATTAGCATCCGCGTAATTGCTACTCGGTCCGAAGATCCTCGGGAGGGCTGCCCTGTCCGGATCCAACACGCTTGTGGGTTGGGCGAAGAGGTTTTCATTCCAGGTTCCCAAGAGGCCCATCACACCGCCGGGTGTCCCTGTCCCATCCACGTAGAGGAGCTTATCGTACTCGGTAATTTTTCCTTCCACGTGAGGTCTCCAAGTGGATTGAATCTCTCCAACAGTGGTTTCGAGGCCCGTGAGTCTCGTCCCGGTGTTCAATCCCTCCAAAGTGACCAATCTTCCGATGATACTCGTGGAGTCTGGGGTGGAGGGTGAGTTCGGCTCTCCACCGAACAACAAAAAGTCGATCGCCCCGCTGTAAGCCTTGACCGAATCTCCGAGGGTTTCGATCAGGGCGTTCTGTCCGTCGATGGCCAGAGTGATCGCGGAATTGGCCTGGGTGATTATATCCCCACCGTCAATCTCGATCACATCTCCCGATCCCTCGATCTTGATCCCGCCATCCCCCTGGAAGATCAAAGACTTCTCCGTTTCCGTTCCGTCCTCCACATCTGAAAAGGTGAATTTGACGATGGAATTGCTCAGTGGAGTGGCCGGCTTATAGGTGTGTTCGATATCCGAAATTATCCTTCCGGATTGTACGGAGTCCTTTTCGATGAATCCATCCAAGTCCTTCGAGGTGTTGAAGGTTATCTCACCCGAGGGATCCACAGTGATGGAAATGTTGTCCGGATCCCCGGAGGCAATCGACAATTCCACGTCGGCCGGGGTCGTGAAGGTGTCTCCGTCCGTCACGACCGAGGAGACCTTGATGACCGCCCCCTCTCCGGCGGCGGGTCCATCCTCCACGGCGATCCCCGTCACGATGTCGTTCGGGAGTCCGTACTTCTTCACGAGGCTTGACCCGTCGAACTCGACGGACTGCATGATTCCCTGTGGGGATTGGGTCACGTTCAATTTGATCCCCTCGCTCGACTTGATGATGACGTCGTCATGATATGTGACTCCGTCCGTCACGTCGACGGAATACTGGGTCATGGTGACCTCGTCAGCCGCCGTCTCCCTGGGCCACAGCCCGGTCAGTACGACTTTTTTTCCCTGGGATGACGTTCCGCTCATCGGCTGGGGCGGAACCGAGTCCTTCTGGATGAAGGCCTCGCCGCTGATCTCCGCCCACTGGGCATATGGGGAAGTCGGATCGAAGCTCAATTCGAGTCCGTCAGTCACCCTGATCTTGAAGTCCTCCTGGGGGAGGGGGCCGGAGTCCACGTCGGTGGCGAACATGCTCACCGTCATCTCGTTGGTCGCCGTCTCGTGGGGCAGGAGTCCGGTGAGGAGTTGCCTCTTTCCGTTCCCGCTCACAGGCACGAAGTCCTTCGTCACAGAGATCGACTTGATCCTGGCGTTCGTTTCTTTGGTGTCGGGGACCAGTCTTGGATCCCCGTTGTTGTCAGTAATTTTTACTGCCATGTTCCAATCTCCTTATGTTTTCCTTTTTATTCCCAATCCGCTTCGACCGGGGTAACCCATTTGAACTCCGTGTTCAATGTAATTTGCTGGGCCGAGGTCTGGACGAACTCCACGTTCCATCCGGCGAGGATCTCGAACACGAACTCGTGGTCGTTGTCTCCGCCGACCCCGACGCCGTTGATCCCGCTCGTGTGCATGCTGATGGAGACGTTCCCTCCGGCGTCCACGGCCGGGGCCACGTCCGTCACGACGTGTCTCCTGCCCGGGGCCGCTGTCCCCTTACCGATCAGTGACACCTGGACGTCGTCCTTGAGGACGTGGGCCGAAGTGTCGATCGTGAACTTCGTCGGGTCCGAGGTGTCCGCACCGAACTTAACGCCGCCGACGGGCTCTATCGAGACAGTCTCCTGGATGTGCCTCGGGAGGGTCGAACCGTCGGAGACGGAAGTTCCGTCGTCCCACTCCTTCCTACCGACGTCGCTGGAGAACATGTGGATGTCGAGGGACCCCGAGGTGTCGAGTGCCGGCAGCAACGCCGTCACCACCTGTCGCCTGAGGTTTCCGCTGATCGCTACGTCCTCCCTCCGGACCGCATCCTCGATCGCGTCCCTGTAGGACTCCGCTATGGTCAGGTTTCCGGTCTCGACGGTGATCGTCTCGTGATCCGGTGACCTGAAGTCGTCCTCCACTTCGTGGAATACCCCGTGCGGGTCGGACTCCTTCTTCTCGTACACTATCATGCCGCTCGGGGCCGAGGATTGCGTCAATCCCGGAACACCCGGTTTCGCTTCCCCCGCCTGCTTCGTGGTTATGTGCTTGACCAGGTACACGGCCCCGTTCTCGAATTCCACGGGGACATTACCCCAGTCCGTACCGTCGTACTGCGTGTACGTCGGCGGGGTAGAAGAGTTCGGCTGGATGATCGCGGCGTCTCCCGCCGTCATATCTTCGATGTTGGACGTTGCCGTGGCGAAGTACTTGACCATCCCCTCGTACCTGAGAGCGAGGGTCCTGACCTCCTCGATCCTTTCCCACACGGCTTTCGCGGACGGATACTGATGTTCGCTATTCCAGGTTCCGAGCTTCTGGACCATCCTGACCTTGAGTTCCACCTCATCGAGATACGCGAGTCTCCTCACGCCAGATGGAGTCGCCACCTTCAAGTGGGTGCCGTCACCGATGGATACCCCGATGGTCGGATTCGGATCCGTCTCCGTCGGGAGGGTCTCCTCCCCATCGTCCCCGATATCGAGCGCCGACTTGAGGGTCAGAACGTCCTCGGAATTTCCGACGTCGAACGTGTAGATCCCTCCGGTCGGATGACCCACGATGAGAATGTCGTGGGAGTGACCGTTGAGATTGTCGACGACCTTCGAGACGTATATCGGATCGTGGAATGTCTTGCTCCCGGAGATCTCCTCGTTCCACTGTTTATGGACGACGTTCAAATCCATGTCCACGAGCTGCCTCTCCGTGGCGTACTCCGTCGCCAATCCGGCCCCCGGAAAAGTATTCTTGAAGGGAACCATCGGATGGACTGTGAACACCTTCACCGCGGTGATGGTCTCCGGATCGAGGGACCCGTTATTATCGAGGTGGAGGACGTTCTGAAACTCGGACTCGTCGACGGTGATGGAGATCTCCTCCGGCGTCACGCTGACGAAGTCCAGGCCCCTCCCGAGCTTGAGGGAGGAGGTGAAGCTGTAATCGCCGATCCCCCCGTCCTCGGGCCGCCTGAGATCGGCGTAATCGAATACGATCCCCATCTCCTTGTCGCCGACGGTCAGAGGGTTCATGTTGGTCATGACCTGTCGCCTTCCGTCGAGGATGGCGGGTATCCTGTCGATATCTATCGCGGACGAACCGTCGATCATGATCTTCGCCGGGTCAGTCGAGACCGCGGGCGTGTAGTACACCGCGACGCTCCCCTTTCCCTCGATGACGGTGTCCTTCGTTACGGACGAACCGTCCGTCACGTCTACGGACTTCACCGAGACTCTCGCCGAATTCGGCGATGAAGAAATTTCAACGGACTCCACTATCTCGTCCGAGTCGAATATGTCCTTGGGAACGAGTGCCGATCCGTCGATGGCGATCCTCGGTTGGTCCGCACTGATGGACTTGCTGAAGTCGAACCCGATCCCCCCGGTGGCGCTGATTATGGCGTCCTGCTTGGAATACGCTCCCGTGTCAACGTTTATCCTGAACTTGTCGAACCTGATGTCATCTCCGGACTTGTTGACCCAGAGGTCACCCATGATGTTGTGGGTCGGATAACCCGGCTCCGTTATGTCGGCTATGGATTTCGGGATGAGCTTCGAAGCGTCGAGCTCGAGCACCGGGGCCGCGGGGTTCGAGTTGTCGAATCCCATCTCCAGTCCGCCGGATGTCCTGACTATCGCGTCGTACTCCTGGGTCGGATCTCCCCTCACGCTCACGGCAGTCTTGTGTATGGTGGCCTCGTTGACCCCTGACGGTGCTATCGTTATGTCGCCGATGACGTAGCCGTCCGTGTCATCGCAGAAGTCCTTGTCGACCTTGTTCTCGTCCAGATCGCCGATCAGATCGTCGAGCCTCTTGACCTCCTCGTCGACTTTCGTTTCCAGAGTGTCGATTTTATTGTCGAGCCTGTTAACTTCCTCTTCCACCTGGGACTTGTAAGAGATCTCCTCTGACTTCAGGAATGTCTTGTTCCCGCCGGCGTCCACTTCGTACAGGTCTATCTGGACGTTCCGTCCACCGTCCGGAACGTGGGAGTTGAACCTGATGATATCTGACTCGTTCCCGTAGACGGCGATGCTCGCCGTCCCGCCGTGATCGTTCGGGGTCACCTTGTACACGTTGTGTCCCTCGGAGTCGTTTATCCTGAGGGTGGTGAGGCCGTTCTCGAACTTCCAGATCCCGGTGATCGTCTGATTGTTGTTGAAGAGGTTCTCGAAGATCGTGCTGACCGCCATATACACCTGCATTTCCGTGGCGTATATTGTGGTGCTCGGTTCCGGAGGAAGGACTTCCTTCGTGGGTACGATCGGATGAACTTTAAAGATTTTCGTTCCATAGATCGTTTCGTCTATGTCATTGTCTTCCGGGAGATTTGAAGGCCTTAAGCTATAAGTCCAATTGAGCTGTCCGGTTACGGGGTCCATGATCGGACTTGCCTCAAATTGAAACTGGGCGGGGTCCATCGAAGGGGTCTTCCTCACGTAGTTCGTGTGAAGATCAACGTACATCTTCTGGACGAGGGCCGCGGTCGGTATTTCGAAGTCCGTCAGGAGCTGGGTTCCATCCCTAAACTCCGAAGCGTTATTCCACATTTTCGCAGTGGCGATATCCAGATTGATCTGATCGTAACCCTTGTAGGCATTTGCATCCGCGGGGTTCTTCTTCAGGGAGGAGTACGTATCCACGTCCTTTTCCACGTTCACCGCCAACGTCTTCGAGACTATGGCGAAGTCGTTTTCGTGATTCGTCTTCTGGATGACGTTCCTCGCCTTGACGTCGAAGAACACACCGACCTTACTCCCGTTATAGGGATGGGAATAATCCGTGATCTCCTCGCCCTTTATGGAATTGACAACTTCGTCCCGCCATATTTCGGCGTCGTTCGAGTCCTTGTGTGGGAACGACTCGAGGAACGTGTTCGCCACCTCCGCGGGCGTCGCCGCCCTATCCTCCTCCGCCTTTCCGTCGAAGAGGACCGCGGTCGACTGTTCCGGGATGATCGGGGTCTTGAGGAAAGTCTTCACGCCGTCGACGTCCTGATCGATGTCCGACTTCCGGACGACATCCTCCTCGAGTTCGGTGATCCTCTCCTCGTGGTCTTCGAGTTTTTCCCCGTGCTCATCCTCGAGTATTTTGAGCCTCTCCCTGTCCTTGGCGTTCTCGTCGTCGACGTACTCCGTGACAGCAGGCCACGTCGCGAGGGCCTCGTCGTTGTCCAGGAGGGTCGTGTCGACGTCCCCCTCGGCCTTGACTTCCTTCCCCTCGATGGTGTCGAGCCTTTCCCTGTCCTCCTCGAGTTCACCGTCGAGGTGGGACTTCAGGACTATCGGATCGCTGTCCGGCTGGGGATCATCCGTGATGATCTTCGGGACGGCCCCCAGGGTCGGATATAGACCGATCGTCTCCTTCTGGTCCACGCAGTCCGCCCTCTTCTCTAGGGTGGAGATGGCGTTCGCCATTCCCTCCGCTTTTCCCTCGAGTCCCCGGAGTCTGTCGTCCTGATAGCCATCGTACTCCTCGACGTTGTTCCTGATCTCGTCCGCCGTCTGCTTTACGTAGTCCACCACGTCCTGGACGCTGGGGATCACTTCGTCGATTGTCTGATTGATCGATCTTATCTCTGCCATGATTTCATCCTTCTCCTGTTATATTCCTTAGGGATTGGTCACCGGGACCCTGGAGTCCCACTTCCAAGCGTTGGCCTCGTGATTCAACCTGTACGCGTACTGTCCGCCCGGGAAGAGATCGTGGCCCACTTCCGATTTCTCCGCGTCGGAGAGGTACCTCCAGAAGTAACTCCTGATGGGCTCCCCGTTCAGGAGGATCTCGTCGAACTCCCGTCCGTCCACCGTCACCTTCCTCGAGACGACGTCCGTTATCTTGTCGGGCTCGCTCACCCTGACCCTGTCGTAGTCGACCGTCCTCGCCTCGAGGATCAGGAAGTCTATGAAGGACAGCGCCTGGACGGCGTTGCTCCTCCTCGACCTCACGACAATCCTGTCGAAGGTGTGGAGGGGCACCGTCCACTCGAACTCCACGACCGTCTGGCCCTGGTCCACCACGGGGCTCCTGCCGACCACGACGTTGTCGGCCGTGATCGCTTCGAAGTATATCCCGTTGGACCTGCTGTCCGCGGTCACGTTCTTCATCGTGATCTTCGTGGCGATCAGGTCGAATCCGGGCTCTATCGCCCCGAAGAAGTTGGCCTCGAGTCCGGACTTCACGCCGTTGTTATTATTCGTCGCCGGTATGTTGTTGAAGGCCGGGTCGTTATTTCCATGAGGATCGATCGTGGAGACCACTTTGACCTTCACGTCCATGGGCTGGATCAACGACTTCGTCCAGGTGTCACCGTGGGTTATGACCCAGTGGGAGGCGTCCTCTATCCCGGGTGACTCGAGTCTTCCCTGGACGGAATCGGCGATGAGGGCCACGAGGTCCGATTGATTCAGGATACTTCCACCGTCCGGCGGAACTATGTCTCCCCACTTTACGGACCCGAGACCCGTGATGGGCTGTCCGTTGTAGAGGAGGTTGCTGGAGTCCCCGGGACCGAGGAGGTTGAGGAGGAGCCTGTCGTCCACCGACGGATTCTGATCCCCGAAGAGGATCTGGTCCTTCGTCCTGTAGGTCACAGTTATCGTCATGCCACCGATCATGGGCTGGGTACCGGTGATCGGGGCGGTGAACTCGACGTAGAGGTTGTTGAATGGGGTCGGACCCATCTCCCAGGTGAACAGGGAGCCGTCCTTCACGCTGTTGAACTTCGGGCTGAACCTGTCGAGGTCCTCCGTGTGAAAGTATCCCTCGAAACCGAACGTGTTGAACGAGGCCATCGTGAGGGTGACTTTGTCGATATTCCCCTTCCGGGCCCCGAGGACGTTTTTGAAGGCCGCTTCAAAGGTCCCGTATCCATCTCCCACGGGATGATAATCATAGGGTATGTGAAACTGCTGGGTGTTGACGTTGAAAGTATTGGGCTTCTTGAATATGTCGACGTGGTTCTCCGCCGCCTCGAGATTGACCTGTTCGTAGGCTTCCTCCCAGGCACCGAGTCTCGCGACGTACCTCTTGTCGACGTTCGGCATGTCACCGTCCATCTTGCTGTCCCACCGGACCCTATCCCCCTGATCCACGTGTCTGGTGAGGAGGGGGTTTCCAGCGGCCTTGGTATCTTGAGCGTGCTCCTCAAAGTCCTTCTGATATGCCTTGGAATTCCAGTCGTCCCTCTCGTCCGTCGTCACGTGGATGTCCGTGTCCGAGGCGTGCTCGTCGAGTGCCCTGGCAGCTTCTGCCTCCACCTCGTCGATCCTCTCCTCGAGTCCGTCCCAGTATGCCTGCTTCTCGGCCGTGACGTGGACGTCCTCGTCCTGGACGTGGTCCTCGAAGTCGGAGACGTGAGACTGGAAGAGCCCCTGGGAGACCCACGCTTCGAGGGCGTCGCCCCCGGAGATCTGGACCCACTCGAGCTTACCGCCCTCGGTCTTCCTGTTCCACACCCACTGGGTGGCAAAATCGTCGACGTTCTTCTTCGCCGCGAGGACGTAGAGGATCCCCTCCTCGCCACCGGCTGTGCCCGTCTCCTGCTTGGCCCACTGGTCCAGGGCCCACAGGTGGGACTGGGAGTGGGTGGGGTCGGAGGCCGGCCACGGAACGAACTGGTGGGTCTTCTTCCAGTGATCGTCTATCTTCTGATCCATGAGGGTCTGGGCGGTGTCGATCGAGAGGACACCGAGCAGATTGGGGGTGATCTCGAGCTTTATGGCCCCGTCGGAATTCGGGAGCCTGAGTGGCCCCTCGTTGATCGCGATGGCCATGATCCCCTTGGCCTCGCCGGCCGGGATCTGGAGCCAGTTGGTCCAGTAGGGGTTCCCGTTGTTGTCCTTCGCCAGGCGCTTCTCGTAGATTATGCCCTCGTTCGGCCCCTGGCCCTCGGCCATGAACCTCTGCTTGCCCTCGTCGAAGTTGTACCTCCAACTCTCGAGGATCCCCGGACCGATGTTCCGGAGCTCGTCGTTCAGGGCCCCATCCTTGTAAAATATCGTCCCGTTCTCCTGCTTGTCAAAGACTTCAACGGGGTACACAACCTTCGCCATACGTCGATCTCCTTTTCGTCTAGATTCCGATCTGTATGAATGAGTGTGGCCCCGGGGGTCGGATCCCGCCCCTCCTGAACTTTTGATGATTTTGACCCCCGACTATCTTATCAGGATGGGACAACTCACACTCCACGTGGACACGGAGGAAGAACTCGCCGGGATCCTCTCCAACTACAGGAGGTACGCCCGGAGCATCAGGGACCTGAACGCGAGGTTCAAGTGCCTGAAGTGCGGGAGGACGACGACCAAAGAGATGCTCCAGCTCCAGAGGCGGCCGGAGCTCCTGTGCAGGGGGTGTTACATGGAGGAGGTCCACGGGGTGAGGAACGTCAGTCAGAGGGAGGACGTCAAAAAGAAAAAGGCGGAGACCAGAAAACTTCATGGTCTCCGCCAGTGTAAGGAGTTCGCACCAGATTGTGTGCCCGGGTGCCAGGGGCCGTCGGGGAACGACTCGGTTCCCGTCGACAATACCGGGGGTGACCGTTCGAAGGTCACATCCTAGGGCTCTCCCTCTTGAGCTACCCCGGTTACTTCGGACTTACGCCGCTTTGACTTCCGGCTTGCGGATGCGGTTGGCGACATCGGCGTTCGGGATGACCTTGCGGGTTCCCCAGTTGTCCACGAGGACCACGGTCTTCGCCGTAATTTTTTCGACCTTGTAGTCGTTCCAGTAGGTCCTGGCCCAGCGGCCTCCGCCCCTCACTCCCTGGAGCTGGACCATGGCGCCGACTTCGAGCTCAAGGTCCAGGACCTTGAGTTCCTGCTCCAGCCGGTACTTCTCGTTGTTCAGGTCGCCCTTGTTGAGGGCGCTACCCTGGTACTCGGGCGAGACGTAGGAATTGACGGTGTCGAAGAAGAGGCTCATGTTCCCGTCGAAGAACTTGGAGCTGAGTCGTTCCATCACGTCCGCGACCATCTTGTAGTAGTCTGCGCACTGGACGAGCTCGTCCTCGTAGCCGCGGCCCGAGCAGCTGATGCCGCTGGCGCTGAAGCGGGTGGACTTGCCGTTCCTGAAGTCGACGTTGAGGTCGGAACCCCGTTCGGTGTTCCGGAACCTGACGCTCACCTGCCTGTCCTCGGGCTTCTGGTATGTCCACACGTTGACGGTGGTGAACTCGTTCACGGGGTAGCCCGCGTCCTTGAGATGGGCGAGCAGGTCGCTGTTGAGCTGATTCTGGGATTCGTGGTAGGCCTTCTGGTTGGCCTCTTCCACCTCGGCTACGGAAGCGAGGAGTATGTCCAACTCCGCGATCCTCTTTTCAATTGTTTCTCTCTTGTTCATTCTGTGTTCTCCTTACGTACATCATATAAGAAGAACACGGGTGCCCGTCAGTTTCTCACGGTTCCACGAAATCCGGTCTGTCCGGTTCCGGGACAATCTCCTCCTCCTCGTCGACCATTGGTCGACCGCAGGACGGACAGATGTCCTCGATCCCGTCGATCTCCACGAGCTTCCAGTTCAGCCTCCCGTCAGGATAGATTTCACGGACGAACTTCTTCCGGAGGACGACGAACTCGTCGTCGGTCGGTTCCCCGAGGAACGTCCCCTCTATGAGACCGCACCAGAGTCCCCGGCTGATCCTGTCGACCAGTCCGACCTGACCGTTGACCTGGATGGCCATGCCCTCCCGCAGGTCCTCGGAGAGGCACTCCTCGAGGGAGTCGTCCCCCATCACTATGTC
>Ga0099364_10013502_pt1 | contig 10950 bp, 12 predicted proteins | sample TergutTh196P3_FD_73070 | JGI IMG/M metagenome (GOLD analysis project Ga0099364, IMG submission 73070) | Microcerotermes parvus P3 segment gut microbial communities from Pointe-Noire, Republic of the Congo - Th196 P3 | ecosystem: Host-associated > Arthropoda: Insects > Digestive system > Gut ... | reverse complement strand
GCTCCTTTCAGGCTGCAGGACAGAGAGTTACCGGCGTCTTATGGGATGAGTTTACCCTTGTGCAGGTCAGGGAGTTTTCCAACGGTGATATGACTGACGGCTTTGTTGTGGAAGACTTCATGCAGCCAACGGGGTTTGAGATTTCTTACCCCAAATTTACTACCGAGTTTGGAACAATGGTAAGCTTTAAGGAAGGGATCTGGAATGCGAACACCCGAACTTACGACAGTGAAAGACTGAAGGTGATAAATATGCCCGTGCTTAAGTCCCACGGCCTTTTCCAGGTAACTGCGGCGGTCAAGAACTACATGGGTGTACCCTCAGACAGGCTGACTTCAAGGCGCCCTCACAACAGTGTCGGGCGTGGAGGAATGGGAACGCTGATGGTCGAAACCCGCGTGCCGGTTCTGAATATTCTTGACATGATTTGGATAGGTCCGGATCAGGGGCCGCGCAACACTTACGCCATGGCTGTACAGATAAACAAAATAGCTGCATCTGTTGATCCTGTCGCTCTTGACTTTTGGGCCGCCAAGTACATACTCATACCAGAGGCTGCAAAATTCCCCGGCGGGCGATCAGCGTCAATGAATCCTGAGGGTACAGAACCCGGGTCTTTCGGACACTGGCTGCGCCTGTCAATGCATGAGCTTAACAGGGCAGGAATATGGGCGACTATGGACGAGTCAAGGATGCGCATTATAGAGGGAGGGTTGTACTAATTTTATATGAGTGACAGGGCAAAGGCCGGATTTAAAGAGGGTTTAATAGCATTGGTATTGAATACCATGTTATTTTCACTAAAAATTTGGGCAAGTATAGTAACGGGTTCAATTGCGCTGGCTGCAGATGCCTGGCATACGCTTTCTGATTCCTTAAGTTCGTTTATAGTAATTACCACTTCAAAGTTTGCTTCCAGAAAAGCCGATAAAGAACACCCCTTTGGACATGGCAGATGGGAAATAATTGCTTCACTTTTTATTTCCATATTGTTGGGTATAATTGCGTATGACTTCATGCGAAACTCCATTGTTCAATTTAATAACAGAGAAAGTGTTCAATTTGGAACGATAGCCATAATTGCAACTGTTGTTTCGATTATCACAAAAGAAGCAATGGCACAGTATGCTTTCTATGTTGCCCGCAAAAGCAAAAATACCAGCGTAAAAGCCCATGGCTGGCATCACAGGTCTGATGCAATATCATCGGTTGTGGTATTGATAGGTATTTTGTTTGCAAGGTACTTTTGGTGGATTGACAGCGCATTGGGAGTAAGCATTGCTTTAATGCTTTTTTATGTGGCATTTAAAATCATGAAAGAAGCAGTTACAAAAATCCTGGGTGAAATTCCAAACGAGGAATTAATAAATAATATTAACAAAGAAGTCAAAAATGTTTACAACGAAGATTTTCACTTGCACCATTTCCATTTGCATAACTATGTTTCCCACAGTGAATTGACTTTGCATATGCGTCTTAATGAAAATTTATCGATAGGGAAGGGACATGCAATAGCAACAGAAATTGAAAAAATAATTCTTGAAAAATTCAACATGGACGCAACGATCCATGTTGAACCATTGTATGAACCTAATAAAGCCGGTTCTTAACTATTCGCAAATTCCCAGGTATCATCGTCTCTAAGTACGATTGTAGTATCTTGACCGTTTCTGAACCGGAAATGGTGAGGATTCCCGGTTCTGCCGCATAGGCCGCCGGTTTCAGCATAGATGCGCTCGCCCCTTACTTCGCAATACCAGGAAAGGGTATAGTTTTCATCTTGATTCATCCAACAGTGACCCTGCCCCTGATGTCCCATTCCCCTGCGGCCGATCTCTTCAACCATGTGAATGGTTCCATTGGGAGCAGTAAACATAATATCAGAAATGGCTTTTCCGGTCTCATTAATAACCCTGACATTAACAAGAGATTCACTTGAATCATCACAGCCGGAAAAAATCAGGCCCAATACCAATGCCAAGGTAATGCTCAGCAATATATTAACAAATCTTTTCTTGTTCATAGCTTAAGCTTCTCCTATAAAGATCTACCAGCGGCCTCGCCGTCCCCCAAAACCGCCGGGGGGTGCCCAATGATGACCACTTCGAGGGCCATGTCCCCAGCATGCGCCTCTGCCCCATCCCGGGCCGCCTCCCCATCCTGGTCCCCATTCAGGTGCATCGCCAAAAAGATCATATTCCCTTCCGGCTACTATAAACTTGGTGGGCCGCAGTATGTTTCCAGAAGCATATCCTTCAACGGTGATCCTGGTACCTTCTCTTAGGCCTTCAATAAAACCTACGAGCCGCGGCAGGCCCGGAACAAAAAATGCCGTGGTTCCGGTGGCCAGGACTATCTGGCCATTCTGCAGTTGCAGTGTTCCTTCTACCCTTACAGTTTCGGGGGGAGGACCCCAGCCTTGTGCAGAAGCTGTTCCAATTGTCAACAGGGCAATTACTGCCAAAAATACAAGCTTTTTCATAAAATCTCCTAAATATTATGTAAGTTATTATCAGGATACGAAAGTTCTGAGATAAAAATGGGGGGTCTTAAAAAATTTATGTGGTGTCGAGGAAAGGGGCTGCGCCATTGCTCCATCATACGCCGTCTGGGGCCGTGTCCACGGGGCCATTGCCCTTCCTGCCAGCCTGGACGGACTCCGTCTGCGAGCGGCGGATCTGCACTAAAAAATGTTGACCCGATAAAAATTCCCAGGGCAATTAAAAATACGGCGGCAAGGGAGATAATAATTATTTTTAGCAAACTGCTGAATTTCACCGTAACAACCATTCCTACCTGACAATTATCGGGAGTTGGTATAGCTCCAATTTTTCCATTGTTAAACAGGACGATGCTTTTCGGGTGTCCTACTTGCACGATTACGCCTTTCATGCATTCTCCTCCTCTTTGAAAGGATGCGGTACAAAGGAATATACATATGGATAATCCCCTTGAGAGAGTATGATTAGGGCTGCAATATACTGCCGGTATTTTTCCAGTGCCTTTCTGGGGAAAGTTTCCGCCAGACGGGAAACCGGCAGCTGCCGGGTTTTAAGTGTTTCAGTCAATAAAGGCCTGTCCAATAGAACTGCATTTGCTATGCGCTGTGCAATGCAGCGTGAGCGATCCTGTTTGGGGCATTTCTTTAGTAAAGTGGCCCAGGAAAAGCCCCAGTTGGCAAATTCACCGTTCACAGCCTCAATCTCAAATCGTAGATTCTGCTCTTCTTCCCGGCGGTCATAAGTCTCGATGGAGATGCTGGTTTCCCATATCTTGCCTTCTTCACCAGTCCTGGAAGAAAAAAGCTGAAAACGTTTTTGCAGTAATAGTTCCCTACGGACATTGTCGAATAGGCGGTTGCGAATTACAGCCGCTGCATATTGGATAAAGGCTCCCTGTTCGGGATCATAGGTCTTGACACTATGGGCAAATGCGAGCATGGCATCGGTGAGGTTGTCAGCTTTCGATTGGCCTTTAAAGAAAACACTTGCAACGCATTTTTTAATAAAAGGCATATAATCGTGGAGCAGGGTATTAAGGGTGCGTTTGTCTGTCTTTGCAGTCTGCAACAGAACTGTCAGATCTTTTTTTGCAGCTATCTGTTCTTCCAAAGCCGGTTCAGTGATCAATTTTTTACCCTTGGAAACAGCTTATAAAGATGAGCTTTTTATGTCAATGCAAGTGGTATTGTCACGTGATACGCGAGCTATTGCCATTTAGCTGTTTATTATACTATACTTATGGTATCGAAAAAGGAGGGAAAAATGGGCAATAAAAAGAATAAAAAAAATAAATGTGCAAAGAAGAAAAAAACAAAGTTGCCAGTAACAGTGGTTGGAGTTCTTCTTGTAATTGGCATGGTCTTTTTGGGGTATTCCAGGATGAATATTAATAGAAATGTTTCATCGTCATCCGTTGTCCAACTTGCCGCCCCTTCCAATTTGAGCATTTCTATAAATGGCCGCCTTATGACGGTAACCTGGGATGCAGTTGACAATGCAAGAGGATATATTGTTCAAACAACAAGTGTAGGGTGTGTAACAGGAAACAGAATTGTAAACACGGCAACCAGAACTGTTACAAATCATGCAGGTAATGTAACAAACAGCGCTTCAGCCAGAAATGGCATAACAAACAGAGGAGATGGTTTTGTTACATTTACAGGCGACACTTCATTTACAATTTGGTTGATGGCGGAAACCGGTTCATCAACAGAGGCAATGCCAACCGCACTTGCTGCAAGAGCAATGGCTGTTGGTAACGATACTGCTTCGGAGTATTCAGCTGAAGTAAGGCTTGTAAAAGGTAATTAAAATCAGCCAGGTAATAAATCGTTAGTTTCTGACAACCCGGCTGCTGTTTAATAAAATGGCAAACGCACCAAGATTATGGAACAAAGCACCGGCAATGGGCGTAACAATACCTGCTCCGGCAAGGAAGATCATTATAATGCTCAGTGAAAATGCAATGACAATATTTTGATATATAATTCCTTTTGTTTTCCGGGCAAGCTTAAGTGCAAAAGGAATATTGACAAGATCATTATTCATTAACGCAATATCCGCGCTTTGGATAGCCGTGTCAGAACCAATGGCACCCATTGCGATTCCCACATGGGCTTTAGAAAGGGCAAGTGCATCATTAATACCGTCTCCGATAACCGTGACGGTGCGCTCGTTCATCATTTTTTCAACATGGGCAAGTTTTTGTTCCGGCAAAAGTTCACAGTGCATTTCGTCAATTCCAACTTCAGCCTGTATTCTATTTGCAACCCTGAAACGATCACCTGTTAAGAGGCAGGTTTGTATTACACCGTAGCTTTTCAGCTGTTTCATTGTTTGTGCGGCATCTTCACGCGGCGTATCCTTGAAGACAATGCAGCCAAGAATTTTACCATTCTTAGCTACCCAGCCGCAGGTACCTGCATCTTCGTATTTGTCGCTTACATTAAACCCCAGTGAACTAATCCAGCTATAACTGCCAAGATAAATTGTTTCATTTTCTTTTTTGCCTTCGATGCCTTTGCCTATATATTCTCTTATTTCAAAATCTTTTTCGATTGTTTTATTACCCCATAATGCCATTACTGATTTTGATATGGGATGCAACGAGCCATATGCAACACAGGAAGCTGTCATAAGCAATTCTTCAAAACTTTTTGCTTCATCAAGGTAGAAACTGGCGGCTTCAAGAATTCCTTTGGTGATGGTTCCTGTTTTGTCGAAAATAATATAATCGGTTTCGGCCAGATGTTCTACAAATGCAGCATTTTTAATAAGTATTCCTTTTTTTACCGCTTTCGCAAGAGCAGCGATCATTGGGGCTGAGCTGATTAAAAGATGTCCGCAGGGGCAGCTGGCAACAAGAATGGCTATGGCTCTGGTAATATCCTGTGTGAATAACCAGACCAAAAATGCAGTAACAAGGACCAGTGGAATATAGTAAAGCATAAATTTATCGACTATTTTTGTTTCAGGAATTGTAATGCTTTCGGCTTCCTCAAGGAGTTTGACTATTTTCTGGAATGATGTGTCCGTATATTCTTTTGTGACCTTAACCTTAATATTACCGTTTATGTTAACTGTCCCTGCAAATACTGTATCGTTTAACTCTACTGTTTTTGGAACAGATTCTCCGGTAAGGGATTGTTGATCTATGCTTGATATGCCGAAAACAACTTCACCGTCCACGGGAAGGGACATGCCCGGTCTAATCATAATTGTGTCACCGCATTTTAATTCTTTTGCATTTACTTCTATTTCTTCTCCATTTTTTAACAGGACAGCCGTGTCGGCCTGCATTTTTTTTAATCCCTCGATTGCATCCCGGCCGCCAATTATGCTTTTTTCTTCCAGAAAATGTACAAAAGTCAGAATTACAGGAATTATTATTGCAAGGAAAAATTCACCGCTTAATGCAGATATTATCATTGCAATGGATACAAGTATTTCCAGTGAAGATTTCATATTTTTGGAAACCAGGCTTTGCATGGCTGTGAGCAATACAGGAATTCCTATTATAAAAACCCCAACGAGGTAAATAACTGCGTTGACAATTTCTTGATAAGGGAATATTCGTTCGTAAATTAAAGCCGCTGCAAGACAAACAAGAGCACCGGACATGGACAGAATGCTTTTTTTGAACTTTTTTACATCTTTGTCAGAAAGGTAATCTTTGGAAGAGTCTAAAAGTGATCGCTCGGTTATTGGCATCATAAGTTTATCCCCATTCCCTGGCCCCTTATCTATGGCAGCAATATTAGCGGCGCTTCGCTGCCTTCGGGGATAATAATCGAACCGCCTGATTGCGCAATAATTGCGCTCATCCTTTCCCTGAAAGTTCCGGCCATGATTAAGTTGGGATTTATTGAATAAAGATCATAAAGACCGTTAAATTCAGCAATATTATCATGAACCTTTATAAGCCTTTCATATTGATCAGAAATGGCGGTTTGGGTATAGGCACTTGCTTCCCCTTCTGCGCCAAGCATCAGAGACGAAGAAAATTCCTGTGCCCTTTGAATTAAGGTTTCTTTGTGTACAGCCGCGCTTCTAACATCATCAAAATATTGAGCAGTTTCCATGGGTGGAACAATCCCGATTAGTTCTACAGCGGCAATTACAACGCCTGTCTCCAGCTCATTGAGAGTTCTTTGTGCATTATGCATTAAAGCCGATGACAATTCGGCTCTGCCCCTTGTTAATACTGTGTCTATATCCAATTGTGTAACAAGGCGGGTCAATTCTCCGCTTACAACGCCTTCAATCAAAAGGCCGGTATCTCTGTTAAAAATAATATATTGCACCGGGTTTTCGATTTGGTATAGGACAGCAGCCCTTATTAACACGACATTGTTATCGCCTGTAAGTAAGTAGCCGTTCATGTCAACATCCGGCAGGATCCGGTTTCCCCACACTATATAATGTGTATTAATATCTCTTTCATGAATTGTCTGTACCGGGATTTTTATCACTTCGTCAATGAAAAAAGGCAGAGCAAAATGCAAGCCTGGATTTTTAATTTGTTCCTGCAGGGTATTACCGGTTAAACGGCCGAAACGCAGCACTATTGCGACTTCATTGCTTTCTACACGATATATTCCGGAAACTAAAATAAGGACTGCGGCGAAAACTACTGCCCATTTAAAATATTTTATGATGTATTCAAATATTTGTGTAAATACCTGGAAACTTTTAGTGTTCATGGGTCTCCTTAATCCCTTCTCATAATAATATTAAAGGGAGATTCACTTGCGCGCATGATAAGTACTGTGTCAGAGTTTACAGCATTTTCCAGGGCAATCAAATTTCTTAAAAATACGAACAGCTCGGCATTCCTGTTATAGGCTTCTCCATATACTTCTGCTATCATCCTTTCTGTTTCAGCAAAAATTTCTGAAGCTTCAAGTCTGCCGTGGGCAATTATTTCCGCGGCCATTGCTTCCGCTTCGCTCATTATAATCGCCGCATCCCTTTCTCCTTCCGCAAGGTACTGCGACACATATCTTTGTCTGTCTGCTATCATCTGATCAAACACGCTTTGAATATTGGCATCCGGAAGGGCAAGACGTTTTATTCGTAATTTTTGAATTTCTATTCCGAAATTATTCATTGCAGCCTGGGCAACTATTCCTTCGATAGACTGGGAGATTTCATCCAGCCTTATATCTTCAAGGCTTGTTGAAACAAGTGAAGAAAAGTGATAATTGCCAAGCACACCATTTTTGGCATTCACAAGAATATCATTCAAATGTCTTTCTGCAATTGTAAAGTCACCAACTCTTGTATAAAAAACAGCAGGATCTTTAATGTTCCAAATGAGATAACACTGCAATATAACATTGATTCTGTCGCTTGTAAGGGTTTCGCTGTAACCGGAATCCATGTATTGGCTTCTTGAGTCAAGGCTTATTACATTGTCAATGGGCCAGGGCAGCTTAAAGTACAAGCCTGCTTCTGTATACACACTGACAATTCTGCCAAAGCGGGAAACGATGGCGCTGCTGCCTTCCCTGACGACAAAGGTAAATCCGGCTGCAGAGATAATAACAAGGAAAACCAAAACAAACATGCATTTGAATATTTTACTCATGGAATTACTCCTAGTGTAGCTGCATTTAATGCATTAACCTGACCAATTAAGGCTCTTGGAATACTGCTCTCGGTACCTGGTGAAAAAACATATACCCTGCTCCCATCAATAAGCTTTTCGAATGTGTTCAGGTACTGGTTCAGCTGAAAGCTCCTGGGGTTTAAGTTATAGGCCTGCATCGCAGCATAATAAACAGCCATTTCTCTTTGGGCAGTGCTTACTCTGTTAAATTGTTCTGTCATGGCATGGTCTATGGCAACTCTGCTTTGGCGCTCTGCGTCAATAAGCATTCTTTCGGCGTCGGAATGTGCATGTGTAATAAAGGTTTGTTTGTCAACCGAGGCGCTAATCACCCTTTGGTATACCCATGCGATATCAACAGGGGGATGTATACTTTCGATGATAACTTGATTGACAGAAATTCCAAGATTCTCTGTTCCGGAAAAGGTCTGTATTTCCTCAAGTATGGATGCCGAAAACAGATCTCTGTCAACGCTTAAAAAAGTATCAAGGGTGGTATTTGCCGTATTGTTCATCAATGCTTCAAGAGATGCGGCTGATAAAATTGCTTCGGGATTTGCACTGGTAGTCAGATAGGAATATAAATCCGAAATATAATATACAACCTTCATGTTAACTGAAACCAGTTCGTTCCCGTTTCCAAGAAGCAATAAGTATTCACTTCCGAAGTGACTCTGGTCCCACAGGAAATTCATTCTGTCTAAAGATGCCTCGTATCCAATCTGCAGGGAATTAACACGGTAAACATCGTATATATCGGCAATGTCAATGGGCCAGGGCAGCTTAAAATGTATGCCTTCGCCAGCGATGGATGAAGATCCAAGCTTTCCAAAACGGTATACGGCAGCTTGCTGGTGGGGCTGAACGATAAAAACCATTGTTGAAAGGAGCAGAATAAATCCAAGTGAAAGAATAATTCCTGGTATAATTTTCAGGGTATATTTAAATGTATAAAGTGATTTAAGTGAAAAGTTTATTTTAACTTCTTCAGAATCCAGAAAATTATTGCCTGCCTCGCCGGCTTTTAAAGTCCTGGGGAAAATGGTATAGTCAAAGTTGCCGAGTATATTATTTGTGAAAATTGCCAGCAGTAAATTTCCTGCCAGGGCAGCAATGATGTATATAGATGCCGTATAGTAAACCCACTGCAAAACGGCAAGTATGTTTATATTTAAAACGGAATTTGCTGCGATAACAGCCGCATAGACCAAAGTTACATAAGCATGAAGCGTTAGTAAACCAAAGGATGTTTTATCTCCGGGACGTTTGTCTTTTCTCATTTTCAGATAGATAACAGTTATAAAAAAAAAGAAAAACAACAGTATAGTGTTAACAATGTTATAATTGTATTGTTCAGCAAAAGACAGTGGAAGGATTATAAATATTCTGCTAATACGCCAAAGGGTAATGCCAATAAATGAAACAATGAAAAAAACATAAAGGTTTTTTGGCAAGGCTTTGTTTTTGTGCCCTTCCTGTTCAGCATCTTCCTGTATTTTTTCTTTTTGAATTTCGATAAGATCAAGATCCAGTCGCATATCCGGACGGCGATCCGGCAATTCCTGACTTGTGATTGATTCTGCCGTTTTTTGTTTAAAAACACCTGCTTTGATTTTATCTAAAAATTCACCTGTCTTTACACCGAAATAAATTTCTTCTTCTGTAAGGAAAGCCTTAACTTTCCCCAAAACCTTGCGGATAAATGATGATGAGTCAAGAGTCAAATCATTGAACATTGCTATAAAAACGAGGAAATAGAAGATCGTAAAACTTAACTCTTTTAAGCCCAATAATAGAAGGGACCGGTTTTGGCCAAAAGTGGCCATAATTCCAATGAGGATACCGGCTGTGAAGGCCAGTATTATTGGAAACTTTCTCATCATTGTGAGTGATCCTCCCAGTTAAAGGTGCCTCTGAAATTTCCTGTCATGGTTCCGGCAAGACCATCTTCGTCTTCAATAGTCAGGTCAAAAATAATATTATAATCAAGATCTTCATCCGCTCCGTAGCTTTGGACTGTTATTGTACCGCCTGTTGCTTCAAAGTATCCGGCATCATACAGACCTATTCCTATATAAGAAAAAGTAAATGATCCGTGATTGTTGCTTGCGGCACTGGATATATTATAGGTACCGGCAACTAACCTGTTATTGCCGTTTGGAATGAACATCTCTATATATATTTCAATGTTATCCGAATAAAATTCCAGGTCTACATTAACTGCCCTGCCTGAATAATAATTGCCAAAGTGATTCATAAGAACATGGATTTCTTCCTGCACACGGTTGGTATTGATGGATATGGTGAGTAATCCGGTCTCACTGTATGCAGGAACAGAAATTAAAAGGGCAAAAACGAGGGCCAAAAAAGTTTTTGATAGATTTTTCATATGTGACATTATCATATATTGCCTCAATAATACAGTCAATGCGCACTATAGATAATAATAAAAAACAAGGGTATATTGTTACAAGTAAATAATCTTTAAGGGGCAAAACATGTTTGGTATAGGCGTTCAGGAACTGCTATTGATACTTTTCATAGTGCTGATACTTTTTGGAGCCAAAAAGGTTCCCGAATTGGCAAGAGGACTTGGCAAGGCGCTTCGGGAGTTTAGAAATGCGGCTAAAGATATAGGACTGGAAGATGACATAAGCGAAACGGACAAACCTGAAAATCTAAAATGCGAAAAGAGCGAGGAGCCTCCATATAAAACATAAAGACAAGCCCGGGCCGGATGGGGCACCCCTGATTATACATTTGGAAGAATTGCGTTGGACATTAATTCGCTGTTTCTGTGCCGTAATCATCTTTTCAATTCCCTGTGGTATCTTTTGG
>Ga0099364_10013501_pt1 | contig 10950 bp, 10 predicted proteins | sample TergutTh196P3_FD_73070 | JGI IMG/M metagenome (GOLD analysis project Ga0099364, IMG submission 73070) | Microcerotermes parvus P3 segment gut microbial communities from Pointe-Noire, Republic of the Congo - Th196 P3 | ecosystem: Host-associated > Arthropoda: Insects > Digestive system > Gut ... | reverse complement strand
GAATTACGATAACATCATACGGTGGTTTACCGGAGGGCCTATCACGCGAGAGTTTTTTCGAGTGCTGCTCCATGCCGCGAAACCGCGAGCTTATGCGCGTGTTCCGCGATGTCAGTCTGGTGGAACAACTTGGTTCCGGAATGGGCAGGATTTTGAACGCTTACGACAAAAGTATTTTTAAGTTCACAGGAGATTTTCTGGTAGTGACGCTTCCCTTTGCCGAGGGTTTTGACGCGGCTATTAACGACACGAATGTCGTCAATGTCGTTAATCATGTCGCTAATAAAGTCCTTGATGCTTTTAAGAGTAATCCACGGGCTACGATAAAAGAAGTTGCGAAAATTATAGGTGTTACTTCGAGAACGATTGACCGCGAGGTAGAGTCACTAAAAGCGGAAGGAAAGCTAAAACGTGTTGGATCAACACGTTCCGGGCATTGGGAGGTATACGAATGAACAAACAACAATTAGCGGCAAAAATTTGGCAATCAGCCGGAAATGCTTTTTCATAAGACTTACACCTTTTTCTTGTGGAAAGCGGACGGAACAAGCCTATACGCTTCCTTTTTGTCCATCTTTGTAATGTACCGAGTAGCAATCCGCTCACCGCAGTTTGGGCAGAATATCGCGCCGTGATACTGTGAAAAATCAAGCGAACCATCAATGATCCGATCATTGTACATCTTCACGAAGTTGCTTTCGCCGACTTTTTGATAGTTGGCGATGAAGCATTTGCAGTAAGCGCAACTAACTTTCAAGACGTGGCTGCCTCGAACTTTTTTACAGTTTGGGTTTTTGTGGATTTGTGGTTTCATGTCATTTCAGAAAAACACGCACAACCACACGCAAGGCGGTATGCTCGACGTATAACTCACCCGATGCCGCTTGTGCGGCTCTATGACAATCGTGTCGCCCTTTGTCATTGGGACGCTTTTGCCGTTCTCAAATTCAACAATCGCATTACCCTCTAACAATGCGACAAATTCTCTTTCGGCTTGGTCGTACCAACCCGACGTTTGCCCTGTGCTTATAATCCGCTCAATGCGGACGTTGCCGTTTTCGGCAAGCACTGTGGTCAATTCCTCCGATGACGGGAGCGGCGGCAAATCGAATATGTTCATAGGGCCTATCCCTCAAATACCTTTACATGTTTGTCCATAGGACAGGAACAGGGGGACGGTTCCAAGACAGGGGGACTTGCTGTCCCGCAGAATCGTCACCGCACCCCCGCAGCACTTCGCCGTCCCCCTGTCCGTTTGTCCCTAATGCATGGCCACAACGCAGCTTTTCTTGTGAAAAGCGATGCAGTATTTGTGCACGTTGGCATACCCTTCGCGTTTTAAATCGTGGACATAAGACTTCTCGTCTATCTGGCTCAGCCCGTCCCGCGCTTCTTTTTCCAAGTCGCCGGGAGGGACTTTTTTTACATGCTTGAACTCGACCACGGCGGCGCTCCTGCTCTTGTCCATCGGCTTGATCACGCAGTCCGGCCGGCCTTTCCCGGCCTCCGGGTTCGATTGCACTGTATAGCCGTCCGAAGCCGCCAGCAGCATCCCGTAAATGAACATGTGGTAGCTGTTTTCCATCTTGAAGTCGTGGCCGCTCGGGTTGTTGAGCAGGTCTTCGTTGAGGACGGCGCCGACGCCTTCCGCGTCGCCTTCCAGCAATCGCTTGACAAATTCCAGTATCGCCTCGGGGACTGACGCCTGCTGTTCGCCGAACCATTCCGTCGCGCAACTGGTAAATATGTCCTTCACTTCCATGTTCACCAGTTCCGCCGCAAACCTGCCGCTTTTTGCCCCGTTGCACGGCTTTATGTACCCCGCGTTGAGGAGCATTGTCCAAAATGTGTCCGACTTGACGTATTCGATCGGGTAGGTTATGCCGTCCTTCAAGGACATCATGACGGGCGAACCCGTCAGCAGCCCCGCCATATCGTCCTTCAAACCGTCGTCGCCTTTGTAGAACACGTCCCGCAGGATCTGCACGGAGCCGGTGCTTACCCAGTAATTGCCAAGCTCCAGCGTCCTCAGATACCCGGTGATGCTCCAGGGGTTGTACATGTCCCGCCCGCCGAACCTGTAGCCGTCGTACCACCTCTTGACCTCGCCGTACTTGTCGCCGACCCCGTACATCTCGCAGGCGGCCATAACCTCTTCTTCCGTGAACCCGAAGCAATCGGCAAACTCATTGTCCATGATCCCGCAAACCAGCGGGTTGTTGAAGCCGCTGACCAGGCTCTCCTTCGATATCCGCAGCACGCCCGTCAACACGCCGAATTCAAGGAATTCGTTGGTTTTGAAAACGCTCCCCAAAAATCCCCGCATGAATCCTATCATTTCCTGATAATAGCCTTCCATCAAGGCGTTGGTTATGGGCGCGTCGTATTCGTCCAGCAGGATGATTACCCGTTTTTGGTGGTAGGCATGCAAACATGTCGTCAGAAATCTCAGCGAGGACCGAAGTTCCTGTTCTGTCGCTTCTCTGGAACAATACTGGTAAAAATCCTTCTTTTTAAAGTCGTTAAGAATGTCGCTTTCGCATAAATACAGATGGTCCTGATATAACTCGGAAACCAACTCGCCTATCATCTTGATCGAGCTTTCATAGGTGGGAAGCTCGACGTTCTTCAAAGTAATAAAAATAACCGGGTATTTGTTCATGTGCGTTTCCACGACGTCTTTGTGCTCCATTATCTTCAGCCCGCCGAAAAATGCCTTGCCGTCCTTGCCTAAGCCGAAAAAAGACCTGAGCATGCTCATGTTCATCGTTTTCCCGAACCGCCTCGGCCTGGTTATCAACGTGACTTCGCCTCTGCTGTCAAGCAATTCTTTGATGAACATTGTCTTGTCCACATAGAAGTAATCACCTTCTATAATTTTCTCAAAAGAATCCGCGCCCGTCAAAATCCGCTTTCTCACGCCAACACCTCCGATTCAGCAATTCACAATGCACAATTATCTGACAGTTGACAAACACAACTCAGAGCCGTTCCCTGTCCTATTTCTCAATTGCCATTATAAACGGTGACGCTCTTTTTTTCAACTGATAAAAAATTTAAAAATAGGGGGCAAATTTAAAAATAGGTATTGCATAGCCGAGGAGTTTGTGCTATTGTTATGCACATGAAACCTGACCTTGTTGAAGAACATACATCAACAAGGGCATTATGTGATAATGGGACGGAAGAACCGTCCCCATGTCCCCATAGAGCCATAATATGATAGCTTAATAAGGTGGTAGAATTATGAAAAAGAGGATAATTTGCATGCTCTTAGCAATGGCGATGATGATTGCGGTCATGCCATTGGCGTCGGCAAAGACCACGCCCGCCGGGGAAACGGTGGGCAACGTGCTGTTTTACGTTACCAACAGCGCAGGCGAGGAGATACTGGTGTCGCAGATCCCGGTGTCCGAAATGGAAGCGGACATGAAGGCCGGGAAAATAGACGAGACGCTGCACAACAACAGCATACTCGACCGCTTCGTGACTACCGTGCATCAGGAGGGGCAGGGCTTCTCCGTGCAGGAGTTTGTTGACTACGCGAGGGAGAAATCGCCCGTCGCGAACCTGCGCGGCCTTCCAATGACTTTCTCCGGCGCGTCGACGATACGCTTTTGGGAAATCGATCAGGTCGGCTATGACGACCTCGACACCTACACCTATGCGGAGCTTTATGAAGTCCCGCGCTACAACTTCCCGCTTTTGTATGAGTATTGGGATTACGCAAAGCAGGACTACTACGACCCCGCGGGCGCAATGACGCGGGAGCAGGTCGTGGACCATATCTTCGCGAACGGGGAGCCGGAGACGGTAATACTGACCGTCCGCGCCTTTTCTCAGAGGTATATGATCACGGACGAAAAATACGGCATAGACTACAACATGGAAAACTATTGGCAGAGCAGGGGCCTTTTAGACAACGAGCGCACAATGAGGATAATGAAGCCGATGACGAGGGACGAGCTTTACAACGCCACGCCGACTGCGGCTGACACGCGCTATTGGGTCGCCAACATAATGCTCAGCATGAGCCCCGCCCCGAATATAACGAGCCTCGGCAGCGTCGCGGCCCCGACGGCTGTCATGTACGATTACGAGGACAACTATTATGTCCATCTCTCGTGCGCCACCGATGGCGCGACGATCCTGTACAACCACAACTACATCTCGCCGTCGTATACGCCGACTTCGCCATATGGCGGCACGCCGGTGATCATTCCGAAAGACTTGTTCCGCTCGGGGACGGTGACTCTGACGGCGCGGGCCGTCAAGGAAGGCTATACCGACGCGGGCGTCGTCACTCTGAGCCTTACGTCCTCCGGGACGGAGCAAAACCCCGAGGCAGGCGGCGGCAGCGCATACTCGGATGTTCCGGAAAGCCAATGGTATTACGACGCCGTCCATTACGTCATGGACAAGGGGCTGTTTGACCTCACGGGCAGGGATACGTTCTCGCCGGGGGCGCCGATGACCCGCGCCATGCTGGCAATCGCCCTGTACCGGCTTGAAGGCTCGCCTGCGGTCACTACATTCGCGGACTTTGCGGACGTAACGCGGGGGACCCCGCTTTCGGCTGCGGTGTCATGGTGCAACGCGGCGGGGATCGTGCTAGGCTATGAGGACGGCACATTCCGCGCGGATCAGAGCATAACGCGGGAGCAAATCGCCACGATGATGTTCAGGCACGCAACGTATAAGGGGCAGGACACGTCGAAAGCCGGGGATTTGTCGGTGTTCTCCGACGCAGGTATGATAGCGAATTATGCACATGAGCCTATGGCATGGGCTAACGGCATGGAGATAATCAACGGCATGGGAGACGGCACGGTCGCGCCGCGAGGCACGGCGACTAGGGCGCAGGTCGCGCAGATTTTGTACAATTATAGATGAAGAAAACTTTGATTATCAACGGGTCGCCGAGGGTCGATGGGGACACGGCGACGCTGATAAGGGAGCTTCGGAGGCATTTGCATGGCGACATAGTCGAAGTGTCGGCGTTCCGCTCGAACATAGCCCCCTGCGTCGATTGCAGGGGGTGTTGGGAGACCGCCCGATGCGTTGTCGAAGATGAAATGGGCGTGATCTATGACGACGACTTTGACAACGCCGTGCTTGCGACGCCCGTATATTTCATGAGCCTGCCGGGGCCGGTGCTGAGCCTTATGAGCCGCTTCCAGCCTCAGCATGCGGCGGTGTTCTTCCTTAATAGGCCGCTTGAGATCAGGCCGAAAAAAGCGGGCCTCATCCTCACTGCCGGGGGCAAGGGCAACGAGGCGGGCGCCGACCATCATATTTTCGTAATGTTCAAGATGCTGAATGGTCACGGCTACGAGGAGCATCATGCAAAATCCCTCAATACGGACACGGTTGCGGCAAAGGACGACAAGGCCGCGCTGGCAGACGCCCGAAAACTTGCGATGTGGCTGAATGAGTAGTTTTAGGAATGCAGAATGCAGAATGCAGAATGCAGAAATGGGAGACGTGGGACGAAATGAAAAAGAAACTAAAATCGGCAGTATTGATTTTTGCAATTATGCTTGCGCTAATCGTACCGTCTTTATCCGCTTCGGCGAAGACGCAGGAGTCGGCGAAGGGGGAGAACATTTTCTTCTATGCGCTGGACGCGGATGGAAAATCGGTCCTTATGAAGATAGTGCCGATCAACGACCTCAAAGCCATATCCCACGGGCAGGCGAACGGGGACAATTACTATATATCCACGACGGACAATTACCCCACGACGCAGTATTGCGAAGCGCGGGGGATAACCGTTATGGAGCTCGTTGACCACGTCAAGCGGGCAACGGCGGTATCCGGCGCGTCCTCGCTCGGGTTTTCCGGCGCGGATACGATCCGGCTTATGGCGACGGACAGCTACGGCAACTACAACCGCTCATGGACGCATAATGAGCTATATGGGGTGACCCGGTACTACTTCGAGGGGCTGTACGACAGGCAGATAGGTTGGAAGAACGCTTGGGAGATAGCCGGCGAGGACATATCCAAATTTGGGATGACGCTTGAGGAATATAACGCCAATTACAGGGATTCAGACCCTTATTACAACGACAAACGCGCCGTGTTCGCGACGGGCATAGAAAGCATTCCGATACTGGCGACGGAATCGTTCTCCGGGCGGACGACGACTGACGCGCTGATCGCCTCGACGGAGCCGGGCATCGCCGATTACATAGCGAGAAACGACGGCGTTGTCGCGGGGAGCCTGCGGGACGCGATGGAGGATACTTGGTCGCTGCGCCTGTCGCTGCCGATGACGGAAAACGACCTAATGGGCGCGCGCAGGACCGCATTCGATAATTTCAAGTGGATATATAATTTGCAGCTTGAAATGGCGCGGGCGCCGTCGATACGTTCCCTCGGCACGGTCGCCGAGCCTGTGGCAAACGTCACGGTATCCGGCGACACGATGACGATAGCGATAAGCTGCGAGACGCAGGGGGCTGGCATTTATTGGTCGGAGGACGGTGCCCCGCAGATACCGTATGCCGGGCCGATAAGCATTGATATAAGAGGGCGCAACCTCGCGGCGAACCCCGTCACGTTCTATATGACGGCGGTGCGGGAAGGATGGGACGACGCAGGGATCATCACGGCGAGATACCCGGGGCTGTCTCCGGCGTTCAGGACTCAGCACAACTCAATGACCGGGCAGCCTGTGGCGTTCGAGGCAGCGGACGGAGTGAGCGACTCGGACTGGAAGGCGTGGGCGGACGCGATAACATTCGTCACGATGAAAACTCCGAGCGCGGGCGGCTACGTGCGCGTGGACGACGGTAAGGTAACCGTCGGCGAAAGAAATATATCTTTTGAGGCGGGCCTGTTCGCGGAAACGGGCTCATTCAGCTTCATATTCCATGCGGCGGGATATGCGGACAAATCCGTGTCGCTGACCGTGAAAAACAGCGCGCCGGAGGTGTCGCCGCCGAACAATGCGAGGATCGGCATGCCGCTGACGTTCAGATTCGACGACGATGGCTTCCAAAACGGCGCGACGCTTTATATTTCATCCGCCGAGAATCCTAACGGCGTCATGGTCGCCACAAGCTGGCTCGACCGGACTATGGAGGGCAGGGTGACTTTGAAGGCGGAGTACTTCGATTTGCCGTCCTGCGCCATAAAAGAGCCGGGGATGTATAAATTCAGCTTCGTCAATTCGCGGTATGAGCCGGGGACGGTGGACGTTGAGTTGAGAGTTGAGAGTGGAGAGTTGAGAGTTTGGGACGATTTGCCGGTGGAGTCATGGTTATTTGACGCGGTTCAGTTTGTTGTGGGGATTATGCTGTTGAAGCGATGAAGCGGGCGGGGCGAGGATAAGGTTTGAATGAAAAAGCGCATAATAATGTTGTTTGCGACAATAGTTCTGATATCGGCTTCCGCGCTTCCTGCGCTGGCTTCCGCTGAGGGGCTTGCGGCGGACAGGCTGGTGATAACGGTCGGCTATTTCGGCGGCCCGTATTATGAGAAAGCGGTATTCACGGTGGATGATTTATGGGCGATGGACGTGCAGTACATCGACTACACGGCAATAGACAACATGCCGTCCGTCGTGATCACCCATGCGGCGGGGATAACCCTTGCCGACCTCATGGACGCTGCGGGCATAGACCTCGGCTCCGTGCAGAATTTCAACTTCTGGACCAACGACAAAGAGGGCGGTTACTACAACAGCATGACGAAGGCGTTCCTTATAGACACGCCGCGCTATTGCTATTACTCGTTGCCCGACAACTTTGATTACGATGAGGGGCGGGGAAACGAATACGCGACTGCGGACGGTGTTCGCGTCCCGACTATGATCGCTCTAGCCGACGACTGGCGGCGTTCCCTTGCGGGAGCCTCCTTCGGCTCGGACTATATGAACCTCGACCCGTCAGTGCGCTTCCGGCTCGTATACGGGCAGACGGACGCCGTGACGCGGACGGCGTCGGACTCCGCAAAGTGGATACATAGGATAGAAGTCACGCTTGGAGGCGCTCCGACGCTTACGCTTGATGATTCGGTTCTCGATTTGGAGGTCGGCAGCAAACACAGGACGGAGGCGCGGATAAACGCCGCAGACCCGGTCATCGCCGCGAATGCTGAAATCACATGGTCGAGCAGCGACGGGCGCATAGCCACGGTTGATGCTGACGGGGAAATAACTGTACATTCCGAAGGCAGCGCGACGATTACCGCCGAATGGGGAGGGCAGAGCGTTTCGATGGACGTCAGCGGGACGGCGGTGCCTTCGGCAATTGAGAATGGAGAATTGAGAATTGAGAATGAGGGGACGGTAGGCACGGGAGGCACGGGAGTTGAGAGTGGAGAGTTGAGAGTGGAGAGTGAGGATGTGACGACTCCTGCTCAGGAAACTCCGGAAATATCGGTTGATGTAGTGCAAATACAGCCTTCTGTTGAGCCGAAGGCTGTAATGGTTGGGCGTGAGATTTCGATTATTTCATCGCCGGCAAGTGAATCAAGCGACGACGAAGGCGGGGTGCAGAACTGGCGGCGCGACGAAATGGCCGATACCGCCATAGAACTGCCGATTATCCCAAATGAGGTCAAACTGACATATCTCTTCATCGCTTTGGCACTGTTTATTTTAGGAGGAATTGTGGAATATGCGCGCTTCAAGTTTTCATGACACGCTTCGCCTTATCTCAGGCGCATTGGAAATACCGGTTATTGTTATCCTGCTGCTGCTTATGGCAGGGACGGTCATATTGCTCGGCTCTCTCGCCGTCGAGGCGTTCACGCATAAGAAAAAACTGTTGAAGATGCGCGAGAAGCTGACGGGCGAAGCCGGGGAACACAGCAAGGAAACCCGCGAGACCATAGCCGTCAGACTTGTGCGGACGGAGCGCGCCAGATGCGAGGACATCGTCAAGCTGTCGGAGACCATAATCAAGCTCGGCCCGATGTTCGGCCTGCTCGGCACACTCATACCCCTCGGCCCCGGCATTATCGCGCTCGGGCGCGGCGACACGTTCACGCTGTCGCAGTCATTGCTGACGGCGTTCGACACGACCGTCGCGGGGCTGATATCGGCGGCTGTCGCATTCGTCATTTCTGGCGTCCGCAAGCGGTGGTATTCAAAGCACGTCATGGAGTTGGAGGCGCAGATGGAAGAGATGCTTGAGTTGAGAGTTGAGAGTTGAGAGTTGAGCAAATTACAGTGTACAGTGTACAGTGTACAGTGTACAGTGTACAGATATAGACGGGGGAGACGAGGAAGAAGGGTGGCAATATTTTGAAAAGCAGTAGATTTGGCGGGGAGATATTCTCGGAGGGCGATGGGGGCGGGTTGCTTGAAGGGGTGGCGAACCTTGCGGACGTCATGCTTGTGCTTGCCTGCGGGCTTATGCTCGCGCTTGTGATAAACTGGAACGTGGATATTACCCCCGGCAGGCCGGAGGAACCGCCTTTGGCCAATGAAATACAGGCAGAATTGGAGTTTACAAGCAGTGATGGAGAGAACCTTGACGCGGACGCGGATTACGAGGAGCTTGGCCGCGTGTATCGCGACCCTGCTACTGGCAAGCTGTACCTCATCTCGGACGGCGGCTGACATATCGGAATATGTTGACGAGGAAATAACTATATCAGGCCTGCTCGATGAAGAGTTCACGATAACGCCCGGCGGCCTTCTGGAGCTTGAGTGCGTATCGCGGACTGCTACGGGCGCGACGGCAAAGGCGGGCACGGTGAGCGCCACGGGGCCGCTGTTGGATACGTTCCTTGCCGAATATGGCTATAAAGCGTCCGATTTTGACAGGATACGTTTTATAGCGAAAGATGCATATCGGACGCTGTTGCGGAACGACTATTTGACTGACTATGACGTCGTAATGGCGGTGTCGTCGGGGAAAGAACCTCTCGCCGAGGACTTGCGCCCCATGCGCCTGCTGATACCCGAAGCCGAGTCGAGCATGTGGATATATGGGGTCATTCGTATTGAATTTGAATTTAAAGATAGGTAGTACAGACAAGGCATGCCTTGTCTGTACGAAAAATGGCGAGGTAGAGATAATGCATGCCTTGTCTGTACAAAGGAGATGCCCGTGTTGAAATTCTGTTCGATTTTGTTTGTTTGCGCTATCCTAGCCTGCTTTGTCGCCGGCTGTGGTTCGACAATGGCGACGGAGGTGGAGACGCGGCCTTTCACGGATTCGGCGGGCCGCGAGGTGCAGATACCGGTCAGCATAACCAAAATCGCCCCTTCGGGGCCTTATGCTCAGATGATACTCTTTACGCTCTGCCCTGACAGGCTCTTGGGGCTGTCCGACCCGTTTACGAGGATACAGAAGCAGTACATAGACGAGAAGTATCACGACCTACCGATATACGGGAAGCTGTACGGCGCCGGAGGGACTTTCAATCTTGAGGAGATAATGAAAACGTCCCCCGACGTCATAATCGACATGGGGGAGCGCAAAATCGGCATCGGCGCGGATATGGACTCTGTACAGTCGCGCACGGGGATACCCGTCATATTCATTGAGGCGACAATCGACACGATGGCGGACGCTTATGATACGCTCGGGGAGATCCTCGGCATGGAGGAACAGGCTGCGGAACTGTCGCATTACATCCGCGGGGTTATGGATTTCGCGGAGGAAGTCAGGAATGCGATCCCGGTCGATGAGCGCCCGTCCGTTCTGTATTCACAGGGCGAGTACGGCAACGAGGTCAACGGCAAAGGCTCGATCCATTCGGAGGTACTCGACTATGTGGGCGTGAAAAACGCCGCCGATATGGACAGCATACTGGCGACGGGCGGCGATGAGGTTTCAATGGAGCAGATAATTGTCTGGAATCCCGAAATCGTCGTATTGGCTCCCGATAGTTGCTTTGTGGAGATATACTCAGACCCGCTTTGGGCGCAGGTGGACGCTGTGAAGAACCGGCGCGTCTACGAGGTCCCAATCGGCCCGTATAACTGGC
>Ga0099364_10010757_pt2 | contig 10950 bp, 12 predicted proteins | sample TergutTh196P3_FD_73070 | JGI IMG/M metagenome (GOLD analysis project Ga0099364, IMG submission 73070) | Microcerotermes parvus P3 segment gut microbial communities from Pointe-Noire, Republic of the Congo - Th196 P3 | ecosystem: Host-associated > Arthropoda: Insects > Digestive system > Gut ... | reverse complement strand
TGCGGTATAACTGCCGAATTGGTTCGCGGAATTCTGCGGTGCTACCGGACTTGACGTTCCCCAGTGTTCAGGCGGAGAATGGCTCACCGTCCCGCCGGAAGAATCAACCCGGCTGGCAAGCGATCCATCGGAATATCCTCCCTTCGGGCTGGAAACGTTCGGTGTCGAATCCAAACTCGGCTTCGAGGTTGCCGCCGTATTGGGGGAGAAAAGGGGTGCCATATTATCTTTGGCAAAAGGATTCGTGAAAGCATAGGACTGTGGATTGTACCAAGCACCGCCGTTGCTGCGGCAACCCACGGTTCCCAAAACAAATAATAACGCTACGAAAATCGTGGCAGTGGTCGAAAAGTGAACTCGCATGGTTGTATTCCTATCTGGTGGGGGGTTATTGTGGTGAGTCTGAAACGAAAACGCTACGTTTTGAAACAACATGACTGCTACTGTCCGGTACAATCGGAAAACCTTACCCAATTCTCCAACGTTTTTGACTACTTTTTCGGAATTTTCTGATTTTTCCACCAAACAGGAAGGGATTCTGTTGATTTTCCTTCGTGGTGTCAAGGGCAATTCGGAGCGGCTCATCAGAGCCGCCAGTCCGTCGGCACCGAGGGCGGACTTGAATTTGTGTCGATTCATGGTAGAATCCCCGCCGGTTTGGGTTTTTCGACATCTTGTTTCGGAGGTGTGTATGGCTAAAAAAGCGGCTAAAAAGTCTGTATCCTGTTGCGAAAACAGAGGCAACCAACGAAACAAAGACAGTGCGAAACTCCCCGATGTCGGCTTGGAAACATACAAAGCCCGGTTGATTGCCCTCCGAGCCCGAATTCGCGGCGATGTCTCGACGATGACTGAAGGGGCACTGAGCCAAAGCAGAACGGAAGCCGCCGGAGACTTGTCCGCAATGCCCATGCACATGGCGGATATTGGTACCGATAACTTTGAACAAGAACAGACCCTCGCCTTTATCCAGTCGGACAATGCCACGCTGGGACTCATCGAAGAGGCACTGGCACGAATCAAAAACGGTTCCTACGGAATCTGCGAAAGTTGCGGCAAGACGATTCCGAAAGCCCGACTGAATGTCCTGCCTTACACGCCCGATTGCGTCCAATGCGTGGAACTTGCCCATCAAGACAAATAGAACAAAATGCTCAAAATGTCCATTCCCGCCGGTTGGTGCCGCGCCGTTTGCCTCTTTACCGCAATCGCCCTCGCCGGATTAGCGGCAGACCTGCTCACGAAGCACTGGGTCTTTCAAGCACTGGGAATGCCGGGGGAATACAGAGCGGATATTGCGGATTTGAACAGCGTCTATTGGATTTGGCAGGATATTGTCGGTTTTCAAACGTCCCTCAATACGGGAGCACTCTTCGGAATCGGGGCAGGGCAGTCGACAGTTTTGATCACTTTGTCCCTGCTCTTTCTCGTCGGTATCATCGGTTACACTCTTCTCTGGGCTTGGCGGAGTTTGTTCCTTTCGGCAATTTTGGGAATGATTACGGCTGGAATCTGCGGCAATCTCTACGACCGGCTCGCATGGCACGGGCTGACTTACCCCAACGGTGAGCCCATCCATGCCGTGAGGGATTGGATCCTCTGTATGATAGGCACTTTTCCTTGGCCCAACTTTAACATTGCGGATTCCCTGCTCGTTTGCAGCGTCCTCTTGCTGCTGTTCCATGAACTTTTACAGGGAACCGGGGCAGGGCAGGGGACAACCAAAGAGCCGGAGACGGAGTAGAATGCTGACCAAAGAGCCGGGGATGGAGCGCAGCGCAATCCCCGGGTTCTAGTACATTTTGCCTTAAATGAAGTAGATTATTTTTCACACAAAGGCACAAAGAACACAAAGGAATACACGGAAATTCACACCCCTTTGTGCCCTTTGTGCCTTTGTGTGAGGCAAAAAATGAACAAAAATAATCAAGGCTATTGGGGAAACTCGGCACTAGCAGGAAAATTCGCATTATGACAGCACCAAAGGTCATCATCAGAGGACGAGTCGAACGGCGGGAATTCCAAGAACCCTTTCGGCAATGCTCCCAAATGCTGGAAAGCATCGGCATTTCCTATGACATCAATCCGGCAGGGAATGAGGAACCGGTGGACTTGGCGTTATTCTTTCAGTCCTATCCGCACGAATTTTCCCGACCAGACTTGGAACAACTCCGCCGAAAGCATCCCTTTGCTCCCTTTTTTTTCGTGCTGGGAACCTGTTGCGAAGGGCTGTTGCGGACTGCCGGAACACTTGATTCCCCCTTTTACACCTACGTCCATGCTTGGAGCGGCGGGGAACCGGAGCAGATTCGCCTGTTTTTGACCGACGTGCCCTCTGTTTTTTCGCTCCCCCTGACTGCCGAACAGGATGAAATCGCCCTCGCCGCCCAACCTCTGTTGCCGCCTGCTGCCTGCCGTCTGCCGTCTCTCATCTTGACCCAATTTGGACCCTTCGGGAACGATTCAGCAATGAATCAGTTGATCGCCGACGAACAGCGGCAGCAGGGTTTTGAACCCGAATTCTGCTGCCGACTGCCGACTGCGGACTGCCGACTCCCCATTTTAGCCGACGTGGACAATTCGCCGAGGGAAAAGATTTTGGAATCCATTCAAAGATTACGCCGCCGGTTTGCCGATAACGATTTTACGGTTTATGTCGATTCTCCCAGAATTGACGAAAAAAACGATTACACCCAGGCAGGCGTAACGCGGGTTTTAGCAAAAATACGGTGAATCAGAGCCGCAATCGGAAGATTGCGGTCGTGATGCGCGACCTTCCGGTCGCGGCTCTGATGGATCGTCATACACACGATGGCACAGAACAATATCCGAAAAGCAGCTGTTTTTTTGGTGAGCATTCCGAAAGAGCAGGCAAAAGAAATCCTCATCCGGCTTGATCCCAAACAGGTTGAAGTCGTGATGACGGAAATTTCGCGAATCGGATTGGTCACACCGGAAGAGCAAGAGAACGTCATTCGGGAATTTTCCAAAGCAAACCCCTCCCGGCTCATTGGCAGCATCGGAGGCTTTGGAATTGCCCAAGACCTGGCGGAAGCCGCACTGGGAGCCGACGGGACCGCCATTATCGACGGCGTTCGCAGTTCACTCGAAGCGATTCCGTTTGGTTTCCTGCAAAAAATAGAGCCGGAAAACCTCTTGACGTTCATTACCGATGAGCATCCCCAGACGATTGCGCTCATTGTAACGCACTTGAACCCCATTCAGGGGGCGGGTATCATTAACGGACTGCCGCCGGAGCGGCAACTCGCCGTGATCCGGCGAATTGCGACCATGCAGCAGACAAACCCGGAAATTATCAAAGAAGTCGAAAAAGGACTCGAAAGCAGAATGGCAAGTCTCATGAACCAAAAACTCGAAAGGGCAGGGGGTGTCGACAGTGTCGCGGAAATCATGAACGTCATTGACCGGGGAACAGGACGAAATATCTTGGAAAACCTGGCACAGGATGATCCCGAATTGGTCGAAGATATCCGACGCTTGATGTTCGTCTTTGAAGACATCAACAAACTGGCAGACCAAGACATTGCGGCAATCCTCAAAAACGTGGAAAGCAACCAGTGGGCACTGGCACTCAAAGGGGCAAGCGAAGAACTCAAAGCCAAAATTTTCAAAAATATGTCGAAACGTGCCGGAAAAATGCTGCAAGAAGAAATCGAATTCCTCGGACCCCAACGCTCCTCGGATGTCGAGCGTGTCCAACAGGAAATTGTCGATGTGATCCGCAAGTTGGAAGATGCCGGCGAAGTTACCATCAGTTCCGGCAAAGGAGGAGGAGAGACGTTTGTCAACTAAAGCGATTCACAAAAATACAATGGGACTTATCATACTGCGTTGTGTGTACATTGTGATGACATGCGGTGTCGGCATATACCTGTTTGGCATGGATGCAATCCTCACTCCCGCTGGACTGACAATACTCGCTGGCATCGCTTTGTTTGCGGGAACTCTCGTTGCCGTCGATCTGTGGATTCCGCGAAAGCGGGTGGTTTGGATTTCTTCCATCTACTTCGGACTGCTGGTCGGCACCCTTCTGACGGCAACCATCGGATATGCTCTCTTACCGCTTCTGACGCTGTTTGATGAAAGGCATTTTTCGTTCAATCTGATGATTCTACTCGAAATTTCTCTGTGCTATCTTTGCATCAGTTTTCTGGTACAAACGAGAGATGATCTCCGATTCATTATTCCTTACATCGAATTTCGGCGTGCCGTCAAGGGGAACCGTCCCTTCCTATTGGACACCAGCGTTTTGATTGATGGACGCATTGCCGATGTGCTGGAGATATTGCAGCCGGATGTTCAAATCATCATTCCGCGCTTTGCCGCTGATGAATTGCAAAATATGGCGGACAGTCCCGACCGAAACCGGCGAACGCGGGGAAAACGGGGATTGGATGTGTTAAACCGAATACAAAAATTGAAGGGGATTGACCTTCGCATCGACGATACCGACGCGCCGGAATTGCAAAACCTATCAGGCGACGAGGGGAAGTTCATCGAGTGGGGCAAACATCTTGAAGGAAGACTCATCACCAACGATTACAATTTGAACAAGGTTGCCAAAGAGCAAAATGCCGAGGTGATTCACTTGAACGATATTGCAAATGCCTTGAAGCCTGCATTTTTGTCGGGAGAAAAGTTAACGGTCGATCTTCTCAAGCCGGGCGAAGAGGCAAGTCAGGGTGTTGGGTATTTGGACGACGGAACGATGGTCGTCGTCGAAGGGGGACAACCCTACATCGGCGAGCGGATACTTCTGACGATAACAAGCGTCTTGCAAACCAGTGCCGGTCGCATGATTTTCGGTCGGTATGAAAGCACCGCAAAGCAAGGGAGTAGGCATGTCGACGGCAACGCCGACGGACAATGAATCGCCGAACCTCAAAAGCCGGAAGTGAAGCGGTACTCCGCAAAGAGCCGCAAGTGGAGGCGGTACTCCGCCGGAACTTGCGGGTTCGACACGCAAGTTCCGCTGCGCTACACTTGCGGCTCTGATAAAAAGAGTCAATGATTGACGTGCCACAGTATGAGTCAAATCGGGCAAGACAGGCAACAAAATGGGTTTATGCCCTTCGTATGTGCTCCCTCCTGAAATTGGTTCATTTTTCTTTGAATAATTTGTTGTTTTTCCTCAAGAATCAGGTAGAATGAACGTATTGATGTTGTGCATCTCCTTTTTTTGGTTGGCAATGACTTCCGACGCTGCTGTACTCCCTTCCCGATCCTCCGCTCCGGCAGATGCCCCTCTCCTTCCCGAGGTGGCACAGGAAATTCAAGAACTGGCAGAACTCCTTCGGCTGGTTGATACCTTGCCGACAGACTACCGACAGGGCTTTTATAGAGTTCTCGACCAACTTGCCGCCTGCCTGGAACGCCGCCAACGGATGCTCGGTTACGTGCAGGATTCGCTCAATCAGATGAGTCTCGACCTGAAATATCTGATTTTCGATCTCGAAGCCACCCGGCGGGAGCGGGATGAATACCGAAATTTGCTAAACCCTTTTCACGGATAACCCTTCTTGTAAATTACCGTTTGAATTGTACAATGCCCACTATGCGCACACGACCCATTATGCGAAATCTTCTTTTTTTGGCGATTGGTTCTCTCGTACTGTCAGCGGGATGCATGAACCGTCCCGAACTATCTCCGAGTGCCTACGGAACGATTCTTGATGCCCTTCCCGTCCTCGAAGCGGCGGAGGAACCGTTTCCCTTTCCGATGGAGGGGGATAATGACCACCAAAATTGCGTCTTCGATCCTTCGGAATTTATGTGAAAAAAGGGGAGATCAGAGCGGACGAATCCAGATATTTCGGAATTCGACGGGCGACTGGTGATCTTGCAATAACAAAGGACCTTTTTCCATGACCGGATAGGGTCGGGGCACTTCACGATGCGATACGGCACCGAGAACCTCTTGGTGATGATGCACCAAAACGCCGTTGTAGAGCAGCGTGATGACGGCTGGCGATTTCAATGTTTGCCCCTCGAACTTCGGAGCGGTAAAAAACAGGTCGAAACTCTGCCATTCCATCGGTCCCCGGGCAGGATTGACCATCGGCGGAAACTGCCCGTAGATGGCACCGGCATTGCCGTCGGCATAAATGTAGGACGCTTTCGATTCGATCACTTGGACTTCAAACAGCCCCATCGGAAAGACACCGCTGTTCCCCTGGTTCATTCGGTCGAATCCTTCCAGGAGTTCGGGCGTTCTCCATTCGATATGAAGTTGAAAATCTCCGAATTCTTCCTTTGTGCGCAGTTGTCCGGTCTTCGTAATATCGAAGGCACCGTCTTTGATTCCGCCTTCGATGGGTCTTCCGTCTGTCCGAACCCAGTGATTGAGGTTTGTGCCGTCGAACAGGACGATGGCATCGGCGGGAGCGGCGGCACCGATGTCTCCCTTTCCTGGTGCAACGATTTTCGGCTGCGGTCGGGCTTGGTCGTGAACCCGCCAGGTTGTGCCGGGAATCAAGGGTGTATCCGTATAGCCCGGCGCATCGGCACGCACGCAAAGAGTCATCGAAAGAAGTATCGTTCCCAGTCCAAAAGCAATCAGTGGCGTTTTCATCGGTGTCAAAAGGGGATAGGATTATGTGTCCCATTGTACCTGCCGCTCCCACGGAAAACAAGACGTAACATGGTCGCTCGTTCGTCGATTCTCCAAGATAGGGGAGGGGAGGGTAAAAAAAGGGTGTGTCAAAGTTTGGGAGTATGAACGTTCACAGAGCCCGACGCGTAAGCAAGGGAAACAATAAAACCTTCTTGACTTTTAACCATCATTGGATTATATTCTGTCTTGTTCTTTTCGCCGATAGAAATGATGACCGAACATATCAAGCCGATTAGTTACTTGAAGTCGCACGCCTCCGAAGCCGTCGGTACGCTCGTGAAAGATGGGAAACCGCTCATCATTACGCAGAATGGCGAAGCCAAAGCGGTGCTCCTCGATTACGATAGTTATGAGCAGACAAAAGAAACACTGGCTCTGCTTAAGATTCTTGCACTGGGAAACAAGCAGATTGAGGAAGGCAGTATCATTCCCGCCGACCAGGTGATTCGCCGGCTCCGAAAACGCCGGGAGACCGCATGACAAAACGTACAAATACCCATACCGTTTTTCTTACACAGGATGCTGCGGACGACTTGGAGTCGATTCACGATTATATTTTCAATCATGACTCGCCTGAAAGAGCGGAATATGTGGTCGATAAAATCGAAAAAGTTTTTGATTCGTTGTCTTTGTTTCCTGAGCGGGGAGGCTATCCGCCGGAACTGTTGTCCGTAGGCATTAAGGAGTACCGAGAAGTTTTTTTCAAACCATATCGAATCGTTTATCGAATACAGAACCGCAAAGTTTATATCCTGTTGATTGCCGATGGGCGACGAGATATGCAGACGCTTCTGTTGCAACGACTCCTGCACAAATGAAAACCGGAAGGTTACGTTCACAGAGCCCGACGCGTAAGCAAGGAAAAAACAAACCGGAATGGAGCACAACGAAATGACGGAAACCTTGACATTCAACTCAAAAAATAGTAGGATGAGGAAGAGGCTGAATGGTAGCGTTGATACCTCTCAAAAAAATGAAAAAACTCTCTCCGCAGGCGATGAAAATTGTGAAAATGTTTCATATCTGTTTCGCCCTCTGCTGGGTCGTTGCCGCTCTCATACTCTTATCGCTGCTGGTCATTCCCCATTCCCGGTCGGGCGATGAACTTTACATGCAGTCGCGGATCGTGCAAATTGTGGACGATTATTTCATTATTCCCGGCGCACTCGGCTCGCTCATCACAGGATTGATCTACGGCATTGGGACACACTGGGGATTTTTCAAGCATACTTGGATCACCGTCAAGTGGATATTGACGATCCTGCAAATTCTCTTTGGAACGTTTGTGTTGGGACCGTACGTAAACAACAATGTTATCCTTGCCGACCAACTTCGCGATGCTGCCCTGACGGATTCAGTGTTTCTCGGCAACGTACAGACAACGTTGATCGGCGGCGGTATTCAACTGGCCCTTTTGGTCTTTATGGTTGTCATCTCGGTACAAAAGCCGTGGAGGAAAAGGGCAGGGGAGGGCAGGGGAGTACAGAGCCGCAATCGTAAGATTGCGAAATAATGGAGTCAAGAGTACAATGTTTCCCAATGAAAACAACGTTGTTTCCCACTCCGAAAGACCTGCTCCATTTGCTGCGCAACGCAAATTCCGAGCCGACCGTCCGGCAGCGCATCATCGAACAACTTGACTGCGAAGATATCGAATTGGAAGTAGGGGGAATTGATGCACTCCACAAAAATATCCTCATCGAATTCAAACACGATGAAGACATGCAGATTCCAGAAGGCAAACGTGCGGAAATCCTCGCCCAAGCACTCTATTATTGCAATTATGCCTACACCGATGGCAAAAAGCCGGTGCCCGCCTATGTTGCCCTCATCGACAAAGATGAATTCATTTTTTATGAACGGACAGCACTCGAAGAAATCTATAAAAACGCCCCGTTGTTTCAAAAAGGAATTCCGTCCGAACCCGACGAAGCGGTCATTGAATTGTCCAAAAAGATTGTTCCCTATCTCTACATTTTTACGCATACCAGCGAAGATTTAGAGAGTGCCATCAACGAACTGCGGCGAATTGTCCATTCGGGTATTGCCATTCCAGACGACATTACGGAATACAATATACGGCACATGTATTCTTCGTGGAGTGATAAATTTACTAAGTTTCTCAACCAGAAAGGAAACGAGAACAAGCCGCATGTCTTCCGAAAGGATTGCAGTGATGAAGGGGAAGTCATTAAAATCGAAAATGATCTGCTCGGCGAGATCATTACCATTAAGTTTAATCTCGACAATGAAATTGCGATGATTGAACGCTGCCCGAAAAGCGAATACACCGAATTTTGGAGTAGGTGGAATCGTCTTACCGATTCTAAACAGGAAAAGATGGTTTTCCGAAAGGCTGCCGACTTATTTAAGATGGAAGTCCGGCGCAGAAAGGGGCAGTTTTACACACCGCCCGATCTGGCTCGGCATGGCTGGGCGTATCTTGAAAAGGAACTCGGCGAAAACTTTTGGTACGACGGCACTTGGCGCATCTGGGACTGTTGTTGCGGCGAAGGCGGATTGGCTATCAATGTGATTCCGAATTCCGCTTTGCAGTACACTTATCTTTCGTCTCTCGATGCGGGAGAAGTCGATTTCGTCAAAAAGCACATGCCGAGATGCAAAAAAGTGTGGCAGATGGACTTTCTCAATACGCAACTGCATGACTTTCCTGAAGAAATCCGTCGGGAAATGGAGAATCCTGATATTAAATGGTTGTTCTTTATCAATCCGCCTTACGGTGAAGGGAGCAGCGGCAAAGCGACCGATAACCCTGAGTGGTATAAAAAAGGTGTCTCATTGTCCCTTATCAAGGCATGGATGAAGAACGACGGCTTGTCCATTGAGAGCAAAGAAAAGTACGCACAATTTCTTTACCGCATTGAAAAGGAATTTAAGGGACGTTATGTCATGGGGTCTTATACCACAATGAAAGCGTTTATTTCAAAGGAATATGTAAAGTTGCGCAAGTTTTGGCGACCGGTATTTAAGGGTGGCTTGATTTGCTGTGCGAACAAGTGGCATCAAGGTAAAGGGACATTTCCGAGTGCCTTTTCGGTGTTTGATTGCCGGGAAAAGGGACACTGGGGAAAAATGGAATACGATATTCTGGAACATCGAAAAGGGTATTCAAAGGGTGTATTCAAAGGAAAGAAAAGTTTTATACAAGAAGACCCCAAACGTAGTTTTCGTCAATACTTTTTTCCTGCCGAGGGGCTACCTAATGAAGAGTTAGCGGTCGTTCAGGCGAATGGACTACTAACATTTAGTAGTCCATCAAAAACGAACAATTACAGACCCAAAGGAACACTGGCATCCGTCTATTTCCTGTCTGCTTTTATGCGTCGGCGGCAGTATTCCCGATTGGTCAGCGGCATGTCCGTATCGCATAATGTTTTCGTTAATAAGAACAATTACAAGCGGATTTTATGCGGTTTAGGCTTATACTGGAGTGTAACTCGCACTTGGCTTAATCATGAGGAATGTTTTCTTGCGCCTTCACGTCCATTGAATCCGCAGGAAGAGTCCGATGCTGTTTTGTTGTCGTTGGTGCATGTCCGCAACCGCACGACGACTGCCCGATTGGACTACGCCCCGCAAGGCATAACGGTCGGCAAGAAGACTAACGTTCCTAACGGCGGCATTGTCGAGAACAAGTTAAATCCTTTCGACAAAAAGTTATTCGACTGGTCGGACTGCTCTGACATTGGCAAAGAGGTACTGCGATTGTACAAACACTATCTCGACAACATTGTGAAATGGAAGGAGCAAGAGACTGTGATTGGTAAAGGGGAGTGGATGGGCATGTATCAGTATCATCGGATTGAAAAGATACCGAAGGAATTGGTCAATGCGATTGAAAAACTGCGTCAATCGGTAGAAAAGACGGCGTTGGAGTTGTGCTTTTGAGTATGTCCACGAAAGACACGAAAAACACGAACAGACTTTCGTGTTTTTCGTGTCTTTCGTGGTAAAATTCTGTTGCATTACACAACACTATACAACAGTTCCGCATACGATGGCAATCGCCAATGCTTCTTCGCAACAAGCGTTTCCAACTCGTCCACGATCTGCCGCAACTCCGACATCGTAGCAAATATCCTATCCCGAACAAAAACCGCCTGCGATAAAACGTCTCGACCATTCGTCTTGTACTCCGAAAGCACGCTTTCCAGTGCCGATAACTTCTTCGCCAAACCGGCAGACAGAACCGCAATGCGATTCAAGAGATTCCCTTCCAGCGAGACATCATACTCGCCGCACGCACGCTTCCGCTCCAACAGTTTCGCCAACTCGTTTTGGTAGTCAATACAAGC
>Ga0099364_10013500_pt1 | contig 10951 bp, 10 predicted proteins | sample TergutTh196P3_FD_73070 | JGI IMG/M metagenome (GOLD analysis project Ga0099364, IMG submission 73070) | Microcerotermes parvus P3 segment gut microbial communities from Pointe-Noire, Republic of the Congo - Th196 P3 | ecosystem: Host-associated > Arthropoda: Insects > Digestive system > Gut ... | reverse complement strand
TGATGCTTACGAGGAGGGTGAAAAGCCCTGGAGACAGCATTCGGCGTCAATGATGCCAAACCAGAGTTTGCGTAAGAAAGTCCTCGGCCGACGAGCTGTCATCGAACTAAAGTTCGTGGGCTTTTCGCACTCTCGTTGGTATATTCCTTCATACATAAACCGGAGTTATGACGAGATCTAATCGACAAATTAGGTTTTGTAGTACCGTTGATCTTATCAAAAAAACATGATATTTTTAATAAATTTCTCAAAAAACACAAGTGCCACGCATCCTGGTGCAGTATATAGGGAGGGAGAATTAAAATGGCAAAGTCTAACGAAGTTGAAAAAACCAGGGGGAATCCACTGGCCTCTGCGGAGGAAAAGGAAAAAGCTCTGGAGGCCGCAAGGCTCCAGATCGAAAAACAGTATGGCTCAGGCTCTCTGATCAAGCTTGGGTCCGGGAGTAATGCGGCCGGAATTGAATCCGTTCCTTCGGGCTCAATACTCATCGACGAGGCTCTGGGCATAGGGGGCTATCCACGGGGCCGGATCATTGAAATTTACGGCCTGGAATCGTCGGGTAAGACCACACTGGCCCTTCATGCCATTGCCGAGGCTCAAAAGTTAGGGGGCATTGCGGCATTTATCGATGCCGAGCATGCTCTTGATCCCGTTTATGCGAAAAACCTGGGTGTCAATATAGATAACCTCTGGGTTTCACAACCCGATTCTGGGGAGCAGGCTTTGGAAATTGCCGAGAGCCTTGTCCGCTCCGGCGCTGTCGATATTATCGTTGTGGACTCCGTTGCGGCTCTTACTCCACAGGCTGAAATTAACGGCGATATGGGAGATGCCCAAATGGGTCTCCAGGCCCGGCTCATGAGTCAGGCCATGCGAAAACTCACCGCAATCATAGGGAAGTCCCGTGCCATTATTATCTTTATCAATCAGATAAGGATGAAGATTGGCGTCATGTTCGGTAACCCCGAAACCACCACCGGCGGAAACGCCCTCAAGTTCTACTCGTCTGTGCGCCTTGAAGTGCGAAAGATCGAAACCATTGATGCCGGGAAGGACACCGATGCCATAGGCACAAGGGTGAGGGTTAAAGTTGTCAAAAATAAAGTTGCACCACCTTTCAGAAGGGCCGAAGTTGATATCATTTTCGGCAAGGGAATTTCCGCTGCTGGAAGCCTTTTGGACGGAGCTGTAAAACACAATATCATCGACAAAAAAGGCGCGTGGTATTCCTATGGCGAGGAGAAAGTAGGCCAGGGACGTGAAAACGCCAGAGATTTTCTTATTCAGAATCCTGTTATTGCCGCTGAAGTAGAGCAGAAACTGAGAGCCATCGCATTCCCCGGCCGGGAATTTCCCGCCTCAGCAAAACCTATTGAAGCAGTAAAGAAGATCGCTGAGAGCGCAGGGGGCGATGATGTCACAGATGTGGCAGAATCACCGCCTGCTTATGAAACAGCCAAAACACCCGGTCAGAGGGGAAGGCCAAGGGCCGATGCGAAAACCGCTCCTGCTGATGATGCAGAAGACCAGTTTTAGCAGTCAGGATTCAGGAGGCCAATATGCAGACAGTACAACCAGCTCAAGCTGATGGTTCAGCTTCACACGATTGGGAATCCATAAGGGCGATACTTAGAGAAGTTGCAGAAAACCAAAGGGAACTCACAGAAAGCGCGATGGGATTCAAGGAAGGTCAAAAGGTTTATTTGGAAGGTCAAAAGGTATTTCTGGAAATCGCAAAGGAATTTAAGGAAGGCCAAAAGGAAATAAGAGAACTTCAAAGGGAAACAGACCGGCAGGTTAAAGATGTAAACAAACGCTTCGGGGATTTTTACAATCGTTTTGGTGATATGGTTGAATATATGGTTGCACCTAATCTCCGCGATAAATTTGCGGATTACGGCTTTAAATTTCATCAGGTCAACACCAATGTTAGAATTAATGATGTAAAAAACAATACTTCTTTCGAAATTGATATCCTGCTGGAAAACGGAGACGTTGCCATACTGGTTGAAGTAAAAAACAACCAGAGGGTAGAATTCATTAAAGATCACATTAAACGGATAGAAAAGATGCGTAAGTATGCCGATTCGCGCGGAGACAGACGTACTTTTCTGGGTGCTATTGCCGGAGTGGTTGTTACTCCTTATGTGAAGAAATACACCTTAAAACATGGCCTTTTCCTGGTAGAGCCTTCAGGAGAAACATTTAACATCACCTTACCGGAAGGCAAACCCAGAGAATGGTGAGGTTAAGGGGTAAAAGCGTCGTATCCCCCACTCCCCATTCCCCACTGACCACTCTAGAGTGGTCAGAGTCCACCACCCAAGTAGTACTTGGTTTGGGTTCAAATCTTGGAGACTCCCGACAAATTGTAGAGGATGCAATTAAAGCCCTTGAGGAAGTTCTCCACGAGCTTCGCAGAGCTTCTCTTTACGAAACCGAGCCCATGTATGTTACGGACCAGAACAGGTTTATAAACACAGCGGTGTCGGGGTTTTATCCCGGAGAAGGGGATCTCCAATCTGCCAGAGAACTTCTTGCCGCTGTTCAAAACATCGAAAAGAACTTCGGGCGGGACAGATCCAGCGAAAGACGCTGGGGGGAGCGTTATCTCGATATAGATATACTCCTTTTCGGGAATCTGGTTGTTAAAGAAGAAGATCTGGAAATCCCGCATCCCAGGCTTAAAGAAAGGCAATTTGCCCTTGAACCCCTTCTGGAACTCTTTCCGGAAGCCCAAGACCCGGAAACAGGCTACTTTTACAAAAATTACCTTAGTGAGCTTTCCTGACCACTCATAAGTGGTCAGGTTAGGGACTTGTCCCATGTGAAAAAAAAATAGTATAATTCCGCCAGATGGATACTTCTCTTGGAGAATACGCCGGAACTGAGGATACAGAGGGTAGTTTCGGTGGATTTCGCAATTTTAGATTAAATGAGTTCGAGGGACCTCTTGACCTTCTCCTTTTTTTAATCAAAAAAAACGAAATAAATATTTACGATATTCCCGTTGCGAAAATAACCGAGCAGTATCTGGATTATCTTGCGGAACTAACCGAATTAAATCTCGATGAAATTTCCGAATTCCACACAATGGCAACTAACCTGCTTTTTATCAAGTCGCGTATGCTCCTGCCAGTGGAACTGAAAGGTATTGATGATGAGGAGGATCCCCGTCAGGATCTGGTAGAGAAGCTTATCGAGTATCAAAAATTTAAAAAGCTTTCTGACCTCATGGAAGAAAAAGAAAAGGAAACCGAGTGGGTTGTAGAACGTAAAAAGCTGCAGCGCCTCCTTCCATTTGATGAAGAAGACCTCTGGGAAAAGGTTGATGTTTGGGAACTGTTGAAAATCTTTGCCGAGTTTTCCCCCGGGCTTTCCAACGAAAGGATCATAGACCTCCATGAAGAAGTGTCGATTAACGAAAAAGTTGCTCTGCTTTTTGAGCTTCTTGAGGATAAAGGCGAATGCCGTTTTACAGATCTGATAATCAGAACTGGCTCCCTTCTTGATTTTGTCTGTGCATTTCTTGCCCTGTTGGAAGCGGCCAAACAGCACATGATCCAGATTTATCAAAACCGGATGTTTGGAGATATAATTATCCGGTCAAACCAAAACACTACCGGAGACACAGTTGGAATTACATAAAGAAACAGCCCTGGTCGAAGCAATACTCTTTCTTGAAGGTGAGCCGCTGGATGCGGCGGCTATTTCCAGGATCTCCGGCCTGTCAAAAGATCTGATTGAAAAAACGATAGAAAACATTGAAAGCCGTTATGCTACATCCGACTCGGGACTTGAGATCTCCCGCATCATGGGGGGTTATACGATTTCTCCGAAAAAGGATTACTGGGAAAGCTTAAAGGAAAGGTACGGTAAGAAAAACGAAAACAGGCTTTCCAGAGCGGCCATGGAAACGCTATCCATTGTCGCCTATTCACAGCCTATTACACGCGCAGAAGTGGAAGCGATCCGGGGGGTAAATCCCGATAATATGATTCGTCTGCTTTTGGATAAAAATATGATTCGGGAAATGGGGAAAAAGGATGTCCCCGGAAAACCTATTCAGTACGGAACCACACGGGAGTTTCTTAAAATTTTCCGTCTGGGAAGTATTTCGGATCTCCCTAAACTAATGGATAGCGAGGCAGAGCGGTTTGAGCTTAAATCAGAACTTTGAAAACAAAGCCCAAAGGCTCCAGGTTTTTCTTGCGCATTCCGGTGTTGCTTCCAGAAGAGCTTCCGAAGAGCTGATTGCACAGGGCCGGGTGAGCGTGAACGGCAGGACAATCACCATCCCGGGAGAAAAGGTTCTGCCTGGCGATGATGTGCGTTTTGACGGCAAGCAGGTAAAGGCCGAAACCAGGCTTCTCTATCTTGCGCTTAACAAACCGCCCATGTATATTTGCAGTTCCAATGATCCTCAGGGACGGCCTCTTGCACTTGACCTGCTCCCTTCCTGTCCGGAGCGGCTCTACAATGTAGGCCGTCTGGATTATCTTTCTTCGGGGCTAATTATTTTTACGAATGACGGGAGCTTTGCCGCCATTGCAGGCCACCCAAGAGCGGAGCTGGAAAAGGAGTATCTGGTAGAATCTACAGTCCCAGTACCGGACATTGCTATTGAAGAATTTTCTAAAGGGTTGTTAGTCGAGGGAGTTCTTTACAAGGCAAAAAACATAGAGAGGCTGGGAAGTAATAGCCTCAGAATTATTTTGGTTGAAGGAAAGAACAGGGAGATACGTCGGGTATTTTCCCACTTTCGTCTTCACCCAAAAAGTTTGCAGAGAATCCGCATAGGGTCTGTGAGTCTGGGTTCACTAAAAGAGGGAGAATCCCGTTCATTAACGGGAGAAGAAATAAGTTTAATTAAAAGAGGTAACTGTGGTAATTGCGATTGACGGGCCGGCAGGTTCTGGAAAAAGTACCATTGCGAGAATGCTGGCGGAGAAACTCGATCCCGGGAAATTGGGCGGTAAGTTCACCTATATTAATTCGGGGAGCCTCTACAGGGCTCTCAGCCTGGGCTGCATAAGAAAAGGAATCTCTTACACCGAACATGAAAGAGTTTTGGATTATGCAAAAAACGTACAACTGGATTACCGCGACAAGTCGGTTTTCCTTGAAGGTGAGGATGTGACGGCCCTTCTTCACAGTGATGAAATTGACAGGTACTCGTCTCCCATGTCTGGGATTGTTCCGGTACGGCATTTGATAAATGATCTGATCAGGAAGATCAGCTTGAATCGTAATGCGGTGGTGGAAGGCCGTGACATGACAACGGTGGTTTTTCCCGACGCGGATTTCCGCTTTTACCTGGATGCCTCTGCTGACACCAGAGCCCGCCGCCGTTTCGATCAGGGTGTGTCAGAGCTTAGCCTGGAAGAAATCCGGGACGCGATTCTCAAAAGAGACGAGATTGACAAGAACAAAACCGAGGGAAGCCTGGTATTGGCACCCGGAGTTGAATATATCGATACATCGGACTTGACCATCGAAAAAGTTTATGACAAATTGGTAAAGAGAATAATGATTGAAGGAAAAGGCATGACGAGTAATGAAGTGGGATCAAACACTAATTTGAATGAGGGTAATACCCAGACCCAGTTACAGGAAGAGTACCTGAAAAACCTCGAACAGCTCGAAGAAGGGCAGATGATCGAGGGTCTTGTGATCCAGGTCACACAGGATCAGGTTTTTATCAACATCGGCTACAAATCCGAGGGAAAAATCGCTATAGATGAATTCGAGGAAATTCCCAAGGAAGGCGATAAGGTTCAGGTTATCCTTGTCACAAAGGAAAACAGGCATGGGGAAGTTATTGTCTCCAAGCAGAAGGCGGATGTTAAGATTTTCTGGAAAAATCTTCGTCAGGCTTTCCAGGATCACAGCCCTGTGGAAGGTATCATCGAAAAGCAGATTAAGGGCGGCTTTGACGTAAAACTAGGCCCTGAGGTAAATGCCTTTCTGCCTGTAAGCCAGTCAGATATACAAAAGGTGGACAGCCCCGAGAAATATCTGGGAATAAAGACAAGTTTCTATGTGGAGAGGCTGTACTCTGACGGTAAGATGAATATAGTCGTAAACCGCCGAAAGTGGATGGAAGAAGAGATCGAAAAGAAACGCAATGAATTCTTTGCCAACACACAGACCGGTGCAGATGTTACGGGCACAGTCAAGAGCTTTACATCCTTCGGTGCATTTATCGACCTCGGGGGCTTTGACGGGCTCCTGCATATAAATGACATGAGCTGGGGCCATGTTACCCGGCCAAAAGACTTTGTAAGGAGAGGTCAGGAGATCCGGCTAAAGGTGATTCGTATTGACCCTGCAGAAAAAAGGATCAACCTGTCCCTCAAGCATTTCACCGATGATCCCTGGGTACACTTCGAAGATAAATACCATGTCAATGATATTGTCAAAGGCAAGGTAACCAAGCTCACCGATTTTGGTGCTTTTATTGAACTGGAAGAGGGGATCGAAGGGCTTGCACATATCTCAGAATTTTCCTGGGTAAAGAAAATCCAAAAACCCGGAGAAGTGGTCAGCATTGGCGATGAAGTTCAATGCATGATCCTGGGCTACGATTTACAGGCAGGACGTGTGTCTTTAGGTCTAAAACAGATAACTGCAAACCCCTGGGAAAACCTGAACGAAAAATACCCCGTGGGTACCCGCCTGACAAGAAAAGTTGTCAAGGTTACCAATGCAGGAGCGTTTGTTGAACTGGAAGATGGAATTGACGGCTTCCTCCACAATGACGATATTTCCTGGACTAAAAAACTCAAGCACCCCGGAAGCGAGCTAAAAACAGGGCTGGAAATTGAAGTCATGGTTATCTCTTTTGACAGGGAAAACCGCAATATACGTCTTGGCATCAAGCAGCTTTCCGAAGATCCCTGGAAAAACTTTGCCGACACCTATAAACCCGGTACCTATGTGGAAGGAGAAGTCTCCTCGGTTACGGATTTCGGTGTCTTTGTAAAAGTTCCCGGCGGCATAGAGGGACTCATTCACAAGACAAACCTGAGTGAAGACAGGGAAGAAAATCCCGATGATGCCCTAAAGAGATTCAAGGAAGGAGACAAGATCAGGGCAGTGGTAATTGAAGTTCAGCCGGACAAGCAGAAAGTTGCCTTCTCTGTCAGGGATTATCAAAAGAAAGTACAGCAGGATGAAATTTCCCAATATATGTCAGCCGACGGATCTGATGATTCCACATATACCCTTGGTTCCACCCTTGGCGACTTGTTGAAGTCCAAGGATCAGGATGCCGGCAACTAAACATGTTGGCAAAGATTGATAATCAGAAATTCAAGATCCTTGTAGAGACTAACGCTCTAATAAACTCGAATTACTCTGATTTAAATTCTTTGCTGACCCGTATCGTTGAGTCAGCCACTTTACTCTGCGAAGGAGAAGCTTCCAGTCTCCTTCTCCTTAACAGGGAAACCGGAAACCTTCATTTCGAAGTTTCCGTGGGCGGGGCAGGATCCGCTCTGAAACGTTTTTCCGTAAAAATGGGCGAGGGGATTGCCGGCTGGGTTGCCCTCAATAATCGCTCCATTATTGTCGAAGATGCTCAAAACGATAAAAGACACCTGGTTGATATAGCAAAAGCCATTGATTTCCCCACCAAAGGAATCCTGGCAGTTCCCATGAGGGTAAAGGATGAATGTGTCGGGGTTCTGCAGTTAATCAACAAGAAGGACGGGAAGAAATTCACACAGGAAGACCTGGAATGGCTGGAAATATTTGCAACCCAGGCGGGTATCGCCGTTGTCAACGCACGCAGTCTGGAAGCTGCACAGGGAAAAATTGCACAGCTCCAGGAACAGCTCTCCTCGGAGCTGGATGGGAACACTGTTATAGCAAAGAGTCCTGCGATAATCGAGAAATTCGAAATTGTAGACAGGGTTGCGAAAACAGATTCTTCTGTTCTGATACTTGGTGAAAGCGGGGTAGGGAAGGAGATCTTTGCCGAAAGAATACACATTAAAAGCCCCCGCAGAAAAAAGCCCTTTGTCAAGGTAAACTGTGCAGCCATTCCCGAGGGTCTTTTGGAAAGCGAGCTGTTCGGTCATGTTAAAGGTGCCTTTACCAGCGCCGTTGCCTCAAGGCTTGGCCGTTTTGAACTTGCCGACGGAGGAACAATCTTTCTTGATGAAATCGGAGAGCTGTCTCTAGGACTTCAGGCGAAACTACTCCGGGTAATTCAGGAAAAGAGTTTTGAAAAAGTGGGTTCTGACCATACAATAACAGTAGATGTTCGTATTCTTGCGGCTACCAACAGGGACATAGAGAAACAGGTAGAATCCGGAGCCTTCCGCAGTGATTTATATTACCGCCTTAACGTGCTTCCCCTGTTTATCCCGCCCCTCAGGCAGAGACCGGAAGACATTCTTCCCCTCGCAGAGCTTTTTCTCGAAAAATTCAACATGAAAGCACAGAGTTCTTTTACCGGTTTTTCAGGGGATGCCGTAGAAACTATGCTGGCTTATCCATGGCCCGGCAATGTTCGGGAGCTTGAAAATTGTATAGAAAGAGCGTGTATAATAGGGAAGGGGGAGATAATTGAAGCCGAGGATCTTTTGTTAAAAACTTCCCTTTCTCCTGTTATGTCAAAAGACGGAAACAGAAACCTAAAAACGGCAGAAAAAATTTTCAAAACACGATTTATAAAACAGGTTCTGGATGAAAATCACGGGAACCAAACCGAAACAGCCAGAGTTCTTGATATACAGAGAACATACCTGTCCAAGCTTATGAGAGAGCTTGATATATCAATTCCAAGGAGTAATTAAAATGGCCAGGGAAAAATCAGAAAAGGATGAAAAAACAACAGGCATCATTGAAAAGATACTGGAATCAATGCAAAAACACCGCAAAGGTATTTTTATTGGGTTGATCGCATTGGTAGTGTTTTTTATAGGAGCCATTATCTTTGTTACAGTTCGTGAAAATCTTCAGGAAAATGCTCTTGTCCAGGTTGATGAATTTGAAAGAAGGTATGCAGAGCTCATGTTTTTTAATGAGTTTGAATTTTCGGATGTTGATAATCTTTTAAGATTGATTGAACTAAATGTTCTATTGGATGAACTCCGTGTGTTTGAAAAAAGTGCGTTTGGTTTTGCCTTGGCAAGGGCCCAAGTTCTATCAGGTGATATTCACTGGGAAATGGGTGATTTTAACCTTGCAGAAAATTCCTGGCTTGATGCTGCCAGAACAGCAAGGAACAGTTACCTGGAACCGGTTTCATATTATAATGCCGCCATAGCCGCAGAAGAGCAGGGAAACATAGATTCTGCCATAGCGCATTTTGAAAAAGCACTGGCCGGAGGAGATAGTTTTCCCTATGCCGCAAGAGCCCAATTTGCCATTGGCCGGCTTGAAGAATCCAGGAACAATATAGCCGCAGCCATTCAAGCTTACGAAACCCTCTTAATGAGATGGTTTAATGATCCTGTTTGGGCCAATCTTGCCCAAAGCCGCATTATTGCTCTTTCTAATTAGGGAGATTATGCGAAAGCAGTGTGTTTTATCTGTCTGTAGTTTAATAATTCTTTTACAACTGCTTTTTTTTAGCGGCTGCGGTCTTGAAGATTTTTACTTTCTCTATCCTGTAGAGGAGGAGAATATTGTACCCATCTCCGAGAGCCGTGCAACTGTACGTATTGACCAAAGAAATCAATCAGTACCAAATTTTCTTAACTATGTTATTTTTTACCGCATATATGTAAGCGATTCTCTGCAGATAAGCATTGAACCTGGAATTTTCAACCTTATTAACCCTGCACTAAATACAAACCATAATACTCTGAGTCCATATATAGGAAGTACGACTTTTGGTAATACCAATCTTGATAACGTATTCAGAAACATCAGATTTAATTATCTGGAACTTGAAAACAATCAAATAGCCAATGTTTTATCATCTTCATTATTCAACGAAACCCTGATTTTTGATTTTTCCCATGGGGGAAGACCCATAATGATTGTAAACGGCGTGGAATACACATTATTTAGATCAACAGGAGGCGGGACTTTTAACCCCATGCCGGATGATGATAGCCTTTACCGCTATTTTGTCAACAGTGCTGAGCTAAGAAGGCGTGAAAACATAAACGACAATATAAACGCAGACGTATCAGATCTGACAAGATCCAACAGTCTTGTAGATGAAAATACCATCCTGTATACATATGCCGCACTGTACATAGCCGCAGTAGGACTGAACCCAGTTACATACACCAGTTTTTACAGCACCCCCTCCCTCATTCACGTTTTTTTACTGCCCGACCTGTAAACGGGGAGTTATTTTATTTCCTTCGCTGTTTTTTCTATCTCTTCCCTGGATGGATTCTTTCGGTTCTTTTTTGAAACTTCCATTATAAGCCGGTAAAGATTAACATTTTCCTTTTTGGCTATAATTTTAAAGGTTTCCAGAAAGTTGGAATGGCATCCGGCAATTCCAAGTACAATATCCTCCGGTGTTACGGCGGCTTTATAATTATGCTTTACCATTGCAGGAGCAAGTTTGTCGTCAATAAAATCAAGAAGACCGAGGAAATTGATCTTGTTCAGTTTGTTATACTGTTGAAATACAGGTACTGCCATTTCTGTGGGTAGATTTCCGGCACTTCTTGCCATGCCCATAATGCCACAGTCCAGTTCCTTTGCGCCGCTGTCAATGGCAGTCATGGCATTGGCAAGAGACAGGCCCAGGTTATTATGACCGTGAAAACCGACAGGAATATCAACTGCGTTTACAAGTGCTTCGGTGTATTCAGCAGCTTCCTGCGGGGTCATGGTTCCTGCCGAGTCCATAATGGAAATTGCTCCTACTCCCCAGCTTTCAAGCATTTTACATTCTTCAGCAAGTTTTTTTGGAGATATAATATATGCCTTCATAAGCGCATAACGCGGAAAAAGATTGTACTTTCGAATA
>Ga0099364_10013499_pt1 | contig 10951 bp, 21 predicted proteins | sample TergutTh196P3_FD_73070 | JGI IMG/M metagenome (GOLD analysis project Ga0099364, IMG submission 73070) | Microcerotermes parvus P3 segment gut microbial communities from Pointe-Noire, Republic of the Congo - Th196 P3 | ecosystem: Host-associated > Arthropoda: Insects > Digestive system > Gut ... | reverse complement strand
CCTGAATTGGCTCGATAGATACAAACACATTCCATGAATGGTGAGTTGTGAATTGCTCAACTTCTCGCGGTTTCGTTTGAGTCCACCCGAACCACATGTTATCAGGCATGTGCCGGTCGAATTGTTCATATCTCTTTGGCGATTTAGTGAGAAATAAATATCTATGCCACGATGCTTTAGCGCAAGCCTCGAACACGGCTTGTATCCATTCGTCAGGAACCCAATCTCCGAATAAGTCACCCATCGACTGCATAAATATCGTGCGCGGCTTTTTCCATTTCGCCAGTTTATCAAGCTGCTCAAAGTGCGTGTGCGGCACAAACTGTTTGCAGAGGTCGCAGCCCTTCATGTTGCGTTTTGCCATTCGCTCGGCATAACAGTAGCTGCATATTTTCGGCGCGTCTTTTGTCCCGCCCGGGCCGTAGCAGCCGTGGCCTAACGGATTGATTGTTTCGTCGCAGTATTCAATGCGTGTCGGCATTATTGCATCCTCCCATACACATACTCAGCCCACGTCAGCCCGCGCCTATGTGCTTCGCGCTGCTCTTTGTTGAGTTCCGCGCAGCCGCCGCATATAAACTCGTTATGCTCCGTGTGCGGCCAGCTGTCGTCAGTCCAACTATGATAGTCGCCCTCGTCCGCGTCGAAGTTGTCACCATCGCATTGATAGCAAGCGTGCTTATCCATGGCCGCCTCCTCAAGTATCGCTTTCATTGCCATCCTCCACAATCCGCAGCGGACAGAACGGGGCGCGTTCTTCCCGCCAAGCAAGACCTACAAATTTTTGCTTTTTCATAGCGTAACAGCGTGGTTCACTTGCGGGAACACTCCAATAATGCATATCGCATTTTAAGCACGACTCCGGCGGCGCACCAAGCTCAAGTATCGCTTTCATCGCCATCCTCCCACAAGCTCATCTGGTTCTCGTCTATCGGTTCGCGCTTCTCCTCGGCATTTCTAAGCGCCCTGTATTCGTTGTACCGCTGGCGGTACCTGTAACTGTCGCCGAACACGTTCCACGCGGCCTTTACAAGATTCGGCTCATAGGGACGTATCTTTTCCAGATCCTCCGTCGCTTTCGCCGATATGGAGCAGCCGCAGCAGCCCGTGCGCGTAAGGCCGTATACCTCGTAGGCGTCCGAGTAGCGGATGCCGTGATAGTCCTTGTACCACTGCTTATCCGCGTCCGACACGTAGAACAGCGGGCGGAGCCTGTACTTTCCGTCGACGGCTTCGGTAAAGCACATTGACGTGTTGTCCTTGCGCGGGACTGACCGCATGCCGCCCTCGTCCCGGCGCTCCCCCGTGATCACCATGTCGAACGGCTTCTGCGCATTATGCGCCACCTGCTTTTTGCAGTAGTCGCAGCATTTTTCGCTTACGCTGAAAGGGATCGGGTTCTCTATGATGAAGTCGAGCAGGTGCTTTGACGAGTTGATGACGAGCTGGATGTCCGGGCGCGGCTCCCCTGCGGTATTGCAACCGCACAGGAAGTTGATCGTCGCCTCGCACTTCGGGTAGCGCCCGCGCAGCTCCGCCCGCTTCGCCGCCTTGTCCTCCGCGTCCGCGTATTCGGCGGCGATGGACAGCGGGATGTTTTTCTTCTGGACGCCCTCCAGCCCGCTTGAAACGATTTTTGATATAAACGGCAGCCCGTGCTCCCGCGTGGCCTGCACTATGCCCTTTTTTGGCCGGTGCTCGGCGATCGCGACCCCGTACAGTTTTTCCATGTCGCGCACATGGCGTTTTGTCGCGTCCATCTAAAGCCCGGTGTTGAAAAAGCAGTATGCGACAGGAGGGAGGTCGAAGGCTTTGCGCACCGTCTCGATCAGGTGCATCATCACGTCGCTGTCGCTCCCGCCTGAATGGGAGCAGATCGCGTTCGGGTGCTCGATCAGCCTTTTCGCGATTATGCTTTTGACGGCTTCAAATTTGCGCGGCGCGTCATAGTCCGCATACGCCGGCCTGTCCGTGTATACTTTGCTTCTGTGTGCGGGTTTCATGCTTCATCCCCAGTCTTTCTGAACTTGCACGGCTTGTCCTCAACTAGGCAATACGCCTCGTCGAGCGCGTCGCACTTGTGCGCTCCGCCGCGCTTGTACCTGAACGACACGCAGTCGTAGGCGCGTATCAGCTTCAGCGCCCTCTTGCGCGGGCCGGCAGCAGCGCCAACGGCGGCTATAAAGGCTGCGTCGTGCATTGGTGGCCCTCCTCGTCGTGTATTGTGCCGATGATTTCAGCATCATCTAACATACCTTCCATATACAACTCCTCAACCTCATCAAAATCGCTCCAGAACCGCATTACAAATGCAGATTTTTCACAATCCCATAGCACTGTGAACTCGCCATCACCGCCTTTTAATCTGTCACCCTCCCAAATCAGCCTGTCGTCATCGCTATCGCCACGGTACGACTTAGCCGCCGTCAAGCCGGTGCATTGCCCGATTGTGGCGGGGTCGATACAATACGCAATAGTGCTTATCGTATATAAACCAGTTTCAGCTATATTGCTCTTTCTGTACTCTATACCAAAGGCGGATGCCCTTATAAACTCTGCATATCCCCATGTATGTGGCTCGCCTTGAACCCACTCGCCGTTGTCAAGCCTTTTGCCCCTGAAAAGTCGCCTGTCATCCATCTTTCTCACCTCCCTCCGGTTACTCAATTCTTTACCGACTGACTATGTTCTGCCTGGCAGCCTCATATTGCACTATGGTTTTCTTCACGCCGTCAGGTAATTTGTCAAATTCTTTTCCAGACATAGGCTTCCATCTTTTGAAACGCATTTTATAAAGCGCCCCGCAGTTCAGGCAAAGGCTGATATCGCCGTTGCACGGCACAGCCCCGTCATTATCGGGGCATGTCTCAGCGTCCATGTGGTATCCGCACTTGCGGCATTTCCAACTTTTGCTAGGCATCCCCGTCACCGTCCTTTTTGAAGCGGTCGTAATTGAAGACATACTCTGAGAAATTCTTGCCAACGCATTTCTCGCATGGCGCGTTTAAGCCAAAATGCTTACACGTTGTGCATGATGATGAAACATACTTCAATGCATTTTTCAGCGCTTCGTTTTCCGTTTGCAGGCGGTCGTGTTCTTTTTTCAAGCCTGCGTACAACACCCTAAACCCTCTCAGGCTTTCTGCGTCTTCATCGTTATTGTATTTCTTTAGCCGCTCAACCTCCGCCAAAAGCTCGGCGCGTTCAGCGAGCAGTTTGACTATGTACGATACGTAATTTGCGTCAGAGCATTCTTTGTATTCACCCCAGTAATTGTTGTACACCGCTACGGCGCGTTCTATTTTTGCTATTTCCTGTTCAGCCAGCATGCCCCTTCACCCGCTTTCTTTTTTTTCTGTCATACTCAGCCTTATACGTAAGCTTCTTGTCCCTGTTGCGCTGATAATAATCCGCTTTCTGCGCGAGTATCCGCTCTTTGTTACGCTGATAGTAACGCCTACAAGCCGCCCTGCGCTGCAATAGCTCCTTCACGCTGTACGGCATTGGGTTTATACAGTCGCTGTTGCCGCATTCAAAACAGTTCAGGCTGCACATTGTTCATTGCCCTTTTTGCTTTCCCAGGTTTTTTATTACATTGCCGGTTATTTTATTAAAATGCTCACATGTGCCGTGAAGCCCGACATAGCGCATTGTGTGCAGGCATATAAAGTTCTCAGTTACCAACATGCCGCTTCTGCGGCGCATGTTGCAGCAGTTTTCGCATCTTTTACGGTTAAACATCATACCTAAATCCCCATACTCATCTGCCGCTCCGCCTCGTAATTGCACCAGATGACTTCTGTTCTTTTGTTCGCAGCTTCCGTCCGGCACACGGTCTCATACCGCCACCAATCGGATAACGCGCCGTCGTACAACCCGCAGGCGTAGCCAGAAAGGACAACTTTGCCTTTATGGTCGCGCAGGACCTCGAGTAATCGCGTGTGATCCGCGTCCGTGAACTCGTGCTTGTATATCGCGCCGGAGCGCGTCTCGCGCATGTACGGCGGGTCGGCGTATATCAGGGTGTCCGGCGTGTTGTGGCGCTCAATAAGCTCAAAGGCGCCCATGCATTCGATTTGCACAATCTTATTGCCGTTGCTGTGCTTCAATCGTTCGCAGGCTTCAAGGATGTTATCGGGCAGGGAAATATGAAATCTTGGCACGTTGCCGTTTACGCCCTTCACGTTCTTGCGCCATCCTGTGCTGTGTGAAGACCGCGCCCCGATGCCCTGCCACATCCTGACGAGGAAACGCCGGGCTTTTTCAACGTCGCCGCAATCTCCCCTGTCGTAAGACCTCGAGTATTCGATGCGCGACCATGGCGTCAGAGATACCACCCGCGCCAGTTCCTCAGGATGATCCCTTGCGATGCGGAATAGGTTTACTACGTCGCCGTCAAGGTCGTTGACCGTCTCAATTAGCGACCGGTTCTTTGTGAAGAACGCCGCGCCGCTGCCGAAGAAAGGCTCAAGATAGTGCATGGACTCGTACCTGGCGGGGAAATGCGTCACTATCCACGGCGCTATCGTCCATTTGCTGCCGGGGTATTTCAGGATGTTCGGCATTATCAAACCTCCAGCCCCCACGCGTCCCATCCCTCGAACCGCTCACGAGCAAACAGCTCTATTCTTGGGGGGTATGATACCCGCTCAATCATCCTTCTCATTTCATCCGGCTTGCGGCTATGCTCCCGGCGCGGCGCAATAAACCCCGTCACGCCCTGAGCCCGTTTTCCGTCAATAATCTTGTATGGCAAGACGTCCGAAACACCGAAAAGGCAATGCTCCGTTAGCCCGCGATAATATTGACCCAACCCTGCCTGACCGTCTTTTAGCCACGTAATGGCCGTGATATACCGAAACCCCCATGTATTCAATACCGTTAGCGCATCTTTCAAGAAGTTGTTGGTAGCCCACAAGTATAGGTGGCACCCTGCCGGGTCGCAAAGCCCAGCAACCGGCAGCGCGGCGATATCTCGCGTTTTCATAAGGGCATAGTGCCTGTCCGCGCCGCGTTTAATCTTACCCCCGCCGCGCTCCATCCACGGAGGGTCGGCATATATGGTTTTGTAAACACCGGTTCTTTCAAACATCACGCGCCCTCCAGATAACTCAGTATTTCGTCCATCGCAACGCGCCATCCGACGGCACACACAGCGCGATACCCGCTAGCGTTCAGCCGGTCAAGCCACTCTTTTTGTCTCTCGCTCAGTCTTGCGCCATTTTTGAAGCTCTTAAGTTCCACGGCAAGGCCGCAATACCCGCCGCGCTTGACCGGCAGCAGCAGGTCGGGGAACCCGGCTTTCACACCCATCGCTTTCAATCTGCCCGCAGTCGCCTTTGCCCGGAGTTCCCCGTTCGGCACATGTATCAGCTGCGCAAGCTCCGGATATTTCGGCGTCAGCGCCTCGGCCTCCTGAAAAAGCCTGATTTGATGTTCCGCTTCGGTCATGTGGGCTTCGAGTTCGGCGTGGTATTCTTCGGGTGTCATGCGCTTCATGCGATCTTCACCTCAGAACCCCTCCCCGGATTCTCCAGAAGCTCCACAAAGCTAAGAGCGATGCCTATATGCTCGTTAATTTCTTCGCGTATCTCGCATATTTTCGCTATCTGCAGGTTGCGCCGAATCTCGAAAAGGTACTCGCGCAAAACGTCGCGCTCGATAATGTCCATTGGTTTCATTTTTGCCCTCCCTCAGTCTTTGAACGGGAGATCACCATCCCTGATGTTCACCGGGTAGAAATCCCTGCCCCTGCCGCGCTTTTTTGTCGTGTACTCCTCGTCCGTCTCATAAAAGCTCATGCGTTCGCCGTTGAAGCGCATTAACACCGTGCCCGTCTTGCTCATCCTGTTTTTTGCGACCTTGACGCCGATCTTCGGCAGCTCGCCCGGCTCATCGCTGACCCGCCAGAGGAGGATGACCTTATCCGCGTCCTGCTCAAGCGCGCCGCTGTCCCGCAGGGCGGTCAGCCCCGGCTCGTCCGTGTCGTCCTTTGTCCGCGACAGCTGCGACAGCGCTATGACCGGTATCCCGAACTCACGCGCTATCTGCTTGAGCGCCTTGCTTATCCCCGCGACTTCAAGGTTCCTGTTTTCGCTTTTCCCTGCCGCGTCCATAAGCTGTATGTAATCGACAACGATAATGCCGACGTTGCGGACCGTTTGCAGCGTCCGCCTTATGTCCATCGCCGATATCCCCGGATCGTCGTACAGGTAAAGGGGAAAGTGCCGGATATCCTCCATCGCCTTTGAAGCGCGATCTCTTTGCCCGTTGTCGTCCAGGAATGTACGGTCGGTCACGTCGTCAAGGTTTATCCCCGCCCTGTTGGCAATATAGCGCTGCACGATCTCGTCATTTGACATCTCGCAGCTGAACAGCACTGCGGCCGTCCCCTTTTCGGCAACCCTGAGCGCAAGGCTTGCGGCAATTGCGGATTTCCCCACCCCGGGCCGGGCCGCAAGCAGCACGAGGTTCCCCGGGTACATGCCATGCAGTATCCTGTCAAGCCTTGCGAATCCGGTGTCAATGCGCTTTTCCGTCTCCTCCGATATCGCCCACTGCGTGAACCGGTTTAGCGCCTCGTTGAGCGTCACGGCCCTGCCTTTGCTTCCGCCGCGCTCAATCGCGTACAGCCCTTCCATCACGGCGTCCGTAATTGTGTCAGGGTCGCCGTGCTCCATAAGCGCGGATTCCAGAAGGCCTTTTATGCGGCGCATCCTTGCCATGCCGCGCAGGGCGTTTGCGTAAGCCTCCGCGTGCGCCGCCGTGGGCGTAAGGTTCCACACGTCGCGGATCAGCGTGTGCATGTCCTTTTCCGCATGGCCGTTTTTGGCCATTTCCGCAGTGACCGTTATGTGGTCGATGGACTTCCCGGCTGCGTACATTTCGCAAATCGTTGCGTATATCAGCTTGTATGGCTCATAATAGAAATCTTCCGGCGTTGCAATGGCCAAAACTTTGGGGGTGCAGCTTTCGTCAAGCAGGATCGAGCCTATTATGCCGGCTTCGTATTCAAGCGCGGTTTCATCGGTCATGGGTGCCACCCCGTTCCGCCAAGCCTGCTATCCCGGGGTAATCCATGCGCTCGCTTTGGGTTTTCAGGCTGACAGGGATAAGCAGCCGCTTTAATTCACGTTGCCTGTACGAGTTGTACATCCTGATGAACTGCGCCCTGAGCGTCGTGTTTGCCTCTAAAAATCCGTCGGGCCCGCCCACTCCGACCATTGCGTTCCACACTAGCGGATAATTGTCTTGCGCGGCTTTGGTTGCCGTTTCTGAGCGCGCATATTCGGCTTCGGCATTTGGCACCACGCGCCTCAGGTCAACATCATGCGCGATTTCCACCGCTTTTGCCCATGCCTGATCGCCGTCGAGCCAGCACAAGCCCGGGTGTTTCAGGGCAACTATCTCCTCCCCGACGTCGGCAATGGTCGGAGGGTAATCCTTTTTTGTCAGCATTGCCCTGATTAGCGCATTCACCACAACGTCCTTTTTGTGGTCTTTGAATGCGGTTTCCCATGTTTCGACAAGCATATTTATGCTTTCTTCGCCCATTTTTGAAAATGCGTTCCGGTAGTTTGCCTGCATTCGGAACAGGACTTCTGCCGTCTCCCTGCGGTTCATTGCTAATCCCCCTCGTAAATTGTGACTATTTCATCGCTGTATATAGCGTCCCCGTCGCTGCATATTTTCTGCATTACTGCTTCAAACCCGGTTTGTTGCGGTGTTGCTTTCGCCGGCTGATTGAGATAGCTCTCAAAATTGGAAGGCGTAAAAAGTGTCTTAGGCCTCAAATACGCGCTCATTTTGGGGTCGTTTCCCCACTGGTCGTTCTTTTTCGTTATTACTGCCTTGAAATCATCGACCGTATATCCGTCTTCAAGCCTAGCGTTGACGTGACCTCTCGTTTCCTTGCCGTTAAGCCGGTAGTCAGTCCCGACCGTGGCGTTGAAGAATAATATCACCTCGTTGATTTCCAAATCGCGTTTATTGACCGCAGGGAGGACGCTTTCGTTTTCGGATTCGTTTTCGTTTTCGGATTCGGATTCGGATTCGGATTCGGATTGGATTACGGCAACATCTGCTTGCGGTTGTATGCAATTGATTTCAATTGATTTCAATTGCATGAAATCCGTCGGAGGTGGAAACTTGCTTTTTTGGTTTCTGACTGTCTGGTGCTTCTCCCAAGATGGCAATTGCAGGTACGGTTGCCCGTCATATTCATACGTATGAACCAAGCCTACCGCCACCAGCTTATTAAGAGCTGCCTCAATATTCTTTAAAGCAATATCCCTGCGTATAGGGAACAAATCAGATGCCAAAGCATCAATCCGTGCGTCAGCGCGTCCGTAATCATCGCAGTTTACAATGAGCCGGTAGAAGAACACTTCCTCAAACCAGGTAAGTTGTTTTATAGTTTCGCTTTTACAAATGGAATTTTTTAAAATCCGATTCGGCATATTGCACCGCCCACAGGTTATTATGCATTGCTCTGGTTCTCCGTCTGCTTTCTGACATTTCGTATATTCTGCGGGCGCCAACCGCGCCATGACACGCGCCCGCTGTCGGTATAGTCAATAGATAGGGGGAATATCTACAGGCCCCGGCAGGCGCGGTTTCAAGGCTGCCGTCAGAATGGGCCGTTGCCTTTACGGCGGTTCGCGGCTGCGGATTGCAATGTCCGCGAGGGAATTATGCAGATCCAGCAGTCGTTCATATGCGGTTGCAGCCTCGCTGAGCGCACGGCGCAGGCCAGCAGCCTCCTCAACGGCGCAGTCCCTCGCAAGCCGCATTGCTTCCAGCGCGTGCTGCCTGTCCTCAAGGGCATCCAGCAGTGCCGGGAGGGCGTTGCGGGATTCGGCGATGATATCAAAATCCGGATTGTAAGCATGGCCGTACTCGTCTGAGATTTTGTCGCCCGGATGCTCCCTGAGCTCGCTGACTATCAGAAAAGCGCCATTGGCGGATTCGTATGCGTGTATCTCGCAGTGCATGCCGTCATATGTCCACGGCCCCGGCGTCGCCGCCTTGTCAAGCGCCCTCAGCCTATTGATCTGCTCCTGTGTTATCATTGATACTCTCCTTTACAACTTCCGTGGTCGTAAACCGCCTGCCGCACGACAGGCATTCGCGCCGCCGCCGGACAGTACCATTGACCGGGCGGCTGTCTATTACTTTGGATTCGGCTGATTGGCAGTAGAGGCATTTCATTTCCGGTCTCCTTCAAACGATACATAATGCACATATTTGCCTGTTTCCTTGCCGTTTTCGCGTTCTTTCGCTTTATGAGTAGTGTACCCACCCTTGCCGAGCAGGCGTAGGATTTCGAGCAGTTCGGCTTCCGTGAGGGTGCCGTATTTTTGGTTTTGTATCCTGTCTGTCATGTCAGCCTCCTCAGAAAGGCAATTCGCCGTCCGGCGTGTACAGATCTTCGTACTCATCGTCAGGTGTGCCTTGCTGCGGATCGGCTTGCCTATTTGCCGTTTTCCCGACAAAATTAAGCCATTGGCAATTTAAGTCGTTATATGTTTTCTCCTGATACGTGCGTGTTTCGATATAGCCCGCAGCCGCGACCGAGTCGCCCTTTTTGATGTGCTTTGCATAATTTGCCAAAGCATCGCCAAATGCTTTGATATTCACATACTTTGACTCCTCGCCCCTTGCGTTAACCGCTAACGAAAGCTCGGCAACCGGCGTTTTTTTGTCGCCTATCTCTTTAAACTCCGCGTCTCTTGTAGCTGTCCCGGCGATAATGACGCCGCCGCCTTTCATCCCCATTTGCATATGCTTACCGCCCTTTCCCCAAATTCAGTTTCTTGACCAACAACTCGTCCGCTGCAACGCCGAACACATAGTATTTTTGGTCAAATGACTTCTGCCCTAAATGCGCCTCGTTGTGGTGTTTTCTGCACAGGGCCTGCAGATGCATCCCTATATGCGCTATCTCGCGCCTATTTCGCCCTATGCCTACCCTGTCGTGGTGGTGGACATCTGCTTTTTGGCCGCATATACAGCATTTTTTGTGGTACAGGCACAGATAAAGATATTTTCCGATATCCGGAGCTGACTCCAAAAGGCTGTCTTGGCATGGCACCGACCACTCCAGGCAGAACTCGATCAGCAGCTCTATGTATTGTGTGGCAACCGTCATTTCGCAGTCCGACAGGGAGAAGTCCGGGCATGCCGTGCGGGAAATAAGCGAGTATTTAAAGTATTCCTTTAATTCTTCCGGATGGTGTCCCGTGTAGGCGCTTATATCCCTCAACAGCGCATAAGCCTTAGCCCTTTGTTTCGGGCTTATGGCCCTCCCGTCGCTCAAGTAAACCATTGCTTCGTTTAATAATTGCTTCTCAACTATATGCTCAGGCGGTATTGGGACTCTGTAGTATAGATAGTCGTTGTCTCGATTCGCCAGCTTTCCCAAAAGCATGACATCGCCTCCTGTGTGATTGTTAGTATGCTATTGTGTTCAACCTTGCAAACTCGCCGTAATGCTCTAATGCAGACTCGTTATAGGCTTTTGCCGCATCAACTGGGTCGTCATATAGTCCTAAATATTTTTGCACCCTATCAACGGTTATGTATGCAATATATCTCTGCGCCGCTTTATGCCAAGAAACCCCTTTATATCCGCTTGTGTTATTTTTTCTAACACCTTGGTTTCTATTGTTTTCAGCAAGCGTACATAGCCTTAAATTACTTTTGCGATTATCGAATTTATCGCCGCTTATGTGGTCAACGTGGATGCCGCAAGGTGCATTTGCTATTAACCTATGTAGCTTTCGTTTACCGTTTACCACATATCCACCACTATTCTGCCAGAGATACTTCCCTAAAATATATAGGTCTTCTGCGTCCATTAGAAATGAAACATCACTTACATTAGGATTAGTAACAGCTGCAACACTTCCAGTTAAGTCAATTAACATAGGGCATTTTATCCACCCGCCAC
>Ga0099364_10013498_pt1 | contig 10951 bp, 9 predicted proteins | sample TergutTh196P3_FD_73070 | JGI IMG/M metagenome (GOLD analysis project Ga0099364, IMG submission 73070) | Microcerotermes parvus P3 segment gut microbial communities from Pointe-Noire, Republic of the Congo - Th196 P3 | ecosystem: Host-associated > Arthropoda: Insects > Digestive system > Gut ... | reverse complement strand
TATAAGAACGTAGGTTCATGGAATTTATAAACATGTTTAAATCCAGCAAATATCCTGATTTTACTATCCAGCCCGCTACGCGGGCTGGATAGTAAAATCAGAAAGTTAACGTGTGTTAGATGTGATTATATGCTGTTTTTTTTAATGACTATTTATTCATGAACCTATATTCTAAATAATATTTTAAAATTTTAGCTTTGCAATTGTTACTCCTTCTTCTCCCTCACCATATATCCCTACACGGTAGCTTTCTATGCTATTATTTCTTTTAAGAAAATCCGATATAGCTAATCGTAATTTTCCTGTGCCTTTTCCATGTACAATTTTTATTGTAGATAATTTTATTAAAATAGCATCATCTATAAATTTATCTAATGTTAAAAGGGCTTCTTCAATAGGCATTCCTCGTAAATGTATCTCTGTTTGTACTTTTGCACTAGATCTATCGCTAATAGATTTGGTAATTAATGTTTTCGTATTGTGATTATTAAAATTACTAATAAGCAACAAGTTAGATGTATGAACTTTTGTCTTAATCATTCCAATTTGCACTTTAATATATCCATTTTTATCTTCATCTTCTATAGCAATCCCTGATTGATCTACATCTAAAATTTTAACATTATCGCCTGATTGTATTTTTCTATTAGGTATATATTCTTTAACTTTTTTCTTTTTTAAGGAGCTAATTGATTCATCTAATTCTTTAATACTAGATTTTACCTTGGATTTTATATCAACCGCCATATTTCTGAAATTTTCTTGATCCTTTTCTCTAATAATTAAATTCAAATTATCTATAAGCTGATCTATTGTTACCTTAGCATTAGCTATAATTTTTTCTGCTTTAATCCTTGCCGAATCTAAATCCAAGTTTGCCCTTTTTTCTAATTCCTTTTTGTATTTTTCTACATTAACCTTATCTACTTCAATTTGATGTTGCATCTTTAAAATATCAGTTTGTTTTTTTTCTAGGTCTGACTTTAGCAATTCTACATCTGCTATAGCATCTTCAAACCTATGAACATCACTACTTACAAATGATTTTGCTTTATCGATAATGCACTCATTTAACCCTAATCTTTTAGAAATAGCATAAGCATTAGATTTTCCTGCTATTCCAATGGATAATTTGTAAGTTGGTTTTAAAGTTTCAATATCAAATTCACAAGATGCATTTTCTACCCTATTAGTATTAGTAGCATATAATTTTAAATCCGAATAGTGAGTTGTTGAAATTGTCTTTACTTTTTTATTATGCAGTTGGTCCAAAATAGCAATTGCTAATGAAGCTCCCTCTGTAGGATCAGTTCCAGCACCTAACTCATCCATTAATACAAGTGAATTATTCTGATAAAATGATTTAGGAATAGATTGATTAATTGTATTATCTATACAATTCAATATTGAAATTATATTTATCATATGAGATGAAAACGTAGATAAGTTTTGTTCTATGCTTTGTTCATCTCCTATATCAACCAGGATATTATTAAATATAGAAATTTCACTATTATCATTAGCTGGTATTAATAACCCACTCATTGCCATCAATGTTAGTAGTCCCACTGTTTTTAATGCTACAGTTTTGCCCCCTGTATTAGGGCCAGTAATAATAAGCATATTAAATTCATATCCTAAATTTATATCTATAGGAACTACTTTATTACTATCAATTAAAGGATGTCTTGCCTTATTAAGTCTAATTTTCCCTTCATCATTAATAGTGGGTAAAGATGCATTCATTTTAAAGGCCAGCTGTGCCTTTGCAAAGTATATGTCTATCTCTAATAATAATTCATAATTCATTTTCAATTCATTTATATTAATTGCAACCATTTTTGATAATTCATCAAGTATTCTTCTAATTTCGTTTTTCTCTTGTCCTTCTAAAAATTTTATTTCATTATTTACTTCAACAACTGATATAGGCTCTATGAATAATGTTGCTCCACTTGAAGAAGTATCATGTATTAATCCCTGGATCTCTGACCTATATTCTGATTTTACTGGGATCACAAATCTACCATCTCGAATAGTAATTATGGGATCTTGTAGGTATTTTTGATAATATGGTGATTTTATCAATTTATCTAAAGAATTCTTTATCTTATGTGAATTCGTTCGAATCCTTTTTCTAATAGCTAATAATTCCGGACTTGAATCATCAGCAATCTCTTCATCAGATATAATAATCCTTACTATCTCATTTTTTAGATCTTTTAAAGTATTTAATTTTTCAAATAAATAATCTATGCTAGTATTTATATCTTCACTTTGCTTCTTCCATTTTAAAAGGGCATTTATATTATTTAATAAATGTAGTACTACTAAAAATTCTTTATTATTTAGCCTAGCCGAAATTCTTCCCCTATTTAATATTTCTTTCACATTCGATATAGGTTGTATATTGGGTCTACCAAATTTTATAGTTAATTTATATATATCATCAGTTTTAATTAATTCTTTTTTTACTAACTCTAATGAATTAATAGGATTAATATCTAAAATCTTGTTACCTGAATCTTTACAATATATTTCCTCACTTAACATCTTCAATATCTTATCGTATTCTAACATTTTTAAATATTTTTCTTTATTTTCTATCACTCACATTACCTCCAAATGTACAATTTTACCGCAATGAAAAGTGAATATTAACATCGGGCTAATATACAACTATGAATCAATATATATTTAACTTGTTACAATTTAGGATATATCAAAATCATCTATTGAATAAGACGGGAGTTTATGATTTGCCCGTCTTGGAATCCTCTTTAATGGATCATAATGGAATTTTTTACAGTTATAAAATGGGTTTACTATTCCTACATTTTTACACAAGATCATTCCATTGTTGATCTTTACGCCTTTACTACAGTATTCGCATGCTGGCTCTATATTTTTACCAAAAAATTTATTAACCAATTTTCATCATCCTGCATATAAATTATAATAGACTTGTCCTTAAACCAATGTAAAAAAAAATCGTTAATCCCCTCTCCCGTTCACTTCATAGCTAAATCATTCAGTTACATTAGAAAAGTTAAATTAAAGGCATTTCTAGTTTTAAGACAGGTCTATTGTATTAATTTTTATTCGGCAATTCTACTCTATATTTTTCCATAATGGACTTAAATAACTGTGCAGTAGTTGGAGGAGTCCATGTAATTGCATTCGCACCGGCATTAATTGTATCCATAATAGTCTGTTCATCAGGCCCCCCCGTTGCAATCACTGCAACATCTGGCAGCTTTTTCCTTATCTGATCTATAACAAAAGGAGTTTTATTGGATGCAGATATATTTAAAATTATTGCTCCAGCATCAATTTTTGATTGAACATCCTCTTTTTCTGATACAACTGTTACTACTACTGGAATATCAATTTTTTTTGTTAATGCTGTTATAACATTGTTAGTTGTTGGAGCATTTACAACTACCCCTATTGCGCCTTGAAATTCAGCATGAAGAGCTAAATTTAATACTCTATTTTTACTAGAAGTTAGTCCTCCTCCTACTCCACTAAACACTGGTATATCTGCTGCTGTAATTACAGCTTGAGTTATTATAGGTTGAGGTGTAAATGGATATACTGCTATTATTGCATCTGCGTTTATATTTCTAACAATTGCTACATCAGTTGTAAATATCAATGATTTAATTATTTTACCAAATATTCTTATTCCACTAACTTTATTTATTACTTTAGGTATTTCTAAAAAATGTCTTCTTAAAATCCCTTTTATTTCAGGTATATTTTCTTGCCTCAATATATGCCTTCTCCTTTTAGTATAATCTTGAAAATTAGCTTACCTCGAACAAAAACTATTAGGGAATTAGCCTTTTGCTTTTCATTAAAGAAATCTAACATAAGTTCAATGAGTAGCTTATCTAAATTTAATTTAATCTATTCTAGATGAAATTGCTTAAGAACACAGGTTCATGGAATTTATAAATGTATTTAAGTTATCAGCTATCCTAATTTTACTATCCTACCCGCGCTGAGCACGGGTGGGATAGTAAAATTAGGAATTTAATGCATATTAGACGTCATTATATACTTTTTTTAAAATTAATATTTATTTATGAACATCTGTGCTTTTTATTTTTAATAAAATATAACCCATTGAGAGTTAACTCATTGACAAGTACTTTTGTTAAAAATTATACTAGTTTTGTTATATTATCTAATATATCTTGATAATATTCCTTTGAATTAACACCAACTGTCCTACTAATCTCTTTACCGTTTTTAAATATTATAATTGTAGGAATTGATGTAACAGCATATTCTGATGACAACCGAGGATTTTCATCAACATTAACTTTGGCAACAATATATTTACCATCAGCTTCTTCTCCTAATTGGCTTACTGTTTCTGACATTTCTTTACAAGGCAAACACCATTCTGCAAAAAAATCCACAAATGCTACACCATTATTATCTAATATTGCTTCTTTAAATGACTTATCAGATAATTCTCTTGTTGACATTATAATCCTCCTATTTATATACTATATGTTTTACAAAATAAATTCTAAATGCTTAATTTTTCAATTTTGCAATAAATATATCTATATATTTAAATAAAAATCTATCTCTTAACATCTACAAACTGCAAGCCTATAAAAAGGTTCTCCACTACCGTTTTGGCTTTCTATAATCATTAAATAAGTTAGAGCAAAAATATGCTATTGATAATTTTAAACCTACATTAGATGATATATACCCTTCTACTTGTTGGATTAAATCGCAAATTTTGACTCCTTTGTTTAATTCGTATGAAGATATCGTTTTAGTATCTATTGAACTCAAGTTTAAAATTTTTATAATATACTTCTTAAATATTTTTAGAAAAAATATAAACCTATCTTTATCATCTTCATATTGTGAAATAAATTTCATTACTTCATATTCATTATTATTAAATATTTTGCTTAATATATTTTCACAAATTTCTAAAATATCTTTATTAGGAGTAAATTGTAATACCTCTTGACATAACCCCACATTGCATCCTAATATATCCACATATTTTTCTATTTTTTGGTATCTTTCATTTGGATATTTTTCAGATAATATTTGTATACAACTCGTCTTTGCCATTTCATTCATATATATCATAACTGATCTGGATATCAGTGTAGGTAATAAATAATTTAAATTATTTACTGTTAATATAAACATTGTAGTTTCTGAGGGTTCTTCTAAAGATTTTAGCAACGCATTTTGGGCTTGATGTGTCATCTTTTCTGCACTTGATATGATGTAAACTTTCATATGGCCTTCACATGGCGCAATATTAACAGATTGCTTTATCTTCCTTATATCATCTATTAGTATATTATTTTTTTTTATATCATTAATTATTGTAATATCAACACAATTTTCTATATTCCTATCATTGATATCAATATCTTTATATGCAACTGCTACTGCTAGCTCCTTTGCAAGTGTGAGCTTACCTAAACCTTTTTGGCCTGAAATAATGATAAAATGAGGAATTCGATTTTTATTAATCATAGAATGTATTAACTTTTTTATATATTCGTTATCATTAATATCCTTAACCAAATTTTGCCCTCTCAATTTATATAGCATGTTTAACATTATATTTGATTTTTTATATTCTCATAAATTAAATAGAGATCCAGGAATATAATTCTAAAATTAAAATTTATATTTTTACTTATCATATATCTTTTTAATTATAACTTGTACTAAATTTTAGAAGATATTTATTATCTAATAAGTGTTAATATTATATACCTTTCAGTCACTCTTTATTCTACATTTATTATACAATTTTATTGATAAATTGTCAAGGGAACAATATTTTTCAAAAATCGATTTGTTTTTTACTAAAAGAAAAAATTACAATTTTATATATTGCAAAAATAAAATTAAATTGGTAAATTATTGTTTAAATAAAAAATATATTGATATAAAACCCCTTGATACTTTTGCTATAATTTTTCAAACCTATCTACATTTAAAACAAATATCGTCGCTCCACCAACATTAACTTCTATTGGTATTGACATATTCATCTCCATTCCAAAAGATGCCGCGGATGGTACCATTTTAGTATCTTTTTTACTATATTGTCTTATAATATTAATAGCCGCCTCTACCCTATCAGAATCTGTTCCTATTATAAGAGTAGTATTACCTGACATCAAAAATCCCCCTGTGGTAGCTAATTTAGTAACAAAGAAGCCTTCTTTGGTTAGGCCCCTAGAAACTTTAATTCTATCTTCATTTGAAATAATTGCTATAATCAATTTCATTTCTAACATATCCCTCCCCATTTACCAGAATAAAAAAGAAGAATCCCGACTTAAAAAATCAGAATCCTCTTTGTTAAATAAATCCTACCATAACTTTGTCAGGACCTTTGATAATATTGCTTTATATCTTACATCACTATCAGTGGAAAGAAATATTAAAATTTTATCACATTCATCAAATTCTACAACTATAATAGGTAGACTATATTATTCTTTATTGCGACACTGGACTAGTCTCTTCCTCTGATGGGCTAGTTTCTTCTACATTATTTGTTTCTTCCCCTACTGGTGTAGCATCATCAGTTACAGCCGGCTCTTCAACTGATGTTGTAGGAGATGGTGTATCTACTATTTCTTCTTGTTTTTTACATGATGCAAGAAGAGAGACCATCCCTAATACTGCACATAAAATAACAAAAATTTTTTTAAACTTATTATTCTTCATAATTAAATATACTCCTTTGAAAATAAAAAAAATTAAGCTCTATCGCATATTATAAACTCTCATATTTTTTTTGTCAATATAATTCATTAAATATTTACTATTGCCCACCTAACGTGTATAATTATAGTAAACCTTTTAAATATTTCCCACTTAAAGTGTTAAATATTTAAGAATATACTTTTTTATTATATCCATTTTAATATTTATTTATAATATTGAATAAATTAATCTTTTTATTTATTTAGAACGTAGGTTCATGGAATTTATAAACATGTTTAAATCCAGCAAATATCCTGATTTTACTATCAAGCCCGCTACGCGGGCTTGATAGTAAAATCAGAAAGTTAACGTGTGTTAGATGTGATTATATGCTATTTTTTTTAATGACTATTTATTCATGAACCTATATTCTAAATTTTTTTGGCAGGAGATGATTTATCCTTTATGGGTTTAAAGAAAAACATAATATTTAGATTAATATTACCATGTTTAATTTTGATAATAACATGTTCTTCATGTATGCCTATAATAGAGTTGAATAAACGAGGATTAATCTTATCTTTTGCGGTGGATTATAAAGATAAAGTTTTTGATGTATATATTGAGATGTTTAATCCCAGTGGAGGGAAGGAAAATATTTCAAATAATGATGATCCTGTTATTCATTCACAAGGAACTACACTTATGGAAGCAATGAAAAAAGTCTGTATTAAAAATGAAAAAAAAGTATATTATAGGGTTAATAATCTAATATTAATAAGTAGATCTGTTATAGAAAATAAAAATGCATTTAAACAAACAGTTGATTTTTTAAATAAGACATACACGTATGGACCAAATATTATTGTAGCAGTAAGTTTTGATAATCCAGGAAAAATAATAGGTGCAGATATACAAAGTTCGACGCCATCTAATGTGTTAAAAGATATGATAGATAATGCAGAAAAGAATGGATTTATTCAAAAAGTACATTTATCAGAGTTAGTTGATAGCGTTAGTAGCGACACATCTTTAGCAATACCCGTAGTGAGTAATATTACAGAAAAGGATAGACATGAAAAAGAAGATAAAGCTCAAAAAGGGGACGCGGCTGGTAAAAAAGGTGAAGCTCAAGGAGATGTATCAGGAAAAGGAGATGGATCTGAAACACTCAAAGTAATAGGTGCTGCGTTGATCAAAGATGCAAAATATCAAGGATTTTTACCCATTGAAAAGATGAAGTATCTACAGGTGTTAAGTAGTGGCAAAAATGAATCTTCATTTAATTTAACTCATAAAAAATTTGGAACTTTTAGTTTTATGACATTAGATAGATCGACAAAAATTAAATCAAAAATAATAAATGATATACCTCATTTTGATATTTATTTAAATATAAGATTATCTATGATAGAAAATACTAAAGGTATGCAACTTAAAGATTTTTCTAAAAAAGATATAAAAGCATTAGAAGCATTACAAAATAGTTCATTTAAAAAAGCAATAAGCGAAATTTTAGATGATCTTTTAATAAACTATAAAGTAGATTTACTTCAGTTTACTCAGCATATTCGTAGGGATCATTATGGTTATTGGGCAAAAAATAAACAACAATGGGATAAGATATTAAGTAAGATGACCTATTCTATTAATGTAAATTCAACTATAGATCATTTGCCAATGGAACATCCTAAAGAATATTAAATCAATAAATGCAAATAAAAAAACTACCATCTAAAATTTTTTAGAGGTAGTTTTTTTATGAATATATCTCCTAAAAATAATATAGATAACATTATAATATATTACCTATATTAGGTAGCTCATCTCTAGAAACATCAATAATAATAGTTTTAATTTTTGTTAATAAAGCAATAAATTGAGTTTTTTCATTTCCTTTTAGTAATGGTAATAACTTAGAATTTGAATAGCTTATATTATCTAATTCGCCGTGATTAACAAATATTGTAATTGTTTCTTTTTTATTTTCCCATAAATTAGTAAATTCTATTACTTTTTTTTGAGTAGTTTTTATATCATCACTATTTAAGCTATGTTCTATTCCATCAATGGAAGCAACAAGATCTTTAGTTACAGATGTTACATAGATAGGTACAGCAAAAGAAGAAATGATTACTATTGCTAATAATATAAAGCTTATTATTAATCTTTTCATTTTCTATATACCTTCTTTTGGAATTAAAACATAATTGCTTTGTTCATCACATGTCATAAGCAAAATATCTTTTAAAGATTTTTTCTTTGATTTTAAAATAGAATAAATCCAGTCTTCAGTTTTGTTACAAAAAGGTAAGTTGCCATTTAAAATAACACCATTACTAATTATGACAAATTGAGGTAGAGAGTTATTTATATCATTATCAGGAACATTTAGCATTTGAGTAGTGGCATTTCTAGCTGCAAATTTTTGAAAAATACTAATAGATCCATTGTTTTCCGCCATTGCCAATTCTACATCCCTAATATCGAATATCTGTTGTTGTCGTAACTGTGATATCAGATCATCAACTGATAAGCGTAAATCCATAAGAAGGCGTTGATCAATTATTCCTTTGTTTATTAAAATCTTTGGCCTGCCAGATATGGCAATACGTACTGCAGTGGATTTCATGCAAATAAAGGATAAAATAATTTCAAAAGAAGTGAGGGCAAGTAGTGGAATAATACCATAGATTAGAGGGATACTTGTTTCTTGAATTGATAGGACAGCAATATTAGATAAGAGGATAGTTGTTACTAGCTCAGTTGTTTGAAGCTCTCCAATTTGCCTTCTGCCCATTAATCTAACACCAAATATAACTAAAATGTATACTATTAAAGTTCGTATAAAAACTATGGACATTTATTTGTTCACTCCTATAAAGTGTACTTATCATTTGAGGATCCTGTCAATTTTATTATTTGCTGTTATACAAAAGATTATTCCTAGCCTACCATAATGATGACAATATTAAAATTTTATTGAAACATATTATATATGAATTAAATTTCTTCCCAAAATAAGCAAGATATGTTAAAATTAAAAAATAAGAACGTGGGGTTATGAATAAAAGTTAATCTTAAAAATAGCATCTAATCACATCTAACATGTGTTAATTTTCTGATTTTGCTACCACGCCTGCGTAGCAGGAAGGATAGTAAAATCAGGATATTTGCTGGCTTAAATATAGTTTATAAGTTTTTATAAATCTTAATTCTAATTATTAACAGTGTTATAAAAATAATCGAGGGGAGTTATTTATATATTGAAATTTTTAGCAATAGATGGAAATAGCGTATTGAATAGGGCGTATTATGGAATTAAGTCATTAACAAATAAGGAGGGGCAAGCAACCAATGCTATATATGGATTTTTAAATATTCTTTTGAAGCTGATAGATGATATTAATCCGCAATTTGTTGCAATAGCATTTGATGTTAAAGCTCCTACATTTAGATCGGAGCAATATAAAGAATATAAGGCCGCCAGGAAACCTACTCCTGATGATCTTGTAAGTCAAATGAAGATAACTAAGGATATAATAAAAGCAATGGGATATGCAGTTATAGAAAAGCCTGGATTTGAAGCTGATGATATCCTTGGAACATTGGCATATATCGCAAAAAAAGTAGATAACATGGAATGTATTATAGCTACAGGAGATAAAGATAGTTTGCAATTAGTGGATGATAAAGTTATAGTTAGGATTATGTCTACAAAATTTGGATCACCTGTTACTGTGGAATATAACAAAAATGTAATTGCTGAAAGATATGGAATAAATCCAAAGCAGTTAATAGATATAAAGGCATTAATGGGAGATACTTCAGATAATATACCAGGTGTATCGGGAGTTGGTGAAAAAACGGCGATTAATTTAATTTCAAAATATTCTAATATAGAAAATATTTATGAAAACTTATCAACAATAGATGAAAAGCAAAGTTTGAAAAATAAATTACATAACGATAAAGAATTAGCATTCTTAAGTAAGGATTTAGCTACTATTTGTACATGTGTTCCAATAGATTTGAATATTGAATCTTATAAAATAAAAGGCATAGATAAAGAAAAATTAGTTAGATTATTAACTGACCTTGAGATATTTTCTATAATAAAAAGATTAAAATTAAATAATTCATCTTTTGAATATAAAAAGGGAGATATTTCTATAAATGATCAACTTACATTTAAAGAGGTTATAAAAGAAAAAATGATTACTATAAACTC
>Ga0099364_10013497_pt1 | contig 10952 bp, 14 predicted proteins | sample TergutTh196P3_FD_73070 | JGI IMG/M metagenome (GOLD analysis project Ga0099364, IMG submission 73070) | Microcerotermes parvus P3 segment gut microbial communities from Pointe-Noire, Republic of the Congo - Th196 P3 | ecosystem: Host-associated > Arthropoda: Insects > Digestive system > Gut ... | reverse complement strand
TCAACATCGCAGAAATTGAACTAAATGCCATGACCGCGCAGTGCTTGGGGAGACGTATTCCAAGCATTGAATCTCTCAGGGCAGAACTCAAGGCGTGGAGTACAGCCCGTAATGAAGCTGTCTTTGAGGTGAAATGGCAGTTCCACACAGATGACGCTCGTATCAAGCTCAAAAGATTATATCCTAACGTTTAGTTGACGCAATATACTAGTCTCTAGAACAAATCAGAATCTGAGCAAGATGATTCTCTCTTTATGAGTTCTCCGCAAAGAGATATTGAAATATTCTTTCGGGGTTTTCAAGAAAGCGTCGAGTCAACTGATAATGCTCAGTTTCACGGTAATCAACTGCTAAGATGCCGTCTTCAGATAATTGAAAAATCTCCGCATTAGGATAGGCCATTAAAATTGGAGAATGGGTTGCGATGATAAACTGAGAGTTATTCTTAACAAGATCATGGATGCAGACCAGCAACGACATCAAACGGCTCGGTGAAAGCGCCGCCTCTGGCTCGTCAAATAGGTAGAGTCCATTTCCGCGAAGACGATTTTTGACTAATGCCATAAAACTCTCACCATGTGACTGTTTGTGCAGAGACTTTCCACCATACTTATCAATAAGGGGCAACCCAGGTACAGGTATCTTGTCTAGCTCATCGATATAGCTGGCGGTATTATAAAAACTCTCTGCACGCAAGAAGAATCCGTCTTTAGGATGTGAAGATCGAGAAAGCGTTAAATGTCGATACAATTCCGAGTGAGTGACGCTTGAAGAAAAATTGAAATTTCGGGAGCCTCCTTCAGCGTTGAACCCAGAAGCCACGGCTATTGCTTCAATAAGGGTAGACTTCCCTGTTCCATTTTCCCCAACCAAAAATGTTACATTTTTAGAAAAAGCAAGCTCATTTACATTTGCTAGATATTTCACAACCGGTAGTTCGCAAAGATAAGAGTTTTCGTTAATTGACGATGTAAGCCGAATGCTATCTATGTATTTTTTATTCATCTAATTTCACCCCATACACGCACTTTCACTTCAATACTATAGCACGTTTGCACAATTTTTGCAGTGGGCGCAGCTGACCTCAAGAATATGGCTGCCCCTTATTTTTTTGCAGTTTGGATTTTTGTAAACTACCATATGAAACCTCGCATTATCACCTATTCAAAGTTGATTCAATAAAATACGCAGAGCCAGATACAAGGCGGTTCGCTTGACGTAAAGCTGACCCTATGTTTTTCATGGGGCTGGATAATAAGCGTGTCGCCTTTTGATAAAGCGATGGCTCTGCCATTTTCATATTCAATTTCCGCGCTGCCCTCCAAAAGAACAACAAACTCCGTTTCGGCTTGGTCATACCAATCCGAGACTTGCCCTGTGCTGATAATGCGCTCTATGCGGACATTTTCGTTTTCAGCTAAGATGGTCACCAATTCTTCCGGTAGCGGAAGCTTTGGTAAATCAAAAAGATTCATTTCCCGGAGTACTCCATTCCCATATATTTGTTGCCGTTTCTAAGCTCATCCAGCATTTGGCCGAGCCGTTTGTCGATTGTTTCCTGCCGCTTCGCCCGCGTAATCCACCCGATGTAATCGTTTTGCTGATAAGGCGGGCGTCTACGGTAGCGCTCCATCAGATTTTCAGCTTCAAGTGCCGAGATGATGTAATTGGGTATGGGATGGAGGTTTCGTTTTAGAGCCATTCGCTTTCACCTCATGTTTTCCTGTATCCGGAACAGCACGACTTCACGTATTAAATCAAGGGGCAGGGGCTTGTTATTGGGAAGCTGCACTGCGCCTTTTGAAGATTTATATTTCTCGGGGGCGCGTCTGATAAACTCCTGAACGCCGCTGGGTGCGGGATAAAACCCGATGTGATGCTTGCCTGCCGCGAAATGCACCAGATTCCCATTCAAAACAAAAGTGGGCATGCCCCATGCAATTTTCTCGGTAATATCGGGAGAACATCCGGTAATTACTTTCCGCAATTTTTCCATCCGCTTACGGACGTCACCGTCGTACCCCGCGATATATTCATCTATTGTGCTCATCTCTACTCTCCTTTTATCTGCAATAATTCCCGTAATTTTTCTTCAAATTTCATGTTTTGTTCCGGTGTTCGTTTAGCACTGCCTTTCAGCCGTCCGCCCGACATGCGGATTTTCTTTGCCGTATGCCGCGCAAGCAAAAGGGCGTCAATGTTGTCGTTATTATAAATCATTCCATCCTGACTGAGCGGGACCGCTTTTCGTGCAAGGCACATGGCGGCGAGGCCATAATCCTGTGTGATGACAATATCCCCCGCCTGCACCATGTTTACCAGCGCGAAATCCACGCTGTCGCTGCCCTTTGAAACGGTGATTGTTTTTGCGCCGGGTTTCTCGAAAACATGGGAGGTGTCGCAAAGAATCACGCAACCGGCGCCGTATTCGGCAGCGATTTTGACGGTGATATCAACGACAGGGCAGCCGTCGGCGTCAATTAAGATGGTCATGGAATCTCCTTTTCATCTGTGGATAACCTCACCGGCAGACTATTTCCAATCGTCAGGCTGTTTTCCGTGACAACACAATCCATCGCGATTACTTTAACGCCGGCGTCGTGGGAGGAAACCAGCGCTTCCCCAAATGCCGGATGGGTTTGATTGTTCGATGTGAAATATCGCACATCACTCATCTGAACGACAAACACAACATGGGCTTCATAGCCTTCCCGGATACATCCCGCCAATCCCTCTAAATGCTTTATGCCCCGCTCGGTGGGCGCGTCCGGGAACAGAGCTACGCCGTTGTCTTCAAGGGTCACGCCTTTGGTTTCGATAAAGATTCTGCGGGTTCCCGCCTCTACATAAAAATCAAACCGGCTGTCGCCGTAGGTCGCCTCCGGTTTGATCAAGGTAATCTCGTCAATATATTTTCCGGATTGCAAGTGCTCTAAAAACACCTTATTCGGAGCTTGGCTGTCCATATTGATAAGCCGTGTTCCCTTCCAGACAGCAATCAAGTCGTACTGCGTCTTGCGGTCGGGATTTCCGGATTTCTGCAAAATCACTTTCGTCCCGGAAATGAGCAGTTCCTTACAACGCCCCGTGTTTTTCACATGGACGGTTTCGGTTTTCCCATCAATCTTTACATAAGCGATGAAGCGGTTGGGGCGGGAGATAAATATGCTCGGAATGGTGTTTTGATAGTTCATATTCATGCTCCAGCCTATATGTTACGCATGGTTTCATGCAAAATTTCGCCAATCGCTTCGTGTATCACAAGCTGCGCCCTGCTGTCGCCGGGTGTTTCTGATTTGTTGATGATGACAAGATTTTTACCGCTGAAATAATGCAGCAGCCCCGCCGCCGGGTATACAGCCAGGGACGTACCGCCCACAATCATCAGTTCGGCTTCGGCGATTACATTTACGGCCCGGGACATGACCGTGTCGTCCAGCATTTCTTCATACAGCACTACATCGGGGCGGACAATGCCGCTGCATTTTTTGCATTTTGGGATATACCCGTCACAGTTTGCGCTGTCCAAAATATATTCCAATGTGTACAGCGCACCGCAATCCATGCAATATTGACGCCAGTTGGAGCTGTGAAGCTCCAATACGTTTTTACTGCCTGCCGCTGTGTGCAGTCCGTCGACATTTTGCGTGATGACTGCTTTCAGCAGCCCGCGAAGTTCAAGCTCCGCCAGTGCGGTATGAGCCGGATTCGGTTTCGCGCCAAGGATAATCAGGTTTTCTTTGTAATACCGGAAGAACAGCTCCGGCTCTCGGATAAACAGCGAATGCGATAGAAGCTCTTCCGGTGGATGGCCGTATGCCTGCATCGCCGAATACAAGCCGGATTCCGATCGGAAGTCGGGGATGCCGCTTTCTGTCGAGACGCCCGCCCCGCCGAAAAACACCGTGTTCTTGCTCTGCCGGATTAGCCCGGCAAGCCTCGTGGCAAGGGGTTGGCTTTGCATATCGTCACCGGCCTTTACAAATACTTGTGAACGTTAAACATTCTGCTCACGCACGAAAACAAAGTTGACGGGATCTGAACTGTTCGGAATAAAGCGGTATCCGTCCCAATCAAAATCCTTGATCCCCTCTGGGCTGGTGATTCTGTTTTTAACGATGAAACGTGTCATTTGGCCCCGGGCCGCTCGCACAGTCGCCACCGTACTTCGGATTCCATCCGGCTTTCGCTGGAGAAAGCGGCAATGGATCATTTCATCACCGGGCTTCATATGGGGCAAGATAAATTTAGCGTAATCCAATGAAGCGAGATTAATCACGATTCCGCCGTTTTCGTACAATGCCTGGTATAGCTTGTCTCCCCAGAAAGCATACAAATTGTGTCCGTCTATAGTAAATTCCCGTTTGATGCCCAGCCGGTGGGGAAGGATACCATCTGCCGGACGAAGCAGCCCGTACAGGGCGCTAAGAATCCGCAGATGCTCTTGAGCAAAAGCGAAGCCTTCCGTTGTGAAATCACCGGGGCTCATGTTCCGGTAAGCAGCACCGCTGTAACTGGTCAAGGCGGGTTCACCGGGTATATCAACTGAAAATCTCTGAAAATCAACCTGCAGCTCAAAAGCGCGGTCAGGGTTTACATCCAACAGGCTTTCCAATTCCCAAGCGTTGTACGTTTTGAGCGTCTCAACAATTTCCGCCGCTTCTCGCAAGAAAAGAGGTTCTTGCTGTTGCACGCCGGGAAAAGGGCGGAGCGCCGTGTTGCGGGCGGGGGATAAAATGATGTACATGGTACTCCTCGCTTGCTTTTTCATTTTCTTGACATTGCTCACAGTAATGCCAAGCGAATTTATGCGGTGATGCCGCAGTGACAACTTCCGCAATGCGGTTGCCTTTTAGGTTTCATTATGCTGCCGGCATATGACAATGGCTTCAAGCATTTCAGGATCTCCCTTTTATTCTTGTCATCAGCTTACTCATATTTCAAAGGGGTCAGGATCGGAATCTAATGTGATAAAGTAATCGTAAAGCGGCATCAGGAATTGATAGCTGCCGATGAGACGGTCAGTCAGTTCAGGTGAGAACAACTCCAAGTTGTTTGGCTGCCCATGAACGAGCGAAAAGGATTTTCTGTTATACCAAGCTGCTGTTTTAGGGGACGGGGCTTGAGCAATGATGTATACAGCGATAACAAATCTCACAGTCTATTGAAGTGAACAGCGGATAACCGTATTTATTCTATTTAATATCATAATATGTTTTTGATTCTGTACACTCTCAAAACCCATTTTAGGCCAAAAATACTTTCCATCTCCATCGGCGTTCAATGAAATGTTTTCATGTTTGTATATATCAAACACTATATATTCAGCAAGCCACCTCCCGTAACCCATTTTTCTACAACTTTTTTTTATCATAATATCAGAAATAATTATTGGATAATCAATTGCTATTTCACTCGGTATGCTGTATATGGCATTCAATTTGTTTTTAGTTTCATAAGGCATTTCTCGATAATCCTCAACTATGCAATAACCTATAATTACTTCTTGATTGTTAAATAACTTGCTGAAACAACAATTATTTTCTTGCAGCAGTAGATATATGTTTTTGCCGTTCCTAATTAGGTGATCTGGATATGATTGGAGTCCAGGGTTGGCCAATCGCTTCTGCACTTCTTTATCAATCCTATCTATTTATATTGTCTTTAACGATAGAATCAGAGTAATTACTTAAATCCTTGATTATTTGCTCATATTGCCAATAACCCGATTCCACCAACTCATTAATTATTTCGGGATCTGTCAAAGTGCGTAAAATAGAGTTCATATTCTGAATTTCCAAATTAGCATATTCATGAATGATTATATTCGCCGCATTGTTAAGCGACTGTATAAAAAACTTGTTCTTGTCGTTTGTTTTTTCTATAAGCTTAGAAAAAGCAAAGATAACTTCCTCTAATTGTTCTGGAACTAGCTTAATTTTCGATATAATTATTGAAAACGATTCAAGATAATTGAAAAAGTATCTATTAGGGAACAGCGTTAATGTTTTGCACAGATTTGTAAATTTAGATACTACATCTACATCATCTTGAATCGTAATATATTTGATTTTATAATTCTTAATCCAATTACGCAAATTTTTGACATCGGCAAATTTTACGAACATATCCAAATCAACGCTATTTAAAGGGTACTCATCTAATTTGTCGGTTCTGCTAAAAAGCATTGAATCGGATTTCAAGTCTTTTTCAGGTGCGTATGTACAAAGTATTGCTTTCAGATAAGGCTGCATATATTCCTTTGGGTTTGAAAAGAAATCAAGCATCAAGTAATTGAACTTAAAGTAGAAGTAATAATCATAGGCTATTCCCTGCAAATCCCATATGTGAACATAATTATCTCCACCAAATCGCAAAGAATTTCTGGAGTTCAAATATACGTTTTCATGCTTTTCCAACAGATCATATGCCTTCATGAGATTATCATCTATCTTGTTATGTAGCTTTTTAAAAAAGCCGCAAGCCTTGCTATATTTTACAGGAAGGTTAATAATAATGCTATCTAGCTCATTATGCCCCTTAGAATCAGAACCAGCAGTGTGCGTTTGCAAAGATATTTGGTTGAATTTATAAAAAAGCAATTTGATAGGATCAGCCAGTAGCGAATCGCATTGACAAATTTCTGCCATTATTAATGAGCAGTTTTCAACAGATGGCATACATACATGATAATAGTAGGCTTTTTTAAACAAATCCGTCGAGCTGTCTACTTTGTTAATCAATGGTAAATATTTATTATCGAGATATAGCTCAAATAATTCATCCTCTATTGTATCAACTAATATAGTTTTTTTATCTGTCTGTACTCCAAGCTCAAATATGCCAGTTTTTATAAATATCCGTTTTACATATTCCGAATTGTCATTTTTTAGAGATAGCATATTCTTGATTTTTTCGTACTCGTCATCTCTATAAAATCGTAAAAATCGTCCCTTAAGATCAACATGACCTAAATCCAACATGGTCTTTAAATCCTCAAAAGAAATACAATTAAAAGAATCAAACACATTATATCTCTCACGCAAAACATTTTCTAGCGGTTCAACGAGGTAGTCATTTTTTTTATCAAGAATATAATCCAAACAGGAATAGACCTTTTTACCTGCATCAGGCAGTAAAAGGTCTTTAGATTTGAGTAATATTGTGTTTGGGATTTCATCAGCATTTATAGCAATAACATTATTAGTGGCAAGATTTTTTTGCTCATAACCACTTTTTTGAGTAGGGTTGTCATTGCTTTGGATTATATAATTACGAGAACGAAGCTTGTCAGAATAATGCTTTCTTACTAAACAATTTATCCAGCTGAAAATAAGCTTTAGGTTATAGTCATTTAGTGAATATCCTACAAATAAGAAAACATGATCAATAAGCAGTGACTTAATAAATGTTTCAATTAATATATGGTTCTGGCTATATTCTAAATAGTCATCCTCCTGCGAAAAATTATATTGGTGCTGACAGCTTTTTTTAGGACAAGATGAATCTTTCACTTTACACTCGTCACATTTATCATAATTTAATAATTTTGCAAATTTAGTAATGAGTTCTCCCCATGTTGGTAAACCTGAGTTTCTCGAGACCCCAGCCCCTACAAAGACAACTAGTTTGTTATCATAAATTGCTTTCCTTATATCTCTGATTTTTTCTATAGTATCAATACTCATTTTTGTCTCCCATATTTCGTATTTAATGATTATGTCTACAATCATAATTTTTGTCTCAAGCTTGATTTATAGCCATGATACTAATTAAATTCAATTTTTGGAGTTCGACTCAATGCGCTAATAATATTACAATCTTGTCTATATAAACCTCGTACCAATTGCCTATTATTGTTATTATGACACGATTTGTAAGATCCACTAGGGGTTACCTAATAGCCATAATCTAAATTCACCTTATCGCCAGAAAGCAATCCTGACACTTTTGTGGCAATCTATAGTTCCATAGGCGCTTCGATAATAAAAGTGCATAAATTCCTTAGCTTGAATCTCTTGCACAAATGTACTTTCAATCACTACTCTAACCCCACACTAGTAAGTGCGGGGTTATTTGGCACTCATAACGAAGGAGTAAAAATAATTGAACCGGGATACTGTGACAGAATCTCATCAGACGTAAGGAACGGTATGCCCTCAGATGCGGCTTGGGCAAGTAGAATACGGTCGAAAGGATCTTTGTGAAGTGGCGGCAATGCCCCAACGAGCAGCGTATGCTTTCCGGTTACGGCTAATTCCTGATACCCGGCGCTGAGAAGCCCGCTATACAGAGAAGCCGGGTCTACAACAAAATCAGGGCGGTTGAGATTTCGCTTAATTACAATTTCCCATATACTGGCTGAACTAAACAATAGCGTGTTGTTCGTATCCTCGATATAACGCGCAGCCTCGGGCGGCAATTCACCTGCCGCCGCCCAGAGCAGGATATGCGTGTCAAGAAGAATTTTCATACTTCGCCCTCAAACAGGGCAGAAATTTCTTTGCTGCCCATCCTGTCAAAATCATCCGGAATGGAAACCCGCCCTTTCAGAAAACCGGTGCGCGAAGACATAGCGGGTGCTGTGTAAGGGATAACAGATACAAGCGGCCGCCCCGCTTTCGCTATCACAAAAGATTCACCCGCCGCCGCTTTTTCCACAAGGGAGGACAAATGGGTTTTTGCTGCATGAATATTGATTTGTTCCATAATAAAAACCTCCTTGGCTTTGTAAACTAAGTTTATCAGACTAAGTTCAATTTGTCAATGTTTTTTATGATATTATGAATCCCCAAAGACAGGCGGAAATCCCCGATGCGTTTGCGCGGGGATATTTTTAACCGCTTTTCGTATATGTTGTGCAAATATTGGAAATACCAAAACCAGAGAGGAGCGCCACATGCTATGGATAAAAGAGAAATTACGATTGGTAACGCAACGTATCGTGTTAATCGTCAATTCGCTAACCATCGGACGGTGCAAGATGCAGTGCGGGAATCAATTGCCGAGTATGCCCGAAGAGGGGCGTTACAAAATTATGTTCCCATGATGCAAGATGACAAAAAAATTCACCCATTCGATTCACATGATACCCGTAATATGTTATAATAAATCTACAGTGTGAGTCGGTTCCATTAGAAGGAGGCAGAGCTAGAAACATGAGAACCGCCACAAGCACAAAAATGATAGCATTTGCCTATTTCAGGCTGTCGAATGAAGAAGCGCAGACGGGGGAATCAAGCAGCATCGTAAACCAAAGGATGTTGGTTGAGGATTATTGCAAGCGCAACAACATTGTTCTCGTGAGGGGATTTGTCGATGACGGGTACTCCGGCGCAAACTTTGACCGCCCCGGTTTTCGGGAGATGATGTCACAGCTTGAAACCGACAGGGCTAACACAGTTCTCACCAAAGACCTGTCGCGGCTCGGCAGGGATATGGTGGAAGCCAGTTATTACGCCGAGACTTACTTCCCGGAACATGAGATTCGCTATATCGCAACCCACGATAACTTCGATAGCGCCGCCGACAATATCATGGCACCGTTCCAGTTTGCGATGAACGAGGTATACCTGCGCGACGGTTCGCGCAAAGTTCGCAACGTAATTTACAGCAAGCGGGAACGCGGAGAATACTGCGCCTGTCCGCCGTACGGTTACTGCAAGAATCCGGAAAACAAAGATGCTTTGATACCGGACGAAAACACAGCGCCGGTGGTGACGCAGATATTCGAGAGCGCGGCAAGGGGAGATTCCTCCCGGAAAATTGCGATGACTTTGACGGATAACGGGATTATCCCCCCCATGAAGTACCGCGCGTATTACCGTGACAGTTTTAGCGACAAGGGTGCCGCGCGGGTGAGTGATGATTGGAATTACACGACCGTCAAGAGAATTCTCAAAAACGAGGTCTATTTGGGGCATACGGTGTTGGGGAAAAGCAAAAAGGTCAATGTCAAATCGCAAAAGAAGCTGCCGATTCCGAAAGACAAGTGGTGTGTTACGGAAAACACCCATCCGCCGTTGGTTACGCAAAAAGTGTTTGACCAGGCCCAGAAGAACCTTGGAACGGGAACGCAAAACTACCGGCAATACGAACATGTGAGAAAAAGCATTTTTTCCGGTATCGTCGAGTGCGAGCTGTGCGGCTATTCTCTTTGTTCAGCGGGGACCGTCTACAAGGGCGAGCGGGAAAAGTATTGGTACCTGCAATGTACCCACCAACGAAAGGATATCCCGAATCCATGCCCCGGTACAAGAATCCGGTATACCGACTTGGTAGAGCTTGTACAGCGAGAGCTGAACTATCTGATTTCCCTGCCTGACGACGAAAAGGAAAAAATCGCGCATGAAGCTGTCAGGGAGGCCGGAGGCGGGGGAAACTCCGATATCCTCAAAACCCGCTCGGAGCAAGCGAAAGCCCGGATAGAAACCATCGACAAAATCATCACAAAGCTCTATCACGACAACATCAACGGGAAGTTGGATGATGACAGGCTGGCTAAAATGGTTGATGAGCTTGAAAAGGAAACCAAAGCCTTGCACCAAGCGATGGCCGATGCCGAACCGGGTTCCAATAAGGCTCTAGAGGTGGAAGAAAACTACCGGCAGTTTTTCAATTGGGTCAGCTACTACTCAGATGTTACGGAAGTGGACAGGGACATCCTTCTAACATTCATCGACAAGATAGTGGTCGGTCCCAAGATTTTCCCCAAAGGGTACAAAAAAGCCACCCAAGCCAAGACGCCCTATTCACAGAACGTTCATATTCAGTATCGATTTATTAGCTCGAAAAAGCTGATAACTGCGTCAAATTAATATGAAGTGGGACACCCCGCGAGGTTGATTCTACCATTAAATGCCGTTCATGCGGTTATGAAAAGAGAAACGCGCTATAATTGCTTCCGGTGACATGCATCCGATGTAGTCCCACGGATAATAAGCTCCGGCAAA
>Ga0099364_10013496_pt1 | contig 10952 bp, 7 predicted proteins | sample TergutTh196P3_FD_73070 | JGI IMG/M metagenome (GOLD analysis project Ga0099364, IMG submission 73070) | Microcerotermes parvus P3 segment gut microbial communities from Pointe-Noire, Republic of the Congo - Th196 P3 | ecosystem: Host-associated > Arthropoda: Insects > Digestive system > Gut ... | reverse complement strand
CCGCTCGGACAGCAATAACTGGCTGTACAGTATGGGGCGGTGTTCCCGCAGATATGCCCGCCGCATACGGGCATATCTGCCGAGGGGTTCGACCAGTTCGGGCGGCGGCTCGTTGAGCTTTATCAACGGCAGCAAGTAATCTCCGCAGGGTGCGTATTCGATATTTGACATGGGGCAATCCTCCTTTCGTTTTGGTGTCGGTGTCAATCCTCTTATGCCGCAAGGGTTTGACCGCCTGTGATTTCCGGTTTCTCAACCGTCCTTGACAGTATAACCCTTTAGGGTAATGCATAATTTTCCGCGAAAAGTTAAATATAAGGGGGCGTTTGAACGCCCCCTTATTTCGCGCCCATATCTTCATTCAGAACACCGCAATGCACGAATGGCTATTGCAACTCAACGCAATAGTCAGTCGGTCAGTTGGTCAGTTGATCGGCATAGCTATTGCTAATGTATTTTTGCTGGCTGCTGTTTGGTTTCTGGGGAATGGTCATGGTTAATCGCCCATCATTAAGCATATCTTTCATGTATCGCGACAGTATTCTGGTGGATTTATAACCCAAAGCATCCGCAATTTCTTTTTTACTGTGAGCTGTGGCGCATATCAATTCGATTTTTTGTTGAATTGCATTGCTACCCAAGTCATTTCCTAAGTCTAAGTCATTTCCCAAGTCATTTCCCAAGTCATTTCCTAAGTCATTTCCCAAGTCGTTTCCTAAGTCATTTCCTAAGTCAGCCCCTAAGCCGGCTTCTTTGCGATAAAACACCACGGTAAAACCATTTTGATAATGCCCAAACTCTACCCGACAACCCGCTTCATCGCAGGCTTCTTTTATCCGCTTCATACCTGTTGCGAAACTCTCCATATCCTTTGAATAATATAGAGTTCTGGTAATCAATGGATTGCGGCGGACGGGCTTTTCTTTTCCGGCGACAAAAACTTTTGGATCATAACCGATCGGAAAAGTGCCGGGATTATAAATTTCAATTCGATTTTTGAAAATAGTGATTTCATTGCTCTGGCCGCTGTCGAATTGCTTATGGCCGAAAGAATTTGCTATGGCCTCACGGATGGCCTCAACGGGTACTTCCGGTATTTCCTTGCGCGAAAAACCGCCAAACTCTACCCGCCAATCCATCGCATCGACAATATACTGCTCGGCCTTTTTCTTCAAATCCATAATGGAGCCGGTAAAACGGCGGATGTCGGTAAAAGTCACTTTTTCATTGGTGGCAAACTTGGCCATTGCCAGTTCGTTGATGCCACAATCCACGAACAAAGCCGCCCCGGCATTTAAAAGATAATCACCCCTGCTTAACTCCAGTTTGTCCATGACAGTTTTCGGGTCTGTTTCTGAAAACTCAATTCGCCCGGCATCCTTGGCTTTTGTCAAGTATTCTTTTAGGGCTTCGGGATCAATATCGGCAATCGTATATTCTGAAGTTCTTCGCTCCCACGAATGAGTGACATTACCGCGTCTTTTTAGCATATCGTCGTATGTCGGCTGATCCATGACAATGTCTTCATCTGCCACTCTGATGCGGGGTATGTTAAAAGCGAGGTAGGGACATCTGTCGCCATTGAATTTTACCAATATCACCTTACGCTTACCGTAGTTCACGCACGATATCTCCGGATATATGGGCGGGCTGATATGATTTCTGACTGCGATACTCACCTTACGTAAAGAATCGGCGGTGACTTCTTGGCCAATAACCGCACCATCGTTCTTTACACCGAAATAGAGTACGCCTTTTTGGTGTTTGTTTAGAATGGCGGCTATGGAAATCATGGCTTCCTTTATCTCGCCAGTACTCTTCTTGAATTCGACTTGCTCTGTTTCCGTGCCGATGCTTAATAGCTTCAAACTCGTTCACCCCCTTGCACCTTCATTATAGTGCAACTGCTTTTACTTGACAAGGAATGAAAAATTGGACAGCCATATTGACTAACAGCAGCTTATGCGTTATGACAATATTGTGGAGAAAAGCCTTAAGTGGGGTATAATGATGTTAAAATATACTATCGCCATTAAAGAAAACGCGGATAATAACATGGCAAACGGTTTTATCTCTATGTTAAAAAACACAGCGTTTATTGATTTTATTGACGAAAGTGGGCCACAACAGCGGCTTGCCAAAGAAGTTAAATTTGGCGGCTTGGAGGGTAAAGTTTGGATGTCGGACTATTTTAATACGCCCATGGATGAATTTGAGGGATATATGTAATGAAATGTAATGAAAAAGTGCGGGGAAAGAAAAATTAGCGTATTGACTATTTGTGGTTTTAGAGTACAATAAAGGTGTAGCAAATGCTACGAGGTTAATCCGGGTGCTTCGCCACCGCAAGAGCGAATCATATATCCAGGTGCTTCGCCACCGTAAGAGCGAATCATATATCCGGGTGCTTCGCCGCCGAGAGTGCGAGTTATAATTCGAGGGGGCGTTTGAGCGCCCCCTCGCTCTGTGTTTGGGGAGTTTTTATGGCAGAGAGATTGGATTTTTATCAAGTGGATGCCGCCTATATTGAATACTTGTTGAAATTTGACCCTCGGGTGCCAAAGGTTGATTACTCGGCGGCAAACGCTTATGAAAAATTCCTGTGCGGTATTGTGTTGAATGTCCATGGGCATGATTATTTCGCGCCCATATCTTCATTCAGAACACCGCAACGCACGAATATTATTATTAAAGACGCGAACGGCAAAGATGTATCGAGCATTAGGTTTTCATTTATGATTCCCGTGCCTCCCGGCGTTGTATCACAAAAACGGATAAATGATGAGCCATCAGTAAAATATAGGACATTATTAAATATGGAATTGCAATTTTGCATTAAGGGCTAAGGAACTGCGTGATTTCATTTTAGTCTTTTGCGGTGTTTTGTTTATGATGCACAAACACCCGTTCGCATTTTATCAAATAAGGCTTGAAAAGCCCTGCCCACTATGCTATGATGGCATGGTGGGTTGCTTTATTTCAGTAATGCAAGAAAGGCAAAAGCTGAAAAATGAAAATGATGGAGCGCGACATAGAAAACCTGCTTGAACAGTTGCTGATTCGGGAAAAATGGGTTATCAAGGCAAACGACCCCGAAAAAAATGTATATCACCAAAGACCCAAGTCGAAGGATGATATGCAGAAATTGAATGGTCCCCGGCCTGATTTTTGCTTATACCTTGACAAAACTTCTGTTTCGCCCGAAATCATTATTGAAACCAAAAAGCCAGGCATGAATTTGGCAAAAGCCAAAGAGCAGGCAGTAAATTACGCCCGCATTTTGGGCGCCAAGATTATTATTCTTTTCGATGGGGTTTTAACAAAAACTTATTGGGTGGATAATCAAGAAGAACTGTTGGATAACGGAGTAGAAGTAAGTACAATAAAGAGTGGCGACTTTTATGGAAAATTCATTCTATCAAACACAAATAATCACATATCCGGGATAACTGTAATCAACTCCAAAGAAGAACTGATAAATGTCTTTTCATTCGCCAACCAAAAATTGCGAAAAGCGGGAATCACCAAAGGGATGGAGCGGTTTTTTGAGTTTTCCAATCTTTTGTTTTTGAAATTGATTTCGGAAGAAAACGATATTGTGTCAGGCACGATTCCCCAGTATGCCAAATGGGAAACATACAAGGATAAATCGGGCGAGGAATTATTACATTACATAAACGACATCGTAATTCCGGCCTTGGAAAACATCTTCAATCTAAGCAGTGGGAAAACATTGTTTTCTAAATTGATAATCAAGGACACGGTCGCACTGAAACAGATAATAGACAAACTGGACGGGCTGAATTTGAGCGGGATAGAGTCGGACATAAAAGGCGACGCTTTTGAATATTTTATCCAGCAATACAATTCTTCAAACAATGATTTGGGCGAGTATTTTACCCCCAGGCATATAATAAATTTCCTCGTAAAATTATCAAAGCCGCAATATGGGGAAAAAATATACGACCCTTTTTGTGGGACGGGCGGTATTTTGATTGCGGCCTTCAATTATATAAAAGAAGATTTGTTGAAGCGGGGTTATTTAACCGAGGAAGTCCTGAAAAGTCTGAAAGAAAACAGCGTTTTCGGCGGCGAGATTTCCTCAAATGCCCGTATCGCAAAAATGAACATGATATTGACGGGCGACGGCCACAGCAACATAAATCAACAAGACACCCTCCTAAATCCGGTGAAGGGGAAATTTGATCTGGTGATTACCAACATCCCGTTCAACCTCGAGGGAACGGCCACAAACCTTTATTCGTTATTGAGTACAAACGGTAATTCACAATCGGTACAGCATATCATTGATTCATTGAATAAAAAGCCGACAGCCAGGGCTTATATAATCGTGCCGGAAGCGATTTTGAACAACGATGAACTAAATAATTTCCGCAAATACCTGATTGACAATAACTTATTAAGGCAAATAATTTCATTGCCGTCAGGCGTTTTTCTGCCCTATACGGAGGCAAAGGCATCCATTTTGGTATTACAAGGGTTTAACAATCAAGCGATAGACAAAATAAAGTATACCATCATCAAAAACGACGGTTTTACCCTAACCCAAAGAAGGCGTAAAATCGCGGGGCAAATAAGTGATTTGGATGAATACTTATATGATGAAAGTTTTGCCACGCGGGAAATTGAAGTGCAAAAAATACTAAAAAACAAGAAACACTCATTCATATGGTTCAAGTATTTTAATGAAATACCCGACGGCCATGTTCTGTTGAAAACAATACTAAAAGAGGAACGAATAAAAAACACGGATTTACACGAAACGGCGACAGTCACAAAACATGATTTTTTCGGAATTTTGAGCGGGGAAAAATATTGGGGCGACGCTTTTATATCGGTGACCTCGGAAAGTAATGAAGATTATAAGGTGGTGAATCACCGCTCGTTATCATACAACCCCGCAAGGGCAAACACCGGCTCGCTTAGCATCAACCTGACGGAAAAAAAACTCGCCGTAAGTAAAATGTATGTCACATTCGCGGTGACGGATCCGGGCTTTTTACCCGAATATGTTTATTTATGCTTAAAGAGCAAAGAAGGATTGCAAAGCATAATCGACCGTTCTTTTGGCTCTGTCCGCCAAAGCCTGAGATTCGAGGATTTATGCACGATTTCCATTCCCGACATCCCGCTGGACCGACAAGAAAAGATTGTGGCTAAAGCGAGGGCATTGTATAAAAAATATATAACGTCCAAAGAAAATTTGGAAAACTTTGACGTGAATGATTTGCGCATTGCACAAGAGGTACAAGCATGAACTACGGCAAAAGAGGCATACAGCTAAAGCAACGATCGCTAAATGCCACCGGCAAGAAATGGGGCAGGAAGTTTACCCTGGCCTTCTTAAACTTGGTCCTTTTGGCCTGCCTGGCCCTGGGCATCATCACCGCCAGCGCCGGCTTCGGCCTCTTTTCCGGCGTGATAGACTCGGCCCCGGACATCAGTGACATCAGCGTCATCCCCATCGGCTATTCCACCTTCGCCTACGACCGCGAGGGTAACCAGATAGCCAAGCTCGTCGCCACCAACTCAAACCGCATCCCCGTGGGCCGGGATGTAATCCCCCAGCATTTGGCCGATGCCTTTGTCGCTATCGAGGATGAGCGTTTCTATGAACACAACGGCATAGACATCAAAGGCATTATCCGCGCCGCCTACGTGGGCCTCACCTCCAGACATTTTTCCGAAGGTGCCAGCACCATTACCCAGCAGCTATTAAAAAACACCGTCTTCACCGACTGGACAACAGAAACGACGTTGGCGGAAAAGGCCAAGCGCAAGATTCAGGAGCAATACCTGGCCCTGGAGCTGGAAAAGACCCATACCAAGGCCGATATTTTAGTCAACTACATGAACAGCATAAACCTGGGGCAAAACACCCTGGGCGTGCAGGCGGCCGCTTTCCGCTATTTTAACAAACCGGTCCATGAGCTGACCATATCCGAGTCCGCCGTTATCGCTTCAATCACCCAAAACCCGACCCGCCTCAATCCGATTAGCCATCCCGAGGAAAACGAGGCCCGGCGCAAGCGGGTATTGGGGAACATGCTGGAGCATAACTACATCACCCAGGAGCAATACGACATGGCACTGGCCGACGATGTGTACTCGCGCATCCAAATTATCGATGCCGAGGTGGACACGGACGGCACCAATTCCTACTTTGTCGATGCCCTGATTGACGAGGTGATGCAGGATTTACTGGCCCTGGGTTACAACGATTCCATGGCATTTTATCTGCTCTATTCCGGCGGCTTAAAAATTCACACGACGCAGGATCCGCAAATCCAAAGCGTTTGTGACGATGTATTTGCCAACGAGGAAAATTACCCCGACGACGTGAAATGGTACCTGAATTACGAATTGACCATACTAAAGGAAGACGGTGAGCGCGAAAATCACTCGACGGAGATGTTCAGGGCGTATTTTATGCAAACGAACAGCCGCTTCAATCTGATATATGACAGTCAGGAAGCAGCCTACGAGGCAATCGAGGAATACAAGGCGGCCGTCATGGAGCCGGGCGACGAGGAGCTGGGCGAGCGGGTAAACCTGACCCCGCAGCCGCAGGTGTCCATCACCGTGGCCGATCAGCATACCGGTGAGGTACTGGCGATGATAGGCGGGCGCGGGCCCAAAACCGCCAGCCGGACATTAAACCGCGCCGTGTCCACCAAAAGACAGCCCGGGTCCACCTTCAAGACGCTGGCCGTCTATGCCCCCGCCCTGGACTCGGCCAGCATGACCCTGGCCACCGTCCAAAACGACGCCCCCTTTAACTATAACGATGGCCGACCGGTCAATAACTGGTGGTCTTCTTCGGTCGGCTACAAGGGCTTGCAATCATACCGCAGTGCCTTGCAAGAGTCGATGAATATCATCGCCGTGAAGGCCCTGACCCAGATCTCACCCCAGTTGGGCTTTGATTATCTGCTAAACTTTGGTTTTACCACCTTGGTCGAGCGCATGGAAATAGCAACGGGCGGGCGCACCGAAGTAAGATCCGACATCGTCCAGTCCCTGGCCTTGGGCGGCATCACCGTGGGTGTCACCAATTTAGAGATGAACGCTGCCTACGCGGCCATCGCCAACGGTGGCGAATACATCCGGCCCAAGCTATATAGCCGGGTCTACGATTATGACGGCAATGTCCTCTTGGACAACACGGTCTCGCAGTCCCGCCAGGTAATCAAAGAGACGACGGCCTTTTTACTCACCGATGCGATGGTCGATGTCATGAGTTCACCGGGCACGGGCACGGCCGCCCGTTTTCCCGGCATGAGCATCGCCGGCAAGACCGGCTCCACAACGGGCTACAACGATGTATGGTTTTGCGGCTACACCCCCTACTACACCGCCACGGTCTGGACGGGATATGACAACAATGTGGAAATGAGAACGAGTGTCGAGAGGGGTTTATCGCGCAGCCTGTGGCGCTTGGTCATGGAGCCCATCCATGAAGATTTGCCGGACATAGGTTTTCCCGTTCCCGAGGACATAGTCACGGAGACCATCTGTTCGCGCTCCGGCAAGCTCCCCTTGCCGGGGCTGTGTGAGCAAAAAGGCACCTTGAAGCGGGAGTATTTTGCCGAAGGAACGGTGCCAACGGACTATTGCAATGCCCATTATCAGGGGATTATTTGCCAATACTGGCTTCTGCCTGCCTCGGACAGTTGCCCCTTCCAAGTGCCGGGCGTGATTGACGTACTGCCGCCGGAGGATCAGTCATTACTGGCCGGCTCCGGCTCGGCCGCCGTCAACCTGGGTGAAGCCTATATCCAAGAAGAAAGAATAGGCGAGGACGGCTCGATAACAATCATCAACATTCCCCAGGCCAACCTGGTTTTTTGCCCCCATGATTGGGAGTTTTTCTTGAATCCGGAGGCCAACGCCATAATTGAACGCGAGCGCAGTGAAATGGATGCGGTAGCCCATGCGGCCATTGCCGCTGCCGAGGCTGCCGCCGCCGAGGCCGCTGATCCGGCCACCGAGGGCGAACAATGAGTCTAAGCAGCCTAAAAGAAGACCTGAGAAACAACAATTTGAAGCAGATATATCTTTTTCATGGCAGTGAATCCTATCTTCGCCGTCTGTATAAAAATCGTTATAAGGCCGTGGCGCTAAAAAATGCCGCTGAGATGGACAACATGAATTATCACTACTTCGAAGGAAGTGACACTACTGTCAGTTCCGTGATTGACTTGGCACAAACCCTGCCCTTTCTTGCAGACAGGCGTGTCATAATCTGGGAAAACAGCGGTCTTTTCAAAGCGGCGGACGAAAAGATGCTGGATTTTTTACGTTCCATGCCCGAGAGCAGCCTGCTCTTATTTAGCGAAAATGAGGTCGATAAACGCGGGCGAATGTATAAGCTGCTCGCAAAAATAGGCACGGTCGTGGAGTTTTCGGTCCAAGACGAGGCCAGCCTCATCCGCGGGATAGGCAGCGCGCTCAAAAAAGAGGGGAAGCAAATAAGGGAAAGGGACGTCCGCCTATTCCTCAGTAAAACCGGGACGGACATGGAAAATATCCATACAGAGTTGGAAAAGCTGATATGCTTTTGCATGAACAAGCAGGAGATCAATGCGGAAGATATAGCGGCAATCACCACGACCCAGGTCACAAACCGCATTTTTGACATGGTGCAAGCGGTGGCGGATAAGCGCATAGGCGCCGCCCTTTCGCTCTACCATGACTTGCTGGCCCTAAAAGAGCCACCGATGCGGATATTATTTTTAATAGCCAGGCAGTATAACAATCTCATGCAAGTTAAAGAGCTAAGGGATAAAGGCTTTGATAAAAACAGCATTGCCCAAAAAGTGGGCCTGCCCGCCTTTGTGGTGACAAAACATGCAGAGCAGGCCGCCCGCTTTAGTATGTCCGAACTAAAAGCGGCCGTCGTCTCCTGTGTCGCCTGTGATGAAGACATAAAAAGCGGCCGCGTGGGCGACCGCCTGGGCGTGGAGTTGTTGATACTTAAATGTAATGGTCTGTGATGTAATGGTCTGTCGTAGGGGCGGCAATCTGCCGCCCGTTTTCAAAGTCCTTTTTATCACCCACTAAAAATAATATAATTAATCCATCAAAAGCACTTGACGCCGAACAACAGTTCTGCTATTGTTGAACTCGGAGGGGCATTTATGGAAAAAGACCTAAATAACAGCCTGGTGGTCGGGGTATCGTCACGCGCCCTCTTTGACCTGTCATATGAAAACACCATCTTCGAGACGGAGGGCGTCGCGGCCTATTGCCGCTACCAGGTCGAGCATGAGAATGAAATCCTGCCGCCCGGACCCGGTTTTGCGCTGGTAAAGGCCCTGCTTGGCATAAATGCCCTGTCGGATAGCCTGGGCCGGGTGGAGGTCGTGGTCATGTCGCATAACAGTCCTGACACGTCACTGCGGGTGTTTAACGCGATTGCCCATCATGGCCTGGATATATCGCGGGCGGTACTGGTGAGCGGCGCTTCGCTCGCCCCCTACCTGACCGCGTTTAAGACGGATCTGTTTTTGTCCGCGAACGAGGCCGACGTACAGGCTGCCATAGACAGCGGTGTTGCCGCCGGGATGATATATTGCCATGATGTGGATAAATATGATCAGGATGACTGCGCCCAAATCCGTATCGCCTTCGATGGCGACGCGGTGCTATTTTCAGATGAAGCGGAAAAGATTTTTCGGCGGGCCGGTTTGCCCGCCTTCTCAGAGAACGAACATCGCAATGCGATGAATCCCCTGCCCGCCGGACCCTTTGCCCGTTTTTTGAAGATCATATCGGATTTGCAAGCCGAATTTCCCACAGAAGATTCACCCATCCGTACCGCCCTGGTGACCGCACGCTGCGCCCCCGCCCATGAACGGGTCATCCGCACCCTGCGCTCTTGGAACGTCCGCATGGACGAGGCTTTTTTCCTCGGCGGCTTGGAAAAACAAGACATTCTCAGGGCCTTTAAGCCCCATATATTTTTCGATGATCAAGAGGCCCATGCCATCCCGGCCGCCCGCTTTGTACCCTCGGCCAGGGTACCGTACCGGCGGGGGGCAGAGCTGATTGCCTAGGGGTGCGGAGTTACGCCTAACACAAAAGCGTTAGTTTATGCGGATGACAGGACATAGTGACGCTCTTATCCGGCCCCTCCACCTCGCCGTCGGTGTGTACCCATAGCGGAGCAGAGACCTTGATGTGTATACGTTTTACCCGGTATGCCTCCACATGGGGGAAGATGTAGTGCTTGCCGCCAAAGGCGAAGGGCAGGGCACACAGCAGTAGCGGCTTTGACAGCCCGCCCACCATGCAGACATCGAGCAAACCATCTTTATAGTCGGCTGCGGGGCAGAACTTAAAGCCGCCGCCCTCGAACTTATGCACCATGGCGGCGGCAAAAAAGAGTTTCTTGATATGAATGGGCTCGGCCGCATCATCCAAATAGATGTCGGCAGCCACTTTTTTGGCAGCGATGAGCTGTTTTAAGGCAATCATCAGATAGATGAGTTTGCCCAGCCGCACTTTGTTCAGGGCCTTTTTAAGCTTGGAGGTGAGCACCTCGGCACAGACGGCGGCATCAAAACCTATCCCTGAGCTGACGGCAAAGTAGCGCGAGGGCCTCCCGTCGCCAAAGGATATTTCCCCGATGTCCATCACCCGCCTTTTTTCGTCCGATAAAATACTGTCCAGTATTTTTTTCGTATCCTTCGGCAGTTTTAAATCCCGGGCCAAATCATTGCTGGAGCCGGTCGGGATATAGCCAATTTCCACCCGGCTAAAGTCTGCTATGCCCTGCAAGGCCTCGTTGATGGTACCGTCGCCACCCAGAATAATCAGCTTGAGCGGCCCTGTGTGGCCCCCCGCCTCCCAAGCCTCGCTCAACTCGCGGACAAGAGCGGTGACAAAACCCTCGCTTTTGGAAAAACGTACCTCGTACTCCAAACCCC
>Ga0099364_10013495_pt1 | contig 10952 bp, 9 predicted proteins | sample TergutTh196P3_FD_73070 | JGI IMG/M metagenome (GOLD analysis project Ga0099364, IMG submission 73070) | Microcerotermes parvus P3 segment gut microbial communities from Pointe-Noire, Republic of the Congo - Th196 P3 | ecosystem: Host-associated > Arthropoda: Insects > Digestive system > Gut ... | reverse complement strand
CAATAAAGAGGAATTGCCCCGATCGTATTGGCTGCTACCAAGCACAAAAACAGTACCAGTAAATACCAGTACCACTTGTTCCTGACTGACGTCACACACTCTAAATGATTCATAATAAGATAATTTAAAAAATTTATTCTGTAAAACACATCACTCCAAATATGCCGCAAAAATAGACAAATAAATTGAGATAGCCAAAAATAGGTGCAATTGGCAATTGGCAATTGGGTATACTCATGTTTCGCACTTTTCTTTTGTCCCGTTTGGGACAAAATATCGGTAGAAAAGGCATATATTGCGTACCTGACGGCACGCTAATTGATGGTTTAAAATCCGTTATTCTACCGATATAATGTCCCTAACAGGACAGATTGTTGCTGATCTGCAGAGCCTTTCCGAGTTCATGGAATGTCTCTACTGGCCGGAAAGAATGACTCAGGCGGATTATTTGCACAAAACGATTTTTGAATTATACAATCAGAATGACTATTGGTGGACAAGGTTTGAAAGCGCCTCAGCCTGTCAAGTCCTGCAGGGTGGTGCTTTTCAGGATGGCTGACGAACTTTCATAAACATATTTGAATACTTGCCGGAGTTTGCAGGTGGCTTCGTTTTTTTCAAATTCGCATGGTTTGTATGCGTGGCAGCACACACATGCAAGCATGCCCACAGAGCCTTCGAACTGTATGATGATGTCGGCAAGCGATACTTCCGACGGATGTTTCAGCAGGCTGTACCCGCCTGTTTTTCCGCGCGTACTTTCCAGTATTCCCAACCCTTTCAGTTCCAGAAGTATCCCTTCGAGGAAGCGTTGCGGAATTTTTTCTTCTTCGGCAATCCGGCTGATGGGAACACTGCCACCGCCGTAATCTTTCGCCAACCGCACCAGGGCGACCATGGCGTATCTTGTTTTTTTCGAAATCATGTCAGCCTACTTTACTGATGTATCTCAATTTATCCATGTCAACGATTTCAAAATCTTTGACCGAGAACGAAACAATACCCTCCTGCTGCCATTTCGAGAGTGTCATGATGACATTTTCGACCGAACAGCACGCAAATTCGGCAATCTCCTTCCGTGTCAGTGACAGTTTGAACGAAGTTTTGAAATAGATTTCCTCCGACAGGTAGATAAAAACATCTGCTATCCGGGCTTCTTTCTGTTTGTTGGCTACGCTGATGAAGTTCAGGATAGCGCGTTTGAACATGTCGGTAGCCAATTGAAACATCGCAACAGCATAGTTGCCGTTGTCTTTTAGCAGTTGGTATAGCACGTTCGATTCAATCAGGAAAACCTCACAATCTTCGACAGCCACCACCGAAAACAGGTTGTTGTCCTTGTAGAACAGGTTGGCGCCGCCAAGTATTTTAGGGGCCGATAATAGTGTGAGAATGGTGTTTTTACCATTATCGTCCAAATGAAAATTAAATTTTACGATGCCGCTCTGCAGGTAGGCGATATGCGTAGGCGGATGACCCTGTTTCAATATGGTTTCACCCTTGTTGAAATGCAAAAACACAGATGCCTTTTCAATTTTCCTGAACTCTTCAGGCGAAATAAACTGCAGGGAAATTCGCCTGAAAAAACTGCTATAATCCTTCAAATCCTTACCTATATCCATAATAATCAAATCATTAAAAATTTACCATTGAAATATAAACTCCCAAACATGAAAAATTTCATGTTTGATTCTGAAAATTTACCGCAAAAGTACACTATTTTAGTGAATATTAAACGCTACCTTTGCAGAAATTTTTTAATTATGAGAAACTTCACACTAATACTGCTGATAATCAGCACACAGATTTTATCCGCACAGGATACTAAAGTTCCTTTTACCTTTGATAACGGAACAACACGGATGAAGGTAGGGGGATATGTTCAGAACGTTGTGGCGTCGGATTTTGGAGGCGCCATAAACAACCACGATTTTATCGTCTCAACGCTAACGGTCCCCGAAAGTTGGGACCAGCAGTCGCGCTTCGCCATTGACGCTACCGCATCGCGCATCAATCTGGATGTAACACACAAGACAGGCTCGTTCGGGGATATCCGGTTTTTTATGGAATCCGATTTCAAAGGGGCTTCAAATGTTTTGCGGCTTCGTCATGCGTATCTTTCCGTACTGGGAATTATCGCCGGTCAAACATGGTCTTTCATGTACGACGCCGACGCCACTGCCAACACAATTGACATTCAGGGCGTCAATTCGCGTACCTTTTTCCGGACACCTCTGCTGGGATACACCGGTAAATTCAGTGAACATTTCAGCGCCGGTATTTCCCTTGAATTTCCCAATGCAAGGATTACAGCGGCAGGCCCTGTCAGTTCCGTAACCCAGACAGTACCTGATATTCCTGTATTCATCCAGTATAAATCAGGGCTGGGACACCTGAAACTGGCCGGGGTCTTTCGTACGGTCAATTACGGACTTTCCGATCAGGAGAAAATCAAAGCAAAGCAGGGTTTGGGGGTGCAACTGACCGGCTCGGTAAAACCCGTATCGGCGCTGACAGTCTATGGACAGGGTATCTATGGAAAAGGGATCGCGCGATATATTAACGACCTGGCTTCAATGAATCTTGATTTGCTGCCTGAACGCACCAACCCCGGCAATGCGGATGTGCCGGTCATGTTTGGCGCTTCCGTCGGGTTACGGGCTGAAATTTCAAAAAAAGTTTACCTGACATCCAACTTCAGTATCGCGCAATTAGACAAAAAAGAAGGCTTTACAAGAGATTCCGATTACCGGAACAGCACCTATTTTTCGGCGACCCTGTTTTGGAAAGCCTGGCAAAACCTCCTCTTTGCCACCGAATATTTGTACGGTGAAAGGGTCAACATGAATGATGATTCCGGTAACAGCAACAGGCTGCAGGCGATGTTAAGATATAGTTTTTAACTTCTAAAATAATTTTACATGAAAAAGAAATTCACATTAAGCGAAGACTGGTCTTCGACCGTTATGGGGTGCTTCATTATTTTGACAGCGCTGTTGGTATATACATTAAATATCAGTGTTCCGTGGCCTTCTTTCAACTGGGCCGATACAGCCGATCTGACTGGCAAGGTTTTTACAGGCAGTAATCTGGGCTATACCCTGCTGATTTTTGCAGTTTCATTTGCGCTCGTTTGCATGACAAACCGGTTTTCGGGCAGGAAATGGAAGGACAACCTGGGCTACCCTGTTCTTTTTGCGCTCACCTTTATTGCAATGACCATTGCAGGGAACAGTTTTTTGAAAGAAATGGGTGTGGAGACCGTTATTTTCAGTTTGCTCCTCGGCTTGTTTATAAGCAATGTGTTCGGCGTTCCCGAATGGATTAAGGGGGCTTTGTCGTCGGAGATGTATGTAAAGATAGGACTTGTGCTGTTAGGTACAACCGTTCTGTTCGATAAACTCTTGCAGTTGGGGGCGGTAGGCATTTTGCAGTCGGTGGTTGTCGTGTTTGGGGTTTGGTATTTCTCATTCTGGGTATGCAAAAAGATGAAAATCGACGAGGAAATGTCGATGATGCTTTCCAGCGGTGTATCAATCTGCGGCGTATCAGCCGCTGTGGCCACTGCCGGTGCGATTAAGGGAGACAGGGCAAAACTGTCGTATGTCGTCTCACTGGTGCTGGTAGTTGCCGTGCCCATGATTTTCCTGATGCCGGTTTTAGCCAAACTGTTGGGCTTGAACGGGGTGATGGCGGGCGCATGGATTGGCGGCACGGTCGATACAACAGCCGCAGTCGTGGCTACGGGCTCGATGTATGGAGAAGAAGCAAAGAACGCCAGCGTTATCATCAAGTCTTCACAAAATGTACTGCTGGGCGTTGCGGCTTTCATCATTTCGATTTACTGGACTTACAAACATTCAAAAGGAAAAACAGTTGAAGAAGGCAAATATGCCGACAAACCCAGTGTAAAGGTGCTGTGGGAACGTTTTCCCAAGTTTGTTTTGGGCTTTATCGCCGCCTCGCTGCTTGTTTCCTTTGTAATCAATCCAAACGAAAACAAGCCTGCCATGGAAACCGTCAAATCGATGCAGGGGCTGTGGTTTGCCATCGCCTTTACTTCAATAGGACTGGAGACAAGGTTTAAAACTTTTATAACGAAAGGAAACCGTAAGGCTACCCTTGCTTTTATCATCGCCCAGACGTTTAATGTAATCTTCACTTTACTTGTCGTCTATCTGTTGCAATACTTAGTGGGCTATTAGTGTCGTGTCAACGCTATTATGACGTCATTGGTAAGAACGAAAATCCCGTTAGGGATGACATATCGGTAGAAGAATAACGTTCCTCTTTCGTAGCGTGCCGTTAGGTACGCAATTATTTATCGGAAACATTTCGTACACATTTCGTACACATTTCGTACCTTACGGCACGATTTTTTATGGAGAAATCTCTTTTCTACCGATATTTTGTTCCTAAAGGAACATTTTTCTACCAACGTCATTTAAACCTGTTTGATTCTTTAATCGGAATCTACCAATGACGTCAAAACAGTGTTGACATGACAATAAGGCTTTGCGATTTTCACCTCCTTTCACCTCATTTCATCTCCTGATCGAAAAGACGAACCCCAGCCCTCCGCCCGGACGCTGTTTAGCGGTTATGGTGCCACCATGCAGCAGGATGGCATTTTTCACAATGGAAAGACCCAGTCCGGTGCCGCCTACCTTGCGGGAGCGTCCTTTGTCGATGCGATAGAATCGTTCGAAAATACGTTCAAGGTGCCCGCTTGGGATACCTACCCCGTTATCGCTATACGAGAAAAAGTAAAATGCGGGGTCTTCGGTATTACATTCTATATAGACGTCAACACCCTCGCCTGCATACGCTACCGAATTGTCGACCAGATTACGGAAAACCGAATACAGTAACGAATGACTTCCCGTGCAGACAAGCGATAACGCTTCCGTCTTGTTGTGAACGGTTATATTTTTTTCTTTCAGGGCTATTGCGGTGTCTTCAAGTATATCATCGATAAGTTTTGACAAATCCACACGCTCTTTCGAGACCAGTTCGGGCGCCTCGTCGATACGCGTGAGTGTCGATATATCATGTAATAAAGACGAAAGGCGGGTACTTTGCTGGTAACATTTTTCAATAAATTTTTCCCGCATTTCGGGTGAAATGTTTTTGTTGTTTATGATTGTCTCCAAATAGCCCTGGATACTGCTGACAGGCGTTTTCAATTCATGTGCTATGTTATGGGTCAGTTGCCGCTTGATACGGTCCTGCTTCTCCTGCTGTTTATGTACGAGTTGCTGTTCGACCACCAGGGCCTGTTTCGTTTTCTGCAGACGGGAATAAATCTGAACGACATGGCGGGAGATATTACCAACCTCGTCATTCGAAAAAGACCCGGTGAAATCGTCCATTTCTTCAGGATAATCTTCGATGCCATCTCTCTCCGCCCTTGAAACAAAATCGTTAAGCCGGTTGATGTTCTCTCCCAGAAGACGCATTACATTGTAAAAAATGGCAACAAAAATGAGCAGTATCACTGCTGTGACAGCGACAAACATCAAAGGAATTTTAAGGCTCGCTACGAGTTCCGAATCATAAGGAACGCCCAAACGAATGATACAGGTATCATATTTTTTGGCCGAATAGAAATAAACGTCGCCTGTTGATGCCGAACGGCGGCGCACATCATAGCCATCACCTTTTCCCATCGCCTGCCTCACTTCCTTTCGTGTAGCATGATTTTCGACAGACTGCAGTTCCTTAATTTCCGAATCATACAGCAGGTTGCCTGAAAAATCAATGATGGAAACGCGGTAAACGGACTTGGCGCTCATATCTGCCGGCAAGCCATGTATCAGTTCCGCGTGAATAGCATCTGCCTGAACCGTTAGTTTGGTGCGCAGTAATTCAACCCTGAATTGCCTTTCACGTATATACTGAAATACTGCAAAACAGAAACTGATCAGCAAAAATACGGCTGTTACCGACCAGAAAAGGCGTAAATGGAATTTTGTATAAGTCCTTCGGGCAATCATCATTTTATATTTCAAAACAGTATCCGTACCCCAGACGGGTCACTACGTTCTTATCGTAAGGCGCAATTTTTTTTCGCAGCCGAGTAATATGCACGTCCACCGTCCGGTCGGTTACATATACATCGTCGGGCCAGACCCTTTTCAGCAGTTCTTCCCTCGAAAACACCCTGCCGCGCTTTTGCAGGAACAGCGCCAGTATTTCAAATTCCTTCCTGGTGAGCGATACGTTTTTATCGCCGATACAGGCTTTTTTGGATACCATGTCGAGCCTCATTTTATCGTAACACAGTGTTGTTTCGACGATTTCATCGGTTTCCGTTTGCCGGCTTCTGCGCAGGATGGCGTTCACCCTTGCAATAACCTCCCTGATTGAAAAGGGCTTCGAGATATAATCATCGGCCCCGATGTTGAATCCGCGAATCGTATCTTCTTCGCCATCCCTTGCCGTACAAAAAATAATGGGAATCGTCGCGATACTTTTATTTTTCTTGATGATATCCGCCAACTGAAATCCCGAAATTTCTCCCATCATCACATCAAAAATAAATAACTTGTAATCCGACAGATTCATCGCCAGCGTCTCTTCGGCCGATAGCGCCGTATCGACTTCATAGCCGGCATTCTCAAGGTTGAACTTCAGTATTTCACACAGGCTTTCTTCGTCGTCAACCACCAAAATCCGATTTTTTCCCATAATAAATCATTTAGAATTGCGAAGCAAAGTTAGAAAATTTTCCGACAGATTTATTATTGTAACACAAATGTAACACAAATGTAATGGCATTGCAATAAACATAATGGATTTTTGCAGCGCAAAACGCGCAAAATACATCAAAAAAAATATGGAACTTTTTTATCTCGGATTAATCGTATTCCTTTTCATGCTTGCCATCTTCGACCTCGTCGTAGGGGTTAGCAATGACGCCGTAAACTTCCTCAATTCGGCAATCGGCTCAAAAGCGGCTCCTTTCAAGGTAGTGCTGACCATCGCGGCCATCGGCATACTGTGCGGCGCAGTCTTCAGTAACGGCATGATGGAAATTGCGCGTCACGGCATTTTTCGCCCCGAACAGTTTTTTTTCGCCGAACTGATGTGTATTTTCATCGCCGTCATGATCACCGATGTGCTGCTGTTAGACACGTTCAATTCGCTCGGGATGCCTACCTCAACGACTGTTTCGCTCGTATTCGAACTGCTCGGCGGCGCCTTCGCGCTGTCTATGCTCAAAATATTTAACGATTCCACCGGCGTTTTGTCGTTTGCCGACCTGCTCAATACCGAAAAAGCGCTCTCCGTCATTTTCGGCATTTTCCTTTCAGTGGCTATCGCCTTTTTCTTCGGCATGCTCGTTCAATATATCACGCGAACCATTTTTACTTTCAACTACAGGAAAAACCTGAAATGGGCCATCGGACTGTTCGGAGGAGTAGCGGCCACATCCATCGTTTATTTTATGCTTATCAAAGGCGTAAAGGACACTTCGTTTATGACCGAAGAATTTAAAGCATGGATACACGACAATTCGGGCCGGATTGTTTTGACCTGTTTTGTCGGCTTCACCCTGCTGATGCAGGTATTACACTGGTGTCGCGTGAATGTATTCAAGGTGATCGTACTCATGGGCACCTTTGCGCTTGCCATGGCATTTGCCGGTAACGACCTGGTCAATTTCATCGGCGTACCGCTCGCCGGGTTAGCGTCCTATCTCGATTTTACGGCCAACGGGACGTCAGTCGGCGCCGACAACTTTCTGATGCATTCGTTAAACGGCCCGGCGCGAACCCCCGTATTTTTCCTGATTGCTGCCGGTATCATCATGGTCACTGCATTATTCAAATCCAAAAAAGCGCAAAATGTGATGAAAACCTCACTCGATCTGTCACGTCAGGAAGAAGGCGAAGAGATGTTCGGTACTTCGGCCCTGGCGCGCAGTTTGGTTCGACGAGGCACGAATTTAACAAACAACGTGCAGGGGGCTATGCCCAACCGTTTGAAAAAATGGATCGATTCGCGTTTTAACAAAGATGAAGTCATCCTTGAAAAGGACGCCTCGTTCGACCTGGTGCGCGCATCGGTCAACCTGATGCTTGCCGGGCTTTTAATAGCGCTTGGCACTTCCCTGACACTGCCGCTTTCCACAACGTATGTCACGTTCATGGTAGCCATGGGTACATCGCTGTCCGACCGCGCCTGGGGACGCGAAAGTTCCGTCTTCCGCATCACGGGCGTCGTCTCGGTGATCGGAGGCTGGTTCATAACCGCCGGCGTCGCGTTCATCGTTTGTTCGGCAGTAACCCTGCTGTTATACTTCGGCGGCATCATCGCCACGCTGTTGATGATCGGGCTAAGCGCATTAATACTGTTGCGCAGCAACAAACTTTTCCGCAGAAAAAAAGAAAGCGAAAAAACGGACGAATTATTCAAGGCCATGATGTCGTCGCGCGACACAACAGAAATATGGAACATGCTCAAACAGCACTCAAGAGAGGCTTTGACCGGCATTGTTCTTTTCTCGCAGGATACTTTTGCCAAAACGCGGGAAGCGTTCATCAACGAAGACCTGCGATCATTCCGCAAAATACTTGCCGACATCGACGCCAAAAAAAGCGCCCTGAAAAAAATACGCCGACGCGAAATGCTGGCACTGCGACGGGTCGACGCAACCGTTTCCATCGAAAAAAACACATGGTTTCATTTGGCCAACAACAATGCCGAGCAAACGATCTACTGCCTCAAACGAATGGTCGAGCCGTGTAAGGAGCACACCGACAACAACTTCAACCCGCTGCCCGAATCCAGCGCAAAAGAATTTCTAAAGATCAGCCAACTGCTTGATTCCCTGATGGAACGCATAAAATCATCCATCGAAACCTCCAACTATTCCGATTATCATCAATTATATTTCAACTGTAAGAACGTATCCGAAGAATTTTCACGCCTCCGGCACGCCCAAATCGAACACATCCGCAAAGGCGACAGTGAAAACCTGAACGTCTCGCTCGTCTATCTGAACCTCCTGCAGGAATCGCAGGAGTTAACGAGTATTCTGCGCTACCTGTTGCGCGCAAGCCGTAAATTTCAAAAGAATTAAAAAATCAGTTATGAATTATGAACTGACAACATGGCGAAAACTTCGTCTTTGCGAGGAACGAATCAATCTAATTGTTTTTACCTCATTTTTGTTGCTTTTAACATCTGTACTACATGCTCAGGATAATGATTTTGTCGGAAATCCGCTGGAACCTAAGCCGGAAATTCATGGGACAATAAGGGGGAAGTATGAATACCAGCCTGAAATGGACGCCGGCCGTTTTCAGGTGCGAAACGCCCGGTTTAGCATCTCCGGTCATGTACACCCTATTGTGGGTTACAAAGCCGAAATCGATTTGTCCGACGAGGGCGCTATCAGAATGCTGGATGCCTTTATCTCCATTCAGGCCACTAACAGCCTTAATTTCACAATTGGACAGATGCGCGTCCCTTTTACCATCGACGCCCACCGTTCGCCACACCTGCAACATTTTGCAAACCGTTCGTTCATCGCCAAACAGGTTGGCAACCTGCGCGACGTTGGGGCGATCATCAGTTATAAAGCCAATCCATTGTTTCCTTTACAGCTGGAAGCCGGAGTTTTCAACGGATCCGGACTAACGCAGCAAAAAGTATGGCATCAATCCATGAGTTATTCGGGTAAGGCGCAATTGATGTTCATAAAAGGTATGAACCTGACATTAAGCGCACAAAGTATCGAGCCCGAAAGTGTTCGCATGAATTTGCTGGATGTTGGGTTAAATTACAGATTCATGAATTTTCACTTTGAAGCCGAATACATTCACAAGCATTATAAAGACAGGGCATTCGACGATGTTCAGGCATTCAACAGCTTCGTCAATTATGACGTCAAGCTGAAAAAACACTTCGATAAAATATCTTTTCTTGTCAGGTACGACAGAATGACCGACAACAATGACGGTTATGCCGACACCGTAACTAATACGCTCAACATTACTGATCATCAGCGTCAACGGATTACCGGAGGCATCACATTAAGCATTGACAAACCATTTATTGCCGATATACGTATCAACTACGAAAACTACTTTTATAAAAAATCGGGCGTTCCGAAAGAATCCGAACAGGATAAATTTGTCATTGAATTGATGACCCGATTTTGAAATCGTTCAATAAAAATAAATAAATAATATTGTTGTTTTTAAAAAAATACTTATCTTTGCAGCCGCTTAAATAATATGGTATTAATTTATTAAAGTAACATTTATGTATTTAGATTCTACAAAGAAAGAAGAACTCTTCAGTAAGCATGGAAGAGCAAAGTCTGCCACAGACACCGGCTCGCCAGAGAGCCAAATCGCGTTGTTTACATTCCGTATCAACCACCTTACCGAGCATCTCAAAAAAAATCACAAGGATTTTAACACTTCGCGCGCATTGAAGATGTTGGTCGGTAAACGTCGTCGTTTACTTGATTATTTGACGCGCATTGATATTAATCGTTATCGCTCCATAATCAAAGAACTCGGTATCAGAAAATAATGATTCGTAATTCGTAATTGACTATCATACATTGAACCGGAAGTGCATGACGTCGCCGTCCTGTACGATATATCCTTTCCCTTCGACGCTCATTTTCCCGGCTTCTTTTACGGCGGCTTCCGAACCATACTTGACGTAATCATCGAATTTAATTACTTCTGCGCGGATAAAGCCCCTTTCAAAGTCGGAATGAATTACACCAGCACATTGGGGTGCTTTAAACCCTTTTCGGTAGGTCCAGGCGCGCACTTCTTTAGGCCCGGCCGTAAGAAAGGTTTCAAGGTTGAGCAACCGGTAGGCTGCTTTTATCACACGATTCATGCCTGATTCGGTCAAACCGATTTCTTCGAGAAACAATTGCCGCTCCTCGTATGTCTCCAATTCTGCGATTTCACCCTCAA
>Ga0099364_10013494_pt1 | contig 10954 bp, 8 predicted proteins | sample TergutTh196P3_FD_73070 | JGI IMG/M metagenome (GOLD analysis project Ga0099364, IMG submission 73070) | Microcerotermes parvus P3 segment gut microbial communities from Pointe-Noire, Republic of the Congo - Th196 P3 | ecosystem: Host-associated > Arthropoda: Insects > Digestive system > Gut ... | reverse complement strand
GCAAGACGACAAACAGCACATTTTTCAATAATCTTAATTATTTCCGCTTTGTCAGTTATTTCTCTCTCCGACCTTCTCATAATGTACTCCCCCTCAATAAATAATATCTGCAACCCTACGGAAGTTGGTTGATGTGTTTAATGCAATCATACCACACCAAACATGACAACTGTATGTCATGTTTAAAAATATTTTTTTTGCATAAGCACGTTGATGAGTTGGATACCTACTCCCAACCTCAAATCAAGTATCGCTAACTGTCAAACCCCATTATACCACATTCCCTCGAAAAAATCAACATCTTTTCGACAAAAATTTTCCTGCCGCAGATTCTACGCACAAGCTCCCCTCAAGAAAAAGCGGTCGGAACGTGGCCACCACAGTTCCGACCGCTATTCTTGTTTCGGCAACGTCCCGACGTAATTGTAAACAATCGTGATTTCCTGCCGTTTCTCGCCACGGACTTTTCCATCAACCCACTCCCCTTGTCCGACCTCAACCCGCTCGATGAACTCCCTCACAATTTCCGCCGTCAACTCGGGAATCTCGGTGTACCGCTTGACTAACTTTATAAAGCTGTCAATGTTTGACTTCTGCTCACGAGCTTCATCGAGCATTGCCTGTAGCTGACCGACTTTCGACTTCAAACCGGACTGCTCGGTTTCGTAAGTAGCGAGCATAGTGGCGAAACGCTCATCACTTATTTTCCCTTCAAGATTATCTTCGTAAATCTTGTTAATTATCCGGTCAAGAGCCGCTATGCGAGTTTCCGATTTCGACAATTCCGATTTCGCAACACGGAACGTCCGCTCCATATCTTTTTTGCTTTCCTTATTCAAGTCGTCAACAAACTTGCTCTCGTGTTCGACAACCCTTGCAACCACGCGGCGTATGTCGGTCAAAACAATGTCCTCGATGACATCAGTGCGAATATTGTGGTTGGTGCAAGTATTCTTTTTTCTGCGGTAATTCCCGCAAACAAAATACTGATAATTCACGCGGGCAGTTGTCCGTGAAATGTAAAGTTTGTTGCCGCAAGTATCGCAGAAAAGCATTCCGTTAAGCGGACCCATATCCCCCATTTTGGAATGTCGCCGCCGTCCCGCACGAATACGTTGCACAATTTCAAACATCTCACGAGTGACGATTGCGGGATGTGCATTCTCGTGAATAACCCACTCCTCCTGCGGTTTTACGATTTGTTTGTTACTCTTGTAAGAGAGCTTTGTCGTGTAATTTGTGACGGCATCGCCCACGTACTCCCGATTGCCGAGAATACGCTCGACCATTGAGTGGTCCCAATTATACTCGGAGAATTTAGGCACGTAGTTTTTCCAACGTCCGGCGTGAACCCGCGGAATCAGTATTTCACGATTACGCAGAATTGTCGCTATTTGGGAACAACCTTTTCCGTCAATGCACATCTGAAAAACCTCTTTAACAATCGGTGCGGCAACCTCGTCAATTGCCCATGTGTACTTGTCCTCTTCGGATGGCTTGTACCCGTAAGGCGAAACTGAAGAACTATGCCGCCCTTGAAGTGCTAACGAGCGTTTTACCGCACGAACCTTGCGTGACGTGTCTCGACAAAACCACTCATTAAATAGATTTTTAAGTGGCGTAAAGTCGTTGTCTAAGCTGGTTTGAGCCGAATCGACATTATCGTTAATTGCTATGAAGCGAACGCCTTTTTCGGGGAAAACGCACTCGGTAAAAAGTCCGACTTGCACGTAATTTCTACCGAAGCGAGAAAGGTCTTTGACAATGCAAATTCCCACGTTACCCGCCTCAACATCGGCGAGCATTTCCTTAACGCCATCCCTATCAAAAGTCGCTCCACTAACGCCGTCATCGATATAAAACCGCTGATTCGTAAAGCCGTGTTCCTTTGCATATTTTGAAAGAATTTCTTTCTGGTTAGCAATGGAATTTGAGTCCCCCTGCAAGCCGTCATCAGCACTTAATCTTGCGTAGAGGGCAGTTATTTTCTGCGATTGTAATGCCATTTTTTCGCTCCTTTCCTATTCTTTATCAATCTCGATTATACCTCTGGTTTCGATACATTGCAACTTATCTTTCGCTATATTTTCATGGCAATTAATTGCATCCGAAATGTGCCTGTTCATAATCCGTTTTAACTTCTGTTCAAGGGTTTCTCTCGCATTCGGTGAGCAAACTGCACGGACGACATATGTAGTCTTACCGACAGTTGTCTCGGTTACGTGAACATTAGTTTCTAACATGACACTCCTCCCGACAACGGCGTTTTATCGCCTGTCCTTAAAGCATATGATTTTACGGTTTGTCCGTATTCATAGGTAGGTCACGGGAAGGGGTCAAATTTTAGGTTTTTTCAAAAAAATAATCCCGCAAATGAAAAAATCATCTGCGGGATTAAAATAATTGTATTTTCTGTTGACTTTTTGTCGAATTTATGTTACAATGTTAATGTCACCGTTTCTGCACGAATGAACTGTCTAACGAAATCCAGCCGGCTCCGCTCTTCAACCGCCCAAATCCATTAACTTCCTCGACCACAGTGTACACGCCCCTGTCCCGGATAACGCCGACCACAGCGTGATTCATACCCGCGCCCTTGCGAATGTTCAACTCGCCCACAAGCACCTTCACAGTGTACGGCACGAACACTGTAGGAGCAGAATCCGCAATCGCCTTCACATCTTCCGAGACCACCCAGCCGTAAACCCGACCGCCGTCCTCGCTGATGAGGTGGTACTGATTCCGAGCCTTTGCCGCAATCTGCGTGACCTTGCAACGGGACTGATTCCGTGAATGAGCCGGAGCGTGAGCAGTCGATGACGTGTACACTCCGCCGCCTGTGAACTGGACTATGTCGCCGACTTTGAAGTCATTCGTAACAGGCACGGTGGGCGGATTTGCCGGAGTAGCCGGAGTCGCCGAAACACCGAGTCGCTTATTCACCTCAGCACAGATTTGCGGGAATCTGTCGAGCAGATACTTCCCCGGACATGACATCGCCGCAAACATCGCATGATGAGTCAGCGAGCCGCTCGGAGTCCCGTCAAAGTGCAACTTCGGAATACCGTTGCGCTTGCATATATCCACGCACAAATCGAGCATAGCGTTGTACGCTTTTGTGCCGACCGCCCACTCGCCTCCGGTACTGGAATTACTGACTTCGATGGTCACAGCTTGGTAGTCATTTGACGGCGATGACGAAGTCCACGCACGGTGCTTTTCGTCAGTCATCAAGCCGATTACACCATCGTTGCCGATGCCATAATTCCAACTCGCCGTGCATTTGGAATTATGCCCCCAGTTGAGCAGAGCTTGCCCGTTAATCACGCCCGCCGTGTGGTGAATCGTGATTTTGGTGATTTTGCGGGTAAAATTCCCGCTCCCGTTGATTTTGTTGTGAGTCGTGTTGCGGAGCGTTGCAAGCCCACTGTTGGTAAAATTACTCATACTGAATCCTCCTCGTTATTATCATGATTCTTACGCAATTGCGCAAGTGCCTTCCTGAGTTTATCGGGGACTTTAATCCCGATGTCGACAGCGTTTTCGAGGATTGATATCCCCTCATTTGAGCAGTAAAAAAGTATTACTGCCAACCGCAAAGCCCCGCTGTCGTGGAGCAGATAGGTGTCGGCGAGCGAGGCGATTCCCACAATGAGAAACATCGCCACTTTTTTGACGATACCCCGCGCCCCGACTTGACTTGAGAGTTTTTTCTGATAAAATCCCTTCAGCACTCACATGATGTAATCCGCACAAACAAACGCAATAAGTGCGTACAGCAAGCCGTCTGCGCCACCGAAAACCCACACAAAAAAGCTCCCGATTGCCGAAAATACAATCTGTATTCCCGTCCAGATTTCTTTCATTTAATCACCCCTTTCCGCTGCCGAAATAATCGGCTCTAACGTCCGCCGCAACCGTGAAACCTCGCTGTTCATCGAAGTTATCGCGTTTAGGATTTCTGCAAAATCCACGTCCTCATGAACAGTCGGTGATTCCGGTAAAATCGGCTCTGCAGGCGGTAATTCGCCGATAATATCCACCGCCGTTTTGTCGTTAATCACATGACTTTCCATTTTCGCACACCTCCATTTCATTTTCGATTGCGTCCAAAAGTGCATCGTACAAAGCCGCATTATCACTGCACAATTCCTCATCGTAGTCGAGTAAAATTCGCCGCATTAATTCGATGTGCTTTGTGTAGGTCGCGCCCTGCAACTCCGCAACCTCCGAGAATAGCTTGCCGCGCTCGGTAAAATACTCCTGCAAGCAGTCCTCTTTTATGGTAAAACCGCCCTCCTTGTCGGAAAGCGGCTCGCCCAATTTGTCCAAAATTGCGTACTCCTTGAGCAACTCGATTTCGCTGTCATGGAGCGAATAATACGCAGTCATCGCAAGTGCCAGAAACTTAGACCGTGCGCGGCTTTGCTCGCCCTTGAGTTTCATACCCTGCAGTAACGGAATCAGCGTGGGCAAGAACTTATTTTGTAGCTTAATTTTCACGAAAAACCTCCTTTAAATTTGATTTTTACACTGTCAGCGACATCCCCATCGTGGTGAGTCCGCTCCCCGAATATGAAGACGTGGTGCCGGACGCAGACACGACCCATCCGCTGTTTAAGCGAGTTATGAGCTGATTCACACGGGTAATTAATTCGCTGATTCGAGTCGCCATAACAGTCACCGTGTAAAACGTATTGTTGCTTACGAGGTACAAATGGTCAGTCCCAAAACACACCCGAGACCGCCCACTGTTGCCTCCTCAAGCGGGGAACGGACCCGTTGAAACTTCACCATATGAATCCCCGGTTGCCCCACCTCGAATTTCCCCTGCGGGTCGAGAATCAGCGTCGATGTATACGTCCCTGTCTGCCCGCTCCGCCAACCCCACAAAATGAAGTCACCACTGCCATTGAGGTAGTTTGCAAGTCCCACCACATTCGTGTTGCTCGCCTTGAACGACTGCCCGATAATCCCAATATAACGGCTACCTTTGTAAAACATCTGCCCATCCGAATTGGGCCGCCCTTGAAGCTCCGAGCCGTTGTACCAGTCAATTTGTGTAGGCGAAATTCGGATTGAATTTGTCCACCCGCCAAGCCCGACTTGGAGCGCATTTGTGGCGAGTTTATCGGCGGTAATACTGCCCGCACCAATACGAGCCGCCGCAATCGTACCGGACGTGATTTTAGCCGCATCTAAAGTAGCGATTTTCGCCGACTGGATTATACTGTTTGCAATCATTGCATTTGTGATAAAACCGTCCGAAATTGTGAGTTTGTCGGAGGTAATCGAACCCGCCGCAATCCGCGCCGCGGCGAGCGTTCCGGCATTAATTTTACCCGCGTCTAAGTTGGCAATTTTGGCATTCGTAATCTGTGCATCGCCGATTTTTGCAGTGGTAATCGCACTGTTAGCAATTTGTGCAGTGTTCACCGCTAAATTCCCGATTTTTTCATTGGTAATCGCCGCGTCTGCTATTTTCGCCGTGGACACTCCGAGATTTGCTATTTTTGCAGTAGAAATTGAGGCATCCGCTATCATCGCACTGGAAATATATCCGTTTGTAATTGTCAGCTTGGAACTGGCAATCGAACCCGCGGCAATACGGTCTGCGGAGAGCGTTCCTGTGGTAATTTTACCCGCGTCAAGCGTATTGATTTTTGCATTTGTAATAGCAGCGTCTGCGATTTGTGCAGTGCCGATAATCCCGCTGTCAATCGTGGTTTGACCCGTGATGTGAACCCGATTTCCGGCAATCAAAATGCCCTCGGTGGAGAGGTTAATTTGGTTAATAATATCGCCATCTGAAACGCGCAAATTAATCATTTCCGGCAACATCAGCATTGCAGAATAAACCGTATTTGTGTAATTTTTGCGTTCAGTTGCACGATAAATATTCCCCATAAATTTGTCGGGCGGCTCATCACTGGCGATTGTAACTCGCATACCGACCGCATTTGCAGGGACTGTCACGGCGTTACTCGAACTCGCCGTTGATAAATGCTCGACTAATTTCTCTGCCGCAGACTGCGGATTCAGCGTGAACGGAGTCATGCTCGCATTGTAAATTCCCGCCCACGAACCCTGCTTAATTGAGAAAAATGCGATGTGTAAATTTCCGCTTGTAATGCCCGCTCGTTGGCTTTCGGTGAGCGTCCACTCGTGGACAATATTCGCACTATCCTCGGTAATCATCCCGATTTGTGACCACGAATTTCCACTCAAAATAAACACCGCATTATCCGACACATCTTTCCTGCCGAGCCAGTGAATCACCTTCGGAACAGCCCGCCCACCAAGCGGAATCCGCATCACAATTAGGAGGTCGCCCTGCCCGGTATAGGAGTTCAGCCAGATGTCCTCGGTGAACGTCATATTCTCAAAATTACGGCTGTTCAGATTGGCGATAATGCTGTTATATGTCGGGAAATTTCCCGTTGTATGCCACTCGGAAAACTGTTTAGGAGTAGGCACAAATCCGATATATGTCGAGGCGCGATAATAGTGATAATTTGCATTTAGCACGTCACCGTTGGGGAATTGTGCGATATAACTCTCACTCGGACTTACGTCCACAAATCCGCTACGCAAGTGAGTCTCGGACGGTATATTTTCGCCGTTTTCGAGTGAACCACGTTCCCACTTTTTGACTATGAACGGCTCGCCGATTTTGACTATTGCACTCTCGGCTTTGTCGAACGCAGAATTCGCCTTTACGACCGCATTTGCGGAGTCTGTCTTGGCTTGATTTGCCGCCGTCTGAGCGGCTTGACCCGCCGTTAATGCCGACTGTGCGGAGGTCTTAGCATTAGCCGCCTCGGTGAGAGCTTCGGCGGAATCCTCCAAAGCCTGCCCAACTGCGGAAAGTGCGTTATTCCCCGCAATCAGAGCCGCATTCCCGACCTCTTCTGCATCGGCGGCGGCGAGTTTCGCTTCCTGCCCGGCTTGGTAGGCTTTAGTGGCGGCAATTGCGGCTTGCTCTCCTGCTTGGACGGCTTCGGCTGACTTCTGCACAGCTTCATCAACAAGCGCTTTCGCCGACTCTAACTCCAACCGTAACTGCTCCTGTGTTAAGTCGTTCATCAGCGGAAACCACTGTGTAATGCCCTCTCGCTCCTCGTAAATCCACATCTCAATTTTATCGCCGTTTTCCTTAAACCAAACATCGCCTACGAGCGGGTTTGAAGGCTCTTCCGCTCCGTAGAAATTGGTGTTTTTACCATTCGCAGATTGCAGTGCAAAATTCGCATCGTCCTGTGCTTGTGTAGCGTAATTTTCGATGCGTTTTATGTCCTTTACAACGTCTGTGAATTTTGGTGCGTAATTTCCGAGCGTAATATTGATGTAGAATTTTGTCAGCGGATTGTATCGATAACCGACCATTCGTGCCGAAATGTCGAGACCATCCTCCTCGTGAATTACCCTCACCGTGTCGCCGATTGAGATTGTTTCCAATGCCGCAAAATCCCTGTATTCTTGTGTGTTTTGGAGTGGTGCAAATTCGATATTATACGTCGCATTCGGTTTGTCGATGTGATTTTCGCTGTACTCTTTTTGTGCTAATTCCCGCAACTTTGCATACGCTTCCGAAAGCGGAATTGCCCCCTCATCATCGGCATATTGCCCGACTGCCGCCTTGACATTTTCGTACTTTATTACACGGATTTTTGGTGTGACATATTGCGAAATTAGCGGGCTGTCAACGTACTTTTCGGGCAGGAAAAGACCGTCAAATCCCTGCGGCATAATCCGAGTAACGACCGTGCCGAAATCCACATTTGAACGGTATCCGGTGAGGTTTTTCTTGTCGCGAATCGCCACTCCGTTATCGCTCCCACGGACATTCTGCATTGCGATGTGGAATCTGTCACGAATAATTTCACCACCCCACCGACTTCGGAAGCTGTTCCCAACATCGCTATCTAACAGGACTTCGGCGATGTTTTTACGCACAATCCGAGCGGAATTAATCGCCCCAATATTCGATGTTGCAGTGAAATTATGCGGGAATTGTGCGGCATTCAAAATCTGCTGTAAAGCCGCTTGCCCGTTGCGATTTACCACGAAAGTGTCCTCAATTAGATTCTGCGATAAATCGTAAAAAACGTGATATGCGACTACGTGAAAAAGCCCACCATTAGTGGATTCACGCTCTGAGATTCGGAAGAGTTGGTCTTGCATTTCGGGAACAGGACAGCGGACGATTCGCTCTTGCAATAATTCATCTGCATACGGGGCTTGGAGCGGGTAATCGAACTCAAGCAAAAAAATCCCGTTCAAGTCTTGACAAACACACGGATTTATGGTATGATTGTCGAGACAGCCGAGACCGTTGTGCGTGAAGTCGGTTTCGGATTTGTTGTAGAATGTTATCATAAAAATTCGCTCCTTTGAGTGATAGAATCGAGAAAAACATGGCAAATTATTGTAGCAAACTTGGTAATCACATATTCGCCAAAGATTGTGCAGAAGCTGTTCGTTTATATAAACTGGCTTTTAAACTCGAAACAGAGAGCGAGCCGTGGTTAGATGATGACGGCTTAATTATACATCAAGACCTTTTGAGAAACGGCGAGACTTTTTTAAGTGTCAGCGAAAATAAATATTTACCCGATAGTTTTATCGAGAAATTTTCAGACAAAGGTTGCCCACCGATGTTGTTTTGCGTTTATTTCAATAGCAAAAACGACTTGTGCCGGACGGTTGAGATTTTGGTAACTGACGGAAGTGCAAGTACCGACTTGCAAGAGGAAGGCGATGATGTTATTTGTGATTTGATAGATAAATTCGGGGTATTTTGGCATTTGCGTTTTCCCAAAAATCAGAATTCATCTTTCATACCTAAATAACTCTCCACCGCCCCTCAATCTCAACCCGTGAAATCCCGCTCCCAAGCGTGATTACATTACTTCCGACTTCCAAAATCGGAAACTCGCCTTGCATATTCTGATTCTGTGCGACGTTTCCGAAATAGCACAGTTTTAACTCGCTATCCAACGTCAGACTGCCCGATAAAATGTTCAAAATTACAGTCTTGCCGTTGACCGTCAAAGTGCGACTACCAGTGCCGTAAACGGTGATTTTTGGGAGCGAATAAACAGTCCCGATATTCGCCACATTTCCCGATGATGTCAGCGTAATTTGCGGCACATTCCGCAAGTACCGAAACGGACTGCAAGTGAACGTCAGCGAAAGCTCCGAAAGTGTCGACAATCGCCGTTCTAAAGCCCCTGCGGAGACGTGTTTAATGTTGTAATACACACTTGAATCGTTACTGAAATGCACACTTTTTGCCGATAAAATCAAAGGCAGGATTTCACGAAATCGACTGTGCAAATTCGCTCCGATTAACGCAACTTTCAGAGTAAAAACGACATCTTCCCAACCCCGCAAAATCGTGAGCGTACCCTCTCGACCGTCCACTTCGATGGAGTCCACAATCCGCTTGGACACAGGGATTATAGGTGGTTGAGTAATACGCAAAGCGAGGTCAGAGCGGGAGTTGACATTATTATTCAGCACAAAGAAGTTCATTAAAATGCCAACCCCCTTTTCCTTAGAAGTGCGAGATTCCGGTCTATTTCGGGTGCAAGCCGCCCCACCAAAGTCCCGTCATCAAGCACAATTTTGATGTTGAATGCTTCTATTAATGCGGGGAGCATATTCGTCATAATTGCGGCAATTCCGTCAAGTTTGAATCCGATATCTGCGAGCGAAACGGCAGTTCCCGCACCGTCCAAAGCCGCGTGAATCCCCGCATTCACGTCAATGTCCGGAGCGTCAAGCGTAGTCGGAATCGCCTCTTGCATTGCTTTGGAAACGTCCTCCATTTCGTCAGCGAAACCTACCCCGACACCGAGTGCCATATTTTTACCGATTTGGTCACGGAATAAAGTCGATGGTGATTTAATTCCAAAGAAGTTTTTTATGCTCGAAACTACACCACCGAAAAAGCCGGAAATCTTGTCCCTGAGCCACGCTCCGGCGTTGGAAATACCGCTCCACACACCTTGAATTAACTGCAGTCCCGCCTGTGCAAGTTGCGGTACAAACCCGACAATCGCCGACACTAATTCACGGATTATTTGCGGAATAGCTCGCACAATTCCGCTGATAATTGCAGGCATATTTTGCACAATTGCGACTAACAATTGCACACCTGCTTGGATGATTTTCGGGATATTTTGCACCACCGCATTTATGATGCCTGTGATGATTTGCGGAATGGCGCGAATTATGGTCGTGATTATCTGCGGAAGTGCCTGTACAAGCGAGATTAGCAGACTTATTCCGGCTTGGATTAACTGCGGAATGCTATTCAAAATTGCGGTAATAATTCCGTTAATAATCTGCGGAATCGCCGCTACAATTGCCGAAATAATCTGCGGTAAAGCCGTAACAAGTGACGTAATTAATGAAATTCCTGCATTGATTATTTGCGGAATTGCACTGATGATAAAATCCACAATTGCGATGATTATTTCGGGGAGTTTTTCGACTAAAAGTGGGATTGCATCAAGAAGTCCCTGTGTTAATCCGACAATTAATTGCAATGCCGCGTCCAACAATAATGGTAGGTTTTCAATGAGTGTACTGCATATTAAAATTACCGCTTCAATAATCGTTGGAATCAGCTGTGGGAGCGAATTTGCAATGCCTTGTGTGAGCGTTGATACCACTTGAATTGCCGCCTCCAAAAGCGCGGGGAGGTTGTCTAAAATCCCGTCCACGAGCGACATTACGAGTTCTAACGCGCCCTGTGTTAATGCCGGAAGTGCCTGAATAATTCCGCGCAAAAGTGCGGTAATAATCGCCGCCGCCGACTGCACCAAAGTCGGTAAATTGCCCGTAATTCCCTCGATTAAAGTTGCAATAATTTCCGGTGCGATTTCCGCGACAGTTTCGATAATTTTCATTAAAACGTCCAAAATGCGCGGTAAAATCTCGGAAA
>Ga0099364_10013493_pt1 | contig 10955 bp, 8 predicted proteins | sample TergutTh196P3_FD_73070 | JGI IMG/M metagenome (GOLD analysis project Ga0099364, IMG submission 73070) | Microcerotermes parvus P3 segment gut microbial communities from Pointe-Noire, Republic of the Congo - Th196 P3 | ecosystem: Host-associated > Arthropoda: Insects > Digestive system > Gut ... | reverse complement strand
GATGTAGTATAAGGATGCATTCCGTTAGGAATGCAGGTGTTGGGGGGCGATAATTTTCTACCGAACGATGCATTCCTAACGGAATGCTTTCTTCTCATTCACCCATTTTTCTATAATAGTGTGACTCCTTCGGAGTCATTTTCTCATTTTCTTATTCACCCATTTTTCTATAATAGTGTGACTCCTTCGGAGTCATTTCTCATTTTCTTATTCACTCATTCACCCATTCACTCATTCACTTATTCACCCATTTACTCATTCCCTCACTCCCTCTCATCTATAAGGCATCCCAAACTCCTTACAAGACATCGTATCAATAGGGACTTTCCATATTTTTACATTTCGAATGGCAGGGTCGCTATATTCAAATTTTTTGTCCGAATAGTGTTTCATTATGATATTAAGAGCGTTACGCTTTTCCTCTATATCTACAATAAATGAAACTTTTCCGAAAGCCATTACGCTTGCCGATTTCATTCGATAGCTGCAAGCCACTTCGGAATGCTGAAAAACTAATTTATCGACCGTGCAAAAAGTTACGCAAATATTTGGATTACGGTTAAGACAATCAATAACACGACCTTCGGGTGCACTATGAAAATAGAGGACATTTTCTAAATATCCGAAATTCATAGGTATAACGTAAGGAGTGTTTTCGGGCGTTACGACACCTACATAACAGATTTCGCACTGCAAAATCATTTTTTCAATAAAGGCTTGGTCGGTGTGAGTTATGGTTTTCATACGATATTTGATTAATTATTATTTATTTTCAAGCCGCAAAGTTACAAAAAATTTTTCAAAAAAGCAAAATTTATGTAACTTTGTCAAAAATTTTCCGTTAAAGAGAAAAATTAATCATTTTATTTATTTTACACTTTTATTTAATTACAGTCATGAAACTAATTACGCTTAACGCATTAAAAATCAAAAGTTACATCTTTTGTTTTGCTATTATTTCAATGTTTGGTACGGGAACAAAAGTTTTCGGTGAGACGACAAGTTTTTTTAACCAAAATACAATTACACAAGCCGTTATCTATGGAGATTCATTTCTCGATATTTGCGGATTTGAGGTCGATTTGACGGCAAATATGCCCGAAAATGACGATGAAATCGGCTATTGGTCGGTTATTCAGGGAGCGGCGCAGATTGAACCCGCAAATGAATATGGAAATGAGATAAATGCTATTGTTGACTATGGTACAAATATTTTGCGTTGGACAATAGAAAACGATGGCGACTATTCTTTTGCAGAAGTTACAATTCAAAACAATTTAGTGCCTATTAATATAGGTGCGGATCAAGTTCTTTGTGTATCAACGTTTCCATTAATTGGAACGCCGATACCTGAAGGTTACATAGGACTATGGACATTTGTGCTTGTTCCCGGAGGAGCGTTAAATGCAATTATTTTAAATCCCACTATGGCAAATACCGAAATTATGTCAATGGATTTTGGCAAAATGGGATTTATTTGGACGCTTACTCATATTGAAACAGGATGTCAGTCAAGCGATACTGTGTATATTACAAATGCTATGCCTTCCCTTGCTATTGCCGGACCTGACCAATTTATAACCAATTCATTTACAACAATGGACGCAGTGTATCCAGTATTTGGTATTGGTGCATGGCGTTTGATTATGGGCGGAGCGACCTTCTCTGATATTTATGACCCGAAAGCTGAAGTTACCGACATTTTTATCGGTATAAATATATTTGAATGGTCTGTTTCTTCCGACCTTTGCTACACTCTTGACCAGGTTATTATTCATCGTACTCTACCGCCATTTGCAGGTGACGATGCAACAATTTGTTCAGATACATATCAATTAGATGCAAACGAAGTTCCGAATGCCGTTGGTACTTGGACTGTTATTCAGGGCAGCGGACTTTTTAGTGATTATCAGGACCCCAAAGCTACTGTTACAGAACTTGCATTTGGCGTAAATATTTTTGAATGGACAATTTGTTATTCGGAAGGTACTTGCGAATCGGACAGAGTTACCATTACAAACGATACTCCTCACCCTGTTTACGCAGGACCATTCCAACAAATACTCGTCCCATTGACACAAATGCAGGCAACACCAGTAATTAACGGTATAGGAACATGGCAATTGGTTTCAGGAAACAGTAATATTTCTGATATTAATGACCCCAATGCTACTGTTTATGATATTACCCCCGGAGCAAACGTTTGGAGATGGTATGTAACTAGCGAATTTTGTGCTGCTTATGATTATGTTACTATTCACCGTAACGGTAGCGCCATCTTTGCAGGATACGATGTAGCAATTTGCTCTGATACCTATCAATTAGATGCAAACGAAATACCAAATACCGTCGGTACTTGGACTGTTATTCAGGGCAGCGGACATTTTAGCGACATACACGACCCCAAAGCTACCGTTATCGGACTTGCACGTGGTGAAAATATTTTTGAATGGACAGTTTGTTTTACAGAAGATATATGCGAATCGGACCGAGTAACCATCACAAACGATACTCCGTCCCTTGCTATTGCCGGACCTAACCAATTTATTACCAATCCATTTACAACAATGGACGCAGCATATCCAGAAATTGGTATTGGTACATGGCAATTGATTTTAGGAGGAGCTACAATTTCTGATATTCACGACCCAAAGGCAGAAATTACCAACATTAATGTCGGTGAAAATATATTTAGATGGACGGTTGATAGCGAACTTTGCTCTACTTTTGATGAAGTTGTAATTTCTTATTCTCCCGAAACAGATATAAAGGAAATAAGCATCATTTCTGATTTCAATATTTTCCCCAATCCTGCAACGGATAGGCTAAAAATCATTCGTACAACGTCCGCAACGGCTTTTATTGAAATATTTACGTCCGCAGGTTCACTTGTTCACACTTTTGAAATAGAAGATTTAGAGGTTGAAATTGATGTATCTAATTTTGTGTCAGGTGTTTATCATATTCGTTTGACGGATGTTTATGGTGGAATTACCAAGGGGTTTGTTAAGAAATAATGAAAGAAAAGTTTGATAAACAGTATGTTGGAATAATTTTGGGAGTAGTTTTGCCTCTCTTAATGGCTCTATTATTTTACAGTGTAAGATATATTGGCAGTTTAACTTTGTTTGAGTTTTTGCAAGTGCTGTTTGCGTTTCAAAGTTTGGGAAAATTGGTGAGTGTCTGTGTTCTTCCAAATCTATTTGTTTTTTTGATAGCTTTGAAAATGAACTATTTGTGGGTTGTTAGAGGTATTATCATTGCAACTGTTATATATTTTGTGATAGGGGCAGTATTTGGAGTGCTTTCAACTTTTGGTATAACAATTCCGATAAATTTTACTCCATGAAATATTATTTTATAGTTGGCGAGGCTTCAGGTGATTTGCACGCTTCCAACCTTATGCGTGAACTGAAAAAGTTAGACAGCAATGCTACTTTTCGTTTTTGGGGTGGCGACCTTATGGCGGAACAAGGGGGCGAAATGGTACGCCATTACAGAGAAACAGCATATATGGGAATTTTTGAAGTGTTAAAACATCTTCCTAAAATATTTAAAAATCTGAATTTCTGTGAAAAAGATATCGAAAAATTTAATCCCGATGTTGTTGTGCTCGTTGATTATGCAGGTTTCAATCTTCGTATAGCCAAGCGAATAAAAAAAATGAAAATACCTGCTTATTATTACATACTACCAAAAATATGGGCATCAAGTACATTTCGCGTTCATAAAGTAAAAAAATATATTGACAAACTGTTTTGTATCATGCCTTTTGAGCCTGAATTTTATGCACGATACGGTGTTACGGCGCATTATTCTGGTAATCCCGTAGTTGATGCAATAGACGCTTTTGAAAACAAAAATGAAACTTTTGAACAATTCATCAAAAGAAATAATTTGCCCGACAAACCAATTATTGGAATAGTTGCCGGCAGTCGAGTTCAGGAAGTGTCGCGAATTTTGCCCGATATGCTTAGTATGACATCTTATTTCCCTGATTTTCAGTTTATTGTTGCGGGCGCACCCTCTTTTTCTTACGATGACTACAAACCGTATTTGAATAAATATCAAAATGTTACGGTATTATTCAATGAAACATACTCAATAATGAAACATTCCCACTGCGCAATGGTAACATCAGGAACGGCAACACTTGAAGCCGCCCTGCTTAATTGTCCGCAGGTGGTTTGCTACAAAATGAGCGGAGGTGCTTTCAGTGATTTTGTTGCAAAAAAAATATTAATAAAAATTCCGTATATTTCATTGGTTAACATTATTTTAAATAAAGAAGCAGTTAAAGAACTGTTCCAAAGAAGCTTTTCGATAGAAAAGTTGAAAAATGAACTAAACCTGATTTGCAATAATGAAACATATCGTCAAGAAATGTTTAATAATTACAACAAACTTGCCGAAATTATGGGAAACTCAGGGTCAAGTAGGATGACGGCGGAAATGATGTGGGAGCATTTCAAATTGTCGTTTGTTTGTTAATTTAATAAGATTCCTCATATTCTTGAGTTCTCATTCCCAAATTCACCCATTCCCTCATTCACTCATTCACCTCAACCTATCAACCGACCTAATTAACGCCTCATCTTTTCCGATTGCTCTGATTGCAAGATATACAAGTATTAATGCTATAATGGGAAAAACGACTGTAAATGAGAACGTACAAGGCATTTCCCACTTTTTTCCCACTTGATGTCCTAAATATATTATCATACCGAAAAGCCCGATAAGTAGTCCAATATTTATACCGCTGAGACGAATTTGTAAAAGGCGTTTTCTATATAAAAAAATGGAAAAAAAGAGTGAACAAAAAGTTGCTACCAACAATAATGCTAATGCAATTAGCGGTACAATAATTTCTGTTTCACTTCCTCCGGTGCTTACAATTCCGTAAAACCGAAGAGCAAAATTTCCGGCACTACCGGAAATTTTTGCTAAATCGGGGAAAAACAATCCGCCAGTCAATATTGCGGCAATTAATAGGTAAAGAGACTGAATGCGCTGTATCATAATTAGAAACTTTCGTATTCTTTATCTTTGCTGTCAAATCCTTTGAAAACAAACTCTTTGTTTGCAATGTTTTTGCTGCTTCTACCGTTTGTCGCTATTGACTTTTTATTAAAATCGGGTTTTCCTTTGCTGTATTGAGGTGTTTTTTGGAAATTGTTCGATTTTTTTAATGATTTTTTGCTGCCTTGTCTCTCATCAACTCTAAAGAAACCGATAACATTCTCTAATGTATCAGACTGTTCGCTTAAGAGAGACGCATTACTTGCTAATTCTTCGCTTGAGGCAGCGTTTTGTTGCGCCACTTGGTTTAGTTGCTGTATAGCACCATTTATTTGGCTTGCGCCGAGATTTTGTTCCATACTTGCCGATGCGATTTCTTTCACAAGTTCTATTGTTTTGTCGATGTCGGGGAGTGTTGCCTGCAAGTATCCGCCGGCTACTTCTACTACGTTCACGGCGCCGTTTGCTAATGCGATGATTTCGTCCGCTGCGGCTTTACTTCTTTCGGCTAATTTACGTACTTCCGATGCTACGACAGCAAATCCGCGTCCGTGTTCGCCGGCGCGTGCCGCTTCAACGGCTGCATTTAACGCAAGTATGTTTGTCTGTGACGCAATATCGTTGATAATGGTTATTTTCTCCGCTACTTCTTTCATTTGGCGGTGATTATCCTGTGCCGCTACCGATACTTTGGCTAATCCTTCGGTTATCCTGCCTGCAATAGTATTAGTATTTTGAGCGTTCTCGGTGTTCTGCTGAATATTGGCAGCCATCTCTTCCATCGAGCTTGATACTTCCTCAATAGAGGAGGCTTGTTCGCTGGCACCTTCTGAAAGCATTTGCGAACTATTGTTTACTGTATCGCCCGCTTCTTTGATGGTATCAACGCTGTTTTTGACCTCTGTTACAAAACTGCGAATTTTGTAAACCATATTGTTCATTGAATTTAGTAACTGACCAAATTCATCCTTTTTCTCAAGTCTATCGGAATCAATCTCTACCATAAGGTTTCCGTTTGCGACTTGCTCGGCGGTATGGTTGATAACGTTCAAATCTTTAAGCATCCATCGTATCAGTATTACCCCTATTGCCGCAATTATAAAGGCTCCGAACAGTGATACAAAAATCAAATACATCGTATTTTGACGTATTGCAGTGTATATTTCTGCTGACGGAATTGAAACTCCGTAGAACCAATTTTTTACACACTCGCCAAATTGTACTTTAACAAATGCCTGATACTCAACTGTTCCTTGAAATTCAAGCATTAAATCAAAATCCCTTCCTCTTGCGAGTCCTTCCAAAGTTTCTTTGTGTCCGTCACCGATAATTGCGCCAATTCGTGCGGGATTACCGTGAACAATAATCACTCCTTCTTGCGAAACGAGCCGTCCGCGCCCCGAATTGTCATGGCTAATTGCTACGCTGTTAAGAGTAGATACCAAAAAGTCCCTTCCGACCATACCGACAATACGTCCACCTACTTTGACAGGGATACAGAGACTAATCATGTGCTCTTCTTTTCCATTGATACTGTACAGATATGCGTCTGTAAAGCTTTCCATTCCGTAGTTTTTCGTCATATCAAACAATCTTTTTGTTCGGTCGTCTGACATTGTACGTAGTTGTCCGTCAATGATCCATGGCATAAACACTCCTTCTTCGTTATTTCCGGGTCTTCCCGCAAAAGTGGCGTCCAAGCCGTCCACGGCATTTTCATCGAATACTGCCCATAAATTGTTCATTTGCCTTTCAGAATCAGTAAAGAACGTCATCTCTTCGAGCAATCTTTGCCGTTTTTCTCTTTGCGGAATGTCATTTGCAGAGATAACAGCAGAAGCCACATGAGCAAAAGTGCGCGGTATCATTGCACCTGAATTTACATAGTCGGCAACACTTGTGGAAGCAATAGCCGACGACAACTTAATTGCTCTCGTTGTATCATTATAAACTTCGCGACGCTGATTCACGATTAATATCGAACAGACTATCGCCATTACTACAAACCCCGTAATACCTACGATTAGGGGCATTTTTACCTTAATTGATAAATCTTCAAACTTTTTCATCTATTTCTAAAAATATTTGCCTCTCGCGAGGGCATTTAATTGAATTATTTAATTATTACTATAATTGTTTGACCCCTTCGGAGTCATTTTTTTAACGTAATATGTTTCTTATTATTTTATTTTATTTTTATTTTTTTTATTTTTTTAACGCAAAGGGCGCAATTTTTTGTTTTATGGCATGAAAAATAAACAACTTGTGATAATTTGCTCTGTGGAACTCTGTGATTTCTCTGTGAACTCTGTGCTGAATAATTCAACACAGAGGCACAAAGGACACAAAGTTTCACAGAGAGAAACAAACTGTAATAATTTAAAAATTTTTCGTGCCTAAACAAAAAATGATGCCAGTAAAATTCCAAGAGTAAAGGAAGTCTGAAACTCAAACCCAAAACCCAAAACCCAAAACCTCAAACCTGAAACCCCAAACCTCAAACCCAAAACCTCAAACCCAAAAACAAAACCTGAAACCTCAAACTTCAAACCTCAAACCCCAAACCTCAAACCTCAAAAACCCAAAAACAAAACCCCGCCAGTTTCCCAACGAGGTCTTATTTTTATTTTATGAACTAATTTCCAATAATAGATACCGTTCACCGTGTACCGTTCACCGTGTTCCATGAACCACAAACTTCGATGAAACAATACCCGTTTTAGTCTGAACAGTAATAAAATAGAGTCCTGAATTTAATTTTTCAGTGTCAAACATAAACTTACTGTCGTTAATGTTTGAAAATGACGCTATTACCTGTCCTGAAGCGTTATAAATAACGGCGTTTTCAATAGCCGTTTCGCCCAAACTTACGTTAAGAACGCCCTTTGCAGGGGTGGGATATAACGTAAGTTGTGTTTCAGGCGCTTTTTCACGTGAAATACCAACAACCGGCGGATTGCCAAAGTTAGGACGTAGATGGATAAAACCCCCATCATAATTTCTCTCTATATAATCAGAATCCAAACTGCGAAAATAAAAGTAACCATCGGGCCAATAATCATCAAGAAACATATACATAGGTCTATTATCCAACTGTCTTACTTCAAAATAATATTTACCCGGCTCAAGTTCAGTATCGGTAACATCAAAAGTTATTCCTTCGGAATTATTACCTGTTGTGCGTAAAAATGTTTCTTCCAAAAACATGGTTTCCAACATCATATCATCGTTAACCTTGTAAACAGCCAAATCTATTTCCATGTCTTCATAAGCAGCCCATAGATAAAATCCAACAGTGATAGATGTTAAGACATCAGTATTATTAAGTTCAAAAATTAATCCACATCCTGTTGGTTCAAAAAATCCAAATCCACTGGCAAGATCTCCGATATCCATAGCATAAGTAGAATCAGAAACTATCCTTGTCATTTCAAATTCTTTAAATGTCCCATCCGAAATTGTTCCCTTGAAATTATAATTAATAGGACCGGGTTCAAACGATTGAAGAACAGGTTTTAATTCAACATTTAATAACTCTGCTATTTCAGAAAATTCAAAATCTTCCGAAGTTACTTCGTTATCATTTACGGATAGAATCATCGTTCCTGTTTCATTATCCGTTAAACCTCTGTTTTGAATGACTACTGAAAATCTGTTTTCTCCTTCTATCTGATATTTAGGCGTTAAACGTGGAATATCAGGTTCTCCTTTAAAAATAAAATCATGTTCAGGCGCAACTTCTAATGTTGCTCCGAAAAGGTAAAAAGGAATGCCGCCAGTTAGTTGATGGTGTTTATTAATAGCAAGTTCATATTCACCTGTTTCAGTGATTTCAAACATAAAAAAATTCTCTCTTTGGTTTCCAACATCCAAACCTTCTTTTATTGTTTCCCATTCATCTGTATTTGTGCCTGATTTTCCTATTTTTATATTATAAGGAGCCCAGTTAGCATATTCATAAGTAAATCGGTAAATACCGGGTTCTAAATAAAAGCATCTTGAAATTAATGGAACATCTGGGACCATACCGCCAAAGCCTCCACTCGATGGAATCCATCCTCTTGGTTTTGCAGGCTTCCAATCGTTAAAAATGTTCATTGTGTAAGGAAATTCAGTTACAGGCGCATGATGCGAAACAACGATTTGCGATTCGTTATTATTAATTCTCTCTTCATTTGGAGTTGATGCCGTAACTTTAAGGTTATAATTTCCAATCGCCGATAAATCAGCGGTCTGGTCAAAATAAACTTCAATATATTCCCACAATTCTATTGTTTCATAAAAAGTTTGACTTACCTCTTCGTCATCATCAATCTGATATGTTAATGTAAATTCGGTAACTGGCTCTGAACCTCTATTATAGATTGCTGCGCCAATAACTGTTTCATCATCTATTTCACAGAATGAAGGCGTTAAAATACCATTGAACAGTTCAAAAATCCTAGTGCTGCCCAATACAATATCTGGTATTCCAACAAACTCGCCCTGAGATATATACACATTATCAAAATCAAAGCCGTCGCTTGAGCTCGCTGGCGGCGTTAAAGAATAATGAAAGGCAAAGTAATAATCGCCGGGAGTTTCAATCTCAAAGTTCTTTACATATACGCGCCATTCTGAAACCCAACTGTCATAAAGAACAAAATCTTCCAAAAAATCCATTTCATAAACATCTGATGACGTTCCATATAGAATTTCCAAACCGGGGTCTCGCTCTCCCGGATATGTAGGACGCATAGCCCAGAATGCAATGCTGTATGTTCCAACTTCTTGCATAATCATTGGTTGCGAAGTAATTAAGTACTCATCCGCCCCTAATGACAATCGTGGAGTCACTTGAAGCGAGCCGCGCCCGCCGTCTGCATCCTCATTTGCTGTCCACCATCTCCAACTCCAAGCATCATCGTTGCCGTCAAAGATTGTCCAATTTGCTTCAAAATCTTCTCGTGTATCAAACTTTTCAACAAAAGGCAGTTCAAACGGCTCGGTTCTTTGGTATTTTGCCGTTATTTGATGTTTTTCAGGGTTGTTTTCAAACGTTTTGATAATTTTTCCGTCTTGATTGACAAACATTCCATCTATTTCAACAACCGTTTGCTCTTGCCTTATATCGGGTCTATCCTTACTGATTTCAGGATTAACACCGTAAGTGGTTTTTTTAGAAACCACACTTTCTTTCCCGTTCACTGTTTCTATTATTCGGGAAGTTTGGGCAGTTAATTTTAATGTAATTGTAAACATAACCGCCACTACCATAAATATATATGCTTGTTTTGTCATTTTTATTTTATTATTAGCATATTTTATTTTTGTTCCTGCACTTTGGGCTTCGCAAGTGTAAGCCTTGTTTGTTCACCGGTTTCACAACTCCGGTGATGCCCGAAAAAAACTCTAATAAGCACAAAAAATCAGCGCGGACAAACTCTTCTCATCTGTTTTTTAAGAAACCAGAATTAAAGCTTAACGCTTCTTTCTGTATATTTCTATACTTTTCTAAGATGTGCCTATAAATTTCACCTTATATCATAAGCAAAAAAATTATTATTATAAAAAATCGCTGCAAAAGTACAATGGATTTTTAAATAGTCAATAAAATTATGGTAAACAAAGTATCTACATCGAAAAAGCTTATTTCGTTGTATTTGTGATAGTTATGATTTTTGAATGGTAAATAATTTTTTGGGAGAGGCAAATTATGGAAAATTATTGGTGAAATAATGCAAATTAAATCAAAAAATATTATTTTTTTTGCAAAAATTTTTAAAATGGAAATAAACATCAGAAAAGCCAAAACATCCTGGACGTGCCCCGTGTTGCGCTACACTTACACGGGGTTATCTACGTTGCACACCTTACGGTGTGCTGCTGGGGTTTTGGGGGTTTCTATGGTTTAAGGTTGGAAGTTGGGTATAGGGCTGGGGTTGTAGGGACAAGGC
>Ga0099364_10013492_pt1 | contig 10956 bp, 6 predicted proteins | sample TergutTh196P3_FD_73070 | JGI IMG/M metagenome (GOLD analysis project Ga0099364, IMG submission 73070) | Microcerotermes parvus P3 segment gut microbial communities from Pointe-Noire, Republic of the Congo - Th196 P3 | ecosystem: Host-associated > Arthropoda: Insects > Digestive system > Gut ... | reverse complement strand
GCAAGTGTTTACTGCGCGCGATGCATAATAACTGCTTCGGTTTCCACAAGCGTCGCAAGTATAATCATTGCACAGCAATCGGCGGGAATATTATTGCAACCACGCAAAACCATACCATGCGTCAAATCGGTTCAAGCTCTCATGGCGCTCTGAAATATCTAACGATGGATCAATACGAACATTTCGCGCGCTCGCCGCTAATCAGCGATATTTCATACAGCAGGATACTCGGATTTGCAGAAAACGAAGCGCTGAGAAAAGAACACTGCGAGATTCGTTACGCCGAAGATAAAATTGCGCGTTGGGGTTTTTCGCTCCCAAGCGTTGGCAGAATGCCTCAAGCGAAAGGTGAAATCGCTTGCAGCACAACAGTCCTTGACCTGCTCGGGATCCCTGTTGAGATTGGCGCATCCGTCCCCCTTGAGTTCACCGTGGGCAAAGCGAGTTATTCCGAATCCTTCACGCTTTGCGGCTATTGGGAAGGCGACCCCGTTATGATGGCGGGGTAGGTATGGTTCTTTAAGCAGAATCTGACGGTGATGCCGTCGGTGTTCAGCCTAGTACCGCTTCTCACAGTCTGCGCCACAGTGCCGCTCGTTTGCTATGCAAAGCTGACACGGGATAACTTGGTGGAGCGGTTGCGGGTGGAGTAAGAGCAGGTTACGACTGACGCTGTCAGTGGCTATTTTGAGCTTCTCACAAATACATGATATCGTCACAACGACACTTTGCCAACACAGTTACGTTTCTTTGTCTTGACATTTGCGATGAGTTGCGATACGATGGGGTTAGGGGTGGTTGCATGGAATTGACTGCCGAGAAAATCCCGATAATAAAGGATGGGAAGCGATACCTTTGCACTGCTGAACTGCTGGATGTAAAAGGTGGACGGCATGTTGTATATGTTTCTGAAGACGGAACTGTGATAAAACAGGAGCCGTTATTCAGATACAATGAAAGAATTAAAAGGCGTGCGACAAGCTCGTCATCTCGTTCTGTAGATATACTTCCCGTTAAAGAGCGTCTGATCGTACAACAAATGCGCGATTTTATTAATGATACAGACCCGGACGCCTACTACGTCGCACTCGTAGCCGGTATTAGAAAAGTAGGAAAAACAACGGCTTTAAAACAATTGCAGGCGAGTTATCCTAATGCCGCTTATATAGATTTCCAAGTTGAAGGTACAGAAGCTACCTTAGAAACAGCCTTAGAACGCAGCGCAAATCCGCTTTTATTAGATGAAATCACGCATTTACCTGATTTTGAAGTGACAACACAGGAAATTTATAACAGAGCTGTTAGGAATGGCACTAAGGTATTGATCACAGGCTCTTCATCAGCGCATATAGTTAAACTCAGCAGATCTAAGCTTGGCGGTGGGCGTGCGCGTTTATTTAGGCTGCCGCCTATTATGTTCGTTGAGTATCTATATCTTACAGGACGGATACCCAGTTATAGTGACTATTCTATGGTGAAGAATGAAAGTTTTGCAGATTACCTGCTATTAAAGGGGCTTGTACCTAATTTACGCATACAGTTTGACGCGGATTATTTTGATACTTTTTATAGTGAAATTAAGGATGGAAATGAAAAACGAGGGTTATCCAATTCGTTAGTTGACCTTAAAGAAGGCGATTTAATGCACATGGCTAATCTAATTGCTTATAAATTAAATGAGGCTGCAACCTATGATAAGTCTGTAGGTCATTTGCTGCCGAAAGACGGTAAAATAGGTAAGAGAGAGTATAATAGTCTAAAAAACTTAGAGATAGAAACGCCAAAGTGGAGCAAAATCGATTTATCCAACGTGTTTGTTGATGAAAGCTATAAGGCTGCAAAAGATGTTACAGCACAAGATAAAGCACGCATCTTAAACTTTTTGTTATGGGCGGGATTAGCCAATATCGAATTTACAAAAGAAAGTGACGAAGCAAGATTACAAGGAGCCGGCGATATTGTCAGCCGTTTGAACGAATGTACCAGCACGCAAGAATTACAACAATTATTTGATGAAGTTTCTATTTGCTTTACAACTCCGCTTTTCTACACGCGGCTTGGTACTGATATTGTTTCGCGCATGGGTATTGATGTAGAAAGCTTATGTAAAGGCGATATGCTCGGAAGAATGTTAGAGGTGTATCTGCGAGGCGCCGTGACGCTGCGCTCAGTAAATAGGATTATGTCTTCGGTGAAATTGGACTATATAGACGGCTCCGGCGAAGTTGATGTTTTTGATGCAGACGCAGGTCTTTTAATAGAGATAACCTGTAGCAATAAAAGCACAAAGAGGATAAATCTTCAAAATTATATGAAAGACATGGAACTGATCCGCGTGTGTTCGACTGAAAGCATTGATGATGTTTTCGGATGTTATCATAGAATACCTTATGCAAAGCTATGTTGTATGCTGGACACGGGCGATATTTTTTCTATGCTGCCGAGGGTTAAGGGCAGCGAGCAGATGTAGTATAATATGGCGAAACCGTTAAAAAACATGGTAAACGACAATATTTTCCGCGTTTCTTTCAAAAGTGTAAGATTTTAGAAAGATTTGTGGCATTTTTCTGATTTCCGTTATATAATGGATATGTGCAAGGAGATTGAAAAGCGTGAGCATTTTTGGCATTTGTTGAATGTGCAGTTGGAGTTTTCTCAGCATTTGTTTGCAGGAGGTGGCACTTCATGGTAAGAATCATTGAAACCCCTGTTATGATGTCGCGGGAAGAGATGAAATCAGCCTTTGAAGGAAAATGGATTTATATAGTTAATTGCGAATTTTCGCTCGGCGACCGTTTAGTTAGGGGCATCCCGGTCGTGGTGGCCGATATGCAGTTCGAGAATGTAGATTCTGGTATTTACGACCAATATGACGCGGAAGAATATGGCGAAAAATTGTCCAAGTCGTTTCTTGACACGGTCGGCTTGTTTCGTTCTATAAGTCTGGGGTAGCGCAGTGGTAGATTATAGTTTCAAAGAATGGCAGTTTTCGGAATTTGAACGAGAGGGCGGGCACATGGTCATTCGCGTGTCCATCTTTGTCAGCGACGCAAACGCCTCAAATATTGACCTAATATTTGATACAGGAGCATTCGTTACTGTTTTGTCAAGACCTACCGCAAGAAAAATCAACTTGCCGCTCGGCTTGGGGAAACCCGCGACGCTTCGCGGGTTCAGCCGTAAACACGATATTATTGCTGGTGAACTGATTAACATTCCCCGCCTCATGATTGGCAAACACTTCATACATGATGTAAAAGCGGTAATCCCTTTGGATGATGTCGATGTAGCCGAGGTTTTGGGCGAGAATGTTTTGGAATACATGAACTATACTGTTGACCATAACAAGGACGTGATCTTTTTTCAAGTGAACCCTAATCCCAAACCTTACAAAAACAATGAAAAGGGCATTGATTTGTCCTGCGGAAATGTGTTGCTGGCAAATTATCACCAACACATAAACAATCGATAAAGAGTGTATTAAGAAATCCAACACGGTGCCCATTCGGAAGCAAGGACGTATGTGTTCATCTTAAGTTCCGCGTTTCTTACAAAAGTGTAAGATTCTCGAAAGATTCTCGAAAGGAATGTCTGCTATACTGTTGACAGTCGTAAATATCGACTGTCATTTTTTCGTGCGGAGGAAACAATATGAGTGTACTAAAAACAACCAATCTAAAAAAATACTACGGCGCAAACGCAGTGCCTACCACCCGGCTAACGGACAAACAAACCAAGCAAAACGGGCAGACGATTGTGCTGATAACCCATAACCCGGAAGTCGCGCAGATGGCGGATAGGACTGTTCGGAGTTGAGGGCGCGATTGCTTCAAAATCAATTAAACGAAGCCGCCGAAACTTCCGCGCAACGGTTATATCTCTCACGGTCAGCGTGACACTGCTTATTGTCGTGGGTTCGTTCGGGGAGCAAATGCGAACAATGACCGATGTTTTCTACCCCGACATAGACGCGACAGTCGCCATGCAGTTTGTCACAAGTATGTCAATCGACCATAATGGCGAAATTGTCACAAGGGACTTTGCCACGATTGACAGCGAGCAAGCGGGCAACATAACTGAGCAACTGCGCGGGTACGGGGATACGCCTGTGTACGGCGCAGGTCTTGAATACCGTTCGTATGAAGCAAGCATACCGAGGGAAATGATGACGCCGAAACTGCTTGACATCTATGGCGACCTTTTTGACGACGAGTTTGTGCTTGGCATTGCGTTTGCCGTCGCCGACGCGGTGAATTACGCCGAGTTGTGCGAAATTGCGGGCGTTCCCGTCGGTTCTAACATACTTGTCAACCGATACACGCATTATCAGGATGGAGGGCGTGAGGTGTTTGCGCCGTATATTTTCGGCAATCAAGCACTGCGGGTAACGGGGCGGTATGACGATATAGCGTTCGACCTGCCGCTTCACGGCGAGCTTGCTATGACGGATGTACCGGGCGAAATCTATTACGCAAGCACGGGCTCGGTGATTGTAATCGTCCCGGAGTTTGATGTGACCGAATATTTTTGGTTCGCAAAACCTACCGACAAAGACGGATTTATTGAACACGCTTTTGACGTTTTGGACGGAATCACCTTTGGCGGGAATGAAGCGCAGGCAAACACCAGCATCGTAGACATTGAGGCGCAGATTGAAGCCATGCGGGGCATTCCACGATTGATTACCGTTTTCGTCTACGGCTTTGTGGGTATGCTGACGCTGATTGGGCTGACAAACGTAATCAGCACGATTTCGGCTAATGTCCGGCTGCGTTCGCGTGAGTTTGCTTTGCTCAGGAGCGTAGGCATGACACATGGCGGGCTGCGGCGTATGCTAAACCTTGAAAGCATACTGTGTTCCTTGAAATCCTTATGCCTGGGTGTGCCGCTTGGGATAGCGGGGTCATATCTGATTTATAGCGGTATGGTGTCACCTGTGACGACCGCTTATACACTGCCGTGGATTCCCATTTTGCAATGTGTTTTCGGAGTGTTTATCGTCACTTGGGTCGTAATGCGGTTCTCGGCATCGAAACTCAGAGGCGGGAGCATCGTTGAAGCATTGCGCTTAGAAAGCGGAAATTAGGAGCGTTGGACACAAGTCTAAATGTTCGGATTTTTAAGCGGATTTTTTGCCGGGCAAGGCAGATTTATACCTTAAATGATGCGGCTGTACACTTTTTAGTATGTGTTTGGAAAACACCCCTATCAGTATACAGCTTATTCCGATTTTTTGATTTTATTGATAATCACATCATAATACTCCGGCAAATGAGGCAGATGGCAGTTTACGCACGTTTTGATGCGCTTAGCTGTGTACTCAAACTTTCCGCCGCAATTGCTTCTAAGATTATAAAGCGGGCAAAAACAGAAAATGCAGTTAAAGCTTTCATCATCAATTCCCGCATGGCATGGAAAGTATTCACATTGGCTGTTTTCAAAAAACTTACTGTTGTTTTCCAACCTAACGTCTCCCTCCCGTCAAAATGGAGTCATTCCCGCAGCGCAGATTCGATGTCACGTAGTTGCGTTTCCCACAGCGCGACTCCCTCATGGTTTATTATATCGACATTACCGCCCTGTATCTCGCCGAGCGGTTCAAGCCGCCCCTCCATATCGCCTTCAATAATCAGATAATTCTGCCGCAGGCGTTGCAAAACGTCCTCGTCCGGATTCCACTTGCCCCTGCTTTCCAGTTCAAGAAGCCTTCGCCCGATTTCCTCCAAGGCGTGAGGGTTAGCGTATTCCAGCCATTCGCGCATTTCTTCGTCATTTATGGTTTTTTCGGTGATTCTGTCCAAAAACTCGTCGCTGAAGCTATCTGTTACGACCTGTGCGGAAAATACATTTTGCATGGAATGCATAATATCAGCTGCGCCGTCATATCCGCGCGTTTTGGCACTCTCTATCCAAAATTCGTTTAGAATAGTGTCCTCTGCTGTACGTCGTATGCTCTCATCCAACGCTTGCGTCACAGGTGCCGCGCCTGCCTCGCTGATAGACTGGTATTGTCTTATCTCGCGCCTGCCAAGTTTTTTGGCAAGCAACCTGTACCCTCCTTGCACCTGCACCCCAAATCCGCAAGCCAGCGCGTTCATGCGTCGTGACTGCGTAATGTCGGTGGATAATTCAACTTTCTTCGCTATATCAACAAACTCGCGCACCTTGCGTTCGCCGTCAAGGCCCTTACCGTATGCGAATGCGCTTGATTGAGTAAAGTATTTTATGAGGTCGTCCTCGTTTTTCCATGCCGAAGCAAGCAGAGCAAGGTTGATACCCGAGCCGTAAGCGCCGGGCGGGTCTCCAAATATGCGAACCGCGCGCTTTTCCTCATCCGGCTCGATGTCAAACTCAGTGCGATACTCCCGGATATGTTTACTGATATAGTTTTGCTCCTCATCTTCCCCCAGATTGGCCGCAATAAGCACAGCTTCGTCCATCATTACCACAACGGACGGCCATGTGTCGCGCAGCACGCCGGAAATCCTTACGGTTACGTCGATTCTCGGACGGCCTAGCTCTTCCGGCGGTATAACCTCAAGCCCGGTGACACGGCCCTGTTTGTCCCATACGGGGCGTATACCAAGCAAATGCAGAAACTGTGAAAGCTGCTCTCCGCCGGAGCGTGTTACGTCAAGCGAAATCATATTCATCGCTATCTGCTCCGGTAACCTGCCCTCGTCCTTCAGATATTGCCCCAACAATTGCTCCGCAAGCTCGACGCCGCGCGACCAGGCTGCTTTTGCCGGCACCTTGTCGATTTGCATACCGAACATGTTTCGCCCTGTTGGTATGATATTTCGCCCATTTTCGTCGGGCATACCGCTTTCGCCCGCTGGGATGTATCCGCCGTTCAGTCCGAGAATGAGGTTGTCCATCTCAAGTCCCGTGCTTAAAAGGCCGCGTTCCAACTCTTCAAAATCCTGGCCCTCCAGCGGGACTGAGTCTACCACGTTCTCGGACTGCCAGACCTCGCGCACAAAGCGACGTATTTCCTCATTCGACGGGTTTTGTCCAAAAATATGCGGCTCGGTGCTGATGTGTCTAGCGATGTCCGCGCGGCGTATCGCTTCGCGCACATCGGAAAGCGCGGAGCCAATGTCACCGTTGCCGATTATCCTTTTTGCCGCCGGGACTTCATCAAGCAGCAATATTATTTTTTCCCTGAGCAACCCAACCTGACTGCTGCCTAGCTGGGTTGCGTTTTGATATTCATCAATCAGCCGGGACAACTCCGTAGCTTTCTCATCAACGCCCATGCTCGCGGGCGGCAGGTAGTCGGTTATAACGGAATTCAGCCTGCGTTTGGCTAGCATGCTTTCGCTGACGGCCCCTACGTTATACGCATAAAGACTGGGCATGCTGTCCGAGACGATTGACGGCCAGCATGTTTCCGACAGACCGCTGACTTTGCCCGGAAGATATTCCGCACTACCGTCCGTACCGATATCGATGATGGCATCCGCCTCAAAAACGTCCCGCAAATAACGATAGGCCGCCAAATATTGATGCGGCGGGGGACATGCCGGGTCGTGCAGTATTTTGCAAACTTCCCCGGTGCATTTCGCGCCGTAGCATCCCCGCTTGGGCTGTATCATCATTAGCACGTTTCCAAACACAAGACCTGTTATCACGAGGCTGTCACCGACGACCATACCCTCGCCTGGCGGCTCGCCCCACACGCGCTCCATATACTCGCGGTTTGCCTGCGGAAGCTGCGCAAAATATCTATCGTATTCCCCATTAACCGGCATTTTGTAAATACATCCGCCTGCTTCCACAATATCCTCCACCGATGTCCATCGGAAATCGGAAAACGCCTTTTTCGACATGAACAGTTCGAGCAGGGCCGCACCATTTTTGGGGATGTCCGTGATGTGGTAGCCTTCGGCTGTCAACCGGCATAGAATCCTAACAGCGCTTTCCATCGCGTCAAGCCCGAACGCGCGCCCTATCGTCGCTTCCACACCGCTGCATACCGCATTATGGAGCATCAAAGCGACTTTTTTCTCCGTGTTTTCTTTCACCCTTAACTGCACCCAAGATGAAATGCGCCTTGCGGCGAGCCTCACACGTTCAAATAGCGGTTCAGCCATGCCGTCACGGCCCTGAATGCTGATTATAATCGGTTCAATCATACCCTGAGTTTCCGGTATGATAAGCGAGGATGGCATATCCTCCGCTAGCGGGTTGTTGCTGCTGCGCCATCCGGATTCGTTTTGATAGTAGCTTTGCACGGGTGAGAACACAGGTATTCCCAATCGTTTGAATTCCATGATCGATTGCTCCGAAACCGTTCGTCCGCCCCTCGCCATCACCGCAAACATACTCATAATGACCAAACCTTGTATAAACACTTTGCCACCTTTGTAAAAACACAGCTCCGAGAGCTCCGCAAAATCGGGGCTGTTTTTGTCTGTGGACGAAAACACCGGTATTGCACCGACGCCATGGCTCATAAGTTCTTCGCTCAGCGCTTTGATTGCGGCGAGGTTTCCGTTAACCCACGCGTGACGGTGCGTGTATATGGCAACATAGCGCGCGAACTGTAGGCCGGATACATCGAGGTAATCTTCAAGCGAAGCATAAACGACATCACTGTTGAAGCCGAATATCCCATAGAACGCAGTTTGCTTAGGCAGCTTAGGAATACCTGCGGAGCCATCACCGAAGACGCACACGAGGTATTTCTCCAGCTCGATGATGTTTGCGTCCCTGCCGAACGTGATATACCGGTTTATCTCACTGATATGTTCCGGCTCCGCGTTGCCCAACCCCAGGACGGCAGCGCTGCCGCCTACAGGCACAAGCACTGCCGCACCTTTGATTTTGCCTAAAAATCCCTCGTATGCAAATTCCATAGACATGCTCGTGTATAAAACGACAGTCTTACGTATGCCTTTTATTATCTCGGCCGCCAACCGCTCAAGCTCCTTAGCATCGTAATTCGATATCGCTATGACCTCGCTTTGCCACAGCCTGTAATTAAAACTGCATTCAATACATATAATTCTCATAATATGATCACAACCCCTCAAGCTCGCCTTCGGTGGCGAGGAAAATGTTTTTCAACTCGCTAAGCATCTCCTCCGACGCATCCCACATGCCGCGCTGAGCCGCCTCCAAAAGCCGTTCGCTCATAGCGTGCAGCGCCCACGGGTTAACAGACTCTATCCATTTGCGTATTTCGTCGTTGAGCAGGTAATTCTTCGCTATCATGTCGTACATCCAGTCGTCCACAACGTCGCTCGTAGCGTCCCACCCAAACACGATATCCACCATTGCCGACATCTCTTGCGCGCCCCTATACCCATGCTCCATAAGCCCTTGCGCCCACTTCGGGTTTGCGATCCTCGCGCGCATTATGCGCGATGTCTCCTCATGAACCGTCCTTGTTTGGACATTTTCCGGGTCTCCCGCATTTGTGGAGTAGGATACCGGCGCCTCGCCGCGCAGCGATGTCACAGCGCTGATAAGCCCACCATGGTAGTTAAAAAAGCAGTCGTCGTCGAGCATATCCGCTTCATAAGACGAAATGTTTTTTATCGTCACGTCGGTCACGGCCATCCTGCGTTCAAAAAGCGCCTGATATTTGGCGCCATGCACTTTTCTGCCGTAGGCGTGGCTGCCCCAATTTATGTATGCGCGGCCCAAATCTTCAGGTGTTTCCCACTTTTTACTGTAGATCATGATATCCACGCCTGCGCCGTATGTTCCCGGCGGGCAGCCGAAAACGCGCAGGCTCGCATGTTCGAACGCCTGCTCGCGGCTCATCCCGTCGCATATGAATTGCCCTATGTCCTCGTCTATGTGCTTCTTTATATAATTATCCTCATGCGATTCGTCAAGCGACGCGACGAGGTTCACCGCGTCCTCGATGCGCTCTATGAGGTTCGGGAAAGTATCGCGGAACAAACCGCTGATCCGGAGCGTGACGTCTATTCTCGGCCTGCCAAGTTCTATCAGCGGTATGACCTCCAACCCTATCACGCGGTCGGTATTGCCAAGCCACACGGGGCAGACGCCGTAAAGGTACATGATTTCTGCAATATCGTCGCCTGTGGTTTTTATCGTCTCGCCTGAGTACACTACGATTGCGATGCTTTCAGGTAGCCGTCCTTCCTCGCGCTCATGTTTTTCCAAAATTCCGTCAGCCAACCGCTTTCCGGTCTCCCACGCGGCTCGGCTCGGCACGGCGGTCGGGTCTATCATATAGAAATTGCGCCCTGTCGGAAGGATGTGCGCGTTGCCGCGGCTCGGCGCGCCTGATGGCCCCTGCGGCACAAACTGCCCGTTTACCGCAAGTATAAAGTTTGATATCTCGTCGGTAGTGGCGTCAAGCTTCGCTGTGAGCGTTTCCGTCACGTACATGAGGCACTCCCGCAGCTTATCCGTATCGCCGCCCGCCGGCAGGTCAGCGATAATGCCATCAACCGCTTCTGCTGTATATCCCGATTCGACAAGCTTTGCAAAAACCTCGCGCCCTTTTTCGTCGAGTTGCTCGCCGATGTCTCCAAGCGCGGCTGCAAGCCCCTCGCGCAAGGACGGCACATTGCCGTTGCGGATATTTATAAGCAGCCGGAGCATATCTGCATAACGCACGTCTTTTGGCGGCTGTCCGAATATGTGCAAGCCATTTTTCACCTTTGAGGACTTGATTTCACAAAGCCAGGTATGTATACGCTCTATGCAGCCCTCAACATCGCCAAAAAACTCCGCCTCGCTCATCCCCAGGTCGGTATTTACGCCCTGCTCCCCGCACTGCCGCCAAATCATCGCGGAAAGGTGCCCAAGCTTTCCGGGGTCGTTCTGCCTTGCGCTGTTGTATTGGGCTATAGTGTCGTCAATCGCGGCAAGCTCGCCGTAAAGCCCGCTGTCTGTCATGGACGGGATAAGGTGGTCGATGATAACTGCGTCTGTGCGGCGTTTTGCCTGCGCGCCTTCGCCCGGGACGTC
>Ga0099364_10013491_pt1 | contig 10956 bp, 10 predicted proteins | sample TergutTh196P3_FD_73070 | JGI IMG/M metagenome (GOLD analysis project Ga0099364, IMG submission 73070) | Microcerotermes parvus P3 segment gut microbial communities from Pointe-Noire, Republic of the Congo - Th196 P3 | ecosystem: Host-associated > Arthropoda: Insects > Digestive system > Gut ... | reverse complement strand
CAAGTACCCTTGAAAAAATTATACTCTTTTTCTTATGTTTTTCGCGCTTGGATTTACGCCCCCGAAACGTTACTTTTTCGTAAACGCTCAGAGGCGCGCGCTCGCTTGTAAAGCGGTTTCACTTGACCACAATAGCGGCTAGTTTGAAGAATTGCCAGTAAACCCGGCAGTATCTATATACTGTCATTAATATACCGCTTTTCTTTTTCTTTGTCAAGCGCTTTTTTGAAAAATTTAGGGAAAATCTGATATAATGTTTATTTATGGAAAAACATCTGGAAATCGTCAATATGTGGAAAAATTGGCAGATAAAATCTGCTTCTGATCTTGATGAACGGCTTTACAATTTCAGGATTCTTTTTGCATATCATTCCGGGAAAATCGAAAACGAAGCTATAACTTATCACGACACGCGGGAGATATTTGAAAATGGGCGTGCGATAAATTTTACCGGCGATCCCAGAGCTTTATTTGAACAAAAAAATCAAAAAACCTGTTATGAACTGCTTAAACAAAAAATTATCGCCCGCGAGCCGTTATCTGTTTCGCTTGTGCTGGAAATCCACGAGACACTCACAAGCGGCACTTACGATGAACGGCGGTTTATTGAACGCGGGGAACGTCCCGGCGCATTTAAGAAATATGACTATGTAATTGGACGTACAGAAGTAGGTTCTACACCTGTAGATGTACCCGGCGATATAGCCAACTTGCTAGATGAAGTTCAATTATATGACGGAAATGAAATTCTAAAAGTTGCGGCATATTTTCATCTTTGTTTTGAATATATCCACCCTTTTGCGGACGGCAATGGCCGTGTTGGCAGAACGCTTTTAAATTATTTTTTGATGACTCATGACCATCCGCCGTTGATTATCTACGAAGAGAACAAAGCGGAGTATTATTCCGCGCTTGATACCTATGACAAAACAGAGGATATATCCCCTATGTACGACTTTCTTTGTAAAGAGCTTGAACGTACATGGGAAAAGACGGTTGACAGAGGATCGATGCCGGAGAAAACTGGTTTTCAGTAAAGTACCGTTTCTCCGGCGGCGGGTTACAAATTTTTACAGCGTAATTATTTAATACATAATAAGCTGCATAAGCTTTTCTGGACCTTTGACAGTACCTTCGGCGTCTAAAAAACTTTCTTTTTTAAACAAAGTAATATAAATCCATTTATCATCGTCATGTTTTCCAATTGCAGAAAACCAATATTCATCTTCATCAATATCAAGTTTTGTTTCCAGCACTTCTTCCACCTTCGTTACCAATTTATCAAAATCCGCTTTGTTTCTGTTTATCCAGTAAAGAAATAAAGAGCCTGTTATATACCCCTGATATTCGGGTATCGCGTTTTTTATTTCGTTAAATTGAGCCAAAGTAATTCCAACTGATTCCAATTGAGCTTGACTAGGATTATTTTTACTGAGCCCGGGAATGACTGGAGTGGGCTCGCTGCCACCGCCACCCCCTCCTCCACCACCACCGCTATCGCAGGAAACAAAGGAAAACCCAATTACCGTTACGAGTACGATAATCCAGAATAGTTTAAATAAGTTTTTCATAGAAAACTCCTTTTTTTGACATACATTTTCACAAGAAACTGCAAGTAAATCTTACAGTTCTATACTAAATATATAGAACTATATGATTTTTGTCAATAGGTAAATCTTATAGTTCAATAGGATATATATAGATTGAAAGGAATAATTGGCATGGACGGACAGGAAATAAAAGCCACATTAGGGAAAAACCTCAAATTTATAAGGAATCACAGACATTATTCCCAGGCACTTTTAGCCGAAAAAGCCGATATTTCTATTACTTTTTTGAGTACCATTGAAAGGGGGCTTAAATTCCCAAAGCCTGCTGTATTGGGAAAAATAGCTGAATGTCTGGGAGTGGAAGTCAACGAACTTTTTAAAACAAATTCTGCACCTAATATTGCACCTATTATTGTGCGTAATGACAGTAAAAAAATGTTAGACCGCCTTTCTAAAGTAATGACCAGAAAAGTTAATCTTGCGGTTAATAATGCTATGGAAGGAGTTTTTAAGGATTTTATGAAGTAAATTTAAAAATTATGGACGATAGCCTATTTCTCTTATTTTTATACTATTAGTATCTGCGCAAATGTCGTATAACACGCATTGGAAGTCATTATTATTCAAGAAATAGATTTTAGGAAAATACCTTTTCAACCCCTACCACAAACTTGCAAGTTGTACAGCTAAACCAACTGTTACAGGTAAGACCAGGTTGTCATAATCTTCCAAAGGCAGGGCTTCTACGCACATGGCTGTAAAGGCGGCGACGGCGGCAATGTGAAAACTTGAGGAAACTGCGTAAGCGCTGACAAAAACTGCGGCAAAACATGCCATAGAGCCTTCTATGCTTTTGCCGTAAAGGAAGGACGGATGCCATTTACTGAAGAATTTGCCTACCAAGCCTGCAAGGCTGTCGCCAAAGGCAAGGGCGTAAATCCCGATCGCGGCCGCAGGAGAGGGGTACAGAAGCAGGGCAAGCAGAGCGCCCAGCCCAAGAGTAACAGGACCCATTACAAAACGGTCAAAATCGCGCGGTCTTGAAGCCATGCTGGTTAAACCAGAAATTATGGGGATTTTAACGCCGGAAAGACGTAAATACTCCATAACTGTATAGCCTAAAATGCCAATCATCAGAAAAACCACTGTAAATGGCCTGTTTATAGCCGCCATTGAGGGGCTAAGAGCTATAAGTGAATGAATAACTTTTCTGACAATTTCAGCCTTTAATTCATTTGTTCGGCTGTTTATATACGTAGTCAGGACAATACCCTTCTTTATAAAAATTGACGCATGAACCTTTACAAAAAATAAACCTTTAAAAAAGCCTCATGTTACAAATATAGTATCGATTTCAAAAAAAAATGTCAATATAAAAAAGTAAAAATCAATATTTTATTCTATTATTTAATATTGAAATATCATTTGTATCTCAATATAATTACCTCACTATGAAAACAACGACAGGGCATTGGGCTGACGAAGCAGCGGCAAAAATTATCTTTGAAAAGGGCGAAAAAACGCTCTATACATGCGCATCGGGGATTACCCCTTCGGGTACTGTGCATATTGGCAATTTCAGGGAAATTATCTCTGTAGAACTGGTAGTTCGCGCTTTGCGGGATATGGGTAAAACCGTGCGTTTTATTTATTCATGGGACGATTATGACGTATTTCGTAAAGTTCCAAAAAATATGCCAAAGCAGGAAGAACTGGAAAAATACCTCCGCCTGCCAATCACTATGGTTCCCGATCCCTGGGAGCGGGATGCAAATTATGCCCGTCATCATGAAGTTGATGTTGAAAATACCCTTCCCAAATTGGGAATACACCCCGAATATATTTATCAGGCCGAGCGATACAAGGCATCAAGTTATGCACAGGGTATGCGTAAAGCGCTTGAAAAACGTGAAACACTAAAAGGAATACTCGATAAATTCCGTGATGAAGACCACAAAATTCAGGGAGAATGGTGGCCTGTCAGCGTGTTTTGCGGTAAGTGTAATAAAGACGAAACTGAAATTGACGGCTGGGACGGCGAATGGGGTTTACGCTACCATTGCAATTTCTGCGGCCATGCGGAAACAGCCGACATTCGCAGTACAAAAGGCGTCAAGTTAGTTTGGCGTGTCGATTGGCCGATGCGCTGGGAATATGAAAAAGTCGATTTTGAACCTGCTGGCAAGGAACACCACAGCGCCGGAGGTAGTTTTGACACCGCGCGTCATGTTTGCAAAGATGTATACAACTGGGACGCGCCTGTTACTTTCCGCTACGATTTTATCGGTACAAAGGGAACGCCCGGAAAAATGTCATCGTCATCGGGTAATGTTCTTACTATAGAAGATGTTATGAAAGTTTACACGCCCGAAGTTACGCGCTATTTATTCGCGGGAACAAGGCCTAATACCGAACTCAATATTTCTTTTGATCTTGATGTGATAAAAATTTACGAAGACTACGATAAAACTGAACGCAAAGCATGGAAACTGGAAGCCGCAAAGGACGACGCTGCGTATCAGAAAGAACGGCGTATTTATGAACTTTCGCAGATCAGCGTTGAAGGAAAATCTCCGCGTCTGGAAGACATGACTGAACCGTATCAAATTCCGTTTCGCCATTTATGCAATTTGATTCAGATCGCGGACGGCGACATAGACAAGGCGCTTGCCGAGTTGGCGGAAGAAAGCGGTATAAAACCTGAACAACTTTCGGCTCTTAAAGCAAGGGCGGTTTGCGCTAAGTACTGGGTGGAAAACTACGCGCCTGAAGATTTCCGTTTCCGCTTGCTGCCCGCAGGTGGAGCGTCCGCCCTTTCGCCGACGGAGAGGGAAAAACTCCGTACCCTTTCCGATGTGGAAAAAAACGCCGTTCGTATCCTGCGCGATGACGTGATTAACCGTATAGAAGATTTTACTGATGACAAAACATGCAGCACAGCGGTTTACGCCGCTGCAGAAAAAGCAGGCGTTGACGGCAAGGTTTTGTTTGCCGCTTCTTATCAGGCGCTAATCGGCAAGGAGCAGGGGCCGCGGCTTGCAAGCTTTTTAAGAGCGATCAACAAAGAGCGGCTTTTGGGGATTTTGGCGGACGAATAGAAATCTTACCCTTTCTTTTACTTTATACATTGGGTTATCATGGCATGATTAAGCATAAATATTGACATATTCGTTTTTATTATATTACAATTAAAAAAGTTTTATGAATATAAAATTGACACGCAGAGAAAAAGAAATTTATAACTTACTGATCGACGGCACTGTGCCAAAAGAAATATGCGATGTCTTAAATATAAGTTATGATACAGTTTTATCACATCAGAAGAGAATATACCGAAAATTAAGCGTTCATAGCATTGATGAACTAATTAATAAACATCAGTCAGTTAACAATGATTCTTCCGCCTGTTCCGCAGACGGGCATATTTGCGGTAAAAGACAAGACTATATCATAATACCAAAATTTTGGCTTCCGATAGGGGCGGCAGGCTTTTTAGTTTTATTAATAGGATTGTCATACCTTTTTGGAATGTTATTTTTTGCCGAAAAACCCGTTAAAAATAGAAATCTTTCTGCTTTGGAAGGACTTACAGTCCCCGACCCACTGATAATAACTCTTGAAGATAATTCCCCTTGGGGTTGGATATATAAACTGGAATCGGATATGTTTATATACGATAACGAATTACGCGCATCTCCTTACAAACTTGCAGGAGCAAAAATTATTGAAGATGAAGTTTATTTAATATCATGTACCTTTACATCAAATGTAGATATGATTTGGCTGGATTTTTATTTTTTAGACGAAACGGAAAGAAACGGCGAATTTAGGACTTTACTTTCAAGTTATAGAACAATCAAATTTGATATAGAAGCAAATGTTGAATATAATGAATCTATAGTGGTAAAAATTTTTGAAACCGCAAACGATACCTCAGAAAGAGCCAATCGGCTTGTATTTTGGACAGGACCTGGAACCGTAGAACAGCCAACATTGACTTTTACCAAATTTAGTGTCGAAAAACTCTAAAAATCCGCTTTTACCCAATAAATCACATTAATTTACCCAATTTGTAACATTTTCAAGAGGGTACATACTACCTACAATTTACTAAATAATTTTTTTAGGGGTTGTTATGAAAAAATTTGTAATAAAGTTTGGGAGTATCGCTTTGGCTGTGGTAATCGGGTTCTCAATGGTTGCCTGCAGTGGAGGCGGTAGTGGTTCTTTGGGTGGTACTTCCATTAATAAAACCTATAGAGGAGTTATCAACGAAGATGAGTGTGTACCTTTTACGCGATCCGTTAATTTTACACATTTTACATATTATTCTGACGATGAAATAATTCCATTTCCATTAGAAGCCATTGCTCCCGGTTCAGTAGTAAGAGTAGAAAATGGTACGCTTTTCCTGCAACTGGAAGAAGTAAAAGATGAGTATTTAGAACGTTTTTATTATCTTGATTCTGATGATAATTACGTTCTAACTGATATACGATATTATATTTTACGGCCGGATTTCCAAACTAGAAATGGTTTATATTCTATAGAGTGGGAAAAAGGTGAAATTGTTAGCGGAGGTTCTTGGGATAATTGGGATAGGGACATCGACAGTGATGTTTCTTTATGGTATGTTAATAAAGATTCAGCAGTACATGAATTGAAGTTAAAAAAAGGTTGGAATACAGTTATTTCCAGTTATAATAATATGGGTAGAAGTAGAAGCACCAGTAAACCTGACAAAAGTTTTAGGTGGGTAGTTTCTGAATGGTAGTTTTAATTAAATCTATTTGGCGGATAGACAAAGTTCTGTAAAACTTGTTAATTAACAAGTTAATAATATTATTAGGAGTGTTTTATGTTTGTATGGAAATTGACAATAGGTTTTTTCGAACTGCTTCTGCTGCTGTATTTAATTTTCAATACAGTTATGGGAGGAATTCTTGGCTGGGTATTAGCTGAATTATCCTACACAAGCGGTGCAAAAATAATTGTTATTGGTGTAATTATCGGTTTAATCAATGGTACATTAAAAAGCCTGATTTTTCTTTGTTTGTATAAGAAAAAAATTGTTAACGATTGATAACCGATAATACGGCAAGGTTTCTATAAGAAGAGAACGCGCAATATTTCCAACAAAGAGCAAAAAAGTCAAGATTTTTCCGCAAATCGATGAGTTTTAGTCGATTTAATATTTTATAGTCCCAATTATGGAGTAATCCACAATTTCTCTAATTCTACTACTCTAGCGTCCTGTGATAGATCAGTCATTTTATTATTTGTCTTATGAATGATATTTTAAATACTTTAAATACCCAACAGCGCGAGGCTGTCATGGCGACAGAAGGTTATTTAAGGATTGTAGCTGGTGCGGGCTCAGGAAAAACAAAGGCATTAACTCACAGATATGCTTACCTTGTCAAAATAGGAGGAATACAGCCGCAAAATATTTTGTGCGTTACCTTTACAAATAAAGCGGCGGGAGAAATGCGTCACAGGGTACGTTTGCTTATTGGCGAAGGATATGACACTTCATTAATAACAACATATCATGGTTTTTGCGCGCGTGTTTTACGCGACGATATTGAAAAATTGTTTTATCCCAAAAGTTTTTTAATACTGGATAACAATGATCAAAAAAAGATATTGGAAGAAATTTACGAAGAACTTGAATTAAAACTGGATCACTCAAGTTTTCAGAAAATTCTGACACAAATCAACATAAAAAAAGAAGATATAAGTTATGTCAGAAATCTTGCCGATCCTGAATACAAAAATGAATTTGACAGTAAGAACATTGACGATGTGATTTTTAATATGTATATACAAAGGCAGAAAAAGGTTTTTGGGCTGGATTTTAATGATTTAATTAATTTTACATTTTATTTATTTGAACAGCATCAGGACGTTTTGCAAAAATGGCAGGGGCAGCTTCATTATATTCAGGTTGATGAGTTTCAGGACAGCAGTAACAAGGAAATGAGATTATTAGACATCTTGTCCTGTGTAAATGAAAATCTGTTTGTCGTTGGAGATCCGGATCAAACAATTTATGAATGGCGCGGAGCACAGATAGAAATACTCGTTGATTTTGACAAAAGGCACAATCCCACACAAACAATTATCATGAGCCAAAATTATCGTTCAACACCTCAAATACTGGCCGTTGCCAATAGTTTAATCGATAAAAATACTATCCGGATAAAGAAAAATCTTTTCACAAAAAATTCCGATGGACTTTCTGTTTTACACTTTCACGCAAAAGACGAAAAAGCGGAAGCCGCATGGGTGGTGTCTGAAATTAAAAAAGCGATCAAAAATGAAACCAGAAAATACAGCAATTTTGCAATCCTTTACCGGGCAAATTTTCTTTCGCGTTACATTGAACAGGCTTTACTGGAAGCCGGAATTCCATATCATATATCCGGAGGAGTACGGTTCTATGACAGAATGGAAGTGCGGGACGCCATTGCGTATCTTAGAATGACAGCTTATCAAGATGATATTTCTTTGCTGCGAATTATTAATGTGCCGCGCCGCAAAATGGGAAAAACCAGACTTGCATATTTACGCGCCTGTGCAGAAGAAGAAGACATAAGCCTGTATCAGGCATTGATTAAACGCAGAGACAGCGAAAAGTTTGCCGGCACGGGAGCGGAAGAATTTATCAGCTTGATAGAACAGTTTCGCGACATGAATATAAACCCGTCAAATTTGATGCAACAAATACTTGAACAATCGGGCTATGAAAATTATATCCGTAAAAACGGAGACATGGAACGTCTGGATAACCTTGCCGAACTTTGCAAAGTTCTGACAGAATATGAACGCAGTTACGGTGAAGATCTGACATTGCATGATTTTTTAAATCATGTTGCTTTGCGAAATGATGAAGAAAAATATGAAGAAAACCGTGACAGTGTGCAGTTAATGACAATACATGCTTCCAAAGGGTTGGAATTTCCATGTGTATTTATTGTGGGAATGACTGACGGAATATTTCCATCTTCCCGCACAATAGAAGAAAGAAAATTGATGGGGCTGGAAGAAGAACGGCGGCTTTGTTTTGTGGCAATGACACGGGCAATGGAGCAGTTATATCTGACAGAATCTGAAGGTTATGGAAACGGCGGGATAAGAAAAATTCCCTCGCGGTTTCTTTTTGATATTGATGAAAATCTTTATGAAAGGATAGGTTTTATACCAGAAGACATTATAAAAGAATTACGTACAAAAAAGAGTAAAACTGATATAACTGCCAAAAGTTTTGCTCATTTCGCCGGAGATACGGTAAACCACATAATTTTTGGTAATGGAACAATACAGTCTATCGACATGAAAAAAAGTGTTTATAATATTCTATTTGAAAAAACAAAAAAAGTTAAACCTATCAGTATGGATTATGATTTTTCTGTAAAAATTGATACTCCATTAAATAATGATGATTACTCAGATAATGACATTGAAGATGATAATGGCAACGATGATTACGACGATAATATTTTTGATGATGAATCAATTATGTATGACAAAATGAGATATGGCGAACTGGAAGAAGAATCAGAAATTTCTCCGGCTATTAATACATCAGATTCTAATGAAAAAAATTTATGGAAACGGTCTGAAATTCCACATTCCGGGTGGACTTGTATAGATCTAATTGATTTGGGCAGACAAACCGGCATATGTCAGATGTGCGGCTATCAGATTATCCGTTATGTGCATGTAATGATACACCCGAATTACGGAGGAAGAATAGGCGCAGGCTGCGTTTGTGCAGGTAAAATGGAAGGCAGTCACGAAAATGCCGTTCAAAGAGAACGGAATTTTAAAAACCTGCTAAACCGAAGAAAAAACTTTGTAAATCGAAAATGGAAGCACAGCAAAAAGGGCAATTTATACCTGAATTTTATGGAAGTAAATATCGTTCTGTTGCCGGATAACTACCAAAAAGGCCACTGGCGGTATTTAATAAACGGAAAACCTTCAATAACTTACTCATCACAAACACAAGCAAAACTTGGCGCTTTTGATGCGGCAGTTAAGATAATAAACAAAAAATCCGGCAAATAAACCCCTTACCCTTCCTTTTCGGTATACATAACAGGAGGAAGTCCGGGAAAATGACGCCACCTGACTTTTTCATCGGCAGAAGGAATCTTAAACAGACGCACATTGTTATTAATCAAATCCGCCTCGGCTTCTTTGGGTATGTTATCGTCAGTGAAAACACCGGAAAGTTTGTCAAATTGAATAAGGCTGTGTGTTCCACGCCGGCTGAATTTTGCGGCTTCTGTTAAGATAAAAACTTCTTTGGCAAATTTAGTAAGTTCTATCGCGGTATCAACACGAAGATGATCCCTTCCTGTAAACCCAAAGCCAGGAATAAAACCATCGACGCCGAGGAAGTATTTATCGGCGTAGAATGCTTCTCCGCATTTTATAGTAAGCGGGCCAACCAACACCTGAGATTCCGGCAGAAAAAACCCTCCAAGTATAATGATTTTTATGTTTGACATCTTTTGAATATAATTCGCAATAAAAACCGAATTAGTAATAATGGTTATATTCTTTCCGGTGGCTGCCAATTCTTCGGCAAACAATGTACAGCAGGAGCCGGACTCAAGCATTATGGTTTCACCTTCTTCTACTGTCTGTGCGGCCGCTTTTGCGATTTTTCTTTTTATGGAATAATTAATTGCCATTCGTTTACCAGTACTGTCTGCACCTGCTAAACCGGCATATCCGTGAGTACGGCAGATCATGCCTTTCATTTCCAGGTTGTCTAAATCTCTGCGCAGCGTTACTTGCGAAACATCAAGCAATTCAGCAAGAAGGGTTGTTTTAATCTTTTTATGCGCTGCCAGAAGGTCAAGGATTCTGACTTTTCTATCATTCATTGTGTCCTCCAGATAACATTTCCCGAATAATTACAAATTATCCGGGCATTCCGATTAAATTTCCTAGCCTCATTACGGTAAGGAAAAGCCAATGAAATAATATGTTCAGCGCTGTTGGAATGTAACAACATTCCTATATATAGAAAGTAAGAAAATATTTCAAAAGGTCAAGGAAAATATTAATAAACAACAAAAATAAAACAGATTATTTTATAATTCCAATGAACGGCTTTCTATTTTTTCAAGTGCATAAGCGGCAAACTCTTCTATCTTCATACTCGAAGGAAGCTGTCTGCCGTCGCGAAGTCGTATAGAAACAGTGCCTTCGTCGGCTTCTTTTTGCCCCACAACCAGCATGTAAGGAATTTTGCGCGTCTGGCAGTTGCGAACTTTCGCGTTAAGGCGCGAGTCGTCAAGTTCCGCTGTTACGCGCAAATCTTTCATCTTTAGAATGGAAGCCGCTTTTTGGGCATATTCGTTAAATTGCTCTGCCACAGGAATAACGG
>Ga0099364_10013490_pt1 | contig 10957 bp, 4 predicted proteins | sample TergutTh196P3_FD_73070 | JGI IMG/M metagenome (GOLD analysis project Ga0099364, IMG submission 73070) | Microcerotermes parvus P3 segment gut microbial communities from Pointe-Noire, Republic of the Congo - Th196 P3 | ecosystem: Host-associated > Arthropoda: Insects > Digestive system > Gut ... | reverse complement strand
AGAATTGCTTGAAGCAATTGGAAGCCTTACTCTTGTAGAGGCTGCCGATTTAGTTAAGGCTATGGAAGAAAAATTTGGTATTTCGGCAGCAGCACCTGTTGCAGTAGCCGCAGCATCGGCAGCCGGAGCAGCTGATACTGCAGAAGAACAAACCGAATTTGATGTAATTCTTACCGGATTTGGCGATGCAAAAGTTGCAGTTATCAAAGAAGTAAGAGAAATTACCGGACTTGGTCTTAAAGAAGCAAAAGAATTGGTTGAAGAAGGTGGAAAGCCAATTAAAGAGAAAGTTTCTAAGGCAGATGCAGAAGAAATTAAAAATAAATTGGTTGCTGCCGGAGCGACTGTTGAAGTTAAATAATTTTTTTTAAAAAAAATTAAAAAAAATTAAAAAAAATAAAAAAAATCAATAGTTTTGACTTAATGTAGTCAAGACTATTGATTTTTGTGCGTTTAGAGGCTCATTAAATATTTAGAGACTCGTTAAATGTTGTAAGTTGAAAGTTATAAAAATTTTAGTTTAAGGTTTATAAGCTCATGCAAGAAGCAAAAAAAGTTATTAATTTCGGAAAAATCAACACTCAGATAGAACTTCCTAATCTTATTGAAATTCAGCTTAAATCATATGAATGGTTTTTACAGGCAAATGCAAGTAAACATAAAAATCATGGGTTGCAAGCTGTATTTAGAGAAATTTTTCCTATTGAAAGTGCACATGAAAATGTTGTGCTTGAATTTGAACATTATGAAATAGGAATACCTAAATATTCAGAAAATGAATGTAAAGAAAGAGCACAAACTTATGCAGCACCTCTTAAAGCTACAATACGGCTAATAAGAAAAGATACAGGAGCAGTTCTCGAATCGCAGGTATATATGGGTGATATTCCATTGATGACGACTCGAGGAACATTTATAATAAATGGAGCCGAACGTGTAATAGTAAATCAACTTCACAGATCACCGGGGGTTTTCTTTTTCTTTGATGAAGATGAGCGTATATATCAGGCAAGAATGATTCCCGATAGAGGATCATGGCTTGAATTTGAAATGGATGCCAAGGGTTATCTAATTGGACGTATAGACAGAAAGAAAAAGTTTCCTGTTACTTTGCTTTTGAAAGCTATTGGATACGAAACCAATGAAGAGATTATCGAATTGTTTTACGATATTGAAACAGTTAAACTTAAATCTGAAGAAGATTTTGAAAAGCTTAATGGCAAAAGAACTGCAAAAGATTTAGTAAGCAAATCGACAGGCGAGATAATTCTTGAAGCAGGAGAAAAAATCAATATAGACTTAGTTGATAGAATTAGAGAAGAAAAAATAAAAGAAGTTTATTTAATTGATTTTCCAAATAACAAAGAAGATGGGTTTCTAAGATCTACATTGGAATACGAAGCCGAGTTTTTTAAGAAGAACTTAAAAGTAGACCCTGCGGTAGTTTACACCGATAGAGAATTAGCTACTCTTGCGATTTATACTATTATGCGTCCGGGAGAGGCACTTAATTTAGATAATGCAAAAGCCGAGATAGAGCGATTATTTTTTAATCCTAAAACTTATTCGCTTGGTCCTGTGGGACGATATAAAGTTAACAATAAATTTGGCAGTGATATCAAAGAAGAAATTTTAACAAAAGATGATATAATTTATACGGTTAGATATATTCTATACCTTATTGCCGAAGCCGAAGGCTTTGAAGTTGACAGCAAAGATGCCGAAGGCAATCCGATTAAAAGAATGGTCTACACCATAGTAGATGATATTGACCATCTTGGCAATAGGCGTATACGCTCGGTAGGTGAGCTTGTAATGAATCAAATTAAAGTGGGCTTTCAAAGAATGGAGCGTGTAATCAAAGAAAGAATGATTATTCAAGATTTAGATGTTATTACGCCGCAGGCTTTAATAAGCACAAAACCTATTATGGCAGTAATTAATGAATTTTTTGGTTCGAGCCAGCTTTCTCAGTTCATGGATCAAACAAATCCTCTTGCCGAACTTACGCATAAACGAAGATTGAATGCATTGGGTCCCGGTGGTCTCTCTCGCGATAGAGCAGGCTTTGAAGTTAGAGATGTTCATCCTTCGCATTATGGAAGAATGTGTCCCATTGAAACTCCTGAGGGTCCAAATATTGGTTTGATTGTTTCGCTTAGTACATATGCAAAAATAAATGATTACGGTTTTCTTGAAACTCCTTATCGATTTATAAAGGATGGTGTGGTTACAGATAGAATTCATTATATAACTGCCGATATAGAAGATAACTATAATGTTGCACAAGCAAACGCCGAGATTGATGATAAAGGAAACTTTATCAGAAAGCTAATTCCTTGCCGTAATAGAGGAAACTTTCCATATAAGAGACCAAAGGAAATTCAATATATGGATGTTTCTCCGAATCAAGTGTTCTCGGTTTCTACAGGTTTAATACCTTTTCTTGAACACAACGATGCAAACCGTGCTTTGATGGGTTCTAATATGCAGCGTCAGGCTGTTCCTCTAATGGTAGAAGAGGTGCCTCTTGTTGGTACAGGTATGGAGAGACAGGCCGCCTATGATTCAGGTGTAATGCTAATTGCGAATAAGTCGGGTGAAGTTATTTCGGTAGATTCGTCTAATATAAAACTGAAAACATCTTCGGGTGATATCGAAGATTACAATTTATTAAAGTATAAAAGAACAAATCAGGGAACTTGCTTTAATCAAAAGCCCATTGTTAAAGAGGGGCAAAAAATAAAAGCAGGAGATGTTTTGGCCGATGGACCTGCTACTGCCGAAGGTCGATTAGCTTTGGGTAAAAATATTTTAGTGGCATATATGCCTTGGATGGGATACAATTTTGAAGATGCTATTTTGCTGTCAGAAAGACTTGTTGAAGAAGATATTTTTACATCTATACACATTGATCAATTTGAGGTTGAAACCAGAGAAATAAAACTTGGACCGGAAATTATTACTCGTGAGATTCCAAACATTAACGAAAAGGCATTAAAGTATCTCGATGAAGATGGAGTTATTGGAGTAGGTGCTTATGTAGAATTTGGAGATATTCTCGTAGGAAAGGTTACCCCAAAAGGCGAGCAAGACCTAACCCCTGAATATAAACTTCTACATTCGATTTTTGGTGAAAAAGCAAGAGAAGTTAGAGATACTTCTTTGCGTGTTCCCAATGGAGTTGAGGGCATTGTAGTCGATGTGAAAAGGTTTTCACGAAAAAATCATGATGAACTGCTTCCGGGAGTAGAAGAACTTGTAAAAGTTTATATTGCCGATAAAAGAAAAATATCGGTAGGAGATAAAATGGCAGGTCGTCACGGAAACAAGGGTGTAATTTCAAGAATAATACCAACATATGATATGCCCTATATGCCCGATGGTACACCGGTTGATATTGTGCTAAACCCATTATCAGTTCCATCTCGTATGAACTTGGGACAGCTTTTTGAAAGTGAATTGGGTTGGGCGGCTCATGCAACAAATTCTCTTATGGAAACTCCAATATTTGATGGTGCAAACGAAGATGATATAAGAAAAGCTTTAAAAGATGCCAATCTGCCCGAAACTTCAAAAACTGTATTATACGATGGCAGAACAGGAGAACCTTTTGAAGGCGAAGTTATGGTGGGACATGTTTATATGCTTAAACTTGCTCACATGATTGATGATAAAATTCATGCTCGTTCTACGGGTCCATATTCATTGGTAACCCAGCAGCCACTTGGAGGTAAAGCTCAGTTTGGGGGACAACGGCTTGGAGAAATGGAAGTTTGGGCACTTGAAGCCTATGGAGCTGCCTATACATTGCAAGAGCTATTGACAGTTAAATCAGATGATATGCTTGGAAGAGCGAGAATATACGAAGCAATAGTTAAGGGTATAAATACTACATCACCGGGTATACCTGAATCGTTTAATGTATTGATTCAAGAACTTAGAGGTTTAGCTCTTGATGTAAAAATTTATGATAATTTTGATAATGAAATTTCACTTGCAGAGTGGAGTGACGGGTTTATAAAAACTCCCAAAAAACAAATTAAAATTGAAACATTGAGTAATGAGTAAAAGGAGAAAAAATGAGGGATTTTAACGATTTTAGTTCAATGCAAATAAAGTTGGCATCTCCTGATTTAATCAGAGAGTGGTCATATGGAGAAGTAAAAAAACCTGAAACCATAAATTACCGCACCTTGAAACCCGAAAGAGATGGTTTGTTTTGTGAGAAAATATTTGGAACCACAAAAGAATGGGAATGCTATTGTGGAAAGTTTAAATCTATCAGGTATAAGGGAGTTGTTTGTGATAGATGCGGTGTTGAGGTTACTCACTATAAGGTAAGACGAGAAAGAAGTGCTCATATTGAATTAGCTACACCTGTGGCTCATATTTGGTATTACAGATCGGTTCCTTCAAGAATGGGTTTGCTTCTTGATGTTACCGTGAATGCATTAAAAGCAGTATTGTATTATGAAAAGTTTATAGTTATTGATCCGGGCGAAGCAGAGAAAGAAGATGTAAAACGCTGCGATATTATCGATGAAGATAAGTATTGGGATCTTAAAATTAAATATGACGAAACATTTATTGCAGCTATGGGAGCAGAAGCTGTAAAAGATCTTTTGCAAACAATTGATCTTGACGAAGAATCAAGAGCAATAAGAGCAAAAATTCACAGCAAAACGGCTAAAGATATCAAAATAGATAAAAAACTTATTAAACGGTTAGAGCTAATAGAATCTTTCAAAGAATCTAAAAATAAACCTCAATGGATGATTTTAGATATAGTACCTGTTATTCCTCCCGAACTGCGTCCAATGGTTCAGCTTGATGGGGGCAGGTTTGCTACTTCAGATCTCAACGATTTGTACAGACGCGTTATCAATAGAAATAATCGTTTAAGAAGACTATTGCTGTTAAGGGCACCTGACATTATAGTAAGAAATGAAAAGAGAATGCTTCAAGAAGCAGTTGATGCTTTATTCGATAATAGCAGAAGAAAACGTGCAGTAAAAGGCAAGGGCAATAGACCTTTGAAATCTTTAAGTGATATGCTTAAAGGAAAACAAGGACGCTTTCGTCAAAACCTTCTCGGTAAACGTGTAGACTATTCAGGACGTTCGGTTATCGTGGTTGGGCCTGAGCTTAAACTTTATCAATGCGGTCTTCCTAAGAAAATGGCAGTTGAACTTTTTAAGCCGTTTATTATGAAGCGATTGGTTGATAAGGATTATGTTCAAAATATAAAATCTGCAAAAAAAATGGTAGAAAGTGAAATAAATGAAGTTTGGGAAGTTTTAGAAGAAGTAATAGCAGAACATCCTGTATTGCTTAATCGTGCTCCAACTCTTCACAGATTGGGAATACAAGCATTTGAATCGGTCTTGGTAGAGGGCAAAGCTATAAAACTTCATCCATTAGTGTGTCATGCTTATAATGCCGACTTTGACGGTGACCAAATGGCAGTACATGTTCCCTTGTCGCCTAAGGCTCAATTAGAATGTTGGACATTAATGCTTTCTACGAATAATCTGCTGTCGCCGGCAAACGGTCATCCGGTAGTTTCGCCTAGTCAAGATATAGTTCTTGGTATATATTATCTTACCAATATGATTAAGGGAGACCCCAATGAGGGAAAACATTTTGATAATTTTAATGAGGTATTGCGTGCAGTAGACTATGGACAAATAAGAATTCGCTCGATGATAAAGTTTTTAATAGATGGAGAATTTGTTGAAACTACTGCGGGCAGGCTTATTTTTAACGGATTATTGCCCGAAGGTTATCCTTTTGTAAATGCTCTAATAGGAGATAAAGATTTATCTAAAATTATAGCCAATGTACTGCGAGGATACGGCACCGATGTTACAGTACATATGCTCGACTCAATCAAAGAAAACGGCTATATGTATGCAACTAAATTTAGCCCTACTATTTCTATTTCAGATATTATCGTACCCGAAGAAAAGAGAAGTATTGTTGAAGAAGAAGATAAAAAAATTGAAGCAATAGAAAACGAATATCGCAATGGATTTATTACCGATGAAGAAAGATATAATAGAATTGTAAACCTTTGGACCAATGCAAACGAAAAGATTGCAGAAAAGATGTTTGATAATCTTGCCACCAATTATGGAAACCTTAATCCTATATTTGCAATGGCTCAATCGGGAGCAAGAGGAAGCAAACAGCAAATTAGACAGCTTGCAGGTATGCGTGGTCTTATGGCAAGACCTAATGGAGAAATTATAGAGATTCCAATTAGAGCAAATTTTAAAGAGGGTTTAAGTGTTCTTGAATATTTTATTTCAACTAATGGTGCAAGAAAGGGATTAGCTGATACAGCTCTTAAAACAGCAGATGCCGGATATCTTACAAGAAGACTTGTTGACATTGCTCAAGATGTTGTTGTATCTTCTGAAGATTGTGCTACTACTGTTGGAATTGACATCCATGCAATAAAAGAAGGCGATGATGTTATAGAATCACTTGGTGCAAGAGTGCTTGGAAGAACTTTGCTGTATGATTTGATTCATCCTGTAACAGATGAAGTAATATGTAATGCCGATAGCATCATAACAGAAGACATAGCAGAAATGATAGATCAACTTAATATCGATACTATCGAGATAAGATCTGTTCTCACATGTGACTCTAAACATGGAGTTTGTGCAAAGTGTTATGGACGTAATCTTGCAACTTCCAGATCAGTTGAACTTGGCGAAGCTGTGGGAATTATTGCAGCTCAATCAATAGGACAACCCGGTACCCAGCTTACAATGAGAACTTTCCATATAGGCGGTATCGCATCTAGAAGTGTAGAAGAAAGTGAAATCAAGCTCAATTATCCGATATATGTAAAAGATGCAACTTATAAATCAATCAAAACCGAAGAGAAAAAAATCATCTCGGTAAGACGAGGATACCTTGTAGTGCAGAGAGTGGTATCACAATATTCAATAAAAGGCGAACATAAACTTGTATTGAGTGAAGGTGATAAAGTTTATGCAGGTATTAAAATAGGTTCTGATGCCAATGGACCCATTGTTGCAAAAAATTCAGGTTTCTTGAAATTTTCGGGAAAAGCTATGTATATACTTGGAGACCCGCATTCGATTCCAATTAATATCGGAGCCGAAATGTTTACCAAGGCAGATAAATTTCATGATAGAAGTGAAGTGTTGGCAACTTTTGATCCTTGGTTTGAGCCTATCTTGACCGAAGTAGACGGACAAGTGGAATTTATTGATATAGAGTTGAACAAAAGTTTGCGTGAAGAAATAGATCCTCAATCTAATGTTGCAAAACGTATAATAGTTGAGTACAAAACTGAAAAACTGCAGCCACGAATAAACATAAATGTTAAGAATGGAGAACCTTTGATATATTTGCTTCCTAAAGGAGCACACTTAATGCTTGAAAGCGGCGTGAAAGTAAAATCGGGTACGGTTTTAGCAAAAATTCCACGTGGAACAGCTAAAACAAAAGATATTACCGGTGGTCTTCCTCGTGTTGCCGAATTGTTTGAGGCAAGAACTCCTAAAGATGCTTCTACCTTAACTGCCATTGATGGAACAGTAACCATAGGAGATACAGTTAAAAACAAACGCAAGATAATAGTTGAGGCTTCTGATGAAGTTCAAAAAGAGTATTCGATTCCTGTTTCAAAGTTTTTGAGAGTTCAAGATGGAGACTGGATTGTAAAAGGTGAAAAAATAGATGATGGTCCTGTAGATCCGCATGAAATTCTAAAAATAAAGGGACCAAGGGAACTTCAAAAATTCTTGGTAAACGAAATACAAGAAGTTTATCGTTTGCAGGGTGTTGCAATTAACGATAAACATATTGAAGTTATTGTTCGTCAAATGCTTCGCAAAGTAAGAATTACTGAACAAGGCGATACAACTTTTGTAATAGAACAAGTAGTAGATAAGTTTGATTTTTCAGAAGAAAATGATAGAGTTGTTAACGAAGGCGGAAAACCTGCGAGTGCCGAGCCTATTCTTATGGGTATAACAAAAGCTGCATTGAATACTGAATCATTTGTATCTGCCGCATCATTCCAAGAGACTACCAGGGTTCTTACCGATGCAGCAATTAAAGGTAAAATTGACCAGCTTAGGGGATTAAAAGAAAATGTCATAATAGGACATCTCATTCCGGCTGGAACAGGTATAAGAGAGTATTCAAGAATAGATGTATATAAAAATACTCCGGGTGATTTGGATGTCTATATTGAAGAACCAAATGTTTTAGAATCAAATGGTAAAGTGGATGAGGATGATTTGATACCGGGACCACAGGTTTTTGATTTTGAATCGGCAGATGCGTTTGGAATAGATGATCCGGATAATAATTAATGCAAAATATTTGCTTGACAAAAAAGGCATCAAAATTAGCAGTTAAATAATTGGCAATTATCTCTTAAACTGCAAAGAGATGAAAAGATTGCCTAATGATGTAATAAAAAAAATAAAAGGTATAGGAGTAAAAATGCCAACAATTAACCAGTTGATCAGAAAAGGAAGAAGTGTTAAGGCTAAAAAATCAAAGTCTCCGGCACTTCAGCAGTCGCCTCAAAAAAGAGGAGTATGTACCAGGGTTATGACTTTCACACCAAAAAAACCTAATTCGGCACTTCGCAAAGTGGCAAGGGTAAGGTTATCAAATGGTATAGAAGTGACAGCATATATCCCCGGCGTTGGACACAATCTTCAAGAACACTCTGCAGTGTTGATTCGTGGAGGTAGGGTAAAAGATTTACCCGGGGTCCGTTATCATATTATTCGTGGAACACTTGATTCATTGGGTGTTGCGGATAGAAAAAGAAGCCGATCGAAGTACGGTGCTAAAAAGCCTAAGGCTTAATTAATGATAAAAAAGAGGACAAACAATGCGAAGAAGAAGACCCCCAAAAAGAGATATTTTACCGGATCCAAAATTTGGAAGTAAGCTGGTAACAAAATTTGTAAATTGCATGATGCTAGACGGAAAGAAAGGTGTTTCTGAAACAATATTCTATAAGGCTATGGATGTGCTTAATCAGAAAACACAGAAAGAACCTGTAGATGTTTTTATTCAAGCTATGGAAAATGTTAAGCCATTGGTTGAAGTAAAATCTCGACGAGTAGGCGGTGCTACATATCAGGTACCTATTGAAATTAGACCTGAAAGAAGACAGGCTCTTGCCATAAGATGGATAGTAAACTATTCTAGAGCAAGATCTGAAAACACTATGTGGCAAAGACTTGCCGGCGAATTGATGGATGCCTTTAATAATACCGGTTCATCTATTAAAAAGAAAGAAGATACTCACAGAATGGCCGAAGCCAACAGAGCATTTGCTCACTATAAGTGGTAATCTATATACCTATCATCATTGATTTGTATGGCGGATTTGTGCATTTTTTTATTTTTTATACTTAATTTTAATTGACTTAAATGTTGGGATAAATTATATTAAACATATTGAATAAGTATGTAAAGGAGATGAAATTATGAACACTATAAAAAAAATATGCAGGGCTCAATTTTTAATGGTTATTTACCTCGTTTCTGTAGTCGTGTTTACAGCCTGTAACAATGATTCTGATCAGTCGCCTGTCATCACTATTTCCATCCATCCCGATGCAATAATAAACGTAATGGTCGGGAGCATTACAGGCAGCCTGTCTGTATCGGCTAATGCTACTCGGGGTGCAGAGCTTAGTTACCAGTGGTATAGCAACACAACCGACAGCCATGATGGTGGAGAGGCTATAGACGGTGCAATAAGCAATGTTTTTCTAATACCCGAGTATCTTGAACCCGGGACATATTATTTTTACTGCGAAGTCAGCGCTAACGGGGCTGATTCTGTTCTTTCTAATGTGGCAGCAGTCAATGTGGATACAAAACCCGTCATCACCATTGCCAACCATCCCGATGCAATAACAAACGTAATAGTTGGAAGCATTACCGAAAGTCTGTCTGTATCGGCTGTTGTTACCCAGGGTTTAACGCTCAATTATCAGTGGTACCGTAACACAACTGACAGCCATGATGGCGGAGAGGTTGTAGACGGTGCAATAAACGCTAATTTCCCAATCCCTACAAATCTTGAGCCCGGATCGTATTACTTTTACTGCAAGTTCAGTGCTGACGGAGTTGATTCTGTCCTTTCTAATGTGGCAACAGTCAATGTAGCAGAAGATGCGGTACAGCCTGGAGCAAAAGATGTACTTACCGGACAATTGCTTATCCTCCAGGCATTCGGTTCTGCTAGTGATGCCAGCGGCGTAAGTCATTCATTTGTGGAATTGTACAATGCCGGTAACAGCCCGATTAATCTGGCAGACATTACCCTGTACTATGCCGACGGAATAAGAGGTCCCGATGTAACCGAAGATAGCCACTGGAAGATGTTGAGTTTAACCGGAACAATCCCTGCTGGAGGTTCATTCCTAATTTTAGGTCCCAGGCAAAGTCCGACGGATGCACGGTATCAAATAGCTGACAATTATGGTGATATTAACGATAGTAATTTTACTTTGTCTAATCGGGCATTTAAGGCAGCACTGATACGCAACGACAAGCCATTAACGGTACAGAATCCTTTTGATATGGGCGGCGGTCAAACAGCTGCAGGCTACATTGATATGATAGGTTCTGCAAATGATCTTGGTCATGCAACTAACCCGGATAATATTTTCGGTTTTGAGATAGCGCCGGCACGGCATTCAGCATCGGTAGCCGTTCGACGGAAAAACCTAACAGACACCGATAACAACAGCGTAGATTTTGAATCCCTAGACTATAGGGCATGGTCTGCATCAAACCCGGACAGGATGACCAATGAAATGCTGGAAGTCAGGAGACCGAGAAACTCCAGTTCCGGTACATGGGATCCTTTTCAGGAACCTCTGGAACCTTCTGTAGGAACCCCAAGATTGATGATTCTCCAGGCGAACACTTA
>Ga0099364_10013489_pt1 | contig 10957 bp, 14 predicted proteins | sample TergutTh196P3_FD_73070 | JGI IMG/M metagenome (GOLD analysis project Ga0099364, IMG submission 73070) | Microcerotermes parvus P3 segment gut microbial communities from Pointe-Noire, Republic of the Congo - Th196 P3 | ecosystem: Host-associated > Arthropoda: Insects > Digestive system > Gut ... | reverse complement strand
TTACAAAGGGTGAAAAGGGGGGAACGGGCGAAGGGGGGAACGGGCGAAGGGGTGAAGGGAGGAAGGGGTGAAGGGCTTGGAAATGTTAATAATATATAATTATTTGGATTTGTGACAAAAATGTATTACTTTTGTGCTGATATTTGGAAAAATGTTGTCTTTTTTTTCCTCATATTTTTTTTATGGACAAGTGAAAACATTTTTTAATGGCTACAAGAAAAGTAAAAAATACGATATCTTTTTTCAATTCACATCTTATATCGGTGATTAGTATATCATTGGTACTATATCTATTAGGTTTGATTTTAATCATTGGATTTCTTGGCAATGAGTTGTCGCACTATGTGAAAGAGAATATTGCGATTTCGGTTGTGCTGGCCGAAGATTTGCCCGAAGAGGCACTGTTTGCTTTGCAGGATGAGTTAGCGCATCAACCGTTTGTGAAATCGACCGAATTTATATCCAAAGAACAGGCATTACAGGAGATGGAGCAGGAATTAGGTGAGAATCCGGAGACATTTTTAGGGTTCAATCCTTTTCGGGCCTCTATTGAGGTGAAGTTGAAATCGGACTATACGCATCCCGATAGTCTCTTGATGATCGAAAAGCGACTTTCTTCGCAGGCAAGCATCACCGATGTACAGTATCGCAAGGATATGATGCAGGCGGTTAATCAGAATATCCGTCGTATCGGTCTTGTGCTGTTTATCCTGTTATTTGTGCTGATAGCCATATCCTTTGTGTTAATAAACAATACTGTCAGGCTGCTTATCTACTCGAAACGTTTTATTATCTATTCGATGCGATTGGTAGGCGCTACTTCATCCTTCATTAGAAAACCGTTTATTCGGCATAACATCATAAACGGACTTATTTCGGGTATACTTGCAATAATCCTGTTAGTAGGTTCGTTGTATTATATAAAGGTCGAATTTATGAATATAGCGGATATTTTGAATTTTGAAACCTTGTTTCTTATCTACGCGATTGTGCTTATAGCCGGGATTATTTTATCTGTTATTGCGGCTTATTTTGCGGTAAACAGATACCTGCGTATGTCGCACCGGAAGATGTTTTATGTTTGATTTACTAACAAAAAATTGAGATATATGAAAGATTTCGCATTCGGTAAAGAGAATTTTATTTTGATAGCTATTGCTGTTGTGTTCATTATTATTGGATTTGCGTTGATGAGCGGAGGGGGACCGAAAGATGCTGTGTCATTCAATCCTGAGATATTCAGCGCGCGCAGAATAGTTGTCGCTCCGATTGTAACGGTTTTCGGTTTTGCGCTTGTTGTTTTTGGCATCTTGAAAAAGCCGAAAGATATAGAAGCCCCGCCCTCCCCCATAGTGAAGGAGAAGGAAACCCCAGCATCTCGGGCCTACTCGAAAGGACGGGAGAAAGCAAAAAAATAAGGCATGAGTTGGATTGAAGGTCTCATTTTAGGCATTATTCAGGGTCTGACGGAATTTTTACCGGTTAGTAGTAGCGGTCATCTGGCTATTGCTGGTACGTTCTTTGGCTTGACAGGTGAAGAAAATCTGGCTTTTGCCATTCTGGTTCACATCGCTACGGTATTAAGTACGATTATTGTTTTGTGGGGCGAAGTGTCGGGTTTGTTCAAGGGGTTAGTCGCTTTCCGGTGGAACGATGAGACAAAAATGGTTTCCAAACTGTTACTTTCCATGATACCGGTAGGTATCGTTGGATTGTTTTTTAAGGGCGCCGTCGAGGTCTTTTTCGGTAGCGGACTGCTGTTCATAGGCTGTATGTTGTTGCTGACAGCGGCATTGTTGACGATTTCGTATTATCCGATGAAACGACTCAATCGTTCAAAGAATCTCCAAAAAGAAGAAATATCGTTTCGTGACGCTATTTTTATCGGTTTGGCTCAGGCTTGTGCGGTGCTGCCGGGTCTTTCGCGTTCCGGAACGACGATAGCCACCGGAATATGGTTAGGTAACAAAAAAGAAAATGTAGCTAAATTCGCTTTTCTGATGGTTATCCTGCCTGTTTTAGGCGAAACCTTGTTGGATATGATGAAAGTCATCAAAGGTGACGTCTCTGTTTTTTCTTCCTTTTCACCGGTCGCTATGACAGTCGGCTTTGCCGCTGCATTTCTGTCGGGGTTGGTCGCCTGTAAGTGGATGATCAATTTAGTGAAGAAAGGGAAGTTAATTTATTTTGCAATCTATTGTACAGTTGCAGGATTGTTTGTCATCATTAATTCACTGTTTTTTTAACGATGGATTTTATAGCCGGAGAAGTTGTGTTTTTTAACAAACCGTTGGATTGGACTTCGTTCGATTTAGTCAATAAGTTTCGCAACAAACTGTCGCGTAAGTTGCAGATTAAAAAGATTAAAGTAGGACATGCCGGTACATTGGATCCAAAAGCCACAGGGGTCATGATTCTTTGTACGGGACGTGCGACCAAACGGATTGATGAATTTCAGGGACAAACAAAAGAATATGTGGCCACATTGAAATTAGGCGCTACAACCCCTTCGTTCGACCTTGAAATAGAAATCGATGCGACCTATCCGACCGAACATATAACACGTGAAATGGTTGATGAGGTTTTAAAAAGTTTTGTCGGTTCTATCGAGCAGGTGCCTCCCGCCTTTTCGGCATGCAATGTTGATGGTAAACGGGCGTATGAACTGGCTCGTAAAGGCAAAGAAGTAACTCTTAGTGCGAAACAATTGGTAATAGACGAACTGGAATTGATTGACTATCAGTTGCCGGTACTGAAATTACGGATAGTATGCAGTAAAGGCACATACATTCGCGCCTTAGCGCGCGACATAGGGAAGGCGCTACATTCGGGCGCACATTTAATTGCATTGGAAAGAACCCGCGTAGGTGATGTGACTTTGGACCAATGTATGAATTTGGACGACATCGATGCGTTTTTGGAGAAATAGTTTTCAGTTTTCAGTTTTCAGTTTTCAGTTTTCAGTTTTCAGTTTTAGTTTTCAGTTTTCAGTTTTCAGCAAGATGGTTATCATTCAATTAATCATAATTCATAATTCTTAATTCATAATTAAAAAAATGAAGCTTTCAAAATTCAAATTTCAGTTACCGCCGGCATTGATTGCTCAATATCCGGCACGGTTTCGCGACGAATCACGGATGATGGTTGTGCATCGCGAAAAAGGTAAAATTGAGCATAAAATTTTTAAGGATTTAATCAAGTATTTCGGTAAGGGTGATGTTTTTTTAATGAATAACACGAAAGTTTTTCCTGCACGATTGTTCGGGAACAAAGAAAAGACTGACGCCCGTATTGAAGTTTTCCTGCTAAGGGAACTGAATGCCGAACTGCGTTTATGGGATGTGCTTGTCGATCCTGCTCGAAAAATCCGCATAGGCAACAAGTTATATTTCGGAGAAGACAATTCGCTGATGGCCGAAGTGATTGACAACACCACCTCGCGCGGACGTACGCTACGTTTTCTTTATGACGGTCAGCATGAAGAGTTTAAAAGTTTATTATACGGTATGGGGAATACGCCTATTCCTAAATATATTACCCGCGATGTCGAACCCGACGATGTAGAACGTTATCAAACTATTTACGCCACCGAAGAAGGAGCGGTGGTAGCGCCGGCAGCAGGACTTCACTTTAGTCGCGAGTTGATGAAACGCCTCGAAATCAAAGATTGCAAGTTTCAGTTCCTGACCGTTCACTCCGGATTAGGTAATTATCGTGAGATTGATGTGGAGGATTTGTCAAAACACAAGATGGATTCGGAGCAGATGATAATCAGCGAGGAAGTCGCCAATACAGTGAACGAAGCAAAGAGTAATGGGAAAAAGGTCTGTGCCGTAGGTACTTCCGTCATGCGGGCTATCGAATCGTCAGTAAGTACGGATGGACATCTGAAAGAATTTGACGGATGGACGAATAAATTTATTTTCATGCCTTACGACTTCAGTATTGCAACCTGCATGATAACCAACTTTCATACCCCGTTGTCCGCATTATTAATGATGACCGCAACATTTGGCGGCTATGATTTAATAATGGATGCCTACCGTGTTGCCGTAAAGGAAGAATACCGTTTTTGCGCTTACGGCGATTCCATGCTGATACTATAACTAATCTGTACACCTTTGTCTACCGTATATTTAGGTTTGGGTTCCAATCTCGGAGACAAACATACATATATCAACAAAGCGCTTGCGCATCTAACCGAAAGGGTGGGAGAGATTCGCGCCCTTTCCGGCTTTTATGAAACAGAACCCTGGGGTTATGATTCGCAGGAAACCTATCAGAATGTAGCTGTTGCTATACAAACTGATTTGAAACCCGCCGCATTATTAGCTGTAATACAGGCAATTGAACGCGACATCGGACGAAATCAAAAAACCACAAACGGCATATACCGTGACCGGGTGATTGACATCGATATTTTACTGTATGACGACCTGATACTGCAAACGCAACCCCTCACCATACCGCATCCGTTGATGCATCAGCGATCCTTCGTTTTGCATCCGCTAAACGAGATCGCCCCCCATATTATCCATCCCATCCTGCAGAAAACAATTGCTGAACTATCGCCGACTACGCCTTAGTAGCAGGGACAGCAGGAATCCTGCGAAAAACAGGGTCATCGTACCAAATACAATGGTCAGGTAGTTGTGGAATGGATTTTTGAAAAGTTCCATGTGTCCCTTAAAATAGATTGGCGACAGGCTCATCCAGATAATCACTATAATACCCAAAACTACGCCGATAATAGCAGCCGTATTACCGGCTTTTTTTGTGAAAAATCCTAATAAGAACAGTCCCAACATGCCTCCACTAAAAATACCGGCAAGATTCCACCATACAGTCAGGATGTTTTCAGCCTTAATCATAAAAAATGAAATGCCGGTACTGATAAGTATTATAATTACTGAGGTGATATATAAAACGCGTAAGGATTCTTTTTCGGTGGCTTGACTTTTTAGCCGTTTGTAAAAGTCGGTCAGAAAAACCGTTGCGCCGCTGTTGAGGCTTGTCGACAGGGTGCTCATGCCTGATGCAAACAGGGAGGCAATCAGTAAGCCCGTCAAACCGACGGGTAATATGCTGACGATAAAAAATGGAAATACGCTGTCGGACATACCCGCCTCCCTGAAGTTCGGCGGAAGCATGTCAGGATACACCTGAAAATATGCAAACAAGCCTGTTCCTATCATGAAAAAAATCAAAGAGACAGGGATATACAACAACCCGCCGCCAAGCACCGCGGATATGGTTTCTTTAAAGTTCTTGGTTATCATATACCTTTGAATGTAGTTCTGATCAATGCCGTAGTTCTGTATATTGATAAAAAGACCGTAAATAAAAACGACCCAAAAGGTTGATTCAGAAAGACTGCTCCCAAAGCTCCCCAGACTGAATTTATTATATTCCTTGCCCATTTCTATATACTGACCCATTCCGCCGGGTAAGGAGAAAATCAGAAAAAATAATACTGCGACTGCCCCGGCAATGAGTATGATAGACTGTATGGCATCTGTCCAGACAACAGCCTTGATACCGCCAAGGTTGGAGTAAATCAAAACACTTATACCTGTTACTAAAATAATCCATCGCATATCCCAACCCAGCAACACGTAGAACGGTAATGCAAGAAGATAAAGAATCGTTGCGGTACGCATGATTTGGGTGAGCAGATAACAGGAAGACACATACAGACGCGCCCATACCCCAAAGCGCTGTTCCATAAAAGTATACGCCGAAACACTGCCGATACTTCTGTATAAGGGGACGAAAAACTTGATGGCTAAAAGTAGCGCAAAGGGTATAGTCAGGCTGCTGACGAAGGCGTTCCAATTGGAGGCAAAAGCAATGCCGGGTAATGCCAGATAGCTGATACTGCTCACATAAGTGGCAAACAAAGATAATCCGACCGCCCACGAAGGCAAGGAACCTGATCCCGTCGAAAAATGCACGGCCGAACCGTTTCTTTTATAAAAAAAGGCGCCAAAGATAATAATGCCCAATAGATAGGTTATAAATATAATCAGGTCGATTGTTCGCATATAACGCAGATAGCTAATTGTTTGATTGATTGTCCGGTTGAGAGGTTTCCAAAGTTTCAACCGCAAACTCCCTGAATACAATACGTTGTCGCTTCCATGTATAGGTGAGCGCCACCCGACCGTCAAACGTGATAATGGCAGGATAGGAAAATTCGGTTCTTTCAATGGGATCATTTTCCAGCACAAAATTCTTCGGCCAGGTAAGTCCGTTATCATACGAAATGGCTATATTCAGCATCGCCCTTGACGCCCAGTTGCCGCTGACAGGGTTGTATGCCAGAACTAACGTCCCGTCGGCAAGTTTAACCACGTCTATTCCGCTGTTATTGTTCGGCATGGCAGTGGCATACAAGTCGCACCATGTCTTTCCATAATCTTTCGAATCGCTGCGATATATCTTACCATCCGTGCTGCGCACCAATAGATGAACGACGCCCGGAGCTGATTCCCACAGGGTAGGCTGGATAACTCCCTTCCCGTTGAACCGGCTTCGGTCTAAGGTCAGGTAAGGTGTTGCCTGCCATGTTTTTCCATTGTCTTCACTGCGGTCGACGAACACATTCCATAAACCTTCCTCATGGGAAGCGCCGGCCAACCAACTGCCATCCGACAACAGAAGCGGTTTATTGCGTACCGGCCCGCGTCCGCCTGTGTCACCTTTCACTAACTCAACCGGAATCGACCAGGTTATGCCTCCATCTTTCGACAGGGTCACCCATGTTTCCCAGGTTGGAATCTCTTTCCCAACTTTGAAATACAGATACACCGTTCCTTTCCCGTCGTCGAAAAGCACCGGATTCCAATGGGCGTCGTTGCGAATCTTGGCTACCTGATGTGGAGCAGACCAACTGCCCTGACTGCCTTTTGATAGCCAGATACCTACATCGGGGTCTTTTTCCTTCGTTCCGCCAAACCAGGCAACTAAATAATTACCGTCATCAAGACGTACCAGCGTGGAAGCATGACATTCCCTGAACGGACGGTCGTCTTCAAAGATAAAGTCGCGGGCGACTAATTCACCGTTGTTTTCCTGTGAAAAACAAGCAATTGAGATAAAATAAAGAGATAGCGTAAAGTACTTCATTTTGGTTAATAAGGATAAGGTAAAAACGTTCTTTAACGGCGTCAAAGATACAAAAATATTTTGTAGAGCAAGTAGGTTCCACATGACAAATATTTTTTCGAGAAAATATTTGTCATGTGGAGAAAAAACAATACTTTTGCAACAAAAATTTAATTCTTGATTTTTGAACGGTATGGAAACATTGCAGTTGAATATAGATAAAAGTCAATTTATGAACTTATTGCAGACATTGAGCGTTTCAGATAAATTGGAAATGTACGGTGTGCTTAAAAAATCTTTATTGTGCGACCGTATGGAAATCCTTCTAAACTCGTTTGATAATGACGAATTATCAATGGATGACATTACTGAGACAATAGAATCTGTTCGGCAAGAAAGATATAATAAAGGCAAACACAATGTATAAAGTCATCATCGACAGCAATATTTGGATTTCTTTTATGATAGGCAAGACTTTACGTAATCTTGCCCATTATATTAGAAACAGGCATATTACTATCATTACTTGTACTGAGCAATTACAGGAGCTTTCCGATGCATTCCGAAAGCCAAAACTTCAAAAATACTTTCAAGAAAATCAAATAACTACATTCTTTACATTTTTGAAAGGGGTATCACATATAGTTCAAATTAAGACAATCAACCCATTATGCAGAGACCCGAAAGATGACTATTTATTAGCCTTATCAATTCAGTCTGATGCCCACTACCTCGTTACGGGCGATTTGGATTTATTGGACATTCAAAAGATTAACAATACGAATATCATAAAATACATGGACTTTGAAACAATAATGATTATGTCAGTTCCTCCGTCCCCGTGACATTGTCCCCGTGACATTACCGTCCCCGTGACTGCTCCCATGTAATTACCAGCCTTCACGGCACATGTCCCCGTGACACATTTTTTAAACCAAAACACTATTTGGGTATAATATTTCAGGGTCAAGGTCTGCTTCGTTTGCCCACGAAACGGTATCAAAATAAACCCGAACAGAATTGAACATGGACGGATCTTTCAATGCACGAAACACTGGCCCAAAATCCAAATACGGTTTCATATCAAACAATCCTTGCTCACCGTTTTCAAACGTAAGCAATAACATATAGTCGTCTTGCGGTTTGACAGCTTTTACTCCCAGATACATAATATATTAAATTAGAGGTTGAATTTTAAAAGGTTCTTTACCGCTCATACACAAGTCCCAGTTCGCCAATAGCTCATCTTTGTGAATTTCTATCCAAGCCTGCACAAAACGCAAATGACGAATAGACAAATTACCTTCTATGAGTTCGCAAGTGTGGATATTTACAGCGGCTTTATTGCCTTGATAACGCACGTGAATATGAGGCGGATTATGTTCCTTGGGAGCATAATACATCTCAACAATTAATCCATAAAACATTGAAAGTGTTGGCATAACTATAATTCTTATATTATTGTGATTTGCAAAGATAATTAATTTTTTTCGTATTCGATAACTTCGTAAACTTCGTATGTATTTAAAAACTGTATTTATTGTATTTATTGTTCGCTTTTATATTACTACCATCCGGGGTTTTGTGTCAGTGACGGGTTCGCATTTAAAGCGTGGCGGGGAATAGGCAACAGCAAGTGTTTTGACGATGCGCCAAATGTCCCCATTGTGTTCAGAAAGGTGCCTGCCCTTCTCATTGCGGCGTAAGTATGCCCCTCTCTGTCCAACCGGGTCGTCCAGAGTGAGGCTATTGCTGCTCGGATTTCGTTCAGCATTGATGATGACGCCGTCAATTCCTGTCCGACGCCAAACATATTCAGCACTGCGATGACTGTACCTAAATCGCCTGTTTCCGTCAATCCTTCTGCAAAGAGCAGCAGTGTTTCAGCATAGCGCATGGGGTAAACCATTGCACCCTTTTTCATACTTTCCGGAAGATCCGGAATGGACATACCCGTACTAATAGCGTCACCTCCCCATGAATCGCTAAGGGTATAATTTCCGGAGTTGACTATTCCCCGTAAAAAGTCAATGCCATTAAATAACAAATTCAAATCTTTAACGCTCCCTGAATAGTAAGCGCGGGCACCTAACTGCATGGCCTCGTCACTACTTATATTACCGCCGACGGTGGACGCCATCAATTCAAGGCGGGCACATTCAATCCTTACAAAATCCTTTACATCCTCTTCCGTATCACGGGGATTTTGAATCTGCATGGATAAGGGATACTCATATAGGCGGAGCGGGAATCCTCCAAAATAGTTTAACAATACATAACAGGCATAAACCCTGTAATATCTTGCTTCGAGTTCTATTTTTTCACTTCCAAGTCCATAAACCTGCACGCAGGCTGCTACAGCATTGGCAAAATTTAACACATCATACGAGCAATACCACAAGTCGCGGACAGCCGGTTCGTCGGCATCGAACGAAAAATTAGAAATAGCGGGGTAAACGTTTGTTATTTCGCGTGTAAGTGAAGCATCAATAAGGTACGAATACCGTATCATGTCCTTAAACCTGTCTTGCATGTTGCTCAGCGCCAGGTTGTATATCCGGTCATATTTTCCGTCGGCCGTCGTTCCCCGTTGGGTAATGTTGATGGTCTCTGCTTCGCCTTCGCATGAGATGATGATGTTTGTACTGCGGTTGACAAGCGAATAATTTACATCCATGCTGATGGTCATTGTATAGGTGCCGGCTCCATTGCCCTGCGCGGGGTCAATGCTCATCCATGTAGCCCCGTTATCCCCTGTCGCAGTTGTGGCTCTTGTTGAGGGGGTTAATTCCACGATTTTAGCCGTCCATGGCCCGGTAGTAACAAAAGTTATGCTGCTTTTTGCACCTGTCTCGTCGGCGAACACTTCCTGATTCACGACCACACCGCGGTTTTCTATCTTGATGGATTTGGGTAGGTTTTCGTCCGGATTGCAGCCTGTCATCATCGCCCCTATCGGCAACAGCAGGGTTATTATAAATCTTTTCATTTTAACATTTCAGTTTTATGTCCGCTCCTTTTGCAGACTATTTATTCAAATTTTTGTAATACAGTGTTCTATCCCAATGGTTTGATCCGCAGGCGTCCCTCGAGTTTCTTTTCGTTGGGTTTGTCGCTGATGGGGATGGTTAGCATATATTCGCCTGCCGGCAAGTCGGGCGCCATGACGACCAATGTGGTATCGTTCATCCGAACGGCCGTGACGGGCGTGTCTCCCAATGTGCCGTTGTACTCCTGGCCGGTCGCCTTTTCGGACAGCGTGATGGCTATTGCATCGAACGGAAAGTATTCCGTCTGGTCGAACTTCGCGGTTAAGACCTGCGGTACGGGTTCTGGTTCGGGTATGGGTTCGGGTTCGGGTTTATCCTTTTCGACGCAGGCCAAAAAGAAAACTCCTAACAAGGCTGCCATAACAACCTTTTTAACTTTTAATTGACTGAAATTGTGGATCATATTAATTATTTTAAGATTACTTTGGCCGTTCTTGCCGATTGACTGCCTGTGGCGACGACAAAATGGACGCCTTTCATACGCAGGGCGACCTGTGTTTGGGTTGACCTTGCCATACCTTTATAGATTAGCTGGCCATACAGGTTGTAAACGGCGAACGATTCGCCCGGATGGAGACCGTTGATATACAGGATGCTATTTGATGCGTAGGCTTGCAGGCCGGGGGCATCTACAGGTTGGCGGACTTCGCCGTTAGCGGTTTCACCGGGGCCGTACTCTACTATTTTACTGAAATCTTTCCAAACCGCTGCTTTCTCATAAAGTGCTTTCGTACCGGCCGGCACGCGTAACGTATTGTGTTCAAACATATAAAAGTTGAAGTAGTTCTCCTCATCGGTGT
>Ga0099364_10013488_pt1 | contig 10957 bp, 7 predicted proteins | sample TergutTh196P3_FD_73070 | JGI IMG/M metagenome (GOLD analysis project Ga0099364, IMG submission 73070) | Microcerotermes parvus P3 segment gut microbial communities from Pointe-Noire, Republic of the Congo - Th196 P3 | ecosystem: Host-associated > Arthropoda: Insects > Digestive system > Gut ... | reverse complement strand
CTGGTCGAGGTTCTCTTTGCTGAAAACCCTGGGCCGCATCGAAATGACGTGCATACCGACATCACGGGCGATATCCGGATTGTCTCCTTCGTATTCGACCAGAACGCCGCGTGCATTGTCGTGGTGGACGTAGGTTCCGCAAGGGTTTTCGACGCGGATCATGCGGTTCAACTTGAAGACTTCACGGATTTTGTTGACCAAATCGTCGTATTCTTCCCGAATCGTCGCCGACTTTCCGGGAAACGGCTGGTCCAAAAGCTCGTCCGCCGTTTTCGCGCCCGGCCCTTCGGCCATCTGGCGAGCCAAACCACCCACAAGTGCGATAAATTCATCCGTATTGGCCACCGGCGCACTTTCGCAAAGAAGTTCGACCATCGCGGACGCTCCCGACTTCGGGTCAGTGTAAATCGTGATCCGACCTGCCTCGGTTTCCCGGTCCGTTCGACCGGCCATCGTTTTTTTGCCCGCTTTTCGGAGCAACTCAATCGCCAGTTCTTCATTTCCATTCGCTTCCTGCAAGGCTTTTTTGCATTCCATCATCGGAAGCCCGGTTTTATCCCGAAATGCTTTCACCGCCGCTGCTGTAATTTCCATTTTTGTGTATTTGCTGGTTAGTGTTGGGTTGTTAAATCGCCAAAAGGCAGGCCACCTGCCTGTTTTCCTCACTCTTTCTCAATTCCGGCCTCTTTTTTTCCTTCGACAACGGCGTCAGCAAGGAAACTCATAATGAGCTCAATCGAGCGGATCGAGTCGTCGTTGCCTGGAATCGGCAGGTCAATTTCGTCGGGGTCGGAGTCGGTGTCAATCAGGGCAACGGTCACAATCCCATGTTTTTTTGCTTCCCGAACGGCGTTTTTTTCTTTTTTGGGGTCGATAATCACCATACATTCGGGAAAACGGTTCATGTGCCGGATTCCGTTGAGGTTGCGGAACATTTTATTGCGTTCCCGCTTGACCTGCGATTGCATTTTTTTCGAGTATTGCGACTGAAGAACCTCGTCGGTGATCGCTTCGAGTTCTTCGAGCCTCTTGAGCCGGTTACGGATCGTGTAATAGTTCGTGAGTGTTCCCCCAAGCCAGCGAGTGCTGACATACGGCATTCCGCAACGTTCCGCTTCCCGCAAAACCGGGTCGGAGGCTTGCCGCTTGGTTCCGACGAAGAGGATAAGGCTCCCTTGAGCGGCGACCTGTTTGAGGTATTTTTTTGCCCGCAAAATTCCCTTGACGGTTTCTCGAACGTCGATAATGTGGATCAGTTTACGGCGTCCGTAGACGTAAGGTCGCATTTTCGGGTTCCAGTGGGCGGCCCGGTGCCCGAAATGAACACCGGCCTCAATCAGATCCTGGATGTTAAGAGTTTTTTTTCGTTGCGGGGCAACGGACACGTCCGGCGTGGTTTCCATGCCGGTATCGTCAGGCGTTTCAGTAGACATTGATGTTCCTTTCTCGCAAGTCGCATGGCACACTCCGATGGACCCGCCGAACACAGGTTCGACCAGTCGCAGAACGTTTGGCTTACGAAATCTTCGGTCCGGGAATTGAGTTCGGCTCCAAGGGACCGCTTCACGGGAGGCGAACAGATCGACAACGGGCCACCAATCTACCATTTTTCCGGTCCTTGTCAACCGGTGGATTGTCAAGAGTCTCCCCAAGAGGTAAAATGGACTCGCGGCTCGGGTCTCACGTTCGCAACGGGCTTTTCTTATTGTTCGCAATATTGTTCACAATGAAAAAACGAAGCGTACATCCGGTACTGAAGTTTCTTTCCCTTTTGCCCGTACCAAGTGCCGGGCAACAGTTTTTGGCCGTCGTTTTTCTTTTGGTTTTCGTTTTCTTTTTTTCGCGGTATTACTTGTCGTCTTATTTTCACAAGGAAGTCCGCACCACTTCGACAGCCTCGTATGAAGGTTTGGACCCGCGTTCTTACGGCTATTGGCGCGAACGGACGGAACGTGACATTGCTTCGGCGCAAGTGTCGGCCAAACCATCGTTGCCCCGGAATGAATTACTTGCCAGTAATATTTCAGCAACGATTCAAGCGGCCAGCCAGCTTGGAGATCCATCGGAAAAGGCGTTGGCGATTTCGTCGATCATTCGGGCTCAAATCGATCAAAACGTCGGCACCAATATCGACGAAGCGTTACTCGCATTGGGAACCCATCCCGCCGTGCGCACTCTTCGCATGAATCTGGCAGCATCACTGGCCTTTTTTTATCTGCCGGCAGACCAACACAAAGCGGTGTCCGCCGTCCAAAATTATTTGGCTCTCTTGAGAGAAACCTCGTTCAACCCGGAGGTTGCGGAACAAAAACACTCACTGGTCCAAATCCTGGATGCCTGTGTGGTACTTAACCTTTATCGTGAATTGGACGCGACATTAAGGTACCTTCTTTCCACGGCCAACTCCATAGTCAATGAAAATCGTAAAAACCCGCTTTTGGGGTTCATTGCGGAACAACAAATCCGGTTTCAAAAATATAGTGACGCCTTGACAACGCTCTCCCGGGTGACGCAACCCGACCTGTTGGCACAATGCTATCAAAAACTGATTGAAAGTCGTGCCCAAGTGATTCCCGTACCCGCGGAAAAAACGACACCGGAACGCTTGCCGACGGTGCTTCAGAGCGAAATTCGAAACCCGGACCTGGTGAGCCAGATGTTGGAGCGGGTTTTGAAAAATATCGGTCAAATCAGGGACCAACAGGACCAACAAGTGGTTCTTCGGCAACTCCTTGAGTCGGACATGATGCTCCACACGGAACTTCACAGTCTGGTCCGGGGTGTGTTGATCGAGACCGAATCCCTTTCGACCTCGATGAAAGCGAGAGCACTTGCCTTTGTGGACAATCCGCGTTCGTCATCCCTTCGAACAGCTCGCGGACTACCGTTGCTGACCGCCGGTTCTCAAAACCGTGATGAGCATTTGACCGACGAACAACTTCTCGATCGCGCAAGACAGATACTGGCTCCCCAGCCGCTCTCGAAAAACCGCATGTATCAAGAGGATATCCGGGTTCTGACCAACACGGCGACGGAACTTCTCAACTGGGGGCAAAAAAAGGAAGCGGTTCTTCTGCTAAGGCAGGCCGCCGAAAGAGCCAGAGGGTTGTCCTTCGACAACAGACCGGGGATGTCCCGCCCGGCTCTCGCCGCGATTCTGGTCGGCGCGGGGGAAATCGAGACGGCCCGGGAGTTGCTCCACGAAGAGTACGAAAATTTGATATTTTCTCGAGGAACGGCGCAAAACGAGGAGGAGTACAGGCGGATCGCCGAAGTTCAGCTGAGAGCACGTCTGTTGGAAGAAACTTTTCAAACATTACAGGAAATGTTGCCCAGCCGGATGAAAGTGAATCTTTTGCAATCATTGGTTCAGGAACAGGTCAAAATCGGGCTTTTCGAAGAAGCCCAAAGATCGGTTGCCGAAATGCCGGCCTCCTCCGTCAAAACAGCTTGGCACGATTCTCTGGTTGAGGCGGGACGACGGTTGCGTAAAAAAGTGGACGAAAATCTCTATACGTATCCGCCGTTGGAGGAAATTCTTCGTTCAAACCAACCCGACAAGCACCAGAGGTTGTTCGATTTGACCGTGACGCTGCTTCAGGAGGGATGGCTCATCGACGCCCGGGAAGTCGCCCGGCATATCTCCGAACCGGCGACTCGGGATCGTGCGCTCGATTTGATCGTGCAAGAAGCGATTGTGGTGTTCCGGTCGTATTTTTCGGAGATCCCTTTGCATCAGCAGGTTCGGAAACATTTGAGTTTGTTTGCTTTCCAAACGGCGAAAGAAATTTCGTCGCCGCAGAACCGGCTTCTCGCGATGGAACGGGTTTACTCGCAAACGGCGCGGACACAAGACGCCGACGATTCCCTGCCGGAATGGGTGGAAATCCGGGAGGAGATGACCGTGCTCTGGAATTCGCTTTCGGACACGAACGATTCGGCGGTAAAAATTGATCTCGGAATCCGCTTGTTCCAGACCGAACTGCGGGTTCATGCGAGCGAAGTGCAAGGGCGTGTCGGCGGAAACTGGCACGTTTTGCCGGAAAACACCTCGTTTCCGTCCGACGAACAAAAGCGAATGCTCCTGAAGGTTGCCGAGTGGGTTTCACAGTTGGAATCTGCGGATGACCGGGCTGTTCGGTCGGCGCAGATCGCGGCTTTGTTTTATCAGATTCGTGACCCGGTCAACGGGAAATCGTTGATCGAAGTTGCCGCCGGAGCGTGTGAAACGGTTACACGAAAAGACATCGCGGCAAACGTTTCTGTAAGTTTGGCGCAAATCCTGCATGAAGCGGGCGAACCGGAGGAATCCGAAAAAATGTTTGCGCAGGCCCTGTCGAACGCCGAACAAATTCTTTTCGAAGGAACCGACCGCTTGCTGAACAAGAGGAAGAAGGATCGAATCCTTACAGAGATCAGTCGTGCCGTAGCGGAAATCGGGCGGATTCCCGAGGCGATGCAAATTTCGAAAATGATCGACGAAAAATTCTTTGTTGACCGACTCTGCAAAGCGATTGGATATTTGCAAATCAACCAGGGGGCTTATGAAGAAGCGGAAGCGACTTTCAAAAATATCCGGGACGGCAACAGGAGAAACTCCTGCCTCAACGACGCCCTTTTCCGCCGCCGCTGGGAAGGTTTGGAGATGTGAGTTACGTTCCACGCCGGTTGCCGTACCATTCGATCTGCATTCGCGGACAAAGTTGGAAACCGTTTTGGCGGCAGTGGTCGAGAACCCAGCCCGTTTTCTTTCGGAGTACCTCTTGATTGGTCCCTTGCGGCATGAGAAGTACGCGACTTTTGCGGACTTCGGGGAATTGTTTCAGGTATTCTCCGATTTCCGCAAGGTCGTTTTCCGTGTCCACGACGAATTTGAGCTGGTAGGGATACCGCCCGATCAGGTCGCGAACAACCCCCGGGCGGTTGCGGCTCGCTTCATGTCGCGCGATTTGTCTCTTGTCTTTCAGGCTGTGCGGCGTCGAATTGGAAAGTTTCGGGCTGATCGACATAAGATCACACCGGACCGGCAGGTCCAGCGTTCCGGATGTTTCAATCGTGATCGTATGTCCGTTCGCTTTGAGCCGTTCGGTCAGCGGGACCAATTCGGCATAGAACATCGGCTCGCCGCCGGTCAAGACGACATGGTTTTGACCATACTGCCGGACGGTTTCCAGGATTTCATCGACGCCGTATTCCACCACTTCGCCGGAATCCCAAAACGCGTAGGGCGTATCACAGTACCGGCAACGAAGCAAACACCCGCCGACCCGGACAAACGTACTCTCCACCCCGGTCCAAAGCCCTTCCCCCTGCTTCGATGGAAATGTTTCGACGATAAACATTTTCGTTAACGTTTTTCCCGGGATTTTTTAACATTTTCAGGTTTTCCCGCCAGTTCTCCCGCCACCTGCATTTCGACACAATCGTTACAACCGGAAAGGTCAAAAAGACTTTTTCCCGGAACGGTTTTGTTTGGCGGAATTCACGAAAAGTCGCCGTGAAATGGCTAAACTGCCCATTTTTCGGTGTTTGTTCGGTGTTTGTCTACTTGCCTACCATTCGCTTACGCTAGCCGGTTCTTCGGAAAAGTCAAGCCGGAGTCAAGCCGGATTGATCCGCGTGACCGGCGGTTGTTACAACTGTTACAGCCGACCTGCAAAAATCGGGAGCGTGTCCAATTTGCTCTTGTAAAAATCGCCGGAAATTGCTACCCTGAACCTTGTTGAGGAGGAAAAACTGACGAATTTTACTGCCCCGAAAAGGAGAGGAGCGATGTCACTGAATACCCTACACGGCGGGGAAGAAACGGTAACGTAATTCCACGACTCTTTTACCATTCCAGGGGCACTCTCTTCTCTTGCGTTTTTTTGCGAAACCGGCTACACTCCGCCCATGCTCAACATTGAAGAACAAATATCCACAATTATGCCGGTTCGGCTCGTCGGGAGCGTTGTCGAAACGCTCGGAATGACGATCTCCGCGATCGGCTTTCCGGCCCCGGTCGGAGCGGTTGCACAAATCGAACGCCAGGGGGGTGATCCACTTTACGCCGAAGTGATCGGGTTCCGGGACCAGCAAACGCTTCTTTACCCGTACAGTGATCTTTCCGGGATTCGGCGTGGAAACCGTGTCCTTCTCTCGAAAACGTTCCCCTGGCTCCGGGTTGGGGAAAATATGCTCGGGCGGGTCTTCAACCCGGAGGGCCGCGTCGTCGACGGTAAGCCGCAACCGGTGCTCAACGACCGGATCAACTTCAACAACAAGCCTCCAGAGCCTTGTAGCCGCCCGAGGATCAACTCGATTCTTTCGACCGGCGTTCGCGCAATTGACGGGATGTTTACCTGCGGTCGCGGGCAACGGATCGGGATTTTCGCCGGGTCTGGCGTCGGAAAAAGCGTGACGCTCGGCATGATGGCCCGATACACCAACGCCGACGTAATCGTGATCGCTCTGATTGGCGAACGCGGTCGGGAACTGAACGACTTTATCGAGCGAGACCTCGGCGAAGAAGGATTGCGGAAAAGCGTCGTGGTCGTCGCAACGTCAAACGAGCCGGCTCTGATGCGGGTCCGGGCACCGTATACGGCCCTGGCCATCGCCGAATACTTCCGGGATCAAGGCAAAGATGTTTTGGTTCTCATGGACTCGCTTACCCGGCTTGCGATGGCGCAACGGGAGATCGGGCTGGCCGCCGGAGAGCCGCCGACAACCCGCGGTTATCCGCCGTCGGTCTTTTCGATGTTGCCCCAGTTGGTCGAACGGGCGGGCCGGTCCGTTCTGGGGAGCATCACGGCGTTTTTTACGGTGCTCGTCGAAGGGGACGACACGAACGACATCATCGGTGACACGGTCCGCGGACTTCTGGACGGGCACCTTTGGCTCTCCCGGAAATTGAGCACACGTGGGCATTACCCGGCGATTGACCCGATTGAAAGCATCAGCCGGCTTATGCCGGACATTTGCGACAAGGAACACCTGAAATCGGCACAAACCTTCCGGCGGCTTCTCAGCGTTTACCTTGACAACGAAGACCTCATTTCCATCGGTGCCTATCGGGCAGGAAGCAATGTGGAGATCGACAATGCGATTCAAATGAAGCCGGTCATCGACCAATACTTACAGCAACCGGTCGCCGAACAGGCCGTCCTTGAGGACTCCATCGAACAAATCAAAAAAATCGCCTTGGGCTCGATTCCGGCTCCGAGTTGATCTTGACAGCCAGCGGAATCTAAAACGCAAGCGATTCGAGATACCTCAAACTTTGCGGAATCTGCTCAAGCACACTGCTGCTTTCATCTTCAATAAAGTAGTATTTCACACCGATCTCTTGGGCGGCTTTGAGGATTTCGATCCAGTTTGCTTGTCCGGTTCCAAACACAACATCGTTTTCCGGGTCCGTTCCACCGCTGAGGTCGCCGACGATCCCCTTTTTGAGGTCTTTCAAGTGCATGAAAATCCAGCGGTCCGGGTATTTCCGAAGCAACTTGACCGGGTCTTGGCCCGGGTGAATGGTCCAAGTCACGTCCATTTCATATTTGACGAGGTCCGGGTCGGTTTTTTGCATCAGGAGATCGAACAGCGTTTCGCCCTCCTTGTACGGGTAAAATTCGAACCCGTGGTTGTGATAAAAAAACTGTATCCCCTTTTCCTTGAGCCGCTTGCCGATTGTGTTGAAATCGTCGGCGATCTTCAGCATTTGGGCTTCGTCCATGGGAGCCCGATGGTCCGCCCAAGCGGTTCCGACGTATTTTACACCGAAAAATTCCGCTTCCTCAATCGCCGCTTCGGTGCTGTTCAGAAGAAATCCATGTCCGGTGAGAGCGGCAATCGGCGTCAAATCCAATTTTTTCAGCGTCTCTTTGAGTTCTTCCCGAGTCATGCCGTAATGGTTTCCAATACCGATTTCCACGTACTTGAAACCTTGTTCTTTGATATAATCGAGTGCTTTGGCTCCGTCGGCCTGGATTTGATTCCGAAGCGAATACGTTTGAAGGCCGACCGGGCCGCGAAACGACTGGCTCGTTCCCACGCCGTCCGCCGCCGGAGAAACGGAGACGAAAGCGAACAACAAAACAAAACTGGTGAGAGTGCGAATGGTCATGGGTAATTCTTGGGCTGGAACGGAGGGTTAAAGTGTAAAAGAACCGCACCCAGTTTAAAATTGATCGCCTGGAAAATCAAGAGGTGGGGCGGGAACAAAAAACTTTCCTGATTAGGAAGGCGATTCACCCTTTTCCGGCTCTTGTTTTTTCGAATACGAGGCGGTATATTGTCGGAACGGTTGGACTCTTGGTTCGGTTTTCTCACACTCGATTTTTTCACTTTTCGATCATGCTGCTTCTTGGAATTGATCTTGGCTCCACATCGCTGAAGGCGATGATTTACGATCTTGACGGCAATGTCGTCGCCAAAGGGGCAAAGCCGACATTACGGTTTCACCCGAACCCGGAGCGACCGGAATGGACGACCTGGGATCCGGACCAAATCTGGAACGATACCGCCGCCGCCTGCCGCGACGCCGTCTCGCAACTTGCCGACCCAACCGCAATCGGCGGCGTCGCCGTCACCGGAATGGGGATGGACGGCGTTCCGATGGACGATCAGGGAAACTGGCTCTACCCGTTCATTAGCTGGCACGACCCGCGAACGAAGCCGCAGTTTGACTGGTGGGTCAAAACCATCGGGACCGAAAGAACATTTTCCATCGGCGGGAACCCGGTCATGGTCATCAATTCCGCCCTGCGAATGCTCTGGGTCAAGGAAAACGAGCCGGAAATCTTCAAAAACACGTACAAATGGCTCTTGATTGAAGATTTCGTGAACCAGCGGCTGACCGGAAAATTCTGCACCGATTTCAGCATGGCGTCCTGCACGATGCTGTTCAATCAGGCGACGCAGACGTGGTCGGACGAAATGTGTGAACTCGCCGCTCTTCCCCGGTCGATCCTGCCGGATGTTTTTCTCAGCACGACGCCGCTCGGCAGTATCACGGAATCCGCCGCCGCACAAACCGGATTGCCGCCGGGAACGCCGGTCTTTCTCGGCGGACACGACCATCTTTGCAGCGGGATCCCCGTCGGAGCGTTCCAACCCGGAGCCGTTATGGACATCACGGGAACCTGGGAAACCGTTCACGTCATTACGGACGGGAAAAACGGTTTTCCCCTGTCTCTTTTGAAGAGCGGCGTTACGGTTCAGTCGCATGTCCTTCCGGGCCGGTATTCGATGTGGGGGGGCAATCCGGCGGGGGAGATGATCGAGTGGTATCGCCGGACCATTGGTACCACACTCGGAACCTCGTCCGGCTCGGACTGGAAATCGCTCATCGAGCTGGCGGAAAGCAGCGCACCGGGCGCGGCGGGGACCATGTTTTTGCCGCATTTGGATTCGTCCACCTGTCCGATTGTCGATCCGCGTTCGCTCGGTGTCTTTGTCGGAATGTGCAGCCGCACCAAGCAGGCCGACCTGCTCCGGGCGGTGTTTGAGGGGATCAATTACCAGTTTCTCGACTCGGTTTATGCGATGGAAGAGGCGACCGGGATGAACGCAACGGAGTTCATCGCGGTCGGCGGCGCGATCCGCAACACGTTTTGGATGCAGAACAAGGCGGACATGGTCGGGCGTCCCTTACGGGTTCCCGAAGTGGACGAAGCGACGGTGCTTGGGGCCGCGATTCTCGCCGGAATCGGGGCCGGAGCCTACAAAAACGCCGACGAAGCGTACCGGCGGGTCGCCCGAGAAAGCACGGTCTATCAACCCCGGGAAGAGCTGACGCAACTCTACGCCGAGTTGTTCCCGATTTACCGAAGCCTCTACACCGCAACCGCTCCGATCAACCATGCGCTGTATGACCGTTTTATGGTCAAGTAACCCTCAATCCAGTCGAGACCCTGCCCGAAAAACCGGCTTATCGGTCTCCCTCATTAACCAGTAGACGTGCAAGATTAATTTTGGCAGCGTTCATAGGGTGGTTGGTCAAATAGGTGAGCAATAATGGGCTGATTGTAAAAATAGCGAGGATACGACCGTATCAGTCACCCTGAAATTCCACAGGGTTAACCTCACTTCAGGTTGCCGTCCAATGTCCGTTATTTTATCAATTCGCGGTCAAAATTTTGCCCATTTTACCAACCACCCTATGAACGCTCCCCCTTTTTTCTGCAAAAAATGAATATTAAATGGATGTTATTGTCGGATTAACCGATAAAAACCGATGATGGGGGGAGAGTTTTTATCAATTATGTCTGTTGTCTACTGAAAATCTTCAAGAAAACCAGGAAATCCCGGAGGTTCACGAACATTCGCCGGACGAGGAGTTTGAGCGTATGGTCTCGACTTTCACGATCCCGGAGAACATTGATCCGATCCTTCTGGAAGTCTGGTTGCGCCGTGAAAAGAAGGCGTTTTTGGCAAAACAACAAACCGCCGGGGTTCCCCGTCAGGTTCCGCCTCTGAATTTGCCGCTGACTTACGCGGCTTATCTCTCGATTGTCGTAACGATTGTCGTCATTCTTTTGGGGCTCCTTGGCGGCATAGAGTCGGACCTGATTTTGAAAAAAGCGTTTCCTGTCATGTTGCTGTTTTTTGGGATCGGTTATTTAATCGGCTGGATCATCAACAACAGTATTCACGAGTCCGTCCGGGAGATGGTCCGGGAAGTCATCCGCCGAAGCGAAAAGAATGGAACCGAAGGTGAGTTGCATTCTTAAAGTCAATTGCTACGATGGGGTCAATGATTCCGGTGTTTTTTGGGAAATTGTTCTTCCCGAAATTCTTATTAAAACATGGACCTTTTAAAAGGAGAAATCGAATGAAGTCTTATTGGAGAACCCGAAGTGTTAAACTGGGGGGGGGGGGGAAAGTTGGGGGGTTTTCCTTTTTTTGACTTTCTTTTTTTTTTTCGGTTTTTTGGATTTTTGTTGCCCCTCTTTTTCCCCCCCCTCCAGCCGGCCCGCGA
>Ga0099364_10013487_pt1 | contig 10957 bp, 6 predicted proteins | sample TergutTh196P3_FD_73070 | JGI IMG/M metagenome (GOLD analysis project Ga0099364, IMG submission 73070) | Microcerotermes parvus P3 segment gut microbial communities from Pointe-Noire, Republic of the Congo - Th196 P3 | ecosystem: Host-associated > Arthropoda: Insects > Digestive system > Gut ... | reverse complement strand
AAATATTATAAAAATGCTTCTTATTACAGAGATAGCATATTTAACGACCAAAATATGACTCACCTTATTACAATGGAAACAATCCTTGACACCGAATTTCACAAACAAAAAATAATTGACCTGAACAATGAAAAAAATTTGCAAGAAATGAAATTAGTAAGACAGCGTTTGACACTTATTATTCTTATTGTTTCTACTACAATTATAGTTTTAATAACGGTTCTGCTTATTCATCAGTCAAAATTAAGGGCAAGATATTTTGGACTACGTTTTCAACAGCGACTACTACGTACACAAATGGACCCTCACTTTATTTTCAACGCTTTAAGTGCAATTCAAACATATATACTCGAAAATGATATTGAAACCTCTTCTCGTTTTCTGTCGGATTTTTCAAAACTTATGCGACAAATACTTAGAAGTTCCGAAAGTGAATATATTTCAATAAAAGAAGAAGCCGAACTAATAGGTTATTATCTAAATTTACAACAACTTAGGTTTGAACCTACTTTCAATTTTAATATCGAAATAGACAAAAATATTACACCCGAAGAAATAATTGTACCACCGATGATTTTGCAGCCTTTTGTTGAAAATGCAATAGAACACGGAATTAAAGATATTGGAAGCGACGGAGTTATTATTGTTTCGTTCAAAAAGAATGAAAAACAAATTATTCTGGAAATAGATGACAATGGTTTAGGTATTAATGCTTTACGAGAAAAACCAAATATAAGTAAAGGACACGAATCGAAAGCAATAAGCATTACAAAAAAAAGATTGGAAGTATTAAGACACGACACCAAAGGAAAAACAGGTTTGGAAATAATTGACAAAAAATATAAAAATCCTTTTGATAGAGGTACAAAAGTAAGAATTATTTTACCATTAGTAAAAAAAAATAAGACAAAAGATAAATAAAATGGATATCAATAAGAAAGTACTTATTGCCGAAGACGACCCTTTTACTGCCCGCATTGTGGAACAAATGCTGAAAAGTAACTTCCCCGAATATATCGTTACGGGCAAAACAAAATCTGTTAAAGATTCTCTTACAAATATAAAATTGAACAGCCCCAACTTGGTTATTCTTGACATTCAATTAGAAGACGGCACTGCATTCGAACTTTTGCAACAAGTTGAACTATTTGATTTTAAGATTATTTTTATGTCTGCGAATCATAGTTGGGTAGAAAAATCGATGCAGTTTGCCGCTGTCAATTTCCTATTTAAACCTTTTGATGAAAATGACTTCGTTGTTGCATTGGAAAAAACAATGGAAACATATAAAGACGATTCTTACAAACAATGCTTAGATGTTATGCTTTCAAACATAAAATCAAATCCAAACGATTGGAAACTCGTACTATCGAAAGACAACGAGCCAATTGCTGTTTCAATAAAAGATATTGTTTATGGAGAATCGGTCAGCGGAGGCTCAAATTTTAAAATCGACAACAATGAAGTACACAAAATTTCAAAACCTTTAAGAAGATATGAAACACTTTTGTCTCCTTATGCTTTTTTCCGTTGTCATCCTCGATATGTGGTTAATATTCGCAAAATTGCAAAAATAGATAGCGATAGCCTTGAAATTGAACTATTTACAGGAGAAAAAATTCCCTACGAAAAGTGGAGACAAGATAATTTAATGAAACTATACATCGAATATAGAATGAGACTTTTTTTGTAGTGAACTCTTATTTTTCAGTTTTCAGTTTTCAGTTAATGAGTTAGATATTAGAATTGTAGGGACAAGGCATGCCTTGTTCAAATTAAGAATTACGAACCCTTTGTGTACCTTTGTGTTCCTTTGTGGTAAGATTCTGATTTTCTCATCCCTAACGGGATAGGGCGTATGACCATACGCCTCTACATCCACTAACCATTCACTCATTCACTCATTCACTCATTCACTCATTCACTCATTTACTTACAACTGAGAAATGATAACTTTTTTATTACCTTTTATCCGTTTTTAAAATTTTTTTAAGAAAAAAACGTTATTTTTGCACCAAATATATTTTCTAAAAATTAAAAAATATATAATATAATGTATTGATTTAAAGATATTTATATCAATACATGTTTTGCTGAACAAAGAAATAGTTACCGAATAATTTTTTATATACAATGAGTGAAGAAATTTTAAAAGCATTAATGCAGTTGTTTGGACTTATTACCAAACAAGACGGAGGAGTAGGACAAAACGAAACTCAATATGTCCGCACATTCCTTACACAACAGTTGAACTCAGAAGCCGTTGAAGAGTATTTCGCTCTTTTTATGCAATATTCTGACGAAGAAAAACGGTTATCCGAAAACAAAGGAGAAGAAAAAGAAGGAAAAGTGCAACTTACATCAATGAAAGATTCGGTCAGAATTCTTGGAATTTGCAAAAAAATTAACAAACAACTAAACCGTGAACAAAAAGTGGTCGTACTCGTGCGCCTATACGAACTTATTAGTTCCGATATGAAAATGACCGACCAAAGAATGGCAATTATTAATACCGTTGCTGATGTTTTCAAAATTCCTAAAAACGAAATTACAGCCATTGAAGCGTTTGTACTTCAAAGTAGTTGTGAAAAAATTAACTATCCCGAAATACTTATAGCAGACGACTCCGAACATGAAAAATTTAACTTCAAACATATAAAAACAACAGGTTTAAACGGCTTAATAATAGTTCTTTACGTTAAAAGTGCTGAACTATATTTTATGCGATGTACAGGCGCAGGAGACCAAGAAATATTCTTAAATGGATTCCTTATTAATAACAAAAATATTTACATTTTTCCAAAGGGCAGTTTTGTGAGGCTTCCCAAAGGAAAGCCAATATATTACACAGACGTTGTAAGTCGTTTTTTAACAGATACAGATTCGGCACGAATTACTTACGAAGTGAAAAATGTGTGGTTTAAATTTAAAACAGGCGACATTGGACTAAGAAATATCAATATTTCAGAAGAACAGGGGCGATTAATTGGCGTAATGGGCGCTTCAGGTGCAGGGAAAACTACTCTACTCAACGTTTTAGCAGGAATTGAAACTCCTACCGAAGGCGAAGTCCTGATTAACGGCGTTAATATGCACATACATAAAGACGACGAACTTAACGGTGTAATTGGACTTATACCGCAAGACGACCTGCTTATTGAAGAACTTACAGTTTTCGAAAATCTCTTTTATAACGCAAAACTCTGTTTTAAAGATAAAAGCGAAGAAGAACTGACAAACCTTGTTAATGAAACCCTTCAAAGCCTCGGACTTTTTGAAAGAAGAAACCTCAAAGTGGGGTCTCCACTGAATAAAACAATCAGCGGCGGTCAACGAAAACGACTAAATATTGCATTAGAACTAATTCGGCAGCCATCGGTACTATTTGTTGATGAACCTACATCAGGCTTATCGTCGAGAGATTCTGAAAACGTTATGAATCTGTTAAGCGAACTTGCTTTAAAAGGAAAATTGATTTTTGTAGTAATACATCAGCCTTCTTCCGATATTTACAAGATGTTCGACAAAATGTTTATTTTAGATACAGGCGGATATCCTGTTTACTACGGAAATCCCAGCGAGTCGCTGATATATTTTAAACAACTTGATGCACAAATAAATAGCGACCAGGGCGAATGTCCATCTTGCGGCAACCTTAATCCAGAAATGATTTTCAATATCATAGATTCAAATGTAATAGATGAATATGGAAATTATACTAACAAACGCAAAACAACCCCCGAAGAGTGGAACAACCATTACAATGAACGACAACCCATTCCAAAAGTAGAGACCGCAACCACTCCACCGCCTCGAAATTTGAATATTCCGAGTTGGTTAGGGCAATTTTGGATATACACCGTTAGAGACATTAGGGCAAAAATTAGCAATACGCAATATATAATCTTAAATCTGATTGAAGCACCGATACTTGGCTTGATATTAACACTGATAATCAGGTACATAGCCGACCCTACGTCAAATCTTTATATTTTTAGAGAAAACGAAAATATTCCGCCATATATCTTTATGTCGGCAATTGTTGCGCTCTTTTTGGGATTAATTGTTAGCGCCGAAGAAATATTTAAAGATGCCAAAATTTTGAAACGTGAAGGATTTCTCAATCTAAGCAGGTCGGGCTATTTATGCTCAAAAATATTGATTTTATTTACTATTTCAGCAATTCAGATGGCACTTTTTGTGTGGATTGGAAATTCAATTCTGGGAGTAAAAGATATGTATTTTAAATTTTGGTTAGCACTATTTTCAATCGCAGCATCGGCAAATATGCTCGGACTTATTCTTTCAGCATCGTTCAACTCGGTGGCAACAATCTACATTTTTATTCCTTTGGTAATGATTCCACAAATGATACTCGGTGGCGCAATGTTTACTTTCGACAAACTGAATAAAGATTTTACAAGTATCGACAAAGTGCCTGCTATAGCCGAAATTATGCCATCACGGTATATTTACGAAGGCTTAGTTGTTGACCAATATAAGCATAATCGATTTAAAAAGAATATTTTTGAAGTGGAAATGGCTGAAAGTGTGAGCGACTTTAAACAGGTCTATTATATTGACGAACTGAGAGATATAATTGCTAAAATGGAACCCGAAAACAAACGCTCCTATAAAAACGATTTGGAACTTTTGAGAAACGAATTTTCGAAAGAACAGAAACGCGTACCATCATTACCAATTGATTTTATCGCAGATATAGTTCCTGAAAAATTTAATGCAGAAATTCAAGCAAAATCACTGCAATATCTTGATGACCTTTTAGTTTATTATCGTGCAGAATTTAACAAAGCAAACGGAGCAAAAGACCGATGGCTTACTCAAAACCTTGATAATGACGCAGTTAGATTTAATCGTATTAAAGATGACTATTTCAACGAAATGGTTTCACGATTTGTGCGTAAAGAGTTGGATAAAAATAAGATACTACGTCAAGGAAACCATTTAGTGCAAGTTGTCGACCCAATTTATCAGATGCCCGAACCCGCTCATAAACTTGCATTTAGGACACACTTTTTTGCTCCCGTAAAACATTTTGCAGGTCATTATTTTGAAACATTGTGGTTTAACATTACAATGGTTTGGATTCTTACAATTATCATGTACATTGCTCTTTACTACGATTTATTTAAAAAATCGATGAATTGGCTTGGCGAAATAAAACGGAAAAAGAAGTAGTTATCAGACTTTTGGAAAATCAATATATCCCGCAAAGTTGTGTGCTCGGTGGCATTTCCTGCCTTGTAAATCAGATTGATTTCGGCGACATATTTTGATATTTCACTTTCGTTCATTAGACTTCATTATTCATTATATAACTTTTAATTCTTTACCAATTTTTACAAAGGCTGATATTGCTTTTTCGAGATGTTCTTTTTTGTGTGCTGCCGAGAGTTGAATTCTAATCCTTGCTTGTCCTTTTGGAACTACGGGATAATAAAAACCTATTACGTAAATTCCCTCATCTAACAAACGTGCTGCAAATTCTTGAGACAACTTAGCATCATAAAGCATCAGTGCAACTATTGCTGAATTTGATGGTTTGATATTAAACCCTGCTTCTGCAATTTTTGTTCTGAAAAACTGTGCATTTTCATTAACTTTATCTCTTAATTCGGTACTTTCGGTTAGCATCTCAAACACTTCCATCGCGGCACCAACAATTACGGGGGCTAATGAATTACTGAATAAATATGGACGAGAACGTTGTCGTAGCATTTCAATAATTTCTTTTTTACCAGTAGTATAACCTCCAAGTGCGCCTCCAAGTGCTTTTCCGAGTGTTCCCGTAATAATATCTACTTTGTCAATAACATTGTGATATTCGGGCGTTCCGCGTCCTGTTTTTCCAATGAAACCCGAAGCATGACTGTCGTCAACCATAACAAGAGCGTTGTATTTTTCTGCTAAATGGCAAATTTTATCCAAAGGAGCAATATCGCCATCCATCGAAAAGACACCATCTGTTACAATAATTCTGAAACGTTGTGATTGAGATTCGATAAGATGTGACTCAAGTTCGTTCATATCGGCGTGTTTATACCTGTATCTTACGGCTTTACACAACCTAACACCGTCAATAATGCTTGCATGGTTTAGTTCGTCTGAAATAACGGCATCCTCTTCGGTAAATAAAGGCTCAAATACTCCTCCGTTTGCATCAAAACACGCAGCATATAAAATTGTGTCTTCGGTGCCGAAAAATTTAGCAATTTTTTCTTCTAAATTTTTATGAATATCCTGTGTGCCGCATATAAAGCGTACCGACGACATTCCATATCCGTGCGATTCAAGGGCTTTGGCACCCGCATTAACTACACGTGGGTGGTCTGACAACCCTAAATAATTATTAGCGCAGAAGTTTAGCACTTTTTTCCCTCCTTTTACTTCTATCTCTGCATTTTGAGGAGTAACAATAATGCGTTCTGTTTTAAAAAGACCGGATTCCTTTATTGATTCCAATTCTTTTTTCAGATAATCCTGATATTTTCCGTACATATTATATTAATTTAATTTATTTTTTGGGCAAACACATAGGTTTGCCTCTACATCATTAACTCATTTTTCTACCTATATTACATCCCTAACGGGATTATACCCTCAACCCCCTAAAAGTGGGCAACCTCAAGGGTACGCACCTACACGGGATTACCCACATATAACTCCTTACGGAGTTAGTCAGTCGCACTTTCACTAATCCCCGAGTTACGTTTACGCTTACACGGGGTTATACACATTTGACTCCTACGGAGTCTCTTATTCACTCATTTTGCTACTAAGGTTATCTTGTAGAAAAAATAAAGTGAAAATAAGGTTTTTCTAATATCTAAACTCTACACTCTAATATCTACTCATTCACTCATTCACTTTTCACCCCCAAACCCCCTAAAGGGGGCTTATTTTAATTTGTAATTTCGACAAGGCATGCCTTGTCGCTACAATTCACTCATTCACTAATTCACTAATTCACTGAAAACTGACAACTGAAAACTTTTATACTTTAAAAAAACCAACTATTTCATTAAGGTCTTGTGAATATTTTGCAATATTTTCGGCATCAAAAACTAATCTTTCAGCGGCTTGTGCATTATTTTGCGAAGAAACGTTAAGGTTTTGAATTGCCTTATTAATCTGCTCAACTCCTGTCTTTTGTTCGAAACTACTTGTTGAAATTTCCGATAATTTGTGTGCTGTATCATCAATTTTTGGCACAATAATATTTAGATTGTCGCCAACATTTTTGACTTTTTCTACTCCATCGTCTAAAATTTCGAATATTTTTTCTGCTGCAATTTTGCTTCTCTCGGCTAATTTACGAACTTCAGCAGCAACAACCGAAAAACCACGTCCGTGTTCGCCTGCTCTTGCTGCTTCAACGGCTGCATTAAGCGATAAAATATTTGTTTGGTTCACAATATCTCTTATTGTGCTCACTTCTCTCACTATTTCGTCCATTTGCGCCATTGTTGACTTTGCTTCTTTACTTATTTCTATCATCCCGCTTGCTGACTTAGAAGCAACTTTTTCAGATACTTTTGCATTCTCAGCATTTTGTTGGATACTTGCAGTCATTTCTTCTATCGAAGTAGAAATTTCTTCAACTGATGATGCCTGATTATTTGCTGCATCTGAAACATCCTGAGCGTTGTTCCTAATTGTGTTACTTGATTTTATCAACTGGTCGGCAGTTTGAGATACTGTACTAACTACCGATTGTAAATATTCTATAACACACCCAACCGAATAATTCATCTCCTTTAACTCGTGTCTCAATTTTTTTGTTTCTTTATCTTGCGTGGAAGATAAATCACCTGTTGCTATTTTATTTAAAGAGGTTGTTAGTTTCTGTAACGGTCCCTTAATTTCAGTAGAAATTAAATAATAACAACCTAAGGCAAGTGCAATAGATATCGGTCCTGTCCAAAAAATATTCTCTATTTTTGTGAGACCCAAAAAGAACGCAGTGCATGATATTAATACGATACAAGTTGCAGTTGTGTAGGCAATGAAAGATATTATCGATTTTTTGAATACTATTCTTATAATTCCAAATCCTACTGCACCCGCTAAAAATATCATACCCGAACCTAATAATAAAGAGTTGTAATCCATAACGTTAGTATTAATTATTTGTATAAAATTTGATTTTGAGATTACAAAAGTAGGTAAATTTTTTTAAATATAATGCAAATAAAAAATATATTTTTCATATTTTTTTCATATTTTTGTATTATTTTTAATGAGTTAGTGAGTAGTTATCAGTTTTCAGTTTTCAGTGAATAAGTGAATAAGTGAATAAGTGAATGAGTGAATGAGTTGCTAGTTTTCAGTTATCAGTTATCAGTTTTCAGAAATAACTACTTACTTTTATAAACTTTACAAACTTTTTACTATTAAGGGTGTTTTGTAGAAAAAATAAGGGTTATAATAAAACCACTGACGAAAAAACTTTATAAACTTTACAAACTTTTTACTACTAAGGGTATTTTGTAGAAAAAATAAGGGTTATAATAAAACCGCTGACGAAAAAACTTTATAAACTTTACAAACTTTACAAACTTTTTAACTTTACAAACTAATTATAAATAGATGAAAAATGCTCGAAAAAAGTCAATATTTTTTATAATAATGGTTGTATGCTTTATTGTGTTTACAGAGTCTATTGCACAAGAAAACAAAATCATTACAGGTGCCGAAAGAACGGAAGTATGGCTACCATTGATAAAAAATAAGAAAATAGCACTGTTGGTAAATCATACAGCAATGATAGGGAACAGGCATCTTTTAGACACAATGTTAGAACTTAAAATTGATGTTAAGAAAATTTTTCTACCCGAACACGGTTTTAGAGGCGATGCCGACGCCGGTGAACAAATTAAAGACGGAACAGACAAAAAAACAGGGATTCCACTCGTTTCGCTCTATGGAAAAACAAAAAAACCTACAAAAGAGCAAATGAAAGGATTAGATGCCATTGTCTTTGATATTCAAGACGTTGGAGTTCGTTTTTTTACTTATATTTCGTCAATGCACTATATGATGGAAGTTTGCGCTGAAATGGGAATTGAATTTATTGTGTTCGACCGCCCAAACCCAAACGGTGATTACATAGACGGTCCCATTCTGAAAAAGGAATTTACTTCTTTTGTAGGAATGCACCCAATTCCGGTGGTACATGGAATGACAGTCGGAGAATTGGCACAAATGATAAATGGTGAAGGGTGGTTATCAGGAAATATAACTTGTTCGCTTACAATAGTACAAAATAAAAACTATTATCGAAAAATGCAATATTCTGTTCCCATAAAACCATCACCAAATCTGCCAAATGATTTATCTATACGGCTTTATCCCTCTTTATGTTTTTTTGAGGGAACAGAAGTTAGCATCGGACGCGGGACATATTTTCCTTTTCAGGTGATAGGTTTCCCCGATAAATCTTTCGGAGATTTTTCGTTTATGCCAAAAAGTATTGATGGAATGGCTAAAAACCCCTTGCAAGAAAATAAAACTTGCTATGGAGACGACTTGCGAAACCTTGATACGTGGGAACAAAAAATGACACTTTCTTTTTTGTTAGAATATTATAAAAAATTCAATTATGCCGATAATTTTATTTCAAGAGAGCATTTTTTCAATCTTCTTGCGGGTACTGACGAACTGTTGAAACAGATAAAAAATGGAATGACAGAAGCCCAAATTAGAGACAGTTGGGAAAAAGATTTGAAAAAATTTGAAAACCAAAGAACGCAATATCTTTTATATGAATAAATTAACAATTTTTTCTTTTTTAATAATGGTTACAAACATTATGTGTTCACAACCTAATAATAGTAATAATAATAATACGACCTTAATACCCGAAGATATATACCAAATTGGTAAGCATTGGGCTGATTCTGTGTATAATTCATTAACTGATGATGAACGTATTTCACAACTTTTTTGGATTGCGATTGAAAATCCTGATAATAAAGCGGTTTTCGATAGATATAAAAAAGAGATTGAAAACAATAAACCCGGCGGAATTATATTGTTTCGCACAACAGCGCAAAAAGCATTGGAAGTAATTGAGCAATTTCAAAGTGTTTCAAAAACTCCGTTGATAGTTTCAATTGATGGTGAAAATGGTCTTGCTATGCGCATATCAGAAGTTGTTGACTTTCCAAAAGCAATGACACTCGGCGCAATTCAAGATGACTCACTTATTTATGAAATGGGACTTGAAATTGCCCGCCATTGCAAACTTATGGGAATACACGTGAATTTGGCTCCCGTAGCAGATATAAATAGTAACCACAAAAATCCCGTTATTGGAGTACGTTCTTACGGTGAAAAACAACAGAATGTTGCACGAAAAGCATCTGCATACATGCACGGACTGCAAGATGGAGGCATCATGGCTGTTGCTAAACATTTTCCCGGACATGGAGATACCGACAGCGATTCACACAAAACCTTACCTAAAATAAATCACGACAGGGCAAGACTTGATTCTATTGAGTTATTTCCTTTTAAAACACTTGTAAATGAGGGTATTTGGGGAATTATGAGTTCTCACATAGAAGTCCCTGCACTTGAACCAAAAAGTAATATTCCCGCAAGTTTCTCAAGCAATGTCCTTAAAAATATTCTACATAACAATTTTAATTTCAATGGATTAATAGTTTCAGATGCCGTTAATATGCAAGGTGCAAAAATTATGGGTAAACCCGGAGAAATTGACGCATTGGCATTAGCAGCAGGAAACGACATAATTCTCTTTACCGAAAATTTGCCCGAAGCAGTCAAAAATGTTAAAAAAATGATTAGTACAAAACAATTGACAGCCGAAGAAATTGAAGACAAATGCAGACGTTCATTAATGTTTAAATACTTCTTAACACAACACAATTCGCCTAAAAAACACGATGATAACATAATAGAAGAACTTAAC
>Ga0099364_10013486_pt1 | contig 10957 bp, 11 predicted proteins | sample TergutTh196P3_FD_73070 | JGI IMG/M metagenome (GOLD analysis project Ga0099364, IMG submission 73070) | Microcerotermes parvus P3 segment gut microbial communities from Pointe-Noire, Republic of the Congo - Th196 P3 | ecosystem: Host-associated > Arthropoda: Insects > Digestive system > Gut ... | reverse complement strand
GACTACCCTGGTGTCACCATCCGCGGTCCCCGGTATCGTGGGTACAGCCGGTGATATCGGTGTAGCAGGGTTTTCGGGGTTAGCGGGATCTTCCGCACCCGGCGACGCAGGTGAGTTTGACGCGTCGCGCGGGTCGTCCCTGTCCAGCGTCAAGGACATCGGCGTTATGGACAGCAGCGGAAGCACGCCTAAGCCGAGCGCGGATACAGAAAGCTTTGTGCCTCCCGTACCGGCGCCGTAAACCGGGCGGTTTATATTTGTATTGGATACCCCGGGACCTTGTACAGGCAGGTTCGGGGAAGTCTGTGGCGTGGTTATCTGCGGTGTGGTTATCTGCGGTATGCTTATCTGTGGCGGGTTCAGGATATCCGGAGAAAAGCCCGGTATGCCAAAAGGCACAATCACGGAAGGTATCTCCGGGATTTCAATATCCGGGAACACATTTTGCGGCGTATGCGTCTGTTCCGGCGTACCGAACGCGTTGCCGAAAGTGGCAAACACGGCAATCGGCTGTACGCACAGTAACACTATAAGGGCTAACGCGGTTGTTTTGAGTATGCTTTTCATTTAGGTTCCTCTCCATTTTAACCCGGAATCCTGTACCTTATTTCCTGTATCCTAAAACCCCATAACCCAAAATATAAATTTGGGTTATGGCTACATCGCCTGGGCGGGTGCAGTTGCGGGTGCGGGTTCGGCGCTTTCTAAAATCATGTCGTTGCGCGCCTCAAGGTCGTAGTACACTTCATCGCCGAAGAACGAATTCTTGCGTACCTCGCTTAAATCCATCGTGCCGAATTTATACAGCGGGCACAGGTAGCTCGGCGTAAATTTTGTCCTGATTGGGTAGTTGCCGAATGTTACGACAATCGCGTTGCCGGTGTTCTGCTGGTTGTTGAGCTTTTGCAGCTCGGACGGGTAGATAAGCGGCCTTGTCTGCAGTGAGGTGGAAACATTGGCTTCACCCGATTTATCGGTCGAGCGCGAAACGCTTGAGGTTGAAACCGACATATTTCCGCAAAGCTCCGAAAATTCCTTGCAGGTATCTATATCGTTGGAGCCTATGAACATTTTCATGCCGCAGTTGCTTTTGATGATATCCGCCACGGTGTCGCCGTACACGTTGCCGAGCTGGGCGTAGGACTGCACCACCATATGGAACCAGACCTTGCGGCTTCTGCCGACGGTAATCATTTTATCGAACTTGTCAATTTTCGGCATATTTCCGAACTCATCGAGTATAAAATAGACGTTGCGGGGAAGGGACAAGTCCTCGCGGGAGGAAGCTTTTTTGATAAGCGCCTTATATATACAAAGCACAAATATGGAAGCAAGCGCGTGGCGCGTGTCTTTTTCGTCCGGTATCTTCATGAACAGCGCGGTTTTTTTGTCGGCGAATACATTGGGGTCAATGTCTGTAGCCGATGTAAGCCCGCAAAGCCCCTGGTCGTTGAACATCGTAAGCTTGTCGAAGGTGATTGACATATAGCTGGACAGCGTGTTTTCCGCCGCCGCCAGTACCTGCCTGCTAAGCGTGACAGCCTGTGATGTGCGCGCCCTGCCCCTGAAATAGTTTTTGAGGGCCTCGTAATTGTTGTCTGAGTTTGTGAGCGCCTTGTTGAGGTTAAAGAAGTTGTATTTTTCTTTTGTCATCTCAAGCTCGGGGTTTTCCGAATCCTCAAGCATTGCCAGCAGTGTTGCCAGCACAATGCTCCGCGCGCCTTTTTCCCAAACAGGGTCGTCGGGGGATTCTATCGGGCAAAGCACGCCGACAAGGTCGTTTAGGTCTTCGTAGATTTCGTCGTATATCTGCTGGCGCGCCATCTTTACGGCTTCGAGAAGCAGCCGCCTTGTTGGGTAGGCCTCGCCTTCATATTCATACCAAGTTTCTTCGTATGCTTCTATCGGCGCGGTCAGCTGCAATCCCGTTTCGTCCGGGGGGCCGTTGCGCCGGAAAATGCCTTCGCCCTTGGATATATAAAGCTGATACCTGTCGTAGATATCGCTGAGCGGGTTCCATCTGAAGGATGAATACGGGTCGCGCAGGTCAAGGACCATAACATCGTACCCGCGCTGCTGTAAAAGCCCGGAGTGGAGCTGGAAAAGCTCGCCCTTTGGGTCTGTCAGTATCATGGATGAACCCGCGCTCGTAGCCGCCAATATCTGGACCATCGGGTTTATAAACGATGTCGTCTTGCCGCTGCCGGTGGAGCCGATGATCAGCCCATGCATCGGCGTGGCAAGGTTTACGTTAAGCTCGCCCTTGTTTTTTGTAAGCTCCGCGCGGATCGGCACGCCGTCTTTTTTCAAATTGTTTATAACCGTGAATTTGGCGGGGGAGAAAATCCCGTCCCGCTCCTTAGGCTCCATAAACCGGGAGTTTTCCAGGTTGCTCTCGAAGGCCTTCGCCTTCCCCTTCATGATCTTTTTGGAGTTTACATTGGGCTTCGCGAAAATAAGATACAAAAACGCGCCCAGCAGCAGCCCTATCCCCCCGTAAAGATAAGTGTCTACATTCATCAATATAGAAGGGTTCCAGAAATTAGCGCCGTCACCGCTTATGACATCTACAATACGGTTCGTGACAAAAATAACCTGGATGCCATAACCCAGGGCCGTTGCCGCTATAACAGCCAAAAGCCCCCAAACAGCAATTTTACGCGCTACTTGCGCCATCTTCACTGCACCTCCCGGTAAGATTGTAAAGTTTTATTGAAAGCATTGCCGCTGAAACGCATACGGCCGCAAGCACCAGCCACACCGCGTATCCCGGCAAGCCGAACGGCCAGTCCAGCCCATGCGCCATAGCTGTAAAATACAAAATAAATGAAACCAAATTGAAGGAAAAATGTGCCGCTATAGACGGGATGATACTCCGCGTCCTTATAGCGGCGGCGGAGAACACCATTCCCATAATCATTGTATACGCTGCCCATAGCGGCTGTGCGTGTGAAAGCCCGAACACTACAGAAAGCACAGCCGCCGCGGCATAGGGTTTCATGCAGTCACGCAAGTATGTCAGGCACAGCCCTCGGAAAATAATCTCCTCCATAAGCGGGGCGTACACCAGGATTGCCAAGCAGTTGAGCAGAAGGCCGCCCACGGAAAGGACCTGCGAAACCGAAACCCCGTAGCTTGCGGTAACCTGCGATGGAAGCATATTGATGACAATCACGCAAAACAGGTTAAGCAACGCGCCCAATGCCGCAAACATAGCATATTGGGGCACGGTAAGCCCGGGCTTTACAAGCCCTGCCGATTTGCGGAAGGAAAACCCTTTTTTCCGGTAATACCGGATAAGGCACAGCATAAATATCCCGCCGCCGATAACCTGCAGTGTCCCCATCCCGGCATTCAGCGACTCGGGATAGTTTTCAAGCCCCGCAAACACCACCCAAACCAGGGATATTATTATCAATACAATAAAATATCCCACGAGAAGGGCAAGGAGCTTTAGGGCGGCAAGGCCCGCGTCCTGCAGTTTTTCGCGTTTCATATGCCGCGCCCCTTGCCGGGGTCGCTGCGGCCGCGCTGCAAATTTTGCTTCGCGGCTGATGCCCCCCTGCCGCTGTCCGCAAGCTCATCCAGGCTTACCGGGATTCTGGAGTTTTTTGAATCCGGCCGCCGTGACATAATGCCGCCCAAAAGCGTTTCCTTTACAAGCGAGTCGGCCGAAAAGTCAAACCTGCTGTCGCTTAAATCAAGCGCCATCTCATTCATATCGGCCATTTCACCTCACCCGAAACCCTTTCATGCCCTCGCGCAGTTTACCGATTGTGTTAAACAATACGGACGACACGGTGGATTCGTTCATGCCAAGCTCTGCGGCTATGCTTCTGTTTGTCATGCCCGCGAAATACTTCATCGCGATAATGTCGCGGTCCCTGGCGTTTATCCGGGCAAGGAGCGCGTACAGCGCCCTGCGCTCCTCGCTTTGGATGTACTGCAGCTGCAGGTCAAAGCCCGACGGTATATCCGGCCTGTCGTCTTCGTCCAAGGAGATAACATCTTTTTTGCGCCTCAGCTCGTCAATGAGCGCGTTGCGCGCGATGCTGAAAACCCAGGTCGAAAACTTTGCCTTGCCCTCATCGTAGGTATCAAGCTTTTCAAAAACACGCGTGAAAACTTCGCTTACCAGATCGTCCGCCCGGTCGCGGTCAAGAAGCCTGTAGAAGATGTAGTTGTAGACCTTGGGGAAATACTCGCCGTACAGGCTTTCAAAATCCTTCAATGTTTTCCCGCCTTCTGGGGTCAGTTTAGAGAGTTGAGCCTAAAGTCCGGTTTATCCTTACGACGCTGTCAGTGCAGGGGCGTTCGCAAGCAGCCACGCTTCCATGGCGGGGATGCCCAGCCTGAGGATCGCGATAAGCACGAAGATGGAGATAAAGCCGATAAGCGCGTTTTGCAGTGATTTTTTGGCCTTGTCCCTGTCCTGCTGCTCCTCTGCCTTGGCGAATTTTACGCCCAGTACAATGCAGTAGATCGAGCCAAGCGCGCCGACAATCAGCATTGCGGGCCCGACGACCATGTTAAGCAGGTTAACAATCGGCCTGACGATGTTGGAGAAGGGGTTTGTACCGGTGGTGGGCGTGGTAGTGAGCAAGAAGTTAAGCATTGGGTATTCCTCCTGTATTATGTATTGTTTATCGCGCAAGCGAGAAAAACCGTGTATACAGCGGTCGGCTTCCTGTTGTCAGTGAAAGCGGTGACATATATTTATACGCAGCGGTGCAATAAGTATCCATGGAAATTTTTACCGGGGTCATTGTGAAAAATTGACCCTAATCATCGGATATTCAGAAGCGCGGTAAAGCCTGTCATCTCAAAGACATCCATGATGCCCTCGGTAACATTTACCAGTGTCTGGCGCAGGCCCTTTTTCTTGGCGGTCCTTTCCCCCAGGAGCAGTACGCGCAGGCCCGCGGAAGAAATATATGTAATTCCGCTAAAATCAATCAGCGCGCTTTTGCCTTCCTCCAGCTCAGCAAGCAACAGCTCCTGTAGCCCGGGAGAAGAGCTTGCGTCCAGCTTGCCGGTAAGCGCAAATGTAGTCGTGTTTTCGTCTTTTGTTGTGACGATATCCATTACACCGCATCCCCTTTTATTACTAGTGCGCGGGTCCCATGTTAGGTTTTTATGGGATCAGCGTTAAAATTATATCACGGTTCTTTAGATATTGCAATATTTTTTTTAGGGCTAAGAGCCGGGTTAAAATACGGTTTTAAAAATGCGCCGTCCTTTATAAGCGCCGCGCGCAAATCACCCGTGTCTATCCCCTGCACGGGGCAGCCTGTTTTTGCCGTCATTGCCGCCGCTGTCCCCGCCGCCTGGCCGATCGCCATGACAGTGGGCGTGGTGCGAAGCGCCGCCAACGCCTCATGCGACGCGCTGATACATCTTCCGCAGACGATTATATTGCTGACCTGCGCGGGGATAAGGCACCGATATGGTACAGAATACCAGCTACCGGGCTTTAAAAACACATGGCTTGTATTATCCCCGTCCGGGCTGTGTATGTCGATGGGATAACCGCCCATCGCGACGGCATCGTCAAACATACGGTTTTCGGTGAGGTCATCTGCGGTGACGGTATATGCCCCACGGATCCGTCGGCTTTCGCGGATGCCGATATTCGGGCCGGTGTACGCAAGCACGCAGTTTTCAAAGCCGGGAATGTATTTGCGCAAAAACGCGAGAAGCTCCTTGCATTGGCGGCGGCCCTCGATCTCCGCGGCGGTCAGCCCGCGCGGGTCAACCGCGCTTCGGTTATGCACGCGCGTCATATTTACGATATACTCGCCCGGGTTGTTTGTTTCAAAGCAGAGGACAACGTCGCGGTCAAAAGTCAGCTCTCCCGCTTCTTTTGCGGCGCACACGCGCGAAAACGCGCCCCTTATCCCGCTGCGCGGTATCACGCGCAGTTTATCAAACGGGATGTCATGCGGCATATCATCACGCTGCGCCGCGACAAAATCCATAAGCCGCCCCCTGTCCACCCCGTAGACCTTCATGTTCATCGTCATCGGCTGGGCAAGGCCGTCGCTTTCGCGTCCGTAATGTGTAGGTACCCCCGCATGGGCGGCTAAATCGGCGTCAGCGGTTGCGTCGATGTATACGCTTGCCCGCACATTAAAAAAGCCGCCTTTGGAAAAAAGGCGTAAATTACCGACCTGCCCGCTTTCCATATCGCAGCCGGTGTAAACGGTGTGATACAGAAGCTCCGCGCCCGCTTCCATAACCATATTTTCCAGGACGAGCTTCATGCCCTCCGCATCGAATGGAGTCACTGAGCTTGCATAGCCGACAAAATCCTCCATATGCCCGGGGGAAAAGCCCTCGGTTTTCATGCGATCGGCAAATTCGCCGGGGATACCGCGGATAACCTGCGTTTCCCCGGCGTGGTAGGTCATCTGCGGCCCTGTCCCCGCGCCTGTCAGCGCGCCGCCGAGATACGCGTTTTGCTCGATGAGCAGTGTTTTTGCGCCGTTCCTTGCGGCGGCAACGGCGGCAATGGCGCCGCCCGGTCCCCCGCCGGCTACTATCACATCGTATTTTTCCATTTATAAAGCCCCTCCAAGCCCGTCCAGCGAAAGTGAAAAAGCTTCTATGCAATGCTCCATAAAATACTTGACCTCCGGGAGCGGGTTTTTCCCGATTTCTTTTGCGATTGCTGTGTAAGCGCCGGAAAACTCGCCGTTCCCCGCGTTTTTTTCTGTGATACATTTAATGTAAGCGCAAAGTTTGTCCGCAGATTTAATCAGCGCGGTTTCATCGGGGGTTAAGCCCTCCGATGTCAAATACGGCAAATACGCCGCCCTAAGGCGTTCGGGAAGATGCCCCGCTAGTTTTTGCGCGGCGGCGGCTTCAAGTGTACGGTAGGTTTCCCGCATTTCCGGGCTGTGGTATTTTACCGGCGTGGGCAAGTCCCCTGTTAAGATTTCAGTCGCGTCGTGGTAAAGCGCATATGTACAGAGCCTTTCGGCGCTGTACTGCTTGCCGAATTCCAGATTGCCGATCAAGGCAAGCATATGTACCAGCATCGCGCACTCCAACGAATGCTGTGAAAGGCTCTCCGGCTGTGTGCTGAACATCAGCGCCCAGCGGTTTATATGCCGCATACGGAAAAGCATCGGCAGGAATGTGTTATTCATCCGCTATAATATCCCCCTAAGCACCAAAACCCAAAGCACGCAGGTTAAAATTACAAACAGCGACGCCGCCAAAACGCCAATATTTACCTTCCCCGGGATTGGCTGATCCGGCGGCGGCATCATGCCCGAGGCCTGCAGCGCTTTCTTTACAGGCTTATACAGCAGCAGCGTAAACGCCGCGTTAAGCCCGCCCTTCAGCAGGTTGAACGGCAGGAACGCGGGGATTAGAAGCTGTGCGACCTGTGCGCGCGGCACATTCATATAAAGCGGGGTGATCAGATAATTCCAGAGTATCATCACCGCAGTTGTCAGGAGCCACGCCGCAACAAGCCCTATGACAGCGCCTTTAAGGCTCCGTTTATACTTGTAAACAAAAGACGCCGTACAGGCGAAGGAGCAACCGGCGACTATGTTCATCAGCAGGCCTATTGGCCCTGTCTGGCTCACGGTGAACATTTCCGCCGCCGCGACCACTGCAGTCACCGCAAACGCCGCCATCGGACCGAACAAAAACCCGCCGATTGTTATGACGACATCCTTGGGGTCATAGCTTAAAAAAAGCACGACGGGGACGCGCCCGGCGACCATCAATATATACGCAAGCGCACTGAGCATGGCAAGCGACGCAAGTTTTTTTGTGGCTGCCCTTTGCATATCAACACACACCTTTCAGATAAAACAGAAGCTTTCTATGTTAAGGCATTTCCCGGTCTGCGTGTCTATTTCCAAAACCGCGCCGGAAAGGCGGATATCCTCGGGGTCGTTGTCAAACCGCGTGGGGAGGTTCGTGCGCATTTTATACAGCGCCTGTGCTTTTTTTATGCCCAGCACGGAATCAAACCCGCCGCACATCCCGATATCTGTCTGATAACCCGTGCCGCCCGGGAGAATCCGCGCGTCCGCCGTGGGGATATGCGTGTGCGTACCCAGTACAGCCGACACGCGCCCGTCCAGATAATGCCCCATGCAGAGCTTTTCGGACGTTGCCTCCGCGTGGAAGTCCACGACTATATTTTTTGTGCCTGCCCCATCCAGCAATGCGTCTATGCAGTCAAACGGGCTTTTCCCCTGTTGCATAAAAACAACGCCCTGCAAATTGATTACACAGAGTTGAAACCTCGGATGGTCAAGTGTAAAAACCCCGGAGCCGGGGGCGCTTTGATGATAATTCGCGGGGCGGAGGACGCCGTTTTGCCGGTTTAGGGTTTCGTTTATTTCTTTACGGCGCAGGCAGTGGTTCCCGGTGGTTATTACGTCCACGCCGCTGTCGAATAAATATTTTGCGGAAGAAGGCAGTATGCCGTTGCCCTGCGCGGAGTTTTCACCGTTCGCGATAACAGCGTCCGCGCCGTATTTCTCCCTTAGTGCGGGAAGCCCTTTGCGCACACGGGCACAGCCCGCATCGCCGACCACATCCCCAAGCATTAAAACTACCATGACAGTATTTTCCCTCAGTTCTCAACAAGCACGATTGTCACATCAAACTCCACGCTCTGTACGGCGGACAGGCGGCGGTAGAATTTCAGCGTGACCTCATCTCCGACTTTTCGTTCGCTTAGTATTGCCTGCACATCGGGGAGCGTCCTCACCCGTATGCTGTCTATTTCAATGAGGATATCGCCCCTTTGCACATCCTTGCCGATAAGGTCGGAGCCTTCGTATATCTCGTGGATTTCAAGCCCCATTGGGATGTCGTATCTCAGCGCGTCAACTTCGGTGACGGGCTTGCAGCTTATGCCCAGCATGACCCTGCCTGTCACCCTGCCGTTTTTGATTATATCGTCTAAAATCGGCTTTGCGTTGGTGATGGGTATCGCAAAGCCGATGCCCTCGTAACCCTGTGCCACGATTTTTGAGGAGTTGATGCCGATTACCTGCCCAAACTCGTTCACCAGCGCGCCGCCGGAGTTACCCGGGTTTATGGCGGCATCGGTCTGTAAATATATAAACTGGTAGTTTTCTGTTGTCACCATGCGGTTTACCGCGGAAACAATCCCGCGTGTTACGCTTCCCGCAAGCTCAATGCCGGACGGGTTGCCGATTGCGACGACGGTTTCGCCAACCTCAATCTCATCGGAATCCCCGAACACAGCAGGGACCAGCCCGGCGACATCGACCTTCAGTACGGCAAGGTCCGTGGTGGTGTCCAGACCGATGAGCTGTGCGTCGTATGGCGTCGCGTCGTGGAGCTGTATCTTGAAGCTGGTGCCGGGTGCGACGACATGGGCATTTGTTATGACATAGCCGTCTTCGGTCATGACGATGCCGGAGCCAACTGATACAGGCTCATAAAAACGGCTGCCTTCGTCAAAAGCAGAAACCCCTACGACTGCCGGGGAAATTTTCCGCGCGATTTCCGGGATTGTAAGCCGCCCGCCCCCGGGGTTCAACTCCTGCGTACCCGGCCTTGAGGTAAGCTCCAGCGTCGGGGCCTCGCCGGAAGGCGCGTCAGGTTCCGGTACGCTTGCGGCAGCGGAAGCCTGCCCCTCCCCGAGAGTTAACGGAGAGCCGTTAAGCTCCAGTAGGATTGAATAGCCCGTGATTGCAAACATCCCGATGATAACCACGCCAAACAGCCCGGCTAAGAATACTACTATCCCCCTGCCGCGCCTTTGCCTGCCCCTGCCTGCCGCGTCATATTCATTGAAGTCCCACCTGTACCCGTCAGTACGGTTTGCCCCGGAATCTTGCCGCGCGCCCTTCTGCCAGCCGAAAACAGGGTCGTATCTATATCCCCCGTCGGCTTTGCGGTTGTTGTTTTCGCTGTTATTGCTGTTCATACTGCCGCGCCCTCCTCAGAACCCGAAACCGGACTATTAAAAGCCGTGTTCATATATTATGTCATATAACAGATAATTCTACAATAGTTTTTTTAATTTAACCCGCTATAACAGGTATGCTGAATATAAAATCCGTGCGGCTGCCGGGTATGCTTTCTACGGATATTTCGCCGTTGTGATAACGCAGAATTGATTTTACGATATGCAGCCCCAAGCCAACGCCGCTGACATCCCTGCTGCGGGACCGGTCGGTTTTGTAAAAACGCTCAAAGAGCCACGGCAGCTCGTCTTTATCTATGCCTTCCCCGCTGTTGCGCACCGTTACCGTAACTTTATCCTTTTCCGCGCGGTACAAAAACTCAAGGTAACCGCCTTGGTTTGCGAATTTTACGGCGTTGTCCGTTAGGTTGTACACGACCTGGTGCAAAAGGTCGCGGTCCGCAAATACCATTACGCGGTCATGATCCAGCCCCTTCAGCTCCAGCCCTTTTTCTATAATCGACTTTTCAAAAGCGAACACGGCTTGGCGCACGACCTCGCTTATGTCAAAGGCTGTAGGGTGCAGCTGCAGCTCGCCCGTTTCAAGGCGGGCGGTGTCCAGCATGGAGTGTACAAGGCGCGCAAGGCGTTTGCACTCGCCGGATACAATCCCAAGGTAATGCCCGCTTTTTTCTGCGGGTATCGTACCGTCCAGCATACCGTCAACAAAGCCGGAAACGGTGGTGATCGGCGTTTTAAGCTCGTGGGAAACATTCGCGATAAACTGGCGGCGTGTGCTTTCCGTGGCCGCCAGCGTGGACGCCATATTGTTGAATGCCATAGAGAGCTGACCGACCTCATCAAAGCCGGACACGCGCACACGCCCGGAAAAATCCCCCCGTGAAAAGCTGTGTGTGGCATCCAGCATTGAACGCAGCGGCCCGACGATCCTAATCGTTATAATATATATGAAAACCGATGTAACCGAAAGAACAGCCGCGGCGCAGATCAGGAACATTTTAACCAGCTCGCGCCGGTAAGCGAGCA
>Ga0099364_10013485_pt1 | contig 10957 bp, 6 predicted proteins | sample TergutTh196P3_FD_73070 | JGI IMG/M metagenome (GOLD analysis project Ga0099364, IMG submission 73070) | Microcerotermes parvus P3 segment gut microbial communities from Pointe-Noire, Republic of the Congo - Th196 P3 | ecosystem: Host-associated > Arthropoda: Insects > Digestive system > Gut ... | reverse complement strand
TGAAGGTGTGTAAAGTTTTAACAGATGATATTGGTGAATTCTTTGAAAAATTGATAATTAAATATGATAAAAACTCAAATTATAAAAAAATGATTGAAAGTGCTATAAAGCAATTTTTAGTTGTTGAAAGTCCGTATAATGCTAAACATGTTTATACTTCATTTTTTGAGATTTATCCTATTTTTAAAGGTTCTGAAAGTAATATTTACTCAGAATATGATAATACATTAATCAATATTGTCAATACATTGAGAAAATATGAAGAAAGTACTGGTAGCTTAATAAATAAACAAAGAGATCATTATATTCATGCGGTTAATGTTTTTTTACTGGGTCTTTCAATATATATTAATAATTCAAATTATAGGAAGGCTTTCAAAGAATTTATTTTGTCAAATAAACATTATTTTGTTTATGATGGTCAAACTAATAGTAATAATACTAATGGAAATGAAATTACTAAAGATAAACTTAGTAAAGACAAAATCAATAGGGAAGAGATTAACACAGATAATATTAATTTTTATGAAGAATTTTTTTTCAGATGGGGTATAGCATCTCTTTTTCATGATATTGGATATCCTCTTGAAATTATTGGGAAACAATTGGAGAAATTCATTAATGATAGTGTAAATGTTGTTTCTGATAATTTTGAGGTTTCAACTTCTATTGATTTTAAAAATTTCCACAAGTTACATACGATTACTAAGTTAAATAGTGATTTTGGTAAGGATTATCGTGAAGATCCTGTTAATATTGAAAAAACTATTATTAATAATGCTAATTTTCTAGATTCATTTAAATCTTTAGACCTTATAACTAATAGATTGTTAATTGCATTTGATGATTTGGAACTTAATACTCTTAAACATAGTCTTGATAACTTTATTTTAACCATGGCTGAAAATGGATTTATTGATCATGGATTTTATAGTGCTATTCTTGTTTTATTAGTATATGGTAATCTTATACAAAAAGAGAATATGAATAAGAAGAAAACAGATTATTCCCTTTTCTTTTTCCCTATTGTAGATAGTGCAAGTGCAATTTTACTACATAACTACTATAGAAATGTTTTATGGAATCCAGAAGAAGATGAGAAAAAACCGTTTTGTAGAGGTCCATTAAGTGTTAATGAACATCCTTTAGGATATTTACTTATTTTGTGCGATGAGCTACAAGAGTGGAGTAGAAAAGCTTTTGGTATTCAAGATAAAAAACGATTCCATGTAGATGATTGTGAGTTGGATATAAGTGATGATTCACTTGAAATTACCTACTTATTTCAAAGTGGATTGGTAACAAAGGACTTTGTTGAAGAGAAAATAAAACTGGTTACAGGTGTTTTAAAAATAGATGAGATATTTTCCAAAGATTTTATTATTAAACCTAAAAATGAAAATGTCGACCCTTTATCAATTTATACTACTATAGATTTAAAAATTCCTAATCAATTAATAAGAACGATAGAAGAAATAGCTAAACGAACATATTATTATTATAGGGCAAATTATAAAGATTTTAGGGAATTAGAGGATAATAGAAAATATTATTGCTTTAAAAGAGCACAATCATTGAATCCAGAACTAAATTCTATTGGTTATGAAATAGTTCCTGAAACTGATGTAAGGGAGAGCATAACGAAATTTTCAGATCATGAGTTAAATAATTTAGCTAAAATTCAGCATAATGCTATTGTTAAACAAATTGACAATGTTTCTTGGATTTATTTCCCTAAAAATTGGTTTGCCAAAAAAGAAAATCTTCATTTGAAACCTGGTAAAAATTCAAGTGTACATTGCTCAATAATGAAGGCTTTAGATTTTTTAAATTATTTTCAGTGTTGGGATGATTTAAGAATTGAATATCAAGAAACTGATAAAGAACTCTTAGAGGATATTCATAAAATTTTAGGATATATAGATTTAAAAATTGTTAAAACATGTTTAAGAGAAGTAGCTATTAAAACCCATAATCTTTATAATGAAGAAATCAAGAAAAAACGAAAATTTCATCAATTGCCCTTAATCACTCAATATTCTAACTATAAGTTAGCTTATGTTTTACCTTCTTTACTGAAATCAACTATGGGTTATGGGATAGTGTCAGTTAAAGATAAACGAAAAGAAATTACTAATTTCACCGATGAAGAACAATATATTTTGGCCAAATCTTTGCATGAGATATGGGCATTTGAAGTTAAAAGTGATGGTTGGAAATATGATGATGGAAGCAAATACGATGATAAAACAATGCTAATTAAAAAGATTAATAAAAATATCGTGCCTTGGGAAGAATTAGATAAAGAATTACAAAAATTAAACAAGAAAACTGTTAGTCAGTTACCTGTCTTCCTTAAAGAAATTGATTTAATGATTGTTAAAAAAGAATAATTATATTTGGTTATTATGTTTTAGATTATGATCATTGCATAAGTGTTTTAAATTTTAAAAAGAATAAATTAAATAAAATTGTTTTTTAAAGAATAGTGATTGTAGTTTAATTTTATTTTGACAAACAAAATTGAAACATTCATTTTTTTTTAAAAATTTTTGATCTTTATTTATATATTTATTGAACAAAAATAATTGTGCAACGTATCAGAATAACCTTTTTAATTATTTAAAATTCGTTAATAAAAGTTTTTGCTTTATTATAATAATAATTTTTAATTAAAATTAGGGATAATCTAAAAATTAATATTTAGAGGGACAATAATGACAATAAATATGAATAAAAGTAGCACTAATCATGCTGACGGTAAAAAGTATGTTAAAAGTGAAGGAAGTAAAAATAAGGGTTTAATTAGCTATGTATCTCAATTCTTTGAAATCCTTGAAATAAATGATGATAAAGTTAATAGGCACTTTTATAGGAAGTTTATGAAAGAAGCAGTTTTAGACTTCTTAAACGATGAAAGTCAAGAAAAAGCTAGTGATATATACAAATTGTTTTTTGAAATTTATCAAATAACTAGTATGAGGATGTCAGATCAGAAAAAAGAAGATCTTGGAAAAACTGAACCTAATTATATATTAAACTTACTTGATACTTTAAGAAAATATGAAGAAAGTGCTGAAAGTTTAATTGAACGAGACATCGATATTTATGTTCATTCTGTAAATGTTTTCATTTTGGGTCTAGCTATTTATGCTAATAATGAAACATTTAGGGAAGTTTTCATGAGTCAAACTATTAATAATGACAAATACCAAGGGACAAATTATGATAAATATCAAGATGCTTTTGAAACTAATCATGAAGAATTCTTCTATCGTTGGGGTATAACTTCTCTTTTCCATGATATAGCATATCCTTTAGAAATAATCAATGAAGAGATGAAGAAGTTTATAAATGATAGTGTGGATTCTTTACATGGTAAAAATGAGGTTGAAATATTAATAAACTTTAAAAATTTTGATAATTTTAATAGTATTTATAAGAAAAACCCTGATTTTGGAGAATATTATCGTGAATTATATGACGAAGCAAATTTTTTAGATTTATTTAGACCATTAGATATTTTGGCACATAAACTCTATTTAACATTTGGAAAAAATGTTGGACTATGTGAAATAAAGGATGAACTGGATAATTATATTAAAGTAATGGGGCAGGAAAACTTTCTTAATCATGGATATTTTAGTGCTATAATCGTTCTTTTAATTTATGGTTATCTTATTCAAAAATACGAAAGAAAAAGTTCCTATTTCTTCTTCCCTGTAGCAGATAGTGCTACAGCTATTTTGCTCCATAAATTTTATGATAAAGTTTTTATGAAAAACTACGATGTTGGAAGGTTAAATCTCGTTGATAGTCCATTGACCTTTTTATTGATTCTGTGTAATATTTTGGAAAATTGGGATAAAAACTATGATGATGTAAAAACTAGTATAAGAAAGAAAGATAACGAATTTACAATAGATTTATCAGAAAAAAGAATTGATATTGAATATATTATTAAAAACGGAGCATTATCTACAGAAGAAATAAGAAAGAAAGAAAAATATATTTATAAAGTTTTAGATATCCAATCAATGTTTTCTCAAGGATTATCCATTGATTTTAAAACGGATAATAAAACAATATTAGAACTCGAAAGACTTAAAAAGGTTGATGTAAACACACCACGGCAATTATTAGAAAATATTGAAAAAATAGCTAAAAAAACTCATGAATATCACAATGATGTGAGAAAAAAGAAAGGAGTAAAAATTGTATTTAAGAATTTTGAAGATTTGCCAGAAGCACATATTTTTTCTAATTGGAGAGTAGCTAGGTCTATCCCAAATAAATTAAATTTAATTGGTTATGAAATAGCAAGTATAAATGATAGTAGAAAAGCACAAGAAAAATTTCATGATAATGATGTAGAATATTTAGCAGAAATAGAGCATGCCGATTGGATGGAAATGAAGCTGAATCAAGGATACAAATATGGTCCAGTTAGAAATGAGGATAAAAAAATATCTCCCTATTTAGTTCCATGGGATAAGGTCGATGAAGGTACTAAAGACTATGATAGGGATATTATAATTAACATTCCAGAAATTCTGAAGTTAATAGATTTAAAAGTTGTTAAAACAAAATATAGGCTTTTAACTCCTATGGTTCATGATTACTTTGTTGAAATATTAAGTAAAAGAAGATTATATATTGGGGAAAAAGACTTTGATAAATTACGTCCTAATGTTCGAAATTCTAGTTACAATCAAGCAAATTATCTTCCAGATATTTATGAATCATTAGACTATAATATAGTTAATGAAGATGATGAAGGACTATCTATTTGCAATTTCCCACTAGAAGAATTAGAAAAATTAGGTAAAAAGTATCATGAAATCTGGTTAGAAAGTAGACTAAAGATTGGGTGGAAATATGGTATAATAAGGGATGAAGATGAAAAAACAAATCCTAATATTAAACCATGGAAAGAACTTAATAAAACAATGAAAAAAGTAAATATTCTAACTATGGAAGAGATGCCAGAACTTTTGAAGAAAGTAGGTTTGAAAATAGTTTCTAACAAGAAGTATTAAAAATTTCAGCATTTCTAAATTTGTGTCTGTCAATTTGTTAGTTGTGTAATTTTTTAATTGGATTATAAGCTTGACTTTGCAGATTTTCGGTTTTTCAGAAGAGTAATTTTTATTACCAACTAACATTTTGTCAATCCCAATTTTGAGGGCTATAAATTTCGCTCATGCACCAGAAATAGTTCATTCCTTGAGTGTTGTTTGAAGTATTTTATCTGGTGCATTTTCTTTATATTGGATATATAACGATAAAACATTGATATTTTCTTAAAAACCTTTTAAAATTCCTTTAAAACATTTTTTAAATGGTTGAACTTAGGAATATCTATTTTTACAGTTATTAACTTGTGATTTTACCATTGGTATTTTTTTTAAGAGTAGTTAATTGTACAATGCTTTTTTTTGATTTCTATTATCAATATGATTGAATGTTTTGTATTTAGGTCAATAAACACCATCAACCCATCTAATACTCCTAATATCTTCATTGCATTATCTTCGTAAATAACAAACTTGTCCTTATTATTAACTATATTATTTTTCACTAACTAAGTTGAAATTCATTACTACAATTTTTGGGTAAAAAGTAACAATAAATGATTATATGATTAAAGATGAGATAAATTTTAAAACAATTGTAAATCATAAAAGTCTTGATGTGAAACTGGATATTGGTATTTATCATGGTAATGAACATTTTCTTTTGATAATGGTAGGTATTGGTGGAGATATTTTTGGGAATAATAGAAAATATGAGAAAATAGCTACTAGGTTTAATAAAGATTATGGGTACACAGTTATTGTATCATCTACACCTCCTTCTTCTTATCTACATTCTGAAGATAGTTTTGATGAAATTATGAAATATGTTAATAGCTATGCTACTTTAAATAGCTTTAAAAACTATGATATAATTCTTATGGGAAATTCTGGAGGAGGAACATTAGCTGGATGGTATTCTTATAAAATAGCTAAAATAAAAAAGTTATTGATAATAAACCCTGTTCTTATGCTTAACTTTCATAGAATGAAAAAAGGATTGAAAGAATTTGATGGAGAATTTGCATTTGTCATTTTTGGACAACTAGACTCTTCTGTTAAGTATTCTCCTCTTTTAGAAAATATAAACCCAAAAGTGAAAATTATAGTTCTTGAGGGGATAGATCATGAATTCAGTAACAATGAAAAAGTGTTTTTAAATTTATCTAACTACTTAATTGATTTGTAAAAGACAGTAAATTCACAAATTTAAGATGTTTAATTGAGAAAAATTAATTTAATAAAATAAATACCTTCATAATAAAATATTACTTATTTTTCATAAGATTTTTTTTTAAAAAAAATATTTTTTTATACTTACTTTTTTATCATTTTAAATCATATTAAAATATTTTTAGAATTTTTAATAATTTGCTTTGTTATATCTATTACATAAAATATTTATATCATTTAAAAAAATTATTAATATTAACCATTTATATTTAAAAATAATAATTATTAGATAATTTAGAAAATTAAAATATTATAGTTAAATAATAATTTTTAAAATATATTTTAAACTTAAAAATGTGTTATTAATGAATGAGGGGATGAATGAAATTCCAATTTCTAGCAGGTAATTTTTGACACTTTCAGTTTAAAAAAATCTCAATGTTTATATAAGAGAACGAGCTAATTTATTATGTTAAATTTAATAGATAATTTGTTTTTTGAAAATTAAAAGTTATAGATGATCTTATTATTTGAAAAATTAGTTAATTTTTAGATTTTATCTTTAAATTAAAAGTTATAGATGATCTTATTATTTGAAAAATTAATTAATTTTTAGTTTATACTCTTAAATACTTAAATGATTTTATTGTAAAATTTTGTAGAGATGTGATTTTTATGGATTTTAAAAAATTAGGATTTCCATTAGCTATTATTGTAGCTGTAATTATAATGCTTCTTCCATTAGATGGATTGAACATGGCTGGACAAATGTCAATAGCCCTATTGGCTTTTGCAATTATTATGTGGGTGAGTGAAGCTGTTCATTTAGCAGTTACATCATTAATTATATTATTTATACAGCCTATTTTGGGAATAACTTCTTTTCCAGATGCTGTTATTGGTTTTGCAAATCCTATTTTATTTTTAATGATAGGTGGATTTATTATTGCAGAAGGTATTAGAAAAAGTGGCTTAGTTGAACGTTTAACTTATTTCATGCTTGATAAAGCAGGTACAACATCTACACGAGGATTATTTGTAAGTGTGTTTTCCACAGGAATTCTTTCGGCTTGGATTGAGAATGTTGTGGCATTTGCATTAGTCATTCCTATAATTAGAGAAATTATCAATTTAATGGGATGTAAAGAAGCAGATAAAGGTAAAAGTAATTTTGCTAAGGCTATGATTTTAGGAGCTTCGTTTGCATCTCTTGCTGGAGGTTTAGCTACTGAAATAGGCACTGCTCCTAATTTAATCGCAGCAGCTTATACTCATATTCCTTTTGCTGAGTGGATGTTATTCGGTGTCCCTTTAACTGTTATCATGTTAATTGCAATATGGAAATATCTTGGTTGGTTGTTCCCTTCTGAAGTTAAGGAAATAATTGGTGGTAAAGAAACTATTAATAAAAAAATTAGTATCCTTGGTAGAATAACAAAGGCTGAAAAGGTTGCATTAGCTATACTATTGTTTACAATTGTTTTATGGATTACAGCTAGTACAACTGGCTTAGATAGCTCTTCAATAGCTTTAATCGGTGCATCTTTGTTTTTTGTGTTTAAAATCCTTGATTGGGATGATGCTCAAAAAAATATTGATTGGGGCTTAATATTATTCTTTGGAGGAGCTTTGTCTTTAGGTAATGCTTTATTAAATACTGGTGCTGCTGAATGGCTGATTAATGATTTATTAAATTTATTAGGACCAGACCCATCAGTAATATTAATCGTAGCTATTTTGATGCTAATAGGTATTTTAATAACTCAAGTAATGTCTAATGTTGCATTAGCTGCTATTTTGGTTCCATTATCTGTAACACTTGCACAATCACAATCACTTCCAATTGGAACTTATGCTGTTCCAGTAGCTATTGCTTGTTCTTTGTCTTTCATGCTACCAATGGCTGATCCAACAGTAGCTATGGCTTATGGAACAGGTTTTGTAAAAATTAAAGAAATATTTAAAGCTGGAGCTCCTTTAATCTTGTTAGGTGTTATTTTAGCAATTATTCTAATTTTTACAATAGGACAACCTGCAATTTCAGCTTAATGTGTATTTTAGGCTTATGTGAAATTGCCGTTTTTCATCCCTTCTGAACTTTAGGGAAACTCGTTAAACTTTTATTCATTTTTTTTCCCTTTTCGAGGCTGGGAAATGATTATGAGTTCGCTGAACATTGATAAGAATTTGTAAAAAATTTTAAACAAAAATTCATATATAAAAATTTTTTGAACATTTTCTATTTTAGTATATATACTCATTGAACAAAAATAATTGTTTCCCATCCTGTATTTATATTTTGCAATTTTTTAACAATATTTCTTAGTTTTATTATTCTAAGTTTTAAATTACTTTTTAAATTTTCTTTTCTTCATCATAATATAAACTATATTTATTTTATTACTTTTTATAAAATTATAGGATTATATTATTCGACAAAACTTTTGAAAATGTAAATTTTGATTAATTTATCTAATTTTATTTAATAAAATATGGTTTATAGGGTTTTAAACGAGTTTAAACTATCCTCATTTTTAAATCAAATGTCGAGTACTATAGTTGTAAATTTTAGTGAAAATTGCAAAAATTAATCCATTGACTTTAATAATAAGTAAAATTTCTATGAATCAAGATTAAGAAAATTGACTTATGGAATGTTTTTTAAATTATTATTCTCTGATTTTATTAAAAAATTATTTGAATTAAGAAGAAATTGATTTGTACTCTTAGAAAACCAATGCAATTCTACTACAAAGTTTGTTAAATTATTGATTACCTTCTCTAATTTTTCATGAAAATCTAGCTCCCTATTTTTATAAAAATAAATTTTCAAAACATAATAATACAAACATATATAAGTAATAATAATTAGATTATATTTAATAAAATCATAAAAAATATTTTTTTAGTAATAATTATATATTCTTTATAGCTTTACAATTATTACTAATATTAAAATATTAAAATAATGATTTTGTTTAAATAATCATTTTGGAGTTAATAATATGAAAAATATTATACTAATAGGATCATATATGGTTGGAACCCATACACTTGGAAAAAGAGCAGCAGAGATTTTAAATCTTGATTTTATAGATATTGATGAATTTATTTGGAAAAAATTTCAAGAAAGTGAGGGTTATAAAGATAGTGACTTTAAGAAAGTTCTTTTAGAAAGAATTTGTAGAAAAAATGCTCAATACTTTTTTGAAAAAGAATACTATCCTTTTTTAAAAGAGTTAAAAACTGAAAAAATATCTATCATAACTGGTAGTCCAGATTTAGCTTTAACTTATGAAAATCTCTCTTTTTTAAGAGAAATTGGTACTTTAATAAATATTAAACGTGATAATGATATTATTTTGAAACAAATACAGGATAATTATCCAGAAGAATGGAAGCAAAAAAATGCTATAAATAATGGTCAAAGAATAGGTGATATGCGAGAATTACATATCTTAGAATTTGAAGAGGCAATACCATATTATGAAGAAATAGCTGATTTCACTATTGACAATAATAAAAGTAAAGAAGAAGGAGTAAATAAATTAGTTAATCAAATAAAAAAAATCTGGGATGAAGATTTATAAATTAGTTAATGAGTTTTTTCTTATTTTTATAACTGTAGAGAGAAATCATCTTTTAAAAAAAATTATCATCTAGCTAAGGGTTATAAATGACTATTAGATTGAATGAGTATAATATTGTGGATTATTTACATAGTTTTAATAAAAAACATATAAGACAAACTAAACATTCTAATAGGAAGTTAAAAACTAGAAAATTCTCATTTGAATTAATTATTAAGTTGATAACAGAAGAAACACCTCTTGATATCAAAAAAGAAGAAAGTAAAAAATTTGCTTTGGTCTATAAATATAAAGAGCAATATAATCTCCGTATTATAGTTGCAATTAAAGATAAATATATAAATATTGTTACACAACATTTATACTAAGATAATGAGGAGCTTTAAAATGAATGAGAAAAAACTGGTTTTTGATTTTGATTATGAAAATGATATATTATTCTTTTATTCTGAAAAAGATTATGGATACGAATTTTCTGTTTTTTTAAGCGAATCAATAGTTATGGATTTCAACAAAAATAAAGTTCCCATTGGACTTGAAATATTTAATGCTTCAAAACTTTTTAAAACTAAAAAACATTTTCTTAAAACCATTTATGAAGGGAGTTTAGAAATATTAATTAGTAAAGAAAAAATTAAATCAAATCTCACATTATCCATTAAAATTCATAATAAAGATACAAAAACTCCTCAACTTAATTTTGTAGGGGTTAATGATTTGCAAATTCCTAACATTAATACAGAACTTCTTGTTGCATCATTATAAGTCTTATTATTTTTTTATAATCATTATTTAACTTATTTTTTTCTATTTTTCTACATAATATTATTTAATAAAACTATAATTTTTATTATTTTTATTAAATTTTATTAAAATTGTATTTTTAATATTATATTTAAATAAATTGCTTTTAATGAAATATTATATAAATGAAAAAGTATAATTCTCATATTTGATTTAAAAAAGATGATAATTTTAAACTTGTTTAAAACCTTTTAAATCATGCTTTATTAAATAAGATTTGATAAATTAATCCAGATTGACATTTTCAAAGTTTTGTCAAATAATATATTATCCTATTATTCATAAGCTTTGATTTTCGTTATCCTATTATAAATA
>Ga0099364_10013484_pt1 | contig 10958 bp, 10 predicted proteins | sample TergutTh196P3_FD_73070 | JGI IMG/M metagenome (GOLD analysis project Ga0099364, IMG submission 73070) | Microcerotermes parvus P3 segment gut microbial communities from Pointe-Noire, Republic of the Congo - Th196 P3 | ecosystem: Host-associated > Arthropoda: Insects > Digestive system > Gut ... | reverse complement strand
GCAAAAAAAAAAGACGGGTGGCAACCGGTCGCAACAGCCGGGAAGCGGCTTAAAAAATCGGAGGCGAGCCGACGATTTTAGCGGTGTCTGAGGTGCAACCTCAGCAAGCGGAATATGGGCGTTGGATGCCCATATTCCCTGCTTACCAAGTTAATCGGAACATTCCGATTGTGTTTGAGCTGTTGCGGTTTATGTTGTGTTTTTGCAATTATTACATTTCGATAGTACGATTAGGGCTCATGTTACAGTATCGTGTTAGTCAATACGTCCGTGCCGCCTCCCGGAATGTCCTCGATGTACTGCGTACAAATTATTGAAGCGTCCTCTATCTTCAAGACATTGTAACTCATATATGTCTTGCGTTTGTCAATGTGTGTTACCCGCCCTGTTGAAGAACCGCAAGCAATAATTTTAATACCGTCAATTTCGTTTATAAAAGGAACGTGCTTATGCCCGTGCAATACCATTTGCACGTTGCGCTTTTTTAACCATGCTACGAAAGAATCCGCATCGCGAAGTTTAAGCGTTTGCTCCAAAAACCCTTGCGGCAGGATTCGTTTATACCATTTTTCCGTTCGCCATTCGGGGCTTGGAATCGGTATAACATGGTGGTGTAAAACAGCGATAATTCGATAACGACTTAACTCCGTGATTCTATCAAGCTGATTACCCATTTCTGATAATTGTGCCATGCCGATTTCACCCTCAGCGAGATGCCCTTTTGTGTTTGAGTTGAACAACAAGAATAAAACTTTTGCCTCATCGTCTTTTATGAAAGTCGGATAATCAGCTATAATATCTGCGAATGATTGGTTATGGTTATTTAAGGCGAGTCCAATCGCGTTGACATCATGATTGCCGGGAACTACAGATGGCTTTATTTTGCTATACGATTGCAAAAAATCGCAAAAGTTTATAAATGACAATTTGTTTTGTTTGCTTGGGCTGTCCATGCTGTCGCCCGTCACTAAAAAACCTACGTTGTCACCTGCGTCGAAAGACTCGACTTGATTACGAACCAAAGAGCGTAAACGACGTTCAGCTATTCCAACATCTTTGGCTCCGAAATGCAGGTCACTTAGGTGGATATAATAATGCGACGGTTTCTTTTCTTTCTTAGAAGCTATACGTTTAATTTCACTCAATGGATTATACTTTTCATAATGGATTATTTCATATAGATATAGCAATTCCTCCTCATGGTCTACCGGAACAAATAAGAAACGGTCATCTTCTTCGCCCGTCCAAAACATCACGGCCGGCCACTTGTCAATTTGCCGCAAAGCCACATCAAAATGGGGGAATGTATCAAACATAACAAGTCCATCCGAATCAGGTCGTTCGTCCGGCTGAAGGATTAAACAAGAATCGCCTGGATGCCATTTCAATATCCTGTGCAATGTTTCGTGCGAGGTCATATAATTTTCTCTGAATTTGTTTTCCTTGCATATAGCTTGCGGGAGAAGAAGCGACTTCACATGACAGCGAGAAAAAATGAGCGATAAACTGCGTAATGCATCTAAAACCTTTCGGCTGTGACGATACTTTATATCTTCATAATCAGGAAAATCGTCATTGAACTTTCTATGAAAAATATGCTTGTCAGAACTTTCTTCAAATAAACGCCTTATATGACGAACATCGCGGAAAGGCTTTTCGGTATTGTTGGAAAAAAAGTTGTGTTCAAAGTCTTTAAGAAAGTGACTAAACCCCCAATAAATATCTTCAGATTCGCAAAGGCTTCGATAACACGACATAACTCTGCCAAATGTAAGGTTGGCAACAGTATTCGCCGTTTCTAACGTAAATCTGTACCCCATTTTCGCTCCCCCTGTTTTATGGATTATACATACACAAGTTATATGTGTCATCGTCTTGCCGTTCAAAGTAAGCGTCAAGACTATTAGCTATAGCTTTCAGTTCCATGCTTATTTCGCCGCTAATTTTAATTTGGAAATAACGGGTCGTCAACCCTTTTCCGTACAGAAAGTTAAGCAGCAGAAATAAAGTAGTTGCGGTGCCATTCTTCAAGCCATTGCTTAGGACTCAGTATCCAAGCCTCCTTTGTATCCGTTTTGTGTTGTAGAATCCCTCGAAATAGGCGAACATCGCATTACGAGCTTCTTCCCGTGTCGTGAAATGAACCCAATGGACTGCCTCTTTCTTCAGATTCGCAAAAAAGCTCTCGCTCCAAGCGTTGTCACCAGGTTTTCCCACTCTGGAATAACTCTGTAACAGACCGTTACTACTCAAAAGCTCTTTCACCATGTTAGATGTATACTGGCTTCCCCGGTCGCTGTGAAATATACAACCAGGCGGCAAGTTCCAACGATTCAACATTTTACGTATCGTGTCTGCCACTAGACCCGCCTTCATTCGCTCCGACATACTGTACGCAAGGATCACTCCGCTTACAACATCCTTCACTTGGCACAGGTATTCAAATCCCTCCTTCGTGCGGATATAACTGATGTCGCTCGACAATACCTGCAACGGCACGGTTATCTCCTGCTCGCTGCTCAGGTTCCGATACTCTTCTCCTCGGGCTTTACTGCTGTCCGTCAGAGAACGCTGTCTACGCCGTAAATGAATAGACTTCAGACCCAGTTCGGCCATATATTTGCGTACCCGGCGAAACGACGCCTTGTATCCCCTTTTACGCAATTCTGCACAAACACGGTCGATTCCGTAACGGCCCCCACTTCCATCAAAAATTATGCGTATCGTTTCCTTGTAAGTCTTTGCTGCTCTTTCTCGTTTCTCTCTGGTTTTCTTCCATTCGTAATAAGCGCTGCGCGACACTTTCAGGAACGCGGCCCACTTCGTATCCGGATATTCCGGATGTGCCGCTATGAAATGGTATTTTACTTGTGAAGTTTCGCGAAGTAGGCCGCGGCTTTTTTTAGCATGTCGCGCTCCATCTTCAATTCTGCGTTCTCAAGACGCAGCGCCTTCAATTCTTCCTCCAGTGTGGCGGTCTGAGTTTTCTCGCCCCTAGACGTGTAACGCTGCCGCCACCTGTATAACATGCTTTCTGAAACCCCGAGGTCGTCAGCCACTTCTTTAACCGTTCTAGGGCTGGCGTAGCTCAGTTTTACAGCGTTCTTTTTGAATTCCTCGTCGTATTTCCGACGATTGGACCTAAAGTTTTGCGTAGATACAGACATTCCTAAGGTATCCTCCCTCTTTTAGAGACTACCTTAACTTTCTGTACGCTATTGTAGCGTAGACCCGACTAAACACCAAACATCTTGGGAAATCGACGGCAGGGAAACAAACATTGCAATTACTAAATTGTTGAAGAAAAAGCTTTTAACCTCTGGTATAAATCCCGATGAATGGAATGAAATGGAACTCTCTTACAAAGCCTACTGCGCAACTTTGGGCATTACTCCGTCCAGAATAAAAAGAAAATATTGGGCTGCCTTAGATTACAAAAAATAAATAAAGGCATGCCATACTGTCACCCGTATACGCACGCCCAAAGGAAGAAGAAAACTTACACACTCAATCTCTCGGCTTCTCTCCCAAAAGCGTCTGGTCGTAATCGTACAGTACGTTACACGAAAACGCGAGCCCCACTGCCACGGCGAATGGCTATGTATGGCTATGATATAGTAAGGGCAGTGTGGGCAAAATAAGGAGGCGCGACGATGCAGCAGATGATTGTGGACATGGAATCTCTTAAACTCCCCGTAGATTTACGGGAAAAAATTGGTACAGAACAGGTTTTGATCCGCGAAACAGATGAAGGGTTTTTGTTGGCGCCGTTTAACAAACAGGTTGGCAAAGCCCGTGGAATGCTCAAAGGAAGCGGTTTTTCCACAGAGAGGTTTTTTGAGCAAAAGAGGGCGGATAAGGAGATGGAAGCATGACGTCACGCTATGTTTTGGACGCTTGCGCACTCATTGCTTACCTGAACGACGAAAACGGCGCGGAAACAGTTGGAAATATTTTTCATCAAACCTTGAGCGAGCGAACCTCGATTGTCGTGATGGGTATAGTCAATCTGCTTGAGGTTTATTATGGAGTGCTACGCGATGTAGGTGCGTATAAAGCGGATGAAGTATTGAAAGAATGCCGTTCTTTGCCTATCGGAATTATAAGCGGCATAAGTTATGATGTCTTCAGGGAAGCAGGGCGAATAAAAGCCTACTATCGCGTATCTTTGGCAGATTCTCTCGCGTTGGGTTTAGCTTTGACTACTGGAGGTTCTTTACTGACTGCCGATCACCATGAATTTGACGCTATCGAAGGGAAAGAACCTATTAAATTTGTTTGGATTCGATAATACGCCCCTGCCGCTTATAGGTAAATGCGCGATAAGCAAGCAGAGTTTCTTTTTGACGTGCCGAAAAAGAATTTTTGATATTTTGACGTTCCCCTCTCACCTTAGTGGGGAAAGAACTTCAATTGATTTTCTACCCAATCAATCTCTCGGCTTCTCTCCCAAAAGCGTCTGGTCATACTCGTACAGTACGTTGTTGATTTCAAAGATGTCATACTTGCCCCGCGTGATGAAATATTCGACAATAACGTCGGACAGCACGCTGCGCGAGAGCGCGAAGCCCGCGCGTTCGAGCAGGTCGGTGGTTTCGGCCAGCGTCAGTTCCAATCCCACGGCGAAGGCGACAACCGTTTCTTTCTTGGGCCTGTAGTCCTTGTCCGCGCGGATTTTGCTGAACAGCCTGCGATTGATGTTGGCCCGCTTGTAAACCTCAACATCGGTCTTGCCTTTCGCGTCAATGAGTTGAAAGAGAGTCACGGAAAACGGCTCGTCAAGGCGTCCTATCACATCGTCAAGCGCGTAGTATTTTATGGGATGGAAACACTCCTCATCATAGAAGCAATCCTCAGCCGCAAGCGCGCGTTTCTCAACGTCAAGCAAATGACGGCTGCCGCGGCGCATATATTCACAGTAGCCGACATAATTTTCGTCTATAAACGCTTTGACTTCGCTGAGGAGTTTCTGCGAGAGCATGAACGCAGCCTTGTCGAACACCACGAGCGACACGTCCATGTCGTTTTTCAGCAGCCATTTGCCGATTGCGCTCGTCGCGACGGAAAGGGCCTCGTCTTTCGGGTAGCCGTAAATGCCGCTTGAAATGAGCGGGAATGCTATGCTCTCGCAGCCGTTTTTTTGAGCGAGCTCAAGCGAGTTCGTGTAGCAAGAGCGCAGCAGTTCCTCCTCACCGTGCTTGCCGTCGCGGTAAACGGGGCCTGCGGCGTGAATGACGTGCTTCGCCGGAAGGTTGAAGCCGGGCGTGATTACCGCCTCCCCCGTTTGTATCGGCGCGAGCCGCTCGCAGGCGGCTTGAAGCTCAGCCGCGCCCGCCGCGTTGAATATCGCGCCGCAGACCCCGCCGCCCATCCGAAGCGCGGTATTCGCGGCGTTGACTATCGCGTCTGCCTGCATTTTGGTTATGTCGTTACGGACAATCGTTAAAGGCATGACCATTCCTCCTTCCTCTGAACGCCGCGAGGCGATGTCAGGTTCGCCGCACTCAATTTCCATTATGTAAAAATTATTTTACCATAAAAACGGTAAAAGCCGGATAACATCAGCTTTTATTCAACTCAACTACCATAGGTCAACGATTCGCCAACATCTCCACGGTTGCCCGCTTAACCTTGGGGGCAAGGTGAGCATACCGCAGGGTCATTTTTATTTCTGCTGCTTAACTTTCTGTACGGAAAAGGGTTGACGACCCTAATTTCCCCCCATCAAAAAATAAGGGACAGTCTGTACCCCAAAATTGCGGCGCTATAGTATCCTGAAAAACGGCAGAGCTGGCAAAAAACCAATGGAGGTGTTTACGATGGAAAGAAGGTTGGCGATTGGCGTTGCGGCATTTTTTTCCGTGCTCGTATTCAGCGCGGCGGTATTGGCTCAAGCCGATACGACAAAACCGACAATCATTGGTTTTGCGGATATGGCGGCGAGGATTGAGAGCGGTTACGGACCAATGCTTGAATTGGAGCTGGAGTTGCGGAACAATGAACCGATTTACAAAGCGAGCGTGATTATCAACGGACAAAGTGTGAGTATCAGCTTTAACGCCCTTACCGGAGCGGAAATCAGGCGGCAATCCCCTAAACGGCTGGATAAGGACGAAGCGAGACTTTACAGCAGATTTTTCGATACGGGGACATCGGCAGGCAGTACGCCGGCGAAGCCTGTCGCGGCGCTGCCGTTCGCAGCCGCGCGAATATCATTTCAGGAGGCTTCGCAAATTGCCCTGACGCAAGTTGGCGGCGGTACGGTAAAAAGCATTGAACTTGACCGTAAGGGCGGAAGAATGGTCTACGAAGTGGAAATCAGGCGTGACGGCGTGAAATATGAAGTGTACATAGACGCGGCCATCGGAGAGGTTATCAGGCAAAAAATAGATCGCTGACGTTGCGGCCCCCTGCAAAAAAACAAAAAAGCCGCCGGGCGCTATACCAGCCGTCCGGCGGCCTTTTTGTGGCATCCGCTAGAAATACAGTTCGTACTCCTGAGGGGTGGGGGCGTTGTATACGTACGACGCCTCCGCGTTTTTTTTCTCGATCCACAGGTCGATCAGTTTCTGCGGAAAAACCGGTTTCAGGTAATCGTTGTCCTTCCTTAACCCTTCCATGACGGCGTACAGGTTCAGTGGGAAAACCTTCGAGGGGTCAACTTCGGGGTTGTTGAAGCCGAGGGCAACGGGGTCGGCTTTGCGGTCAATGCCGTCGAGTCCGGCCAGCACCATAGCCGAGAGCATGTAATAGATGTTGGCGGTGGCGTCTCCGGTGCGGTACTCGAACCGAACCTCGTCCTTTTCCAGATAAGCGGGTATACGCACCGCCGCGCAGCGGGACGCCTTCGCGAACGTGGCGCTGACCGGGGCCTCGTAGCCCGGAACCAGACGCCTGTAACTGTTGGTGGAGGGGTTGCTGAAGGCCAGCAGGCTTCCCGTCAGGCTGTGCTCAAGCAGCCCCGCCGTGTAGTAAAGAGCCTCCTTCGAGAGGCCGTACAGAGCGTCTCCAAGGAAAATGGATTTTCCGTCCTTCTCCAGATACTGATGCACGTGCATACCGTTGCCGGGCATTTTGTAGATAGGCTTGGGCATGAAGGTCACCTTCATGTTCATCTCGTCAGCTACCGACCTGATGATCCATTTTGCCAGGCACACGCCATCGGCGGCCTTCGCCATATCCATGAAATTCAGCTCGATTTCGAGCTGCCCCGCGCCTACTTCGTGATGGTGGTACTTAACCGGTATGCCTATAGTTTCCATCAGGCGGACGGTGCGGTTTCGGAAATCCATGCAGCGGTCTTCCGGTGGAAACTTATGATATCCCCCATGCGGGCCGAAGCGCTGTTTAGTGTCGTACCCTCCCCCAAGCCCCTCGGCGGACGTTATGGAGTAGTACGCCAAATGCTCCTCGCACGCGTATTCAACGGAGTCGAAGGCGTAGTATTCCAGCTCAACCAACATTTTCGCGTCGTCGGCAATGCCCTTGGAGCGCAGGTAGTCGCGGGTCTTTCTGACGATGCTGCGCGGATACTGGTCGAAGGACTCCCCTTCCGACGTGAAAACGTCGCCGAACACGTGAAGGATTCTAAACTCCTCCCGCTGCTCTATAAAGGCCGTGCTTTTATCCGGACTCGTCATCATGTCGGAATTGGACACTCTGGCATATCCATAGTTGGAAGCATCAAAACCGATTTTCATCCTGAAATCTTTGTCTCCGGCGTAGCTTCTCGGCATTGTTACGCTGCGCAGGCCGCCGCCCAGATCGACGGACAACAGGTTCAGGAAATCGAACTCCATACCTTCGGCGTACTTTTCGAGATTCATGCTCAACCTCTCCTTTTTCAGGCGATATGTTGAGCGTATCATATCCTTTTGCCGTGAGTAAGGCCAGACGGGAACGATGTATTAGGCACTGTTCTTTATTACACGCTCAAGGCTATCCTGCCATCAGTCGGCGGATGGCTAAACACCATGAACTCGTACCTGTATCATAAACACATGATTGTGGTAAAATTACCGCCAATAGGTAGTATATCTTGTATATTTTATAGATATGGAGGGTTTTTATGGTATTCAACAAGACCGCCGAATCGTTACAAAATAATTTACGCGGCTTTAAATTATATCCTGAATATCCATGGGCGCGTCACTGTGTTATATTATCTCCAATATTCTTGTATATAATCGTAACCGGGCTTATGTATGGCTTTTGGGGGAGCGGGCCGTACTCTTTTTACTTGGCTTTGCGTGAATCATACCCTGCCGTTACCTACGCAATGAAAATTATAAGTGACTATTACCTCTCAATTTATGCTGTGTATCTGGTAATTCTGATACGCGCGCTATTCGTTCATGATAAATGGGATTTACAATTTGTTCTTCGTTCCATAGTTTTCGCTATTCTATTTGTAACGCTTCTGAACCATATCCTGAAGGGCAGCTTTGGAACTGCGCGCCCAAGTTTGGTGCCGCCGCCAAGCAGACCGTTTCAGTTTGCGCGCGGCTACATGACCTTTCCGTCCGGGCACGCCTCCGCTTTTATTACGGCAGCTCTCCCGCTCGCTTTCTGGATAGGCGGGAAGGGTTTTTCCGCTTTTATTTCCCTGCTGATCTCTGCGATATGCGTCTCTCGTCTGTGGCTGGGAGCTCACCATCCGGTGGATATCCTGGGGAGCTTCGTCATAGGAAGTCTGGCCGCGCGCTGCATTTTTCAACCCCGCCGCCCGCTCATGGAACGACCTGTACCCCTACCCCCGAAAAGCCAGCAGCCGTGAGAGGACGCGGGTTAACAGCAGCCAGGCGAAGTCCAGCATAACTTTGCAGGAAAGTTTGGTATGTCCCACAGTCCGCTCGCGGAACACGTAGGGAAACTCCCTGATTGAAAGCGCCAGTTCGCGTTGGGTAAGAATGTCAAAAAGAATTTTAAAACCCCGCGGCTGCAATTTTTCGGCTACCTTGTCAATGATATCCCTGCGCAAGGCGAAAAAACCGCTCATAGGGTCGGAACAGCGCGTCCGCATTGTTTTGCCGGCAGCCCAGGTAGCGAGCTTGCTCAGACCTACCCGGTTTTTATCCCAGCTTCCCGTCCCGCCTCCTTCCAGATACCGGCTCGCCACGGCAAGATTGGCTTCGCCTGAGGCCAAAACGTCAAACATAGCGGGCAGGAGGTTTTCATCGTGCTGAAGATCGGCGTCCATCACCGCAAGATACTCAGCCGCCGTGGACATCATACCGTCCACGCAGGCCGAAGCCAGCCCTCGGCGCCCAATACGCCGCAAAAAACGCACTCTCGGAGTACGCAAGGCCAGTGAGCGCAATTCTTCCACCGTGCCATCGGTAGAGCCGTCGTCAACAAAAACGGCCTCCCAATCCAGCCCCTCCAAAATTTTTTCAAGGCGTTCCACCAGGGTAGTAACGTTGCGCGCCTCGTTAAGCGTAGGAATAATTACCGCATAGGCGGGCATCAATCAGCTCTCCGTTCGCTCAAAAAATACGCCTGCGATTTGAAATTGTTATATCAAGCGGTTGTATTGTATACTTTTTATGAGAATTTTCAAGAATGGAGAATGAGTGATGACGTTCAAAGCTAAACTTACAACCGCTTTGTTTGCTGCGGCTGTTTTTCGCGGATTATATAATTTTTTCATCCCTCTGCACAAAGATGAAGCCTATTATTGGCTGTGGAGCAGGTTTATCGATTGGTCTTACTATGATCACCCTGCTATGATTGCGTGGATGATACGCCTGCTGTCATTTTTCGGAGATAGCGAAGGCGCGGTGCGCCTGACAACAGTGTTTTGTATGAGCGGCGCGGGATATGCCCTGTCTATGCTCAGTTACAGGATAAGCGGTGAGAAAGCCGGCTGGCTGACATTTATTGCATTTTCAATACTTCCGGCAACGACGTTAGGCTATACAATTGTCACGCCGGACAGTCCGCTGATGTTATTCTGGTGTTTGGCTTTATACTGGGGATATTTGGCAGTCGCGGGGGATGGGAACCGTTATTTCATTCTTACGGGCGCGGCGATTGCATTGATGATTATAAGCAAATATACGGCTGTGTTGTTTCCGGCGGCTCTTTTTTTCTATATTTTGCTTTTTGATAGAAGGCTGCTCAAAAATAAATATACATGGATTGCGTGCTTCATAAGCGCGTGTGGTGTTTTGCCTATACTTATATGGAATATACAATATGATTTTATAAGCGTCAAATTCCAGTATGCGCATGGCACATCCGACACATTTGAGATCATGTGGAAAGAGTTTTTTACGCTGCTGGGAGGCATACAGCTCTTACCTACTCCGATTTTTGCGTTCATCATATACAAAGCGAGCTTTTATTTCAAAGGCTACAGAAAAGAAACGTGGTGGAAATATCTGTTGACGATGTTCTTGGCGCCGACCCTTTTCTTTCTTTACAAAGGACTGTTCAAAAAAATGGAATTAAACTGGCCGATAATAGGTTTCCTGTCGGCAATTCCTATGATGGCGGTTTACGTAGCGGATAATTATCACAGGCGATTATTCAAATTTGGGGTTGTTTTTGCCGGACTGCTCACAATAATATTAATGTCCATGCCCTTTTTGCCGCTGCCTGATAATATAAACATTGCGTTAAGACTGGCGGGCAACAGGGAATCTGTGGAAGAGTTGAAAAAAGTGATGATTGTGGATAACAACACGAAATTTTTCAGCGACTCCTGGGGGAACGCCTCTGTCATGACATACTATCTGGATGGCCATCCAAAAGTTTATATACCGGTGAAAACCCGATATAGCCAGTTTGACGTATGGGATGACGGCACGGACTATTCGTCGATGAAAGGTTATTATATGGGAACTTCCGATAAAGGTTCCGAGCTTGGGGAAATTTTCGGAGCCGCGGAGGTTGTCAAAATATTTCCCGCTGGAAGCCCTGCAAAGCCGGTATATTTTTATATATACAAAGTGGGC
>Ga0099364_10013483_pt1 | contig 10958 bp, 7 predicted proteins | sample TergutTh196P3_FD_73070 | JGI IMG/M metagenome (GOLD analysis project Ga0099364, IMG submission 73070) | Microcerotermes parvus P3 segment gut microbial communities from Pointe-Noire, Republic of the Congo - Th196 P3 | ecosystem: Host-associated > Arthropoda: Insects > Digestive system > Gut ... | reverse complement strand
GTCTCTGCATCAACTGCAACGGATTCCTCCTTCTCAGACGCTGATTCCGGGGCGGATATCTTCCCGACCAACTCCTCTGAAAGGCTAACAGGCATAAACATCCCGGCATCCGCTGACTCGGTCTCTACCTGTGCGGACCCAAGCATGCAAACAGCCTCATCTTCCTGATCAGAGGACGGCTCTTCTTCCGCAACCGGATCTTCCTCTTTTGAGGATTCCGGTTTCGGCGCAGCAGTCTGCTCCTGTGCTGCTAATCCTGATACGGCATCGGCGGCATCCTCCAAAACAGCCTCGCATACCAGTTCTTCCTGTTCCGGCGAAACATTTTTCTGCGTTTCCTCTTCCGCGCCGGATTCTTCTAACAATACTTCTTGACTCATCTTCTGGGTGACCTCCTTAATTATCCACGTCGGCGCGGATGCACCGGCGGTGATGCCAACGGTATCAGCTTTGCTCATTTTGGCAGCGTCAATGTCATTGGCATTCTGCGCGAAAATGACCTCAGAACAAAACTCCCTGCAAATATCCGCAAGCCTGAGGCTGTTCGCGCTGTTTGGGTCGCCTATGACAATCATAACATCCGCGATTTTTGATAACTCAGCTGCCTCATGCTGACGCTGAAACGTAGCACCGCATATTGTATCAAATATTTTGTGGTTTGTATACTCTTTTTTTAGTATTTCATCGCTGGAATTGTAAATTTTCAGAGTATTTGTCGTCTGAAACACGACAGAAATGGGTTTTTGTGCATTATTACCGCATATTATCCACTCAGAGAGTTCTTCCACCGTCTCAAATACTTCATGTTCCCCGCACCATCCCGATATCGCGGCAACCTCCGGGTGCTGGCGTTTCCCGATTATGACGGGCAGCCTCCCTAAAAGGGTTTCCCTGCTGACGATGTCATGTATTTTTTTCACATCAGGGCATGTAGCGTCAATGACGGTGACATTCTTTTTCGCGAGTTCCTCATGTTCTTTCTTCCCCGCGCCATGCGACCTAATGACAACCGCCGCGCCTTCGGGTATCTCAGATATGCCTGAGACAGCGCGGATGCCTTTCCCTTCCAGATGCCGTATGACACATTCATTATGTATTATTGGCCCCAACGTAACGCAAACAGGATGCTCCAAAGCCGCCTTCTCGCACATAGAAACCGCCCGGCTAACACCATAACAAAACCCCGCCGTCTTCGCCGTGATAATTTTCAAACTACGATACTCCCCTCCTGTCGCTATGCAATCCGTGTTTATTGAGGCAGAATGCCGCCTCTGCAATCGAAACTTTATAACCCGATATCTGTACATTGTAAATTGTACATTGTACATTTATCTAAACTTTCAACTCTCAACTCTCAACATTATTATCTTCTCCATCATTTCCTCCGAGAGCTTCGCGTAATCCTCGTGTGTGCGTTTTACGCTTTGCTTAGGGATAATATATGGCTCGCCGATGACTATCACTACTTTGCTGAATATGCGTTTTTTCCTCGGGAGATATATTGGCAGTATCGGGGCTGCGGCGCGTTCTGCGATTTTTATCGCCCCTTGCTTGGCTTCGTTGGATTCATCGTTTGCAACGCGGGTGCCTTCGGGGAAAATCGATACTTTCGAGCCTTTTTTCAGATAGTTCAGCGAATTTTTGATTGTACCCACGTCCGCTTTTGACCTATCTACGCTGATTGCGCCAAGGCCTTTGATCAGCCATGACAGAATAGGAATGCTGAATAATTCTTTCTTTGCGATTATGTGCGGCTGGTGTTTGTTCCCCAGCCCGAGGCCTATAAAGATTGGGTCAAGCACGCTTGAATGGTTCACGCATACCAGCGCTGCCCCATCGTTGATGTTCTCCCGCCCGATTACCTTAATCCTGTAGAAAATGCTGAAAATTGCATACGCAACCCAATAGCATCGCTTATAAAACTTTGTGGGTTCAGTAGTCATACTTTGTTACCTATAATGCTGCATAATGCTTCGAGGCTTTCTTCTAAATTTAAGCTTGTCGTGTCTAATTCTATTGCATCCTCCGCTGCTTTTAGCGGCGCCAGTGCGCGTTCGCTGTCGTTCTTGTCGCGGAGGTTCATGTCTCTTAGGACTTCTTCGAATGTGACGTCCGCATTCTTTTCCAGAAGCTCTAAATGCCGCCTTTTTGCCCTGACTTCGGCATCGGCAACCAAGAACACCTTTAACCCCGCGTCCGGCAGAACGACGGTCCCGATGTCGCGCCCGTCCATGATTACGTTGTATTTTTCCGCCATTTCACGCTGCATGGAAAGCAAAAACTCCCTAACTGCAGGCATTGCGGAAACATCAGAGGCATAGATGGATGCATCAGGCGTCCGAATAGCATCGGTAACGTCCTCCCCGTTGAGGATCATCCGCTGCTCGCCCTTGCCGTCATGCTCCATCTCCAGTTCAATGCCCGGCAGAAGCGAAACAACGCCCGCTTCATCCTTCGACCCAACGCCATTGCGCATCGCAAAAAGCCCTATGCAGCGGTAAAGCGCACCAGTATCGACATAAATATACCCCAACCGCTCCGCAGCCCTCCGAGCAAGCGTACTCTTCCCAGCCCCCGCCGGACCGTCGAGGGCAATGCTTTTGTTTTTCATAATGAATCCTTTGCTACAATTTACAATGTACAAATACTACGCCGCATTTTCAGCCTATCATTTGATATTTGGTTTTGCCGCTCAGGTAACGCTCTTTTTTTGCTTACGCACCGCACATTAAGTTCCGTTATCTGTACATTGTACATTGTACATTGTACATTATCGCAGTACACTGTGCGTTCCTGCCGCGTACGCCGTTGACCAGGCAATCTGTAAATTGTATCCTCCGGTGTAGGCGTCGGCGTTTATTATTTCGCCGGCGAAGTATAGGTTTTTTACCAATTTCGACTCCATCGTTTTTGGGTTTATCTCGCGCAGGTCGATCCCGCCTGATGTTATTATCGCTTCCTCTATCGGCCTTGGCTCTTCGATGTCGATGCGGAAGGATTTCAGCGTGCTGACAAGGCTTTTCCTTTGCTCGCGGGTGATTGAATGGACTTTTGTTTCAGGAGGGATGCCGGATTTTTCGATAATTACCGGAATCATCAGCCTGTTTGCCAGTTCGCCCAGTGAGTTTGAAAAATCGCGGTTTGAGAACTTCTCAAAATCACGCAGAACCCGCGCGTCCAGCTTCGTATCATCGAGAGCCGGTTTGAGGTCTATTATAACATGATATTTTTTATTAGTAAAGTCGCGCATATGCGAACTTGCCGAGAGCGCGGTCGGGCCAGATATGCCGAAGTGCGTGAAGAGGAATTCGCCGAAGTCCTCGTAAATCGGCTTCTTGCCTACGCCATCGTAAACGTGCAGCCGGATGTTTTTGAGCGTCAGCCCCTGCATCCTCGCGCATAGCTCCGGCTGGGCGGTCAGCGGCACGAGCGAACCTCTGAGCGGCGTTACCGTATGGCCCAGCCGCTCCGCCATTTTGTACCCGTCGCCTGTCGAGCCTGTCGCGGGGTAGGACATGCCTCCGGTCGCCAGAATAACCGCATCGCATTCTATATTGCCGGATGACGCTCTGACCCCGGCGACTCCCCCGCCCTTTTCAATCACTTCCAGCGCCCTGCCCCGCTTTATGATCACGCCTTGCTTGTCCATAAAGCGCCGAAGGGCGTCCGCAATATCGGCCGCCTTGTCCGACTGCGGGAAGACGCGCCCTCCCCTCTCCGTTTTCAAAGGCACGCCAAGCGACTCAAAAAAAGCCATCGCGTCAGCGGGCGAAAACCCGTTCACCGCGCTGTGCAGGAAACGCCCGCCTGTCGGAACGTTTTCTAAAACTTCGCCGACCGGGCAACCGTTCGTAAGGTTGCACCGCCCTTTCCCGGTGATGCGGAGCTTTTTGCCCAGTATATCGTTTCTCTCAAGCAGAGTGACCCGCGCCCCCCGCTCCGCAGCAAAACCCGCCGCAAGCATCCCCGCAGCTCCCCCGCCGATAATGGTTATGTTTTTCATGCGCAGTATTATATCAAAATATGCAATAGAGTATCAATAAAAAAAATATTGCGACTATTGCATTTCTTTATAGTTTATGATATTGTGGTTATAGTTTGCATTTAAGTGTGTTTTGCATCGTTATAGTTTGCATAATATCGGGAGCTGATGAAATGTCGTTTAGTATGAAAGAGCGCGATTGCATAAAAGTCAAGTTGGTTGAAGCCATTGGTTCATCTGCGGGCGCAAAGGGTTTCAACGCTTCCTCTTATGCACATGAGCAAGGAATCAGCGTGCAGACCGTATACAGGTATTTAAGGCAATTAGAGGCAGAAGGCCGTCTTATAATAGAGCGAAGAGGGAAAACCAACGCATACAGTCTAGCTGATAAATCCTATTCATTTGAGTTTGCGTTGAATGAAATCACAGAAGACAGGGTCTGGGGGGAGTTTATTCGCCCCCTTCTCAAAGAGTTGCCCGAAACTGCGCATGTTAACTGCAACTACGCCTTCACAGAAATGCTCAATAACGCCATAGAACACTCCGGTGGATCGCTCGTAACGATAACAGTCATGGATAACTCGTACCGTGTCTTGATTTCAATAAGCGACAATGGCATCGGAATTTTTACAAAAATAGCCGGCGCTATGAACCTGGCAGAAAAGCGCTATGCGGTTTTAGAGCTTGCTAAAGGTAAGTTCACCACCGATCCCGAAAGCCACACGGGCGAAGGGATTTTTTTCAGCTCTAAAGCAACCGATTCCTTCTTCATCTCATCGGATGAGCTGATTTTTGTGCCTTTGAACCCTACGGCAGCCGATAACGGGATTGACTCCGTCCTACGCGACGACAAACGCCCACTGCCGCAAAAAGGCAGCACTATCGTTTTCACATTGCTGTACAACCGCAAGCAAACCGCGAAAGAACTCTTTGACAGATTCACCGAAGAACCTGAGCATTATGGCTTTACAAAAACAATCGTCCCCGTAAGGCTGCTTGAGTACGGCGACGATTCCGCCCTGTTTACCTCGCGCTCCCAAGCAAAAAGGCTGCTGGTCCGGTTTGAAAGGTTCAAGCATATAGAACTGGATTTTGACGGGGTCGGGGAGATAGGGCAAGGCTTCGCAGACGAAGTGTTCAGGGTGTTCGCAAATCGCCATCCCGAAGTAACGCTCTATGCGACCCATTGCAGCGAGCAGGTGATGCGCATGATAAACAGGGCGAAGGGCAACGCAGCGAATGGGGGGAGTAAATAAAGTGATGAATGGACGCGCCCAATTGCTGTCAATAGTCATTCCATGCTACAACGAAGAGGAAGCCATACCAATTTTTATAGAAGCGATCACTCCTATCTTGACCGGCATGGAGGGCATGGCCTATGAGCTGATTTTTGTGAACGATGGCTCAAAGGACGGGACAATGTCAATCCTTCGCCGCTTATCTGGTGAGAATCCCTATGTGCGATACATTTCGCTCTCCCGCAACTTCGGCAAGGAGGCCGCCATGCTTGCCGGGCTGGCGGAGTCTGATGGGGACTATGTCGCCGTTATGGACGTTGATCTGCAAGACCCGCCGGAGCTTCTGCCCGAAATGTACGATGCCATAGTCAAAGAAGGCTATGACTGCGCGGCAACCCGCAGGGGCACGCGCAAAGGCGAATCATCCATCCGCTCGTTTTTCGCGAGAAGGTTCTACAGGCTGATAATCAAATTATCCCATACCGAAATCGTTGACGGGGCGAGGGACTTCAGGCTGATGACGCGGCAAGTCGTTGATGCAGTGCTTAGCATGAAGGAGTATAACAGGTTTTCGAAAGGCATATTCGGCTGGGTTGGGTTCGATACGAAATGGTTTACATTCAACAATTTGCAGCGTTCAGCCGGAAAAACGAAATGGAGCTTCTGGAAGCTGTTCCAGTATGCAATAGACGGGATCATCGCGTTTTCGACCGCCCCCCTCGCAATAGCGTCAATAACGGGGATTTTGTTTTTTATGCTCTCGATTTTCGGAATAATATTTATCATCGTCAGATGGCTCATATTCGGCGACCCTGTGGCCGGCTGGGCCTCAACCGTATGCATCATCTTGTTCGTGAGCGGGGTTCAGTTATTCAGCGTAGGCATACTGGGGCAGTATTTGGCGAAAAACTATATGGAATCCAAGCATAGGCCGATTTATATTATTAAGGAACGGTCGAACTGATTGTGGGAGGTGCGCCAAATGAGTATGCTGATGTGCAAGGACTCACCGGTACTAGACATGACTTCATTGGAGGTGTTTGGTGAAAAGCTGCTGCCGGGATTGCTGCAAAAGGAGCTGACGCTGAACACTTTGGATGATTTTATGCACAACAGGAAAAGCCTCGGCAGCAATGAGTACGCCAGGCAGATGCTAAATACGATTGCCGTGAAGAACCGGGACATCATTGCGGAAACCCGCGCTTTTTCATTGTCGGATTCTTATTGGGTACGGCATGATGAATCAGAGCATTTCGAGAAGCTTTCCCCGTATTATCAGTATTTCTGGACGGGCTTCGGCCAGTACAAGGGCGGGGCCGCTCCAACCGTGCATACTGACGGCGTGGTGTCAAAAAAATGGCTCGATTCCGAGCATCTTTTCAAGCAGGGATGCCTTGTGGAAATTGAGGCTGCAAAAATGTGCGCAAAAGCCGGGATTCCCTGCGTGGAAATACGATTGGCAAAATCAGAAGCGGCAGAAGGCATTTTCGTAAGGAACTTTACCTCACCGGAGGTAATGTTTGAACCTCTTAGCATTTCAGGGAGAGTCGATCAGTATCATCCCATATTCTCTGCGGAAGAGGCCATTGACATACTCGGTGAGTTCGGGTTGATGATGCTGGCAGTAGATGCCGTAATCGGCAATAACGACAGGCACACGGGGAACGCCGGCTTCCTCAGGGATGCGAATACGGGCGATTACACCGGGTTTGCCCCCCTGTTCGATTTTAATCACGCAAAGGACTACGAATGGGTGCCCGACCCAACAACTAACAGATTGTTTTCCGTCATAACGGACGACAACCGCAGCTTCGTCGGCTCATTGGCCCGGCGGCTGCGTTCAGGCACAACAGATGATGTGTATATCCAGCGCGCAGGTTACATTATAAACAAGTTAGGAGCAGTTCAAAAATAACTGCTCCATTTACTGCTACATTTATTCTCGCGAGCGAAAAGCCCTACATCCCCTCGAACACCTCGCCTAGGTTAATGGTGCAGCCATCCAGGGTTTCTACGGGTACGGCTGCGTTATCCTCATAGTAGACGGTTCCGGAATACCTGCCGTCGCGTAGGACGTTGGCGTATATCAGCTTGTCTTCTGTGTCTGCAACCCAGTATTCGCGTACGCCGGACTGCTGGTACAGCATGAACTTCCTTATCAGGTCATGCGTCGCGGTCGAAGGCGAGAGGACTTCGACGACGAAGTCGGGCGCTCCAATGACCCCCTTGCCGTCCTTGAGCTTCGATTCGTCGCAGACTACGAGTATGTCCGGCTCAACGACAATATCGTCGCCAGCATCGGCGTTCAGCCTAACGGAAAACGGGGCAAAAAACACTTGGCACGGCTTGCCCCGCAGGAATAGGTACAGTTGACCAAAAATCTCCCTGCTCACACGTTGATGCCTCACTGTCGGAGTGGCCATGGCATAAGCTATGCCGTCAATCAGCTCCCACCGCTCCCCTTCCGGCCACTTGCTGTAATCAGCGTAGGTGAAATGTTCCTCAAGTTTTCTTGCTGCTTCCATGACGCTGCTCCTTTCGTCCGTATATACGGCCGTTAGTCAATGTACTCTACACTATTTTCCTCTTCTTATAATAACCGTTTGACCAGTAACGCAAGCGATGCGGAGGCTGCTTCGAAATCGAAGTCTTCTATTTGGCGCGCCAGATCCTCCGCGCCCGGGATAGCCCTGACGTCGTCAAGCAGAGCTGCGCATTCGGGGTTTAGGTTTTCTAGCATATGCTCCAAATTATCGAACAGCTCCAGCATTTTCGCCTTGTCCATGGGCTCTGCCGGGCTGGGCTTTTCCTGCGCGGATCCGTCAAGCTCGGGGCCTAGCTCCTCAAGCGCCCGTGACAATTCGGTTTCGAGCAGTTTCATTTTAATCTCCCAAATTGAATCTATTTCGTTTTTAAGCAGCGATTCGATTTCCGCTGCGGCGTTTTTCAGCCCCGTCTTGCCAATCATACCGGCATTGCCCTTCAAGCTATGCGCCAGCCTGTGCGCAAGCTTGATATCGCCAGCGGCGACCGCCTCCGCGATTTTGGCGGGAGCCGACTTATTGTTTCTCACAAAATTAATCTTCAGCTTCCTTAGCATCTCTTCATCGCCATGCTCATACCCGTCTATTGAATCGATGCTTACAGGCGCAAGGTACTTCAGAAGCACGCGCCAAAGCTCCTGTGACGTGAACGGCTTGCCGAGGCAGTCGGGCATCCCGTGCTTTTTGTACTTTTCCAGCTCGCTGACCATTATGTTTGCCGTCATCGCAACTATAGGCGTCCCGGTATTTAGCTCCATTATTTTAGTAGCGGCCTCGATTCCGTCCATGACGGGCATGAACATATCCATTAAAATTAAATCAAACGGCCCCTCGCCTTTTTCAGTGCGCTCACGGACCATGTCAACGCCGATTTTGCCGTTTTGAGCCACCACAGACCGTATCCCAACGCGGGAAAGATGCTCGCAGATTACCTCTTGGTTCATAGTGTTATCGTCGCAAATCAGGATCAAACCGTTGAAATTCGGCTTTTCCATGGCTGTCAAGCTCTCGCGCTGGGACTGTTCCCCTTCCGATTCCACCGTATCAAACATCACTTCAAAGCTAAACGCGCTGCCGCCGTCCGGCGAGCTTTCCACCATCAGCGTGCTGCCCATGAGCTCCACTATGCTTTTTACTATCGCAAGCCCGAGGCCTGAGCCGCCGTAGTTGCGCGTCGTGCTTGAGTCGGCTTGAATAAACGGCTCGAAAATCCTTTCCAGCTGTTCCGCGCTCATGCCAATGCCGCTGTCGGCTACTTCAAAATATATCGCCGCTTTTTCTTCATATACTTTTTTTACAAGCGCAGTGAACTTAACCGTCCCGATGCTTGTAAATTTGACGGCGTTGGACAGCAGGTTCATCAGCACTTGGTAAAGCCGCACAGGGTCGCCAATCAGCTGCTTGCCGGCTATCGGCTCGGCATAGACGCGAAGGTCAAGCCCTTTTTCCTTGACGGACGGCAGGATGACTGATTGGCAGCGCGTGAAGACCTCATGCAAGTTGAACGGCACATGCTCCAGTTCCATTTTCCCGGATTCTATTTTTGATATATCCAGTATATCGTTTATGATGCGAAGCAGCCAATCTGTGCTATCTGTGATTTTGCTTAAATAGTCCTTGATTTGCGGCAGCGTGTCGCTGCTTGACGCAAGCTCCGCGAAGCCCATGATGCTGTTCATCGGGGTGCGGATTTCGTGGCTCATCGTCGCTAAAAACTCGCTCTTGGCGCGGTTTGCGTGCTCGGCGGCTTCATATTGCCGTTGCTTGGTTATGTCAAAAACGTAGCCGTCAAGCACAGCAGGCGACCCGTCCGCATTTTTTTCGGTTACGACGCAGCTTTCCAAAACCCATTTGACGGTGCCGTCCTTCAGGATGAGACGGTGGGTGTTTTCAAACGGCAGGCCGACATCAAGGGTTTCATACACATTATTCTCGTATTCTTCTAAATCATCAGGATGCAGCATTTGCATATACTTATTCGCGCCGCCTACCAGCTCCTCCGGCGTATACCCCAAAAGATCCTTGCCGCCCTTGCTGACGAAAGTAAGGGGATAGTCTGGATACGTGCCGAGGCACTGGAAAACCATACCCGGCAGATTGCTGATGATTGCCTCAATCCTCGATGACATCCTTTTTTGCTCAAGCATGGCACCTTCCAGCTGCATTCGCTCGGTGACATCGGCATGATAACCCTCGATAATATGCGGCGTGCCGTCCGGGTTTTTCGCAACTACGCGGCTGCGTTCCCAAACCCATTTTTCCTCGCCGTCCCGAGTCGTGATTCTAAACGTGTTTTCATACGGCAGGCCTTTTTCAAGAGTCTCCGCGCTCAGTTTCACAACGATGGGCGTGTCGTCGGGATGAATAAAGTCGAAAAACTTAACCGCTCCGTCGCCTAACATATCCTCCGGCTCATAGCCTGTGAGTTCCTTGCAGCCTTCGCTGACAAACAAGCAGGTAAAATCCGGCGGGTTATAGATGTGCTGAAATACCATCCCGGGGAGATTGCCGATTATCGCCTCAATTCTTTCCGCCGAGCGCTCGGCCGCCTCCTGAGCCAGCTTCCGCTCGGTAATATCCATCCCGATCCCCAGCAGGCCCACAACTTCGCCCTGCTGGATTAATGGGGATAAAACCCTTTGTACCGCCCTGCGCTTGTTATCAAGGTCGGTGATCCAGTTTTCCCTTATGATGGTAATACCCTCGTCTAATACTTTCCGGTTGTCCTCTGCCATGTCATGCAAAAGGCTTGACATATCTGCACCTAGTCTTTCCGGCATAAACAATTTCTTGCCGACTAAGTCCGTTTCTTCCGATGCCTTCGCCAATTTCAGTAGATTATAGTTGCAGCTTGTATATTCGTTGTTGAGGTCTTTGGTATATACTGCGGCGGGTATCGAGTTATATATTGCTGTTAGGGTGGTAGCCTGCATTGCGATAGTCTTGCTTTTTTTCTTATTCCTTATATACGCGATTAAGAGGATGCATATTATCAGCGCCAGCGCCAGCATGACTAAAACGGACATGCCGATAATCCAGCCTTGCTGCTCCCTTAACATGCTTGCTTCGACTTCATACCGGGTTGCGTCCACGATTTCACCATATGAATAGGACAGTGCATCCGCCGATGATTCAGCTGCGGCGGCAAGACACCCGTAAGCTGCCGTCAACGTCAGGACTAAGGAGAAAAAAACG
>Ga0099364_10013482_pt1 | contig 10958 bp, 9 predicted proteins | sample TergutTh196P3_FD_73070 | JGI IMG/M metagenome (GOLD analysis project Ga0099364, IMG submission 73070) | Microcerotermes parvus P3 segment gut microbial communities from Pointe-Noire, Republic of the Congo - Th196 P3 | ecosystem: Host-associated > Arthropoda: Insects > Digestive system > Gut ... | reverse complement strand
AACGACGAAGGGGGGGGGGGGGGGGTAATTGCTATACTACATAAGGACTTACGTGAACTTTCGTAGGCTTGTGCAATTTCAATTTTTAAGGCTGCCCCACAATAAATTTGCCAATCGGGAATAGCATATTGTAAGCGAGTTGTCTTAATCATTATATTAATATTATATAGATATTTTAAAATATATGCAAGAAGAATATACGCCATCTTGTGATTTTCATTATTGATTAATTTAACCATGCTCATGTTCCGCAGAATGATCCGTATTTCTGCCATAGTACAAAAGCGTAACCACAATACCCGCTGCAAGTAAAACCAAGTTAAGCACAAACGGAAAATTTCTGGACATATCAGAAAGGAAGCCGGCGAACCAGCCAAAGGGAGCTACTGCAGCCATTATAAACATAAAACGGATAGCCATAATTCCTGCACGTTCATCAGGATTTGCGTGTAACGATATTAACGATTCGGAAAGCATTCCAAGGATTCCCAGTCCAAAACTGTCAAATACAAGAGAAACACAAAGAAGGGGAAACTTTAACATACCTTCTGCGGGAACCATTATAAGCAGACTTTGTCCCACAAAGTAACCTGCAAATCCCAATACAAGAGGTATTTTTAAAAGCCCTCTGGTTAACCTCGGAATTACAAAGAATAAAAATATTATTGCCAGTATCGATCTTAACACCATAAAAAAAGGCAGTATTGATTCGGTAATAAAAAGTTTTCTGCTTACTATAATCTGCCAGAAAGTGTTATTTATCATCCCGACAATTCCGATAAGAGCCGCAATCATCACGGAAAAAATCATGCCTTTGGAACCAAGAATAATTCTAATTACGCCGCCGTAACCGCCCGTAAGCTGAAAAATGTTTTTACCGCTTGTTTCAAGAATACGCTTCCTGCCAATATTGGTTTCTTTTGAAGCAAAATACAGAATGATTATTTTTATCAACATCAGAATACAAGCGTTAATATAAAGAATACGTATCGCAGGGACAAGCGTTAACTTTGAAATTAAAATTGATGAAATTGGAGCAAAGAATGCGGAAAATTGACCGCAAGCAACCACTATAGAAAAAATATTTGTTACCTGGCTTTTTTTTGCATCCTCAATTAAGAGGCAAGTCCATGAATTTGCCGTAACTGCCATTGTCCCATTAAGAATAGCGGCTATTAAAAAGAACCAGATGTTTTGGTCAGAGAAACCGGCCCGCCACCAAATTAAAGCAGGAAGACACCATGCGATAGTGTCAAAAAGCGCCGTTGACATTCTTCTGCCCATCTTGTCCGTAATCGGCCCGCTAAGAAATGAAAAGACTATCTGCGATAATGTAGTTATTGTTACAATAAAGCCTATCCGTGTATCATTCAAACCCAATGCCAGCATATAAACCGAAAGATACGGCATACATAAATTCATGGAAAGCCCCCACAGAGGCTCAGTGTAGACACAAGCGCGGGGGTTCCCTTTGAGTTTAAATAAAGTCGTTAATAAAGATTCAGCCATGATACATCATTCTAAAATTCGCCATAGCCCGCTATCACATCTCTTAAAAAGTACCCGCTGTCTTTAATCGTCCTTTTTAATGTCTTAAAATCGACATGAATAATGCCAAAGCGTTTTGAATAGCCGTACGCCCATTCAAAATTATCCAGAAGCGACCAGACATAGTAGCCTTTTAACGGCACGCCTTTCTTAATTGCATCCGCGCAGACTGCAAGATGCTGCTGAAAATATTCGACTCTCTGTTTGTCATGTACACGTCCGTTATGCGCTCCTGCAGAAGGCGGTATTACGGTGTCTTCGTAAGCACAGCCGTTTTCTGTTATGTAAATGGGAATCTCCTTGCCCTCTGCGTTCGCGAATGTGCCTTTTGATACTTCCGCTGTCCATTCAAGCAAGCGTCCAAGACCTGCGGGTGTAATTGGCCAGTTCATGCCTGTCACAGATTGCCACGAAGGTTTTACGCTGTATTTTAGCGGTGCGTTTTCATCGGCTGTTACAGGAGATTCGTTATAAAAATTGATGCCGATAAAATCAATAGGCTGGGCGATAATTTCCATGTCGCCGTCTTTAATCGGTATGTTCAAGCCTAATTCCTTTGTAACAATTTCCGGGTACCCTTTCCCAAGGCATGGAAACATAAATATCTCAGTTTCAAAAGCCCTTGCAATATTAACGGCTTTTTTATCCGCTTCGCTGTTGGTTGCAGGGCGGGGAGTATTCGCATTCCATGTAATTCCAATCGGCGTTTTTAAGCCGCTGTTGCGATGCTCCTGCACAGCAGTTCCATGCGCCATATTTATGTGGTGAACAGCGGCGAGAGCTTTCTCCCTGTCTTTATGCCCGGGCGCATGTACACCGTACAAATAGCCAAGATAGGCAATGCAATAAGGCTCGTTTATCGTTATCCAAAAATCGATTAAATCACCTAACTCTTTATAGCAAACTTTTACATATTCCCGAAAGGCATCGACTGTTGCGCGATTAGCCCAGCCTCCGGCATCCTCCAAAGACTGAGGCAAATCCCAGTGATAAATGGTGGCGCAGGCAGTAAGCCCTTTCTTGTGCAATTCTGTGCAAAGTTTGCGGTAGTAGGCGATACCTTCCCGGTTAACCTTGCCGCCACCGGGTTCCAACGGATCAGGAATAATACGAGGCCATGCGAGAGAAAATCGATATGAATTAAAACCCAGTTCCGCCATTAAAGCCACATCCTCTTCATATCTGTGATACTGGTCGCAGGCGACATCTCCATTTTCGCCGGCATTTACGGCTCCCGGCCTGCGGGCAAATGTGTCCCAAATGCTCTTGCTCCTGCCCCCTTCACGAGCAGCGCCTTCCACCTGATAACTGGCCGTAGCCGTTCCCCAGACAAAATCCTTAGGAAAAACTAGTTTTTCCATCAATATCCTCCAAAAATTAAACTTGTCCGGCTATTTGAAATTTTTCCTTGACATAGCCTTCCATTACATATTACTATACTCTAATGGAGAAAAAGGAAAAAGTGGCTCCTGAGCAAGAAGAAAAAACCTATACAAAGCCGGATGACAACTTTATACCGCCTTCCAAAGAACAGTTTAAAGCGAATAAATCCAGCTATTTAAAACGTTCATGGATGCTCTATTTAATGCTTTTACTTCCAATAATGTTTTTTCTCGTATTCCGATATATTCCAATGACAAATATTGTCATTGCTTTTAAAAATTACAATTTATTTGATGGCGTTTGGGCTTCGGGGCAGATGTACTGTGATGAACTGGAATTCGTCACACAGACATCACAGGGAACAAGCGTTGGCGCCGGAAACACAGGCGGAGATCTGTTAAGCTTTCTTGTTGATGTCCCCGCGCAGGAAGCAGACACGGATATCGCAATTGATATTGACCCGGAAATTCTGCAGGAAACAATTCCGCTGCAGGATGCGGCTTCTGCAGCCAGACCGTTAGAATTAAAAGAAGGTCATACCATTGCCTGCGGTCGTACTATCTGTTGTAAAGAATATGGACATAAACAGGCGTGCAGCCACTGGGTTGGATTTGACTGGTTTAGAACTGCCTTTAAATCAAGAGATTTTTGGCGGGCATTACGTAATACTCTGTGGCTCAATTTCCTGGATCTTCTGATGGGGTTTCCGGCTCCTATCATTCTGGCTCTTTTATTGAATGAACTGATTTTTAAAAATTTTAAAAAATTAACACAAACGATTATTTATCTTCCGCACTTTTTGTCATGGATTATAGTTTCAAGCATTGCATCCAGGCTTTTAGCGCCGTCAACAGGAGTAGTCAATATCTTCCTTGTAGAAAATCTTGGAATTGGCCCCATCGACTTCCTTATGGATAAGGGGCTGTGGGTAGTAACATACATATTCTTTGGAGTATGGAAAGAAATGGGCTGGGGTACAATTATTTACCTTGCCGCAATAACCGGTATCAATCCGGAATTATACGAAGCAGCCGAAGTTGACGGCGCAGGGCGTTGGCGCAAACTTTGGCATATAACTTTGCCGGGTATCAGGCCTACTATCGTAATATTGTTAATAATGAACATTGGACGCATTTTAGGTATTGAGCTTGACCGGCCTTTTACAATGGCAAACAGCATTGTAAGAGAAGTAGCGGATGTATTATCAACTTTGGTTTACCGTGTCGGTATCCAGTCGTTCCAGTTTTCGTTAACCGCCGCGATTGGACTTTTCCAGTCTGTAATTTGTGTAATATTCCTTGTCGCCGCAAACGCTATGGCGAAGAGATTAGGTGAACGCGGGATATGGTAAGGAGATGATATGAATATCAAATTGATCAGATCAAAAGATTTTAAAATAGGTGACTTTATAATAGCTTTAGTTTGTTTTATTGTAATATTGATTTGTATTCTGCCCATGTTGAATCTGCTCGCCCAATCTTTAAGCAGTTCACAGTCTGTTATCAACAGCAAGGTACGATTCCTTCCGGTCATATATAATATTGATGAACAAGCATACAAGGTCGGAGCAACTCTGGAATCATACAGATATGTATTTTTAGATAAAGCTTTCGCGCGCTCAATGTGGTGGACGACAATACTTACTGTTATCTGCACAGTTGTTTCACTAACAATGACAATTCTCTGCGCTTACCCGCTTACTTACGGTTGGTTAAAAGGAAAAGGTTTTATTAACACATTGATAATTTTTACAATGTATTTTAGCGCAGGAACAATTCCAAATTATATATTGATGCGGACGCTTGGGCTTCTTAATAACCCGCTTGTTCTTATTATTCCAAACTGTCTTTCGGTATTTAACATGATAATTCTAAGAAGTTTCTTCTTTGGAATCCCGGACAGTTTAAGAGAATCGGCGGAAATTGACGGCGCAAATCCATTTACAGTCCTGGTAAAAATTTACCTTCCGTTGTCGGGGCCTGTATTAGCCACTCTGGCATTGTTTTACGCAGTAGGCCGCTGGAACGGATTTGGAGACGCGCTTTTATATATTAACCGTGCGCCGCAATGGGTTCCCATTCAATTAAAACTCTGGCAGCTTATTCAAAATACATCATCAATTGACGTAAGTACGGTAGAAATGGTCGCAGGATCAGTACCGCGTGTATCGGACGCAATAAAAGCGGCGGCAATTATGTTTGCAACTGTCCCCATACTTGTTGTTTATCCCTGGCTGCAAAGATATTTTATTGCGGGGGTTACAATTGGAGCCGTAAAAGGGTAGAATATAAATAGGTATGACAACTTGCCAATTTAATAATTGGCAGGAAAAATCATAAAAAATCGAGGAGGATTTTATGAAGAAATTGGCATTAGTTTTGGTTATTTTATTAGTAGCCATGACTCTTGTAACCACCGGCTGTAAAAAAGAGCCGGCCCAACTGACCGTAGAAATTTTTGATCGCGGTACAGATGGCGGCAGGTCTTTGGCATATGACAATGCCTGGACTAACTGGGTAACGGAAAAGGTTAAAGCCGATCTTAACATCGATGTAACCTTTATTCCTGTAGGACGATGGTCAGAAAACACAGACATCGTAAACTTAATGGCATCAGGCGATGCTCCGGATCTTTGTTACACCTATGCCGCAGACATGGTTGCCAGCTTCCGCGACCAGGGCGGCATTATAGACTTAGCTCCGTTTATCGACCGTTATCTGCCGGATCTGAAAAAATTGCTTGGTGAAGACCCTGCGTTCCCCGGTAAAGACTTTATTTACCGTAACGCTGATCCCCAGACAGGAGCGATTTATTCTATCCCCAGTTACCGCGTAGCTTTGGCACAGAGAAACGTTTTTATCCGCAAAGACTGGCTCGACAAACTCGGTCTTGCCGTACCCCAGACACCTGAGCAATTCTATCAAGCGCTGGTTGCTTTCCGCGATAACGATCCCGGAAATGTCGGCGCTAACAGAGTAGTTCCCTACGGACAAAACAATGATGCCCGTTGGGGTCTTGCCAATCCCATTCATCACTTTATACAGGATTTAAGTGACAGGGATCGCTGGATTTACTCCGTACATGAACGCAATATTATGATGCCCGGCTACAAAGAGGGTGTGCGTGAGATGAACAAATGGTACAATGAAAATCTCATTTATCAGGACTTCCCGCTTATGACAACCGCTGATGATTTCTACAATCAAATGAAGAGCGGAGTTGTCGGCGCATTCTGCCAGAACTGGGATCTTCCTTATCGCCAGGATTATAAGATTCTAGAAGAACTCCGTACAATTGTTCCGGAAGCGGATTTCGTGGCAGTAGACTGTTTCAAAAATAAAGACATGATGGACAAAGTCGGATTGCAGATGTTTATTCCCAAAAGAGCGCAAGACGCCGGAACGCACATTGCAGCTCTTCAATATCTTAACTGGCTTGCAATACACGAAAACTATAACTTCCTTCAGATTGGTCAGGAAGGTGTAAACCATGTTTTAGTTAACGGTATACCTAATATTCAGGGCCGCCCTGCAGGAGACGAATGGTTCCAGAATTCTGCCCAGAACATCGACATGACTATGCCGATGAATGGTGTAGAAATGGGCAGCACCGAATTGAACGCCAGAGTATTGGCGCTCTCTTACGGCGCAATCCCCGCTGAAGTTATCGTAGAAGCATATGCCGCATCAGTTCGCAATGCACGAGCCGCTGCCGTATATCAGGCAACAACTACTGTTAACCAGTATGCTGCAGATCTTCAGAGAAAAGCCGACGACCTTCTCGCTCAGGCTATTCGCGCCAACCCGGCGGACTTTGACAGAATATGGGATGCAGGTATTCAAGACTGGCTTGCTTCCGGCGGACAGGAAGTTATTAACGAAAGAACCTCATTGTACAGATAGCACAAGTATATGCCATTAAAACGGCATATACTTGAACGATAAGCGACATGTGGCTAACGCCCCACGTCGCTTATCGTAGCGGTTTACGGCGGTGGTTTCACCGCCTACATTCCGCCTTCGGCGGAATGTAGTAAACCGCAACAGTTAGAATATTGTTTGCTTTTTTACCCCTGACAATACTGCCAATTCTTTTACATACATACCGGAAAAACTGAGTTGCTCTTTCAAATTTTCTTTAAACCATCTATGTTTAGAACTCTCTAAATGTCCCAGCGTAAATCACAACCGGCAGTTGTTCTTTCCGAACACCTGCATTATACCAGACAGCCGCATTTCTTTTATCATAGCTTCGGATTAGAGGTGGGTGTCCGCGAAATCCGCGGACTGCTAATTACTACCCACTAATCACTAACCACTAGATTATAAAAAGTCTATTCTGAAAGCGGGTTTCTTGCTGCGATTTTGATCGTAGTTAAAGATATCTGCATTAAAGCGGCGTTCGGCTTCTAAGGTTGAGGGCGGGCCGTGGCCGGGGAGTACTATGTAGTCGCCCGGGAGAGACAGAAGGCGGCTGCGCAGATTGTTCATTTGCGTTGTCGCTCCATAAGCGCTTGCAGTACTCCCCACAAGACCTGCTGTCAGTACATCGCCGGTAAAAAGTAAATTGTCGATTTTATAAACAACAGAATCAGAGGAATGTCCCGGAATGGAAATTACCTCAACATTAATACCTGCTATGTCTATTCTGTCGCCATCCTTTACCATATTGGTTTTATGATCCATTACATATTGATTAACAGCGTAAATCTCGGCATTGTATATGCGTTTTAAAGTACGCAAACCGCGTACATGGCTGTGATGATCATGTGTTATCAATATCGCTTTAAGATTTAAATTATTATTTTCGATTGCTTCCAGCGTAAATTTTTCCATATTACAGGGATCAATAATTATAGCGGCATTTGGCTCTATATTGCCCTGCTTCCATCCTTCCGCTCCAAGAGTGTAACAGTTACAAAAACCAAGTGAACAGTATTGAAAAAACAATTTCATATTTTAATTCTCTTCCATTTCAAACAACGCTTCGGCGGTATTTGACGACTTGAACGAAACGCCTTCCTGCTTTGCGCTGGCAAAAAAAACACGCTTTAAATTGCAGTTAATAAATGTTGATTTAATCAAATCGGCGCTTATAAATCTGCTGTTGTACAAATTAGAATTGTTAAACGAAGTGTCAAAGATTGAAGCGCCCTCAAAATTAACATGCACAATTTCCGAATCCGAAAAATTACAACTGTGAAAACTGGCTCCTGCAAATGAAGCAAATTGAATATCAGACTTTGTAAAATCGCAGTTGATAAACCCGGTAAAATCAAAAAAACTCATTCTGGTTTTAATACCGGAAAAATTACATTGAAAAAACGAAGCCTCCTTAAAATTACAGCCGTAAAAATGATGGTTGGAAAAATCCGTGTTTTCAAAACGCATACCGGAGGCTGTCAGGTCTTTAATTGTCATATTTTTACTGATAAAACCGGAAATACGCTCTAATTCCTGCCGGGGGCTTGCCTGATGGGTAAAACACAAATTACTGCCGGTAATTGCATATCTTCCACAACCTGCGGCACATGGATTTATGGTAAACATTCTTTTATAAGAATAGCATGTTAGTTGGAATTTAGCAAATAGTAGTGGAACAGAACAGGGAGAATGGAGAAGGGAACAGTGAAAAGGGAGGAGGAAACAGAAAAAAAAGGGAAAATTATCTAAATTTCTCGATTTTCGATAAAGCAACACGCACGGCCGTGCCATATATATATGTCTGAAAAATCAATTTTTCAGACAGGGGGTATTGTCTCCGCTTTGCGGAGACTTTCATTAACATCGCCGCTAATGCGGCTAAAAATGAGGTGTATATATGAGTGTGATGGCTTATATGCCGTTTGGGGCAGACGGAATCATTATTCGGGTTGAGACGGATATTCGCAGGGGTATTCCCGGAGTTGATATTTCAGGGCTTGCTGAAGGCGCGGTTAGAGAGTCGCGGGAAAGAGTGCGGGCGGCGTTTAGAAACTCAGGTTTTCAATTTCCACAGGACAGGGTTTTAATCAACCTTGCGCCGGCGGGGTTAAAAAAGGATGGAGCGGCTTTGGATTTGCCAATCGCTCTTTCTGTAATGGCAGCAGCGGGTCTTGCGCCTATTTCCGGAAATCTTCTTGTAATGGGGGAGTTGGAGCTTTCCGGCAGGATACGTCCTGTGCGGGGAGTCCTTGCCGCTATCGCGGCAGGGCTTTCCGAAGGAATTACAGAATTTATTGTTCCCGCAGAAAATGCAGGCGAGGCTGCAATTCTTGCGGGAGAACATGGCAAATATGGCGCTCGGTTTACTGCGGCGGAAAATCTTCAAGGTGCGGTTCATGCTTTATTCATAAGGAATGAAAAAGGAGTATTACCGACATCGTTAATGGAAAAGCCGCCGGATTTGCCCTCTATTGCCGTACAGGGTGATTTTTCTGAAATACGAGGACAATCTCTCTACAAGCGCACAATGGAAATTGCCGCAGCGGGCGGACACAATGCGCTTATCTTTGGTCCGCCGGGCGCGGGGAAAACAATGCTCGCCCGGCGCTTGCCTTCTATTATGGCACCGCTGACAAGCGAGGAGGCGGTCGAAGTTACACGCTTGCACAGTCTTGCGGGGCCTTTAATAAATGACGGCAGCTTTATCGACCGCCTTATTACCCATCCGCCATTTCGCTCTCCGCATCATTCTGCAAGCGCAGAGGGTATTCTTGGCGGCGGCAAGAATCCGCATCCGGGAGAAATTTCTCTTGCGCATTTTGGAGTGCTGTATCTTGATGAGACGCCGCAGTTTCGCATCAATGTTTTGCAGGCGCTTCGTGAACCATTGGAAGACAGGGTCATAAGCATTTCAAGAGCAGAAGGGCAAGTGCGCCTGCCGGCAGAATTTCAACTGGTGATGACGGCTAATTCCTGTCCTTGCGGCAAACTGGGCATGCGCGACAATGAGACTGCCTGTTTCTGCTCGCCGGATGAAGTTAACCGCTATTGGCGTAAGTTTGGCGGCGCACTTCTTGACAGAGTGGAAATTCGCCTCGCTGTTTTGCCGCCCAAAATTGATGAAATGAGGCCGCGCGCTTCATCTGCTGAACAAGGGGAAAAAAGCGCTGTTATTGCCGCAAGGGTAAAAGCGGCAGTGGAAATTCAACGGGAGCGTTATAAAAAAGCCGATATTCCCATTCGCCGCAATGCGCTGCTTCCTGCCGGACTTGCAAATAAAATGTGTCCTATGAATGAAAAAGCGGAAAGCGCTTTTTACAAAGCCGTATCCAAATTAGGTTTTTCCGGAAGGGCTTATCACGGGGTACTGCGGGTGGCCAGAACCATTGCCGACTTGGAAGCCAAGGAAATTATCGAAGTTGAGCATATTTTGGAGGCCGTTCATCATCGTCGGCAAGGGGAAGACCCCTGGGAAATCTTGTCAATTTAAGCATTGTCAATACAAAAAGTATTGACAATTTGTCTTGACAAAAATCGAGAAAAGGAGTATATTTATGTATATATTTGAATGGGATGAAGGAAAGAACTTGTTAAATAAAAGAAAACATGGAATTTCTTTTGAAATAGCAAAAAAGGTTTTTTCTGATCCCAAACGGTATGAGGAATTTGACTTTATTCACAGTAGTACCGAAGAACGATGGCATACAGTCGGTTTAGTCGGATGGAAGTTACTTACTGTGGTTTTTACAGAAAGGAAAGGAGTAATCCGAATTATTTCAGCTAGAGAATCTAGCATAAAAGAACAGGAGGAGTATTTTTATGGGAATGGTTTATAGTACATTGGATCCGGAAGACAACTCTCTTACAGAAGAAGATGTCGCAGAATTAAAAGCACTGGATAAAAGAAAAAATATCGATTTCAGCGATATACCGGAAAGAACTATTGAACAAATGCGGCTTGGGCGGCTTATGGCAATCGAAATTCGTAAAAGACAGATGTTTTCTCTGCGGCTTCAAAATTCAACCATAAATTGGTGGAAAGAGAATGTGGGAGCCGGTTATACCGGCGTTATGGCACGGCTTTTGGACAAAGCAACGCAACAC